>JAEEGJ010004051.1_pt1 | contig 51623 bp, 44 predicted proteins | sample 8958761 | NCBI WGS metagenome assembly JAEEGJ01 (sample SAMN16246546, study PRJNA631951) | gut metagenome | biome: gut microbiome; feature: rumen; material: RS-attached | host: Bos | place: Iran: Karaj | collected 2018-10
GATAGAGTTCGCGGAGCGCGCGCACATTGATGCGCGAGTCGTTCTGCAGGCGGTTCACTTCCTGGCTGTTGGCGGCGAAGTGCTTGATGCTCACGCCGACCCCGTTGCTCTGGACGCCGCGCACATAGGCCGCGGAAGTCTTGCCGGAAAGGAACGGATCTTCGGAGAAGTACTCGAAGTTACGGCCGCAGAGCGGGTTGCGGTGCAGGTTCTGGCCGGGAGCCAGGAGCACGTCGACACCGTATTCCTTGACTTCGTTGCCCATGGCGGTGGTGAGTTTCTCCACGAGGGGCATGTTCCAGGTGGAAGCCAGGACGGTACCCACGGGGAAACCGGTGCAGTAGAACGTCTTGTCGGTGCCCTGGCGGGTCGGGTTGATGCGCAGGCCGGCGGGGCCGTCGGCCACGACGGTCATCGGGATGCCGAGGCGTTCGATCGGGCGGGTCGTACCGGCGGCGCCGGAGACGAGCGTCTCACTGGAGGCGGTCATCGAACCAGCGGTCATCGAACCCCAGCCGCCACCGACCAACAACGTGGCTTTCTCTTCCAGCGTCATGGCCTTCACGACATCGTCAAGATTGTTGCGCTTCAGCTTGGGCTGGGCGAAAACGGCGACCGTGCAGAGCAGGGCGGCCGTCAGCAAAAAGAATTTCTTCATAAAAGGATGGTTTATTAAATAATGATGATTCATTGTTTTCAGGGTTGTAGCCGGGGGCCCGTCACGGTGGCCACATTTCCCGCGTCATCGAGGCGGAAAACGCGATAAACAGGGTTGTCGGCCGTAAGCGGCGCCCACTCCCCTGCTTCGGCCCCGTTCGGGTCGCCGGAGGCGGCAAAACGAGTCCAGCAGGTAATCATCTGCTCCGCCAGGTCGTAGTCGCCGGGGACGAAGGGACGCCAGCAGAAGCGCAGTGACTTGAACATATACCAAAGCTCCGAAGAGTGGAAGGCTCCCTCCAGGACGCCTTCGCGCCCGTCGGTAGGAAGACGCCGGGCAAACTGGTAGGCATAAGCCGGTGTGCCGGCCGCTTCGCGCACCAGGCAGAAGCGGTCAATGCCTTCGGCCAGACGGCCCATATCGTCGAGCGTGCAGCCGGTCATATAAGGGACGTCGGCGATACGCCCGGCAAGGGCGGCTTCCTGGAAGCTCTCCGGATAGGCGAAGCCGTCGACAACAGGCCGGAAAAACAGCCACTGATGCGTTTCGGCCGCGTAACGTCTGCCGAGGTCGAGGAGTTCTTCCGGCGAGGCGGCACGCATTTGTTCGAGCGTCTCATAACCCGCCCAGTCCATCATCGCTTTGCCGGCAGTCTCAGCATCCGCGAGCGTCGTGCCCGGCATCGGGTTCTCCGTCAGGCCGCCGCCGCTCTGGATAATCGCACCCGCGATCAGGTCTTTCGAAAGCGGTGAGGTCACAAGGGTCTGGACGCTCATCGCACCGGCGCTCTGCCCCATGATCGTGATATGGTCGGGATCGCCGCCAAAGGCGGCAATGTTCCTCTTCACCCAGGAAAGGGCGGCAATCTGGTCGAGCATGCCATAGTTGCCGGAGACCTCGTGCGGACTCTCGGCCGAGAGGGCAGGATGGGCCAGGAAACCCAGGATGCCGAGCCGGTAGTTGCAGGTGACCAGTACGCCGCCGTGCGCGGCCCATTCTTCACCGTCCATCTCAGGTTCGAAGCCCCAGCCGGCGCTGTACCCGCCTCCGTGGATCCACAGGGTAACGGGCAACTTCCTGCCCGGCTTTCCGGCAGCCGGTGTCCAGACGTTCAGTGTAAGGCAGTCTTCACTGAAGGCGGGGTCACCGTCAAAGAAAAACTCCGGCGTATAGCCGCCCGGGGTGTGCGCGGCCTGCCAGGCCGGATGGCCGAAGGCATCGGCCTTGCGGACACCCTCCCACGGCACGACGGGCTGCGGCTCCTTCCAGCGGAGTTCACCCACCGGAGGCGCGGCGAAAGGAATACCCTTATAGACGACAACGCCCGGCTTGTCAGTCGGGACGCCCTGGATCCGGCCACCCTCGACGGTAAGGACCGGATTGGAATCCGTACAGGCGGTCAGGAAAGATACGACCACGGAAAACAGAATGATGACACTTCTTTTCATACCGGGACAAAGTTAGGGAAAAAGGAAAAGCGCACGAAGGACCGCCTGACCAAATGTTTGTCTGATTGTTCAAAACGAAAAAATTGTACAAGCAGGCAAATGGCGGTGTTTTCCATTTATTTATATTTGTACCAGAAACAAACCTCAACCCAATTACAATGAAACGCATTCTCTCCACCCTCGTACTGGCACTGGCCCTGGTCAGCGGCCTCCAGGCCCAGGAACTTGCCAACTTCGCCTTCCGTGGCCAGAAACCCGTCATCTCGCCCGAGATCGTGCAGGACAGCGTCGTTTTCCGCCTCAAGGCCGACTACGCCACCATCGTGAAGCTCAGCGGCTCCTGGCTGCCGAATCCCTGGACCGGCACCATCGACATGACCCGCGGCGAAAACAACGTCTGGGAAGTGAAGGTTCCCCTGCCGGAACCGGAAATCTACACCTACTATTTCGTGGTCGACGGCGTGGCCGTGAACGACCCCCAGAACGTACTCGTCCAGCGCGACGGCACCCGCTATCTCCCGATGCTGACGGTTCCCGGCGAACGCACCGAGAATTACGGCGAAGCCAAGCACCACGGCACGGTGAGCCACCCCTGGTATGACAGCCAGATCCTGGGCTTCTCCCGTCGTCTGTCGGTCTATACTCCCTACGGCTACGAGAACAACCCCAAGAAGAAATATCCCGTGCTCTACCTGCTGCACGGCGCCGGCGGCGATGAAGAAGCCTGGATTTCGATGGGCCGTGCCGCCCAGATCCTCGACAACCTCATCGAGAAAGGCCTGGCCGAACCGATGATCGTGGTGATGCCCAACGGCAACCCCGGCCAGCAGGCCGCCCGCACCCTCAACATCCCCGAGAAGCAGATCGACTGGCGTGCCCCCGAAAACCGCGACCTCTATGTGAAGAGCCTCTGCACGGAAATCGTCCCGTTCATCGAGAAGAACTTCCGCGCCATTCCGAAACCGGCCTCGCGCGCCATCGCCGGCCTGTCGATGGGCGGCGGCCACACCATCTCGGCCTCGATCCTCTATCCGGAAATGTTCGACTATATCTGCCCGCTCTCCGCAGCCGGCAGCGCCACGCCCGAACAGATCGCAGCCCTCAAGAAAGCCGGCGTGAAGCTGTACTTCCTCGCCTGCGGCAATACGGACTTCCTGTTCAATGGTGCTGAAGAGATGCACGCCAAACTCAACGAGCAGGGCCTCCAGCACGAATACTTCGTATCGGAAGGCGGCCACACCTGGGCCAACTGGCGTCTGTACCTCAATACGTTTGCCCGGAAACTGTTCAAATAGCGATCCGCCAGGACCCGCTGTCATATTCCCGCCCGCCGATCGTGGCGGTGACACCGGCCGGAAGCTCCACCTGGAGTTTCCGGCCTTTGCGTTGCACGGCGACCGTGCCGTACGGCGTCTGCATCGACACTTTCACCCATTCCAACCCGGCCGGAATCTGGGGGTCGATGACCAGATGGGCGCAGCCCGGAGCGTCCACGCGGATACCGCCCAAGGCCTGATAGAACCAGCTCAGCACGCCGTTGTAGCAGTTGTGCAGATGGCTGCGGCCGCCGTCCCATTCCTCCCAGACGCCGGTGGCGCCCTGCGCCAGCATCTGCAGATAGCCGGGATAGCCGGGCTGTTTCAGCAGGCCGTAGAACCAGTCTGCCTCGCCGGCGAGCGAAGCCCATTCCGTAATGACGGGGACGCCCACAAGGCCGGTGGCCAGATGTCCGGCATAAACACGTTCCGTCCGCTCGAAAAGGGCATTGCGAACCTGCGTCCGAAGAGAATCCGGCACCACGCCCGCCAATAGCGGATAGGCCAGATCGATCTGACTCCCGGAAGCATAGGTCGCTTCCTCGGGATGGTAGAATGTCTCGTGGATCCGCCGGGCCAGGGCGGCGAGTCGGCTGTCGAAAGCGACGGCATCGGCTTCTTCGCCCAGATACCGCGCCATCCCGGCCATCGCCTGGTAGACCTGGCACAAGGCACAATTGTTAATCAGGTCGACGGATGCCGGATCGCGGACGTCCACGCCCTGCGGCGCGGCCCAGTCGCCCAGATACCAGCCCCGGTACTCCGTATTGGGCCAGGGGCGCAAGAGGCCGTCCACCGACCAGGCATCCACATAGCCCAGCCATTGTTTCATCGCGGGATAATAGCGTTCGATGGGCCGGGCATCGCCGTAGCGCAGGTAGGTGCGCCAGGCCGCCTGGACCAGGAAACTGCACCAGTACGGGCCGCCGCCGGCCGTATAAGGGTTCGGCGCGGTATGCGGCAGGCCGCCGTCCGGCCGCTGCGCGTCGGCCCAAGCCTGCAGCCAGTTGGCGTAGAGCGGGGCGACGTCGCCCAGATACTGGAGCGACAGCGTGGAGGCGTTGCCGTCGCCGCCATAACCCAGCCGCTCGATGGTGGCGCAATCCACCATATACCCGTCGAACGTCAGGTTTTCGATCGTCCGGGCCACCAGGCCGTAGATGCGGTTCAAATCAGGATCGGAGCACGCAAACGACGCGTTCAGGGCGAAATCCGTCCGGATGCGCCGGGCCCGGATGTCCTGCAACGCGGGCTTTTTGGGGAGACTGTCGAGGCGCAGATAGCGGAACGCGTGATGATTGAAACGGTTTTCGAAGCGGTCGCCCCCGGCCGTGCCGGAGGAAATGTAGCGGTCCTCCCCCATCGTGGCCGTTTCGAGCGTGCCATCGTCGTGCAAGAAATCGCTGAACGTGGCGACCGTCACGTGGCCGGCCGGCAATTCCGGCAAAGAAATGTCCACCATCGCATTGACGATACCGCCGAGATCGACCAGCCAGCTCCCTTCGCCGAGCGAATCGATGCGCACGGGCGTGAGGATTTCCTGCACCCGGGTCGGCTCGCACATTTGCGGCGAGACTTTCATCCCGGCCAGCAGGCTGTCCGACACCACGTCGACCGGCTCCCAGGCCGGTTCCGAACGGGCAATCCGGGCATCGATCGCCTCACCGCCGAAACGGTGCGGCTTCCAGGTACCCAGGTCACAGTAGCCGCTCCACGCTCCTTCCCAGGAATCGTCGGTCCACAGCATCGGGACCGCACTGGACTGCGAACAAAAGTCGAGTTCCGCCTTCACCAGCGGGCCATCATACACAGTGCCGAACGTAGTGGATTTGTACCATCCGGAACCCAGCCATAGCCGAAGTTCATTCTCTCCAGGGCGAAGCCGCGGCGTCAGATCGTAGGTGACGGTCAGCGATCGTTTATCGAGTTGGGAAACCGCCGGCGAAAGCACGTCGTCCAACCATTTCCGGCCGTTGACCCAGACTTCGTGAAAACCGAGCGAATTCACGTGGAGCAATGCCCGGTCCGGCACGCTGTCGAGCGTGAACCGTTTGCACAGCCAGGGCGAGCGGCCCTCGCCGGGCACGGCGCCGATATATGCGCCAGCCAGCGCGGCCCCCTCATCTTCCAGAATACCTACGCCGAAACGCTGCGGTTCGCTCCACCGGGACACCCGGTCGGAGGAAGTCCACACACGCACCCGCCACCATGCCTGGTCGCGGGAATGGAGCGGCAAGCCCTGATACGGGACCATCACCTGATCGGAGGAAAAGACTTTGCCCGACGACCAGCGTCCGGGCCCGACTTCTATTTCATAGGCCAGCTGCTTCACAGGCCGGCTCGCGCGGATTTTCCAGCTGAAATGCGGCCGGGGCGAATCGATGGCCAGCGGCTCCCGCAACCCTTCGCAGCGGAGGTCGTAGACTTCGGGGAAAGGGTTGCAGGAAACGGCCGCGAACAAGACGGCCAGCAGCAGGACTCGCGCGCGGCGCATGGCGGGGCGCAATTACAGGGAGCGCAGCGACACCGCAAAGCCGCCCGAGCGTGCCATGCGGAGATTCAGCACCGTGGAGGAGTCCACGGTCCGTTTCGTGATGGTGTATGCCTGCGGATTCGTCTCGAAATCCGCGTCGGGCGCATCGGCGTAGATGATGGCTTCATAGGTGAAGCCCGGCTTGAGGAAGTCGAGTTTCACGGAGACCTCGCGGGCGTTCTCGTCGGTGATGCCGCCCACGTACCACACGTCGTGCGGCGTAGCGTGGGCCAGGTCGCGGGCCGTGGCGCCTTCAGGCAGGGCATACACGAAACGGGTCACACTGTTGACCACGCCCTTCTTTCCGTCGGGCAGCGTACCGACGCCCTCGGCGGCCTTGTTCAGCGTGGACAGTTTCGGATGACGGGCCGTCACGATATACGCGCCCGGCTCGGCTTCCAGGTAAAGGCTCTTGTCCCAGTCCACCGCCACGTCCTTGATGAACTGGAAGGCGTCCATGAAGCGGGCATAATTCTCGGGCAGGTCGGCCGCCATCTGGAGTGGCGAGTAGAAGGTCACGTAGAGGCCCAGCTGGTTGCAGAGCGTGTGCCGCATCTTCTGGTTGTCATCCGGGTTCACCTTATGGATATCCATCTCGAAAATGCCCGGCGTGAAGTCCATCGGGCCGCCCTGGAGACGGGTAAAAGGCAACACGGTGGTGTGGCCCGGTTCGATGATACTGCGGAACTCGTTGCCCATGGCGCTCTCGTTGCCGATCATGTTGGGCCAGGTGCGGCACAGGCCGGTGGGCCGGACAGCTTCGTGGGCGTCGACCATGATGTGATGCTTCGCGGCCTCGACGATGGCGTAGTGGTAGTGGTTATTGATAGGCTGGCTGTAGTGGTGCTCTCCATACGGAATGATCGCGCCCACGTAACCGCTCTTGACGGCGTCGTAGCCATACTGGTTCATCAACGTGTAGGCCTGTTCCATCCAGCGTTCGTAGTTGACGGTGGAGGAGGAGCTTTCGTGATGCATGATCAGCCGGATGCCTTTCTGGTGGGCATACTGGTTGAGCGCGGGCAGATCAAAATCCGGGTAGGGCGTCAGGAAGTCGAAGACGAAATCTTTCTGGCAGCCGTACCAGTCTTCCCAGCCTTCGTTCCAGCCTTCAATCAGCAAGGCGTCGAAACCATTTTCCGCCGCAAAGTCAATATAACGCCGCACGTTCGCATTGTTCGCGCCGTGCCGGCCGTGCGGCTTGGAGTGCGCGTAGTCCGTTACGCCCAGTTGGACCGAAGGATAGTCGCTCGTGTAGGACCAATGGCTCTTGCCTGTGATCATTTCCCACCAGACACCCATGTATTTGACAGGATGAATCCAGCTGACATCTTCCAGGACGCAAGGGTCGTTGAGGTTGAGGATCAGCCTGGAAGCCAGCACTTCCGTGGCGGAGGTGCAGACCATGACGGTACGCCAGGGCGTTTTGCAGGGCGCCTGCATGCGGCCCTTCACGCCTTCTGCATCGGGCGTCAGGTTGGCGCGCAGCACATGGTCAGTTTCGCCCCAGTCCAGATGCATTGTGGGATAATCGAGCGTGGCGGCTTCGTGGATGTTGAGATAGAGGCCGGCATCGGTCTTCAACTGCAGGGCAGTCTGGACCCCGGTAGGCGAGGACTGGACCCGCGGCCAGCCGCCTTTCGCGCGTACGGAATCGGTGGCGGTCCGGACTTCAGCGAGCCGGGATTCCGTGGGGCAGAATTCCTGGATGTCATAATCGCCGGGCACCCACCAGGCCATCGGGTCTTCGGTCAGGGCGAATTCCGTCAGTTCCTCCCGGATCTTGAAGTAGGTCAGTTTGTTCTCCAGCGGGAATTCGTAGCGGAAACCCAGGCCGTCGTCGTAGAGACGGAAGCGGATGTCCATGGCTTCGCCTGAATCCTTCTTGAGGTTGACCAACAGTTCGTTATAATGGTTCCGGATCTGCGCTTCCTCGCCCCAGACCGGTTCCCAGGTTTCGTCGAAAGTGTCGAAAGCGGAGCCGGTCAAGGTGAATCCCTGGTCCAGGCTTTCCCGGTCGATCAGTTCAAATCCCAGACGGGAAGGCAGGATCACGGCTTTTCCGGCCCGGTCCAGCGTATAGGTCGGCACACCGTCCACGACGGCGAATTTCAGTTCCAGCTGGGTGTCCGGGCTGCGGAGCGCCAAGGCGTCGGCCGGCATCCGGACTGCTTTCGGGGAACATGCACATACCAGCAGAAGGAGCGCCGGCAGGAAAAAGGTACTTAATCGGTTCATATCAGTGTCGGTTTTTTTTCTTCAGATAGGCAATCAAGAATTCAGGACGGTCGGTCTGGATGATGGAGCAACCCAGGTCGAGGATCGGTCCGTACACGGTGTCGGGATCTTCGCTGTCAAAGGCCCGGTCGTCATCGTAGCCACCGCACAGGGATGCCCAGAGGGTATTGATCCAGAGTTTGGCGCCGGAATCGAGAACCCGGCGGGCCACGTTGCGGGTGTTGTCATCGAGCTGGCCGAAACAGATCTCATAGGCAAGTTGGGAGGGTTTCGCGGCGATATATTCGTCAAAGAGAGCCATTTTTTCGGGAGGAGCGACATTGATGACCGGCATATAGAGCAGATTGTGGTCGTGTCCGGCCATCCTTTCCTGGACGACGGAGAGCGGTTGCCCGCTCTTGATCAGGATCTGGTCGGTCATGCCAAGCTCTTCGGCCATGGACAGGACCCTGTCGTAGTATTCGTATCCCTGGTCCACATTGACGAGGATGCGGTCTTTGCAGATTTCCAGCGCCTGTCGCAGTGTCGGCATCTTGAGTCCGGGGATGGCAATGCCGTGTCCGCGTTTCAGGTCGAAGGCTTGCAGTTCCGCATAGGTATAGTCGCTGACGGGGCCCCGGCCGGTTGTCGTCCGGTCCAGTGTCCAGTCGTGGCAGAGCACCAATACGCTGTCTTTCGTCTGCTTCAGGTCCAGTTCCATGACATCCACGCCCATCCGGATGACCGATTCGATGGCCGGAAGCGAGTTTTCCGGATAGTTCCGCCAGTCGCCCCGGTGCGAGACCACCAGGACATAACGGGAACTGGGATCGTGCAGGGCGGCCAGGGCTTTCTTCAGGGTGCTGGTCTCTTCTGGTTGGGATGTAGGGCGGATTCGCGGGCTGCAGGCGTAGAAAGCCAGGGTCGCGGCCAGGGCGATGGTCAGAATGCCCGAAAGATAACTGGGGAGGGCGGATGAGGGGTTACGCATGCTGGAAATCGAGGTCTTTTATAAAAGAGGCGAGGTCGATGATGACTTGGACGTAGTCGGTCGAGGTAATGGGGAAGACGTAGTCGGCGGCGGCAGCGTACAGTGGCCGCCGTGCTTCGTATAGATCGCGGATTTGTGCCGGGGTCCGTCCATGAAGCAGCGGCCGGTCGGCATTGCCGAGCTCGGAGAGGATGATGTCGAAGGAGGTATCGAGCCAGATGAGCATGGCACGTTCGCGGATGAACTGCCGGTTTTCTTCGCGCAGCACTGTTCCTCCGCCCAGCGCCAGCACGGTCGGATCTGTCGTCTGCAGTGCTTCTTTGAGCATGGCAGATTCGATCTCGCGGAAGCGGGCTTCGCCCTGCGAGGCAAAGATCTCGGCAGGTGAGCCGTGTGCCTCGGTGATCCGTTCGTCGAGATCGACGAACGTCCAGCCGAGCCGTTCGGCCGCCGCCCGTCCGAACGTCGTCTTTCCGCTTGCCATAAAGCCTGTCAACGCTGCGATCATGTGGCGCGTAAATAGTTGATAATCAATGTTTTTGGTGCCACACCGTTAGCGGGTTAAAACAAGGTGGGTTCGGAAGGGTTGCTCCAGTTGGGCTCATCGGGCTGGTCGACGCCGAGGCTCGGGAGCGACTGCGGCGCATCTGTACTGTCAGTGACGTCTGGATCGTCCGGCAGGTCCGGTTCTTCCGGTTCTTCCGGTTCCGGCTCCTCTTTTACCAGCGGCTCCACGAAACGGACTGCCTTGATGTCCAGCCAGGAGACCTTCTTGCCCTTGGCCCGGAAACCTTTCTTTCCGATGTATTCGGCCACGTCAATCCGTTCCGGTTCCTTGCCGGCATTCTTTCCCTTGAAGCTTACCTCGAGTTGAGGCCAGGTGTCTTCGCTCAGTTCCAGCAGTTTCGAGTTCTTGCCTTCGGCAATGAAGTTTACCGCGATCCCGCTGTTCGGTTCAAAGCCGAAGCGCTTGATGTACCAGGCCTTGGCAGGTCCGTCGTAGTAGAGTGCCGAGAATGTTTTTTCGGGATCGAATTTTTCCAGCAACAGGATGTCGCCCTGAAAGTGGGTACTCAGGTCGAAGCCCGTCGTATAGTAGGTGCCGTCCTTGCAGACGACCAGGATGAGGTCGCCGTCGGAGAATTCTCCCAGGTAGCGGCCGCGGCCGGCGTCGTTGAGGCGCCAGATGTCTTCGTCGAGCCAGACCTGTTTGCCGGCAAGCGTTGATACGCCTTTGGCTTTGAGCGTGATGCGTTGGATGGCGTTCTTGCTGGTAACCACATTGCCACGGGAGGTACGTCCCTTGATGGCCAGGTCGGCAAAGTTGTATTCGTCCACCAGTTTCTTGAGCTTCGGGCGGGGACGGTACTGGATGCGGAGCACCTCCGCCTCGCCGTTGCTGTTGGCCGTGAACCACAGGACCGTCGAGCCAGGCTTGCCCAGCGTCAGGTCGTATTCCTTGTCGCGGGTGATGCCCGTGATGGCGAAGCGCTTGGCGTAATAGACGCCGCCCGGCTTGCCGTCGCGGTAAACCACATTGTAAACCGTGCGTTCGTCGCGGCGGTTGAACACGGCGGCATGGATGATGTCCTTGCCGATGAAGGCTTTGTCCTTGACCTTGGTCACCAGATACTTGCCGTTCTTCATGAAGACCACGATCTCGGCGATGTCCGAGCAGTCGCAGATGTATTCGGCCCCGTCGATCTTTTTCTGGTCGGTGCCCACGAAGCCGTCGGCCTTGTTGGCGTAGAGCTTGGCGTTGAGGGTGATGACCTTCTCGGCCTGGATGTTCTCGAAGGTCGAGACTTCGGTCTTGCGGGGGAAGCGGGCGCCGTACTTCCGCTTGAGCTGCTGGAAGTAACGGATCGTGAATTCGGTGAGATGCTCCAGGTTGTTCTTCACCTCTTCGATGTCGGCTTCAATGCCGCGGATCTTCTCCTCGGCGGCCTTGATGTCGAAGCGCGAGATCTTGCGCACGGGCTTCTCGACCAGCTTGGCGATGTCTTCCGACGTGATGGGACGCCGCAGCAGCGACTGGTACTTGCCCATCTCACGCTCCACGTCTTTCAACTGTTCTTCCCACGAAGCCGCATCGTTCTCGAGGATGCGGTACACTTTCTTTTCAAAGAAGATCTTTTCGAGCGAGGACCAGTGCCAGTCGCCCTCGAGTTCGTCGAGGAGGATCTGCAGCTCCTGCTGGAAAAGGTCCTTCGTGTGGAAGGCATTGTAGCGCAGGATTTCATCCACGCCCAGGAAGTGCGGCTTGCGGTCCATGATCACGCAGGCGTTGGGGGAGAGGGCCACTTCGCAGTTGGTAAAGGCGTAGAGGGCGTCGATGGTCTTGTCGGGTGAAACGTCGTTCTGCAGCGTGATGTTGATCTCCACGCCGCTGCTCGACATGTCGTCCACTTTCTTGATCTTGATCTTGCCCTTGTCGCTGGCCTTGATGATGGAGTCGATCAGGCTCTCGGTAGTCTGGCCATAGGGAATCTCGGTGATGCTGAGCGTGCGCTTGTCGGTCTTGACGATGCGTGCGCGGATTTTGACCTTGCCGCCCCGCAGGCCATTGTTGTAACGGGAGCAGTCGATCAGGCCGCCTGTCGGGAAGTCGGGATACAACTCGAACGGCTTGTCGCGGAGCGCAGCCACGCAGGCATCGAGCAGTTCGTTGAAATTGTGGGGCAGGATCTTGACGGAGAGGCCTACGGCGATACCGTCGGTTCCCTGAGCGAGCAGCAGCGGGAACTTCATGGGCAGGACCACGGGCTCCTGGTTCGTGCCGTCGTAGGAAGGAATCCACTCCGTGATCTTCTTGTTGAAGGCGACTTCCAGCGCGAATTTGCTCAGCCGCGCTTCGATGTAACGCGAGGCGGCGGCCGCATCGCCGGTGAAGATGTTGCCCCAGTTGCCCTGCGTGTCGATCAGGTACTCTTTCTGGCCCAGGCCGACGAGTGCGTCTTTGATCGAGGCGTCGCCGTGCGGATGGTATTTCATCGTGTCGCCCACGATGCCGGCCACCTTGTGGTAGTGGCCGTCCTCCACTTTCTGCATGGCGTGCAGGATGCGTCGCTGCACCGGCTTGAGACCGTCCTCGATGTGGGGGACGGCGCGGTCCAGGATCACATAGGAGGCATAGTCGAGGAACCAGTCGCGGTACATGCCCGAGAGCTTGTACTTGTTCTCGCCTTCGGCCACCAGCCGGTCGTATTTGTCCTGTGTGGGGTCGGCGGCATCCTCGTCCACGGTCTGGTCCGTTTCTTCTTCCTCCGGGAGATCTTCGCTTCTCTCTTCCAGTTCGTCCAACTCGTCGTCTTCTTTCATGTGGGGTCGCCTTTAGTCCTGTATGTATCCAAATTTCCGAAGCATCTTCTTGTCTTCGCGCCAGTTGGGCTCCACTTTCACGAATACCTGCAGGAAGACCTTCTTCTGGAAGAAGTCTTCCATCTCCAGGCGCGCCTGGGTGGCCACCCGCTTGAGGGCACTTCCGCCCTTGCCGATGAGGATGCCTTTCTGGGAGTCACGCATCACGTTGATCACGGCTCCGATATCGTATCGTTCATCTCCCTCCTTGAAGCGTTCGATCACCACTTCGGTACAGTAGGGGATTTCCTTGTCATAGTTTTCAAGAATCTTCTCGCGGATGATTTCTGAGGCGAAGAAGCGCATGCTCTTGTCGGTGAACTGCTCCTTGTCGTACCAGGGCGGGCAGACCGGCAGTTTTCCGACGATCGTTTCGAGGATGCCTTCCAGGTTGAAGCGCTCTTTGGCGGAAACGGGGAAGATCTCGGCTTTCGGTACGAGTTCCTGCCATTCCTGGATGAGTTTCAGCACGGTGGGCTGGTCGCTCAGGTCGATCTTGTTGAGGACGATGAGCACGGGACACTCCAGCCGCTGCAGTTTCTCGATGTATTCCGCGTTCTTGTCTTTCTTTTCCACCACGTCAGTGACGTAGACGATCACATCGGCGTCGCCGATGGCCACATCCACGAAGTCGAGCATACTTTGCTGTAGCGCGTAGGTGGGCTTGAGGATGCCCGGCGTGTCGGAGAAGACGATCTGCCAGTCTTCTCCGTTGAGGATGCCCATGATGCGGTGGCGGGTGGTCTGGGCCTTGGCCGTCACGATCGAGAGGTTTTCGCCCAGCAGGGCGTTCATCAGCGTGGATTTGCCGACGTTCGGGTTGCCGATGATGTTGACGAAGCCCGAGCGGTGCTGCTTCGGGGTCTGTTTATTCTCTTCCATTATTCGAACGCCCCCATCTTCAACAGTCCGATCTCTTTTTCGTCGAGGAAGCGCCAAGCGCCGCGGCGGAGGTTTTTCTTGGTCAGGCCGGCGAAATAGACGCGGTCGAGTTTCTTGACCTTGTAGCCCAGGTGCTCGAAGATGCGGCGGACGATGCGGTTGCGGCCGGAGTGGATTTCCAGGCCGATCTGCGCCTTGTCGCCTTCCACGTAGGAGAGGGCGTCGGCCGCGATAGGGCCGTCTTCCAGTTCGATGCCGTTGAGAATCTGGTCGAAGTCTTCCTTCTTGAGATTCTTGTCGAGCGTGGCGTGGTAGATCTTGCGGATTTCGTGTTTCGGATGGGTCAGTTTTTCTGTCAGGTCGCCGTCATTGGTGAAGAGGAGCACGCCTGTGGTGGCCTTGTCGAGGCGGCCGACCGGGAACACGCGTTCCGGACAGAGCGTCTTGGAGATAAGATCCATCACAGTGCGGTCAGCGTGGGGATCGGCCATCGTCGTGACAAAGTCCTTGGGCTTGTTCATCACGAGATAGACTTTCTTCTCGCCCTTGATGCGCTGGCCATTGAACCGGACGTCGTCCTTGAGGGGATCGATCCGGGTGCCCAGTTCCGTAACGATCGTGCCGTTGACGGTCACCAGACCGGTTTCGATGTAGGTGTCGGCCTCCCGGCGGGAGCAGATGCCGGAGTTGGCGATGAACTTGTTGAGGCGCACAGGCCCGTTTTCTTCGGCAGGGGCTGCATCCTTCGGCTTCGGCGTGTATTTCTTCCGGTAGTCGGGCTTTCGGTCATCGTAGGGCTTGCGGCCATAAGGTTTCTGGTCATCGGACTTCCGCTCGTAGGGCTTCTTTTCGTAGGGCTTCTTTTCGTAGGGTTTCCGGTCATCTCTACGACCGTAGGTTTTACTTCTCTCGCCTGCGGCTCGGGTCGGCGCGTCGGACCGATTCTCATCGGTGGCGCTATGGCCGTATGATCTGCGCTGTGGACGGCGCTTGTCGTCATCGCTGCGCTTCGTGTAGGGGCGTTTGGAACGCGGTTTTTCTTCCATAGGAACTATCAGTGTAGAATAAGTGCATATTATCCTGCAAATTTAGTTTAAACCGCGAAATTATCCTATTTTTGAAAGTCAAATCTTTAGCTGGAGGATCTGTGATGAGAGATGTTTTCCGTTTCGCCCTGGATTCTGTACTGGCCAACCGCCGAAGGATGTGGTTGACCGTAGCCATTATCGCCGTCGGAGTCGCTTCGCTGGTCGGCATCCAGACGGCCGTGTCCATTCTGGCCGATGAGGTGGCCGGCAGCCTAGGCCGTGCCGGCGCCGGCCGTTTCACCCTGCAGGCCCGCGACGACGCGTCGCCGATCACGCTCCGTCAGGCTCAACAGTTCATTGGGCCCGTCATGCCCGGCTTGACCGGGCATCTCAACGCCCCGTTCCGCTCCGCTACAGCATGGTCGGTACGGACAACGATGGCGCAAGTCCGCTGTGGCGGGGTGGCGACGGATCCGGTGGTACGCGTCGTGGCCTGCGATGAGAATTATCCGTCGGTTTACGATGTCCGCTTGACAGCCGGTCGCAGTTTTACGGCGCGGGAAGTCGAGGGGCATCAGCCGGTTGCCTTGCTGGGCGACAATGTCCGGAAGAAACTCTTCGGGACGGAAGACGGGCTGGGGGAGATGGTCTCCTTCGCGGGTGGCCGCTATCGCGTGGTCGGTGTGCTGGCCCGCGAAGGGGCTCTATACGGGTCTAGCCTGGATGCGTCCCTGCTGATTCCCATCGACGCTTCATCCCTTTCGTGCTGCATTACCGTCCGTGTTCCTCCCGCTGTGTCTGAATCGGCGGCCCTGGCGGAGGCCGGGCAGCGGCTGGCCGCCGTACGGCGGCTGCCGCCCGGCGCCGAGCCCGATTTCGAGGTCGTCCAGGCCGACGGGGCCGAGGCTACGCTGGCCTCTCTTCGTTCAAAACTTTCGCTGGTGGCCCTGGCCATCGGCCTGGTAACGATGCTGGGCGCTTCGACGGGATTGATGAACAGCCTGCTCGTATCGGTGAAACAGCGTACCCGTGAAATAGGGACGCGCCGGGCCCTGGGGGCACGGGCGCGTACCATTTCCCGGCAATTCCTGCTGGAATCGGTGGTAATCGGCCAGATGGGCAATCTTGCCGGCGTCCTGCTCGGCCTGCTTTTCGGCGGTTTGACAGCGTTGGCGCTGGACGGCCGTTTCGTCGTCCCCTGGCCGTGGCTCGGGGCGGCGACGCTCCTGTCGCTGGCCGTCAGTCTCGCCTCCGGCGTCCTGCCGGCCCGCCGCGCCGCCGCCCTCGACCCGATCAAGGCTTTGCGGAGTTTATAGGAGTTAATGGTTTTATTCTTACATTTGCTTTCAGAACCCCGATTCCAACCCTATGAAAAAGATCTTATTTCTTTATGCGGCATTGCTGACCGCGCTGATGATTTCCTCCTGCAAGAGCGAAGAGAATACCGCGAAAACGACGGGCGTCGACAATGAGACGATCCAGACCATCCTGAGCCGCAAGAGCGTGCGCTCCTTTACCGAGCAGGCCATTCCGGCCGAGTATATGGAGGCTATGCTGAAGGCTGCCATGGCCGCTCCTTCCGGCTCGAACATCCAGCCCTGGCATTTCGTGGTCGTGACCGACAAATCGCAATTCGGCCGTATTTTCGAGGACAATTTCAATCTGAAGACCTTCAATTCGGCCGCCGCCGTCGTAGTGTTCTGCGCCGATACGACGGTTACCCGTCCGCCGCGCAACAACCCGGACGGCGACCCTGTCACCCGTCCGAACGGAACTTGGCGCGACGATATGGGCGCCTGTACCGAAAACTTCCTCCTGGCCGCCGAATCGCTCGGCCTCGGCGCCGTGTGGACCGCTTCCTATCCCGACCCCGTCCGCTTCCTGACAATGAAACGCGAACTGGGCCTGCCCGATAATTTCCTGCCCTACTGCGCCGTGGCCGTCGGCTATCCCGCCAGCGACGAACAACCCAAAGACAAGTGGAAGCCCGAACGCATCCACTACAATCAGTGGTAATCCGTGGCAGATAAATCGCTGGGTATCAGCGATATCCTAAAAATCGGTTGCGTATTTTGACGCAACCGATTTTGATTAAAGCGCTGGTTGTCAAGCGGTTATCCGCCACACAAAACCCTAGATAATCTCGAACGTGGCGACTGGGGCCCAGCCTTGGCGGCCGTCGGCGATTTCGACTTTGGTCCAGTCGCCGACGTTGTCGAGCAGGCGGACTTTGGTCCCTTCGTGGAGGACGAACACCGTGTTGCCGCCGTCGGCAGGGGAACTCTTGACCGAGCAGACCGGAGCCGTGACGATGGCGCTGTCCTGCCGGGTGACGGCCCGCTTCTGCTGCAGCGAGAAAACAAAGGTGAAGACTGCCAGTATGAGAGCGACGCAGGCCAGAATGAACGACACCCGCCGCAGTGCCAGGGAGGCACCGTTCCGGAAGAGCGTCAGCAGGACGCCGACCACTAGCAACAATCCCAGCGTAATCCAGGCCCAGGCGTTGGCTCCGCAGGATTGCCGCAGGTTCCGGAACCACGAGACGAGGATGAAATCCGGTACGGAATCGATCTTGTCCAACGTCAACTGCCGGGCGATTTCCAGATTGTGGGCTGCATCGTCATGGGATGGATCCACCTTGAGTGCCCGCTCGAAGTTGAGGATCGCGTGGGCGTTGTCGCCGAGCTTGAAATAGGTGTTGCCGATATTGTAGTACAGGTCGGCGCTCTCGAGCTGTTCGCCCTCAATCATCTGGTAATAATTCAGGGCGTTCTGCCACTGCTCCGCGGCGAAGGCCTCGCCGGCCTTCTGCCAGAGTCCGGCCACATCTTCCTGGGCATAAGCAGGAGCCGCGCCTAAAGTAAGCGAGGCTAGCAGCAAGAGCATAGCCGCACCGGCGGCGTTTTTCCTGGAAGCCTTGGCGGGATTCTTCAGCTGGGCTTCGATGTCGGAGATGGCCTGGACGGCTACGTTGTATTCGTTCTCCATCTGCGTCTGTCCGCTGTCCGGTGCATAACGGGCATATTCGCATTTGTCGATCAAGTCGGTCAGTTTCGCGATGCTCTCGTCGCGCACGCCCCGCTCCCGGAGTTTTTCGCTGACCGTTTCTTTCGACAGGTCGGCTGCCGGAATCATCAGTTTGTCGGAGACATAACCGAGCAAGGCCTTGTGTAGTTCCTCGTAATAGGCACCGCCCAGGTTCTTGCGGAGATAATCTTCGGCCTGCCGCAGGCGCGTCCGGGCCATCTTGTTGGCGCGCCGGTTCCTTGAGCCGGCCACGTCGGCCCGACGGGCCTGTGAGAACCGCAGCAGCCGGTTGACGATGGCAGTCAGGATGGCGAGTGTAATCATCAGCAGATAAAACAAGGGGGACCCGGCAAAAAAAGCGCCTTTCTTCTTGAGATGCCCGTCGCCCAGGGCGATGTAGCGGATATCTTCTGACAAGCTGCGGACTCCTTGCCGGTTGGAGCCCGGCATCACGACTCCGCCGCCGGACACCTCTTCTCCTTTCTCGACGGTTACCGGAATGTCGCCGGTAGAAGTGGTAACATACTTCCCATGGGCATTGTCATAGTAACTGTACTCAATCGACGGGATCACGAAATCACCGTGGCTGCGCGGTATGAACGGGAATTCAAAGGTTTTCGATCCACTGGTGCCGCTGGCCGATGTCTTGTCGGTACTCTTGAGATCATAGACCTCGAAGTCGGGCGGGAAATTCACTTTCGGCGCCTCGAGCATCGAAAGGTTTCCGTTTCCGGAAATGGTGACGATGAGTGCAGCGGCTTCGTTCGACTTGATGCCCTCCTTGCTCAACTTCGCAGTGACCTTGAAATCGCCTACGCCGCCCGCAAAGGAGGCCGGGGCGCCCGCAGGCAAGTCGCGCACATTGACCTGGAGGGTCTGCGTGCTGATCCGTTTGCGGATGGTCTGATACTGGTCGAAGAAATCGTCGAAGATCGAGAGCGGACTGCCACTCGAGGTGCGGACGCGGACCTGGCAGACCATTTCCGCCGGGTCGATGGTAAGTTTTCCGCTTTGCTGGGGGATCAGCACCCACTGGCGCAGCAGGGCGGCGTTGTAGATGGCGCCGTTCACATTCTCCCGTTTGAATTCCAGATTGCTGACCGAAACCGTCTCCTTGCTCCAGAAGCCGTTGAAGGTAGGGAATTTGATATCCTCGAACCCGCTGATATCGGCGCGGGTGTAGATCTTGAGTGTGGCAGTAACGGGTTCGCCCTTGACCACGTTGTTTTTATTGAGTGTCAGGCGCAGATAGATGTCCTGGCCGGAGACGGTTCCCGTGACGGTGGGATCATTGTCCCGCGGCTGGGTCTGGCTCTGCTGTCCCTGTTGTTGCTGCTGCGAACCACCGCTTCCCTGGGTATTGGCCTGCTGGTCAGCGGCAACTACTTCGATTTTCAGGGAGGAAGAGGTAACGGTGCTCTTTTCCACGGTCGCCGTAGCGGCGGCAAGGGTGAAGGTGCCGGTGCGCTTGGGCTGCAGCAGATAAGTCACGGTCTCCTGGTGTGAAGAAGTGCGCTTGCCGTTCACGATGCTGGTGCTGGACATCGAGCCCTTCTGCGGCCCCCAGACTACGTCGAAGTCGTCGGTGCCCGGCCATTCGAAGTCACTCATCTTGCCGTCGGCGGTAAAGACGATGCGGAACGTCTCGTCAAGGGAGACGACTCCCGGTCCTTCGACCTTCAGCGTCTGGGCCGTGGCGGTCAGTGCGCTGAAGCACAGCAGCCATGTCAATATGCGTTTCATAGGGCAGATTACCAATTTTTCTCTTTCTGTTTCGATTTCAGTTTCGCAGCTTTCTCTTTCTTGACCTTGTCCTGGGTGTCTTTCTCCTGGGCCTGGATCGCCTGCAGCATCTGCTGGGCGGCCTGCGGTGTTATCTTCGGCTGCTGACCCTGCTGATTCTGCTGCTGATCTTGATTCTGATCCTGATTCTGCTGATTCTGATCCTGGTTCTGATCGTTGTTCTGGTCCTGGTGATCCTGGTTCTGGTCTTTATTCTGCTGATCGTTGTTCTGCTGATCCTGATTCTGGTCGTTGTTCTGGTTCTGATCCTGGTTTTGATCCTGGTTCTGGTCGTTGTTCCCGCCGCCCCCGTTCTGCTGCTCGTTCTCGAGCATCTTCTGGGCGTAGGCCAGGTTGGCCTTGGTCTCCATGTCGTCGGGATTCCTCCGCAGGGCATTCTTGTAGGCATCGACGGCACCCTGCCAGGAACGCTGTTTCAGCTGCGAATTGCCCAGGTTGTGGTAGGCGTCGGCTCCATGCTTCCCTTTAGCCAGCGAATCGATGCCGGCCTTGTAGTAGCGGTCAGCTTCGGTATAATTCTCGGTCCGGTAAAACGTATTGCCCAGATTATAATCGGCCGTTACGGAAGTGGAGTCGGCCACCAGGGCTTTTTTGTAGTTGATCTCGGCCTGCGGCCAGTGTTCCTTGCGGAAGTCCCGGTTGCCGCGGCGCACGCCGGCCCGCTCGCTCTGCGCGAAGCAGGCGGCTGCGGCCAGCATAAGGATCAATCCGGTGCAAAGCAATCGTTTCATGGTCATTTCCTGAACAGATGCCGCCGTGCCTTCGTTTCCGGAACCAGCAGTTCGAGAATCAGGAAGAAAAGCGCGATGGCGAAGAAATACATGTATTGTTCGTCGAAGTCCTCAAAGACGACGGAGTTGAACTGCTCCTTGTCGAGGGCGCGGATGTCATCGATGATGGGGTTGAGGCCGAATTCGGCGGCGCCGGCCCGGACATACTTGCCGTTGCCGGCTCCGGCAATCTCCTGCAGGATTTCCTCGTCGAGCCGGGAGACCACGATCTCGCCGTTACGGTCTTTCATCAGGCTTCCGTTCTTGGGAATCGGTTTGCCCTGCGGGGACCCTACGCCGATGCAGTAGATGCGGATGCCCTGTTCTGCGATGGTCCTGGCTGCGTCGAGTGCCTCGCCTTCGTGGTCTTCGCCGTCGGTAATCAGGATGATGGCGCGGGAGCGTTCGCTTTGGGTGCTGAAGCTGCGGGCTGAAGCCATGAGCGCTTCGGCCAGGTCGGTTCCCTGGATGGGGACGCTTTCCGTGTCAATGCTCTTGAGGAAGATCTTGGCCGAGACGTAGTCGGCGGTGATGGGAAGCTGGACGAAGGCCTGACCGGCGAAAACCACCAGACCGATGCGGTCGCCCTGTAATTTGTCCACGAGCCGGGAAATGGCGAGTTTGGAACGCTCCAGCCGGTTCGGGGAATAATCTTCCGCCAGCATGGAGTTGGAGACGTCGAGGGCGATCATCACTTCTACGCCCTGACTCTGGTGTTCTTTGAGCCGGGCGCCAAGTTGCGGCCGGGCCAGGCCGATGACGAAGAAGAACCACGCGGCGGCCAGCAGGCTTACCTTGAGCCAGCCTTTGCCGGTGGAGGCATCGGGCATGAGTTGTGCGACGAGCTCCGGATTGCCTAGCCGGGCGATGCGTTTGCGCCGCACGCGCAGATAGAGCGCATACGCCACGAAGAGCAGCGGGATGAGCAGCAGGAGCAGCAGATATTGACTTTGTGCCAGATAAACCATCAGGGAATCCTCCTCAAAATTACGAATCGCAGCAGCAGTTCCGCAAGCAGCGCAAAGAGGGCGATCAAAGCGAAACGCATGAAGAGTTCCGAATAGACGGGGAAACTGTCTACCGTGGTGCGGGTTTTCTCCATCTGGTTGATCTCGGAATAAATCTCCATCAGCTTGGTGTTGTTGATGGCCCGGAAATACTTGCCGCCGGTCTCCGAAGCGATCTGCTTGAGCAGGTCTTCATCGATTTCGACTTTCACGTTCTGGACTTGTACACCCCACGGTGTCATGAACGGGTAGGGCGCTTCGCCCATTGCGCCCACACCGATGGTATAGACGCGGATGTCGTAGGTCTTGGCGATTTCGGCCGCCATCAGGGGCGCGACCTCGCCGCTGTTGTTCATACCGTCGGTGAGCAGGATCACCACCTTGCTCTTGGCGTCGGAGTCTTTCAGGCGGGCGACGGCCGTGGCCAGGCCGTTGCCGATGGCCGTTCCGTCGTCGATCAGGCCGGTTTCCACCTCCTTCATCAGGTTGATCAGGGTGGCCCGGTCGGTGGTCAGCGGCGCCTGGGTGTAGCTCTCGCCGGCGAAAACCACGATGCCCATCCGGTCGGCCGGCCGGCTCGCGATGAATTCCATCGCGATATCCTTGGCGGCACCGATGCGGTCGGGCTTGAAGTCACGGGCGAGCATCGAAGTGGAGACGTCCATGGTCAGCACGATGTCGATGCCTTCGGTGTCCACCTTCTCGAAATTCTCCGAGGAGCGGGGTCGGGCGATGGCGACGATCAGGGCGGCCAGGGCAATCATCCGCAGGATGAAAGGGAGGTGCCGGCTCCAAGCGGCCAGCCGCCCGTTTCCGGTGTCCCACTGGGCAGCATCAGATACGGTCAGCGACGGCTGCCGGCCCCGCAGGCACCGCCATACATAGAGTGCGATGAGCGGAATCAGCAGCAGTTCCAGCCAGAGCAGATGCGGATATTCAAAAAACATAGGCTATTCTTCCTCCTCCTTTTCAATCGCCTTCATATAGGTCTCGTTCACGAACCGGATGGCGGTCGGAATCGCATTTTCGTTTTCCTCGTCGGTTGCGGTATGTTTGGCAAATTTGACGAAGTCGGCGGTTGTGAAAAGTTCTTTCATCCGTTCCATCAGCGACGGTTCGATCTCCTTGTCCTGGAGGTCGCGGAACATCTCGGCCGAGGTCTGTTCGAGGGCGGCCACGTCGTAGCGGTCGGCAATGTACTGCCGGAGCGCGTCGGTCACCTGGGTGTAGAACTGTTTCTGCTTGCCGTTCTGCCACAGTTTCTGGGAACGGGTCTTCTCGAGGCTGCGAAGCGCCACGATGTGCGGCGGATCCTGGACCACGGGTTTCCCGAAGAAGTCGCGGTGCTGGCGGCGGAGCCGGATCCAGCGGACGAGCAGCCAGACCAGCGCGGCGATCAGGAGCGCCAGTCCAACCCAAGGAATCACTTCCTTGAAGGTCAGGGGATAGCGGATCTGTCCCTTGATGTCATAGGGCTGGAACGTAGCGGTATCAATGGGAATGGTCGTGACGGCCAGGGTCGGACCCGCGTACGCGAGGGTATCGACCGTTCCGTCGGAGCGGGCCTTCAGCACGTAGAGCGGAGGCAGCACGTAGCTGCCGCTGTCAAAGCTGGTGAGGGTGACATGCCCGCGCAGGTTCATGAGCCCGTTTTTCGTGGAAAGGGTGTCGAGCACGAGATCGCCGAGCGCTTCCACGCCGGGTACGGGCTCCGGGCCGGGTTTGCTGATGCGGGCGCCTTCTCCCGGTGCGAGTTGCAGGTCGAGTGTCCACTCGATCTGGTCGCCGATCAGGATGGAGTCGCGGCTCAGGCGGCTCCGGAGTGCCGCGTCATCCTGTGCGCGGCAGAGTAACGTGCCGAGCGTCAGGGTCAGGATGAGCAGGAGATACTTCTTCATGGTCAGGCTCTGTTTTTGAAGAAGGTAATCAATTGTTTCACATAATCTTCGCCGGTGCCGATGCTGACCGTGTCGATACGGTAGCGGCGCAGGAGTGCCTGGGTGTTTTCGGCAGCCTGCCGGTTCCAGACTTCGTAATTGCGGCGCACGGCGGCCGATCCGGTGTTGACCCAGCGCCCACGACCGGTCTCCGCATCGCGCACATGGACAAGGCCCACGTCGGGCAGGGTCCGCTCCCGCGGGTCGAAGACGTTGATGACAGAGATGTCATGGCGGTTTGCGGCGATCTTGAGCGCTTCTTCGTAACGGGGATGCTGTGCGGCGTCGAGGTCGATCAAGTCGGAAAGCAGGAACGCGGTGCATCGCTTCTTCAGGGCATTGGTCAGGAACTGCAGGGCGGCGCCGATATCGGTGCCGCGGTCTTCCGGTTCAAACTCGACCAGGTCGCGGATGATGTGGAGCAAGTGGCTCCGTCCCTTTTTCGGGGGGATGAATTTCTCCACTTTGCTGCTGAAGAAAAGGGCGCCCACTTTGTCGTTGTTGATCGATGCGGAGAAAGAAAGCACGGCGGCGATTTCGGTCACCAGATCCTTTTTGGTCTGGCTGGTGGTGCCGAACAGCCGGGAGCCGCTCACATCGACGAGCAGCATCACGGTCAGTTCGCGTTCCTCCTCAAAGATCTTGACATACGGGGCGCGCAGGCGGGCGGTGACGTTCCAGTCCATATTGCGGACATCGTCTCCATACTGGTACTCCCGCACTTCGCTGAAAGCCATGCCGCGTCCTTTGAACGCGGAATGATACTCCCCGGCGAAGACCTGATGCGACAGCGCCTTCGTCTTGATCTCGATTTTCCGAACCTTCTTTAAAAGATCATTTTCCATAAACTATCTTCTTCTGTCCAGTCCTGTCATTCTCTTGGGAAACCATGCCACCCTCGGCAGTGTAAGAGGGAGGGGCCCATTTATGGGAGGGGTCGCGCAGCGACGTTTCCCAAGAGAATGACAGGACTGGACAGCATCATTAAGGCACCTCGACGGCGTTGAGGACGTCAGTGATGATTTCTTCGGAGGTAATGTTTTCGGCTTCGGCTTCGTAGGTCAGGCCGATGCGGTGACGGAGCACGTCGTAGCAGACGGCACGGACGTCTTCGGGAATCACATAGCCGCGGCGTTTGATGAAAGCGTAGGCTTTGGCCGCCATCGAGAGCGAAATGCTGGCGCGCGGCGAGCCACCGAAAGAGATCATGTCTTTCAGCTTGGCAAGGCCGTATTCTTCCGGCTGGCGCGTGGCGAAGACGATATCCACGATATAGCGTTCGATCTTCTCGTCCATGTAAACGTCGCGCACCACCTGGCGGGCCCGGATGATGTCTTCAGGCTTGAGCTGGGTGGCGGGACGCGGGAACTCACCCTGGTTGTTCATGCGGATGATGAGCTTCTCCTCCTCTTTCTTGGGATACGTGACCTTGACCTTCAGCATGAAACGGTCCACCTGCGCCTCGGGCAGGGGATAGGTTCCTTCCTGCTCGATCGGGTTCTGCGTCGCCATGACCAGGAAAGGCTCGGGCAACTTGAACGTCTCGTCACCGATGGTTACCTGCCGTTCCTGCATTGCCTCAAGCAGCGCCGACTGCACCTTGGCCGGGCTCCGGTTGATTTCGTCGGCCAGCACGAAGTTGGCGAAGACCGGACCCTTCTTGATCTGGAACTGTTCGCTCTTCTGGCTGTAGATCATCGTGCCGATCAGGTCGGCCGGCAACAGGTCGGGCGTGAACTGGATGCGGTTGAACTTGGCATCCACAATCTGGGCGAGGGTATTGATCGCCAAAGTTTTGGCCAGACCCGGCATGCCTTCCAGGAGAATGTGCCCGTTGGCCAGCAGACCGATCAGCAGATTGTCCACCAGCTGCTTCTGTCCCACGATCACCTTGCCCATCTCCATCTGGATGATGTCCACGAAGGCACTCTCCCGCTCAATCCGTTCATTTAACGCTTTAATGTTTACGCTATCCATGATATTTGGTTGTTTTTTTGTATTTTTGTTGTCTGAACAATCTTACAAAGATAATACTTTTTTCGATGCGTCTTTTCATCCAGCTATCCTATGATGGTTCGTCGTTTTGCGGCTGGCAGGTCCAGGCCAACTCCCCGACGGTCCAACAGGAGGTTGAACGGGCGCTTTCGATCGTTTTCGGAGAGAAAATCACGGTCGTCGGGGCGGGAAGGACGGATACCGGCGTGAACGCGAGGCACTTCATCGCACATTTCAGCCTGGAGGCTGTCCCGGATGGAAGCATCGCACCTTATCTACGCAAAATAAATGCCATTCTGCCTCCTGCCATCGTGGCAGAGGCTTTCTATCAGGTGCCAGATACCGCGCACGCGCGTTTCGACGCGGTCAGCCGCACCTACCGCTATTACATCCATACCGCCAAAGATCCCTTTGCCCGCCACTCCTGCCGCATCTGGTTTTCGCCCGATGTGGAGGCAATGAACCGGGCGGCGCTTCCGCTGCTGGGGCGTCACGATTTCTCAAGTTTTGAAAAGACGGGCGGCGCCAATAAAACAGACATCTGCACCGTGACCGAAGCCCGCTGGGAGGCACTTGACGATACGCATCTCGTGTTTACCATCACAGCCGACCGGTTCCTCCGCAACATGGTCCGCGCCACGGTCGGCACGCTTTTGGAAGTGGGAAGGGGACGTCGCGCGCCTGAGTGGGTGGCCGATGTGCTGGAAGCGCGTGACCGGGGGCAGGCAGGCCAGTCCGTCATCGGAGAAGCCCTGTTCCTGGAGGACATCCGCTATCCGTATCCTTTGATAACAATCAAATAAACAATACACTATGCTTTCTACTTTTCTTCAGACCACCGCAGACGCCGTCGAGGCGGTTCCCGTGCAGGAAGAACTCTCCTTTTCGTTGATCAGCATGGCCGCCAAGGGCGGTTGGCTGATGCTGGTGCTGCTGGCACTTTCCATCATCGCCATCTATATCTTCGGCAAGAAATGGTGGGCCATCCGACAGGCCGGTAAGATCGACAAGAATTTCATCAAGGATGTGGACAACTATCTGGCGGAAGGAAAAGTCCGCTCTGCCCGCGCCCTTTGCCGCCGGAGCGACTCCCCGGTCGCCCGGATGATCGAAAAGGGGGTCGAGCGCATCGACAAGCCGCTTTCCGACATCCGGATCGCCGTGGAAAACGTGGCCAACGTGGAAGTCGCCAAACTCGAGAAAGGCCTTCCGGCTCTGGCGACCATCGCTGGCGGTGCCCCGATGATCGGTTTCCTCGGGACGGTGATGGGTATGGTGCAGGCCTTCTTCAATATGGCACAGGCTGGCAACAACATCGACATCACACTGCTGTCGGGCGGTATCTACACGGCCATGATTACTACGGTCGGCGGTCTGATTGTCGGTATCCTCGCCTATTTCGGCTATAACTTCCTGACGTCGCAGGTCACGAGCCTGGTCGCCAAGATGGAGGCCGCCTCGATCGAATTCCTCGATGCGGCGCAGGCCCGCAAAGAAACCAAAATGCAGGAGTAGCCATGGCAATCAAACGGACCACGAAAGTTGACCCGGCTTTCTCGATGTCGTCGATGACGGATATCGTGTTCCTCCTGTTGATATTCTTCCTCGTCACATCCACCCTGGTCAACCCCAACGCGCTGAAGCTCCTGCTCCCCAAGAGCACGGGGCAGGTGGCCGCCAAGGCCACGGTCAGCGTGTCGATTAAGCACTATCCGGAACAGGACAGGGTAACCTATCACATCAACGGCAACCAGAAGCCGGTGGCCTTCGGCGAAATCGAACCGGCCGTCCGTGACCTGCTCCAGTTCGAAGACGATCCGACCTTCTCGATCTATGCCGACGAGACGGTGCCCGTCAAGGAGGTGGTGGCGCTGATGAACATCGCCAAGCGCAACCATTATAAAGTCATTATGGCGACATCGCCGGAATAACCTTTCTTTCGCTGTTACGATGAATCGGTCCAATTGGGTGGGAATCGGCTTGACGGTGGCGTTTCACGCGGTGCTGTTGTTCCTCGGTTTTACCTCCGGGCTGAAGTATCTGTACCCGCCGCCCCAGGAGCAGGCTGTTCTGATGGAGTTCCCGGAAGAGCCCCTGCCCGAACTGGTGGAGGTCGGCGCGGAGCCCCGGGCGGAAGCGCCCGATCCCGACGCGCCGGTTCAGCTGGTGAAACGTTCCGAGTCGCCTGTGAAGGGCACGAAGGCCAATGAGGCGCAAGAAGCGACCGTCGGTGACGACGGCGACGTGGAAGTCCCCGAGCCCAAGCGGGAGATCGACCGTCGCGCGCTTTTCCCTTCGGCGGCCAACAACAAGAAAGACACGCTGGCACCGCAGACGTCCGCTCAACCGTCGAACCGGTTCGACGAGGGACATGCCAGCGGCAATACGATGTCGGGTTCTTCAGATGGAGAACCGTCAGCCCGGTTGGCCGGCCGCAATGTCGTCGGCTCACTCCAGAAGCCGTCTTATGGTGTCCAGAAGGCAGGCCGTGTCGTGGTCAAGATCACTGTCGACCGTGAAGGCAATGTGACCGATGCCATACCTGGCGTTGAGGGCACTTCCGTGACCGACCGCTCCCTCTGGTCAGCCGCCAAGGAAGCCGCCCTCCAGGCCCACTTCAACGCAAACCCCAAGGCTCCCATCTCACAGGAGGGAACCATTACCTACATCTTCAAGTTGCAGTAGGAGTTGTTGAGTCGTGGCAGTTGAGTCGTGGCAGTTGAATTGTGGCTGTTGAATCGTGGCGTGGCTGATTGTCAACTGTGGCGGCTAACCTGTTGAAACAGAGCATTATCCTGATAATCGATTGCGGATTTTAACGCAATCGATTATTGTTATGTCGCTGAATGCCAATCACTTGTCCGCCACGATCATTTTAGGATCAGCGCCCAAACCGGGAGGGATTGTTCAGTTTATTCAATCTTTCCCCCATGCCATGATAAAAGCCATGCCTGGCCGGAGCTAGCCAGACGTTGAGACTAATAGCCCGCCGCGACTAAAGACACTTAATCGATGGAAATCCGACCGGCTTTTCCGCAGATCCCGAGATCCTCTCGGTAAGCAAGTTGAAGGCCTCTGCTCACCAATATCATCTTTCACTGCCGCCGGTGAGTAGATCGGCCCCCACTGCTCACGGCGACTGTCTTTTACTGCCTTTGGTGAGCGAATAGGCCTCTCCGGCACACGGCGGCCTTCTTTCACTGCCGCCGGTGAGTGAAACGACCATCTCTACTCACGGTGCCTCCTCTTCACACACATCGGTGTGTAAACTGGCCTCTCCTACTCACAATTCGGGATAGCGGCTTTCTCCCATCGAGTGGCAGGTTTTCCCCATCGAGCGGTCGATGGGGTTTTCCTCGTCCAGGCCCGGGAGCCCCTCCTCAGGCTCCTGCGGGCCTGGACGGGAGAAAACCCGCTCCGCCCACGCATTGGCAACCACCTCAACCACCTCCGCCGGCCGCAACTGACTATCAACGCGGTTATCCTTGACAGCGTGCTGGCAGGAGATAACCGCCCTCAGCTTCCGCCGTGTCACCCCGGCCAAGTCACCGATCCGCGAGCCCGCGAACATGACATTCTACTGCCTTCTGTCTTGCTCTTTTCGGGCTCGCACTGATCAATTGTGCCCGTTCCGAGCCGGATTATTCACCGATCTATCTATGGCTGGCTGCCTTTTACCGGGCTTGGGCAGGTTTACGGAAAGCCCAAGCCCGTGGTCTCGCTGTCTGACCATCGTAAGGCGGGACGTTAATGGGCTCGGGAGTTGAGAAGGACGCAAGCCGATTGTTACGAAACCTATCTATCGTCAATCGGCACATCGCTGGGCTTGCGGATTGTTTATTATCGTTGCCGTCGTCGGTGGCGTAGTGCGGTTATCTCCTGCCAGCGCAGCTGGCCCCCTGGACTCCAGGGGCCAGGTCCAGCGCTGTCAAGGAAAACCGCGTAATCTGTCAGTGTTTGTTTGCGGGGGTGATTTGCTGGTCAGACTGTTCATGGCTGAGGCGGTTATCTCCCGTCTGTGCGGCAGTGAGCTCTTGAGGGGGGCTCCCTGCGCCCAGCCGAGGATAACCGTTCGGCCGAAAGGGGCTTCTACAAGCCACGATCCAGGGAGAGGTCCATTAGTCGAGACTCGAGAGGGGACTATTAGTTGCAAGAGGGGATTGCCTTTATTTCCCGCTATTTTATGTGTGTATGTGTGAGCCTGTGTAATCGTCTGTCGCGATTGACAAAATAATGGCGTTGACTCTTAGTTGATTATAGAAGCTACCGTGGCAGTTCTGCTGATTGCGCGCAGACCTGCCGTGCCAATCACCGTTTTTGCCCCTAGCAGGGCGATACACGCGGCAGACGATTACACACAAACTAGTGTCCGGCTGGCAAACAAACCAAGGGTTTGTCCGCGCGGGCGAAAAACAAGTGCGCGCCTATGAGGTAGCAAAAAAACGCCCTCCCCGGCTGGGAAGGGCGTTTTTGTGAAAAGTTTGTGCGGTTTAGGCTTCTTCGGGAACCACCTGGAGTTTGACGGTGGCCTTGATGTCCTTGTAGCACTTGACCACGGCCTCGTAGTCGCCGACCATCTTGATGAGCGGCTCGCCCACGAGGGTGATGTTCTTGCGGTCCACGTCATAACCGGCGGCCACAAGGGCCTCGGCGACCTGGATGTTGCTTACGGAACCGAACACCTTACCGGTCTCGCTCACTTTGGCGGGGACCTTCACGGTCACTTCACCGAGCTGGGCGGCGAGTTTCTCGGCCGCATCGCGGAGCGCCTGCTCCTTGTGGGCGCGCTGGCGCATGTTCTCGGCGTGGATTTTCTTGGCGGTCGGGGTGGCCATGATGGCCAGGCCCTGGGGAATCAGCCAGTTAGCGCCGTAACCGTTGCGCACGGTCACGATGTCGTCCTTGTTACCAAGGTTCTGAATGTCTTGCTTGAGAATGACTTCCATGGTGTTTCCTCCTTATTTCATCAGGTCAGTGACATACGGGAGCAGCGCCAGGTGGCGGGCCCGCTTGACGGCTTGCGATACCTTCTTCTGGAATTTCAGCGAAGTGCCGGTGATGCGGCGGGGGAGGATCTTGCCTTGTTCGTTGAGGAACTTCTTCAGGAACTCGGCGTCCTTGTAGTCGACATATTTGATGCCTGCCTTCTTGAAACGGCAGTACTTCTTCTTCTTGACCTCGACATTGACGGGGTTCAGATAGCGGATGTCATCGTTCTGTGCCATAGTCGTATCTCCTTATTCGTTAGCGGGAGCCTCGGCGGGAGCTTCGGCAGCCGGAGCCTCACCATTGCGTTTCGCACGACGGCGTTCGGCATAGGCGATGGCGTGTTTGTCCATCAATACAGTCTGGAAGCGGAGAATGCGCTCGTCACGCTTGAACTGCGTTTCAAATCTGGCAATGAACTCCGGTTCAGCCTGAAATTCAATCAGGGTGTAGAAGCCGGTAGTTTTCTTCTGGATGGGGTAGGCCAGTTTCTTCAGACCCCAGTCCTCCTGGCACACGATCTTGCCACCGGCCTCGGTGATCAAGCCCGCGTACTTGGCAACCGCTTCCTTCATCTGGACATCAGACAAAACGGGAGTTGCAATGAAAACGGTTTCGTACTGTTTAAACATAGTAGGATAAAAAATTAATAAAGCCCTTCGGGATTTTCCCAAAGGGCTGCAAATGTATGGATTATTTTTTTATCCACCAAATTTTTAAGGGACAGAGCCCCAGTAACACTATTTCTTAGGAGCGTCTTCGACGACGGCCTGGATGAAGGTCCACCATTTCTCGACCGACGGGATGAAGCAGCGCTCGTCCGGGGAGTGGGGCGACTTGAGGGTCGGGCCGCAGGAGATCATGTCCCACTGCGGATAGGCGCCCGCGAGGATGCCGCACTCGAGGCCGGCGTGGATGGCCATCACGGCCGGCTCCTTGCCGAAGAGTTTCTTGTACTGCTCCTTCATGGTCTTGAGGATGGGCGACTTCATGTTCGGGACCCAGCCGGAGTAGCCGCCGTCAAAGAACACTTTGGCGCCGGCCAGTTCGAAGGCGCAGCGGACGGATTCGGCGAGGTCTTCCTTCAGGGAGTCCGTGGAGCCGCGCAGCAGCGTGTTGACGGTAATCACGCCCTTGTCGGTCTTGACGATGGCCAGGTTGTTGGAGGTCTCCACAAGATCTTTCACCTCAAGGCTCATGCGGTCGACGGCGTTCGGGCAGGCATAGAGGGCCTTCAGCAGTTTGAGGCCGGTGGTGCCGGCGATGATCTTCGAAGCCTTGGCGGGCGCGATGGTGATCGAGACGTTCGGGTCGATGGCGGCGAGTTCCGACTTGACGGTGGAAAGGGTGGAGCCGACCAGCTTGAGGGCGGAGTTCTCGGCTTCGGCCGGGAGGGCGATGATGGCTTCGGCTTCGCGAGGGATGGCGTTGCGCATGTTGCCGCCGTTGAAGCTTACGAGTTTGCCTTTGAGATGGCGGACCATCGGGAGCAGCACGCGGGCCATCACCTTGTTGGCGTTGCCGCGGCCTTCGTTGATCTCCATGCCGGAGTGTCCGCCGCGGAGGCCGGTGACGATCACCTGGAAAGCCGTGTAGCCTTTCGGCATGGGGGCTTCTTTGTATTTGAACGTGACGTTGGCGTCGAGGCCGCCGGCGCAACCCACATAGAGTTCGCCTTCCGTCTCGGAGTCGAGGTTGAGCAGGATGTCTCCCTGGAGGACGCCGGGCTTCAGGGCCTTGGCACCGACCATGCGGGTCTCTTCATCGACAGTGAACAGCGCTTCGAGCGGACCGTGCTTCAGGGTCGGTGACTCAAGTACCGACATGGCGGCGGCCACGCCGAGGCCGTCATCGGCGCCGAGGGTGGTGCCGCAGGCGTACACCCAGTCGCCGTCGTCCTGATGGACGATGCGGGTTTCGATCGGATCTTTGGTAAAGTCGTGTTTCTTGTCGTTGTTTTTCTGGGGGACCATGTCCATGTGTGCCTGGAGCACGATGCCTTTGCGGTCCTCCATGCCCGGCGTGGCGGGCTTGCGGATGATGACGTTGCCGCACTCATCCTGGAAGGCTTCCATGCCGCGATCCTTCGCCCACTGGACGAGGAACTTGGCTACTTTCTGGGTATGTCCCGAGGGACGGGGAATCTGGGTGAGCGAATAGAAGTTGTTCCACACGCTCTTGGGTTCTAGTTGACGGATAGGCATAGTTGTGTGTGATTGATTATGTATTTATCGGTTTAGCAGGAGATTGAGGGGGAGGCTGGCGTCTTCGCCGAGCTGATAGACGGGGATCCGGCTCTCGAGCAGGAGCTTTCCGTCCTGGACCAGCCGCAGACGGGTGACGGCGGGGATGCGGTAGCGGACCGCGACGCTTTCCTTGCCGCGCTCAGCGACCATTTCGGGGGCGGCGAGCGGTTCGACCTGCAACTCGGCGGTCACGGCCCGGCCCTCATTGGCCGAGGCGGGCAGCAGTCCTTCCTTGTCGGAGATGCGGAAAGCGGTGTAGCGCTGGTCTTTGCTCTCTTTCTCCGGTGTGAGGTCGAAACTCTTCTCGACGGTCGAGATATCGCTGATGCCGTAGAAGAGGCTGAGGTAGCGTTCTTCGAGGCGGGTGATCTCATCGATGGCGGCCTGAAGCGCCTCGCCGCTGAAAGTGGCATCGGTGTCGCCGGTGGCGATCTGCTGCCGTTTTTCGCGGAGGCTGAAGATCACGGCTGCGGCATCCGCGGCCTTTCGGTCGGCCGATTTCTCGACCACGTTGTCCTGGGTCACGGGCACGCGCTCATAGCCTTCGTCCGTCCGGACAGCTTTGTAGAGCGTGGTCGTTTCACTGCCCAGATTGCCCAGCGGGTCGATGCCTTCAAAACGCTCGGCGCCGGCCTGGGGCGCAAAACGCCAGGCAGCGGGCTGGCCGGTGTAGTTGTCGGCCATGGCGACGAGGCCCTGGGTGCAGAGCTGCAGGAAACCGGTAGATGCCTTTTCGGGAATCGTGACCGCATAGCGGGCTTTCGGATCCGCTTCCACGTATGGGGTCACCTTGATCTGTCGGAGGGTATAGGTAGTGCCGCTCTGCGTGCGTGCGGCCACGCCAAGATACTTCTGGGCATAGGCGGCATACGGGCCGGCGGTGAAGGCTTCGCGCTGCGCTTCGACCTGGATGCGGACCGTGGTTTTCGGGAGACTGTACACGACGGCGCCTGTCTGTGCAGAGAGGTTCTGGAAGCAGAACAGCCACAGCGACAGGGCAAAAAGGATTCTTTTCATCGGGATGAGCAATTATTCGGTAAAATTAATAAAAAAATGCCTATTTTTACATATCATGAAAAAGCTTCTGTTTATCGCCTTTTTACTGGCAGTCCTGCCGGGGCTGCTTTCCGCGAAGATTTTCCGCACAAAATATGCCGACCTGGTGAATCCGCTGGTCGGGACCGATTTCCACGGGCATACCTTTCCCGGTGCCGCCTATCCCTTCGGAATGATCCAACTCAGCCCTGACACGCGCGAGGACAACTGGGACGGTTGCAGCGGCTACCACTACAGTGATACGCTCATCAAGGGTTTCAGCCATACCCACCTGAGCGGAACCGGCTGCGCCGACCTGTGCGACATCCGGGTGATGCCGGTCGTGGATTTCGAAGGTCCCGTGAAGGAGGAGAACTATCAGTCGCCTTTCTCGCACCGGAATGAACAGGCCTCCGCCGGCTATTACCGCGTGCACCTCGACCGCTGGGACGTGGATGCCGAACTGACGGTCGGCCGTCGGGCCGGCTTGCATCGCTATACCTATCCCAAGGGCGCTGTGCCGCAGCTGGTCATCGACCTGGGTCCGCGCGACAAGGTGACTGGCTCCCAGATTGAGTTGGCAGGCGAATTCGCCGTGCAGGGCTTCCGCCGTTCCCAGGGTTGGGCCAACGACCAGATCGTCTATTTCTACATGGAGTTCTCACGCGCGCTGACCGATATCCGCATCACGAAAGATCCCACGGGCAACAAGGCCGTGCTGACGTTCGACCGCAACTCCGGCCAGTCCCGGGCACGCGAGCTCGTGGTGAAGGTGGGCATCTCGTCGGTCTCGGAAGCCAATGCCAAGGCGAACCTTTTCTCGGAAGGCGACTTGAAGAAGAACGGCATCTACGCATTCGACCTGCTGCGGGAGACGACCCGGCACGCCTGGGACGATTTCCTCTCGAAGATCGAGGTGGAAGGCGATCTCGAAACGATGCGGATCTTCTACACCGCACTTTACCATACAGCCCTTTCGCCGAGCCTCTATTCCGACAGCAACGGTGAGTACCGCGGCATGGACCACAAGGTCCACCGTGCCGAGGGCTTCGAGCGCTACCATATCTTCTCGCTCTGGGATACCTACCGGACCCTGCATCCGCTGTTCAACATCATCGAACGGGAGCGGACCGCAGACTTCATCAATTCGATGCTTTCCATCTACGATGAGGCAGGCAAGCTGCCCGTCTGGGAACTCAGCGGCAATGAGACCAACTGCATGATCGGCTACAGCGCCGCCCCGATGATCGCCGACGCCGTGGCCAAAGGCATCACCGGCTTTGACCTGAAGAAGGCCGTGAAAGCCCTGGTAGCCAGTTCCACCCGCCCTGAATTCGGTATCGACGTGTTGCGCGAGAACGGCCTGGTCCTGGCCGACAAGATGCATGAATCCGTGTCCCGGACCCTGGAATACGCCCTCGACGACTGGTGCATCGCCCGCGTCGCCCGGGCCGCGGGCGACCGGACCACCGAAGCCGAATACCTCCGGCGCGCGCAATACTGGCGCAACGTCTATGATCCCGCAACAGGCTTCATGCGTCCCCGCGTGAACGGCATCTGGCTCGAGCCGTTCGACCCGACCGAGGCCAACATCCACTTTACCGAAGCCAACTCGTGGCAGTATTCCTTCCATGTGCAGCACGACGTCAACGGACTGATTGAAGCCAGCGGAGGCGATGAGTCCATGGAGGAATGGCTCGACGAGCTCTTCACTTCCTCGAGCAATACCCAGGGATGGAACGTGGCCGACATGACCGGCATGGTCGGCCAGTACGCCCAGGGCAACGAACCGAGCCACCACATTGCCTACCTCTACAGCTACGTCGGCGTGCCCTGGAAGACCCAGCGTACCGTCCGCAAGATCATGGAAGAACTCTTCACGGCCCAGCCCGACGGCCTCTGCGGCAACGAGGACTGCGGCCAAATGTCGGCCTGGTACGTGATGAGTGCCCTCGGCTTCTATCCAGTCACACCGGGCAGCGATGTGTTCGTCTTCGGCTCCCCGATGTTCCGCAACGTCATCATCCACCAGGAGAACGGCAAAGACTTTACGCTCCGGGCGCCGCGGACCAGCAGCACCAACCGCTATATCAACCACGTCATGCGTGACGGAGTGCCTTATACCAAGTCCTACCTGCACTATGCCGATATCGAGCGGGGCCGCACCTTCATTTTCGGCATGGATGACAAGCCGAATCCGCGCTTTGGCTATAAACCGGAAGACCGGCCTGTCGCCGTTGTGGAGAAGACCATCGTGGAGAACCCCTGGTTCGTGGTTCCTTCTCCCGCTTTTTCCGCTTTTACCAAGGTCGAAATCGGCGCGGCCGACAAGAGCTACGCGATCTGGTACCAGATCGTGCCCGAAGGCGGCTCGCCGGGCGGAGACTATGAGCGCTACGAGCGTCCCTTCACAGTGAGCCGCAACAGTACGATCTACGCCTATTGCACCGACAAAGCCGGAAACCGCAGCTTTACGACGCAGACTACGCTCCGGCGCATCGAGAACAGCTACAAGGTGACACTGACCTATCCCTATAACCGGCTCTATGGCGCCGGCGGCAACCTGGCTATCGTCGATGGCATCCGGGGAACCACCAACTTCCGGGTCGGTGGCTGGCAAGGCTATCAGGATACGGACTTCGAGGCTGTGATCGACTTGGGCCGTACCAAACGGCTGACAAAACTCAGCGCCGGCTTCCTGCAGGACAGCCGTCCCTGGATCATCCTGCCCGAATGGGTGGAGTTTTACACGTCGACCGATGGGAAGAAGTACACCCGACAGGGCCATCTTACGCATTCGGTCGATCCCAGGGACGAAACACCCCAGATCCATGAGTTTACGCAACCGGTGTCCGTCGATGCCCGCTATGTCAAGGTCGTCGCCAAGAATTTCGGCTCTCTGCCCGACTGGCACGTTGGCGCCGGCGGCCGCTCCCATCTCTTTATTGACGAAGTAACCATCTTATAATTTTGCGCTGTAATGTATACGATAGATAATCAGAAAGTTACGATTATTGATCCCCGTCGTTTCCGGGGAACTTTCTGGGTGCTGTGGCTGGCCATCGGGTTCATCCTGCTGTTGACGGCCTGCGGCAGCGAGCCACGGGGCGAGGCCGACAAGTATGTCAACTTCCTGTATGCCAATATGCCGCATCCTGATATGGCGGCACAGCCGTTGGCCTATTGGCAGGCAAACGTTGAGAAGACCCTCGAAGTCCGTGACCGTATGGGCTGGAACATTCCCGAACGGGAGTTCAAGCATTTCGTGCTGCCGTTGCGGGTGAACAATGAGCCGCTCGACGATTTCCGGACGCTGTATGCCGACACACTCTGCGCCCGCGTGGCGGGCATGACGCTGGAGCAGGCAGCGCTGGAGATCAACCACTGGTGCCATGAGATGGCCACCTACCAGCCTTCCGACGGCCGTACGTCATCGCCGCTGCAGACCATACAGCGTGGCATCGGACGCTGCGGCGAGGAATCCACGCTGGCTGTGGCTGCCCTGCGTGCCGCGGGCATTCCCGCCCGGCAGGTCTACACGCCGCGCTGGGCCCACACCGACGACAACCACGCCTGGGTGGAAGTCTTCGTCGACGGCAAATGGCAGTTCATGGGAGCTTGCGAGCCGGAGCCCCGGCTCAACATGGCCTGGTTCACGGCGCCGGTCTCCCGGGCCCTGATCCTGCATACGAAGGTCTTCGGCGACTATCATGGTGACGAGGATGTCATCGAGCGGACGCCCTGTTATACGGAAATCAACGTCATCCGGGGCTACGTCCCGGCGCGACGCAGTGTCGTGACGGTGGTGGACGAGGCGGGTAAGCCGGTAAAGGACGCTCGCGTGGAGTTCAAGATCTACAACTATGGGGAATATTATACCGTAGCCACTTACCAGACAGATAAGAAAGGCCAGGCGGCCCTTGATATGGGCTGTGGCGATATGGTAGCCTGGGCCTCGAAAGGCGACCGCTTCGGCCTGGCCGTGATCGATGGCGAGGCAGTGTCCGTGGCGTTGGATCACCGGGTCGGTGAGCGGTTCGCGCTGGACCTGAACATCGTTCCACCGGTTGAAAATCCGCTTCCGTCCGGGGCTTCTCCTGAAGAAGTGGCCCGCAATGCGGAGCGCTTCAAGCAGGAAGACATCATCCGGGAGACCAGGCCGAAAGGAAACAAGGCGGTGATCGATGCCTTCCTGGCGTCGCACGACGATGCCAATGCGCACGCCCTGCTTCGCTCGCTCTCGTTCAAGGACCTGGGTGACGTGACTGCCGACGTGCTGGAGGATGCCTATGCCCACATTGACGGCACGTTCAATCCGTTGCGCGATTGTCCGCGCGTGGAGCTCGAACCGCTCAAGCCCTATTTCGCCGAGCTGGGTGCCGGCCTGAAGCTTTCCTCCCGCGAGGAGGTAGCCGACTGGGTGGAAAAGAATATCGAATTGGATACGGAGCGTAACCCGCAGGGACTGAACATGGCGCCCATCGACGTGTGGACCAGCCGGAAGGCCGATGCCCACAACCGCGACATCTTCTATGTGGCGCTTTGCCGGGCCATGGGACTGGAGGCAGAGCTCAATGCACTGACGGGCGGTGCCCAGCTGGAGGCTAAGCCGCAAGGTAAACTGACGGTGTCGTTCGACGGCTCCGGCGATCCGGAGTATTACCATCATTTCACGGTGGCGCACATCGAAGAGGGAACTGCCAAGCTGTTGACAGTCGATGAGGATTCCTACCACAACGACTGGAAAAAGGTGTTCCCGCTTTCGCTCGATGCCGGATACTATATGCTGACCAGTGGTACACGCCTGGCCGACGGCAGCGTACTTTCGCATGCGGAGTTTTTCCCGGTAGCGGCCGATACCGAAACGGCCGTTCCGTTGGTGATGCGCAGTGCCGAGGACAAAATTTCAGTGCTGGGCACGATGGATGCCGACCGCTTCCTGCCGCAGACCGGCCGCGGCTACTATCTGCTGGCCGTCCTGGGCGACCGTGACGAACCGACGAACCATTGTGTCCGCCAGTTGGGCGCGGTCATTCCCCAGTTGGAGGCATGGGGCAGGCCGCTGCTGATGGCCGGCCCGGCCGTAGGCCGTTCGCTGGCTTCCTCGACCGATGCCTCGCTCGGCCGCCTGTCCAAACTGATTCCGATCGAAGATCCGGACGGCTCCATCCTGGAGATGCTGACCACCGGCTGCAAGAGTACGTCGCGTCAGTTGCCGGTCGTGACGATCTGCGACAGCTTCGGCCGCATCGTTTATTTCTCCCAGGGGTACAACACCTCTTTGGCCGAGGACCTCAAGCGTGTCCTCCCGCAGTTATGAGTTTTTCCCTCGTGCCCGGTTTCGCGCAGCGCTATCCCAAAGACGACGAAGAGCATCCGTCGCCAATCCCCGATGATCGTCATTCCCGTCATTCCCGGCTTGACCGGGAATCTGCCCCCGACCGGACATCGCTCCTCTTCGAAACCTGCTGCACCACGCTCGAGCAAGCCCGCGCGGCGCAGTCCCGTGGTTCAAACCGCATTGAACTCTGCGTCGATCTTCCGATCGGCGGTGTGACTCCGCCTCACGACCTGATCCGGGAAGTTGTCGCGCAGCTCAGCATCCCTGTCAACGTGTTGATCCGCCCTTCCGTCATGCCCGGCTCCGACCGGGCATCCGGGTTCTCGGCGCGTGATTTCGTCTATGACGAGGCCCAGTTGCAGCGAATGATTGAAGACATCGGGTATTGCAGAGCAGTCGGTGCTGCCGGGGTCGTCATCGGAGCCCTGACGCCGGAGGGAGCCATCGACTTGCCGGCGATGCGGCGGCTGATTGCCACCGCCCGGGGCGGCACCGGCTCACGTCCGTTGACGGTCACCTTCCATCGCGCGTTCGACGTCTGCGCCGAGGATCCGTTTACTGCCCTCGATAAGATAATCGCTTTGGGCTGTAACCGCCTGCTGAGTTCCGGCCAAGCCCCGACGGCGTGGGACGGCCGCAATCTTCTGAACTTGCTCGTCCGCCGCGCCGGCCGCCGCCTCATCGTTATGCCAGGCAGCGGCGTCACCCCCGACAATCTCTCCGCATTGGCCGCCGCTACCCGTGCTTCCGAGTTCCACGGCACCCGGATCCCGTAACTATTCCACAAACTTCGTGATCATCCGGAACAGCCGGTCGAAGTTGCTGTCGCGGGTATTCTGGTAGGAATCTCGGGGCGTGTGGTAGTACTGGAGAATGGTGCCTTCCGTTTCGAAATAGATGCCGGGGACACCTTTCTGTGCGAAGGAGAAATGGTCGCTGTCATCGTTCATCTCCTCCATGACAAAGTCGAAGGGCGGGAATTTGCCGTCGGCATTGATCGCGCGGAACCGCTCCAGGCCGGCTTCACCGCCCGGAGTGATCTGCGTGGACAGATGGTCGGTGTCGTCGGCTACCATGTCGAGGTCGATCAGGTACTCCATCTTGTCGAGCGGAAGGCGGGGATTCTCGCAGTAGAAGAAGGAGCCTAGGAGGTTTTCCTCCTCAGCATCGACCAGAATGAACTGGATGCCGTGCTGCGGCCGGTGCTTGCTGAAATATTTGGCCAGCGTCACTACCATCGCGGAACCGGAACCGTTGTCGTTGGCGCCCGGGAACATGAAGTCGGCACCCATGTAACCCAGATGGTCGTAGTGGGCGATGAAGGTGTAGTAGGTATCGGCTTTCGGGTCGGTGCCGGGCAGCCAGGCCACGACATTGTGGGCGTCACGGGCAGGGAGCATCTCGGCATCGAGGTGCAGCTCGATCTCGCGGGCGTCATTGGGGAAAGAAGCGTTCACGAAAAGAACCGGCCGTTTGCTCTGGTAGTATGTGCGTGCCTTGAAATAGGGGAACTGGTCTTCCTGCCGGAGGATGATGCCGCCGATGTTGTCCAACTCGGTCAGCCAGGGTTTGTATTTGTCGAAGGGATCGGGCTGGACCGTCTCCAAGTAGTGCTGCCAGTCGATGACCACGAACTGGTCCTGGTAGATCCCGCTGTTGAGGTGCTCCATGAATCCTTCCCGCCGGTAGGCTTCCTCGTCGAGGTAGGTGACCTTGAAAAAGCCGTGGCAGGTGGGGGAGAACTCCTTGACCGTGAAGTCGAAGGTCGGGGCGTAAGCCACGCCGTCCACGGAGAGCGACATGGCTCCGCGCATCACGTTCATCGGGAACTGGAAGTGCTGGAGGTAGGGCAGGTACTTTTCCTTGCCTTCCACGACATTCCATCGTCCGGCATCCGCAGGTTCCACCAGACTCTTGAGATACGGGCGGACCGACTGGTCCTCGGGTCCGGCAGCCTCACAGGGCACGATGCCCTCGAACGACGAAAGCTGGTCGATGAGATACATGGCGGCGTGTACGTCTCCGTCGCCATAGACGCTGCGGCCATTGTAGCGTTCACTGGATATTTCTTCCAGTACGCTGTTGTAATACGCACGATAATCTGTGCAGCCGGCCAGAGTGAGGGCGCAGGCCATGACCATCCAAAAACGTTTCATGTCTGTAAAAAACTATTTGCCCAAGGCGGCGGCCACGCTCTTGTACATGGCTTCGCCGCGCAGGTTGTCGCGCTGGTGAATGGTGCCGTCGGGGGCGAAGAGGATCATGGACGGAATGCCCACGATGCCGTAGGAGTCGGTCGGGCCCTTGTCTTCGCCGACGAAGATCTGGTGCCATTTCATCTCCTTCTCTTTCATCCGTTCGGCGCTGTCGGTGTTGTCGCCGTCCCAGACAGCGATGCCGAGCACCATGAAGTCGTCGCCTTCAAAAGCTTCATAGACTTTCTGGATGTTGGGAATCTCGCCCATGCACGGACCGCACCAGGAGGCCCAGAAATCGGTGAGTACCCATTTCCCTTTGCCTACGTAGTCGGAGAGTTTGACATCTTTTCCTTCGGGGGTCTTGCCCGCGAAATCCACGAAAGGATTGCCCGGTGCAGTGGCGATTTCGGCTTCCTTGCAGGTCACGATGCGGGCGATGCTCTCGTCTTCACGGACGAACTTGCCGCATTTGTCCAGGATGGACTTCAACTCATCGAGCGGCAGGTCGTAGATGATGTTCTGCAATGCGTTCTTGGCGATGAAGTTGTTGGCATTCTTGCCGATGGCATCGAGGCTCAGGCTCTTGACTTTTTCCATCAGGTTGTCGTACAGGGCTTCAGCCTCCTCCTCGGCGTCGTCGGCCAGGGCGGCGGCTTTCTCACGATACTCATTGGAGTAGTTGCGGATCTGGTCGTTGAATTCGGTGAAAGCCTTGTTCAGCGGGGACCCGTCGATGGCGCAGTCGGCCTGCTTGGCGGCGAAAGTCACGTTGTACGTGCCTTTCTCGGGAATGAGGCTGTAGTTCCACGAGAAATCGCGGGGCGAACGGTTCGGAATCTGGGCGGTGATGCGGTACATCTTCTCAGGGCAGGCCGGGGCTTTGAGCTGGAACTTGCCGTTTACCACGGCGGCGGAGTCGAGGGCGTCCTGGCCGTCGAACAGATAGATGAGGGTACCTTCGGGATAGCTGTTCCCTTCGGCGATCGTTCCTTTCACAGTGAATGTGTCCTGACCGCAGGCTGCTGCAAGTGCCAGGACGACGAGGGAAAAGAATATTTTTTTCATATGCGTAATAGATTATATAATCAGTTTGAGATTCCCGGTCAGGCCGGGAATGACACGGTCCTTAGGCGAGGCTGCCGCCGACAATGTCCAGCAGTTCGCTCGTAATCGCTTGCTGGCGCCGCTTGTTGTATTCGAGGGTGAGCTGTTCGAGCAGTTCGTCGGCATTGTCGCTGGCCAGCTGCATCGCCACGGTACGGGCGGCGTGTTCGGCGGCGCAGCTGTCCATCAGCACAGTGTAGACCTTGAGCAGCAGGACCTTCGGCAAAAGGGATTCGAGCACTTCTTTCTTGCCGGGCTCGACGATGAGGTCTTCTTCGTCCCCGAAGGCCACGCCTTCCGGCAGGGTCAGCGGGAGATAGGTCTCGCGGACCGGTGGCTGGGCCGCGTTGGACTTGTAGTGGTTATAGAGGAGGACGATACGTCCGACTTCCCCTTTTTCAAAACTTTCGGTCAGTTGCCGGGCCAGTTCGGCCGCCGGTTCATAGGCCGGTTTGTCGAGCAGGTGCGAAGCGTCCGTGCGGGCGGGGAGCCCGATCTTCCGCCCTGCCTCGGCCACTTTCCGCCCCACGGCATAGAAGTCGATGTCGGCGTGTGAAAGGCCCTCCTGCGCCAGCGCCTCTAGCTCGTTCAGGAGCGACTTGACGGCCGTGGCATTGAAACCGCCGCAGAGCGAACTGTTGGAGGAAAAGGCTACCACGGCGACGCGGCGGCTTCCACCGGCCTCCAGCAGCGGCGATTCGAGGGATTTGCGAACGCCGCCGTCGGCAAGCAGGTCCTGCAGGATCTCGTGCAGTTTCTGCTGATACGGTGCCATACCCGCGATGGCCTGCTGGGCGCGGTGCAGTTTGGCGGCCGCAACCATCTTCATGGCCGTGGTGATCTGCAGCGTGCTTTTGACCGAGGCGATCCGGGTCTTTGTCTCCTTGAGCGAAGCCATACGTTAGGCGTTGTTGAGTGCGGTGACGATTTCGGCCGCCACCCGTTCGATGGTGCCGGTAATGACGTTGTCGATCTTGCCCTTGCCCAGCGGGTCGAGCACATCGGCCCGGTGCTCTTCGCGCATCCGCTCGAGGAAGATCTGCTGGAATTCGGGCACCTTCGATAGGGGGATGTCTTTCATCAGGGCCTTGGTGCCGCAGTAGAGGATGGCCACCTGCTCGCCCACGGGCATCGGAGCATACTGGGGCTGGATGAGCAGGACGTTGTTCTTGCGCCCCTTGTCGATGGTCAGGCTCGTGACGGTGTCCATATCGCTCGAGAACTTGCTGAACGACTCGAGTTCGCGGTACTGGGCCTGGTCGATTTTCAGTGTACCGGCGACTTTCTTCATGCTCTTGACCTGGGCGCTGCCGCCGACGCGCGAAACGGAGATACCCACGTTGATGGCGGGACGGAAGCCCTGGTTGAACAGGTCGGTTTCGAGGAAGATCTGGCCGTCGGTGATGGAGATCACGTTGGTCGGGATGTAGGCAGCCACGTCGCCGGCCTGGGTCTCAATGATCGGCAGGGCGGTGAGAGAACCGCCGCCGTGAACCTTTCCTTTCAGGCTCGCAGGCAGGTCGTTCATCCGTTGGGCTACTTCTTCCTGGTCGATGATCTTGGCCGCCCGTTCCAGCAGGCGGGAGTGGAGGTAGAAGATGTCGCCCGGATAGGCTTCGCGGCCGGAGGGACGGCGGAGGATCAGCGACACTTCGCGGTAGGCCACGGCCTGCTTGGAGAGGTCGTCGTACACCACGAGGGCATGGCGGCCCGTGTCGCGGAAGTACTCGCCGATGGCGGCGCCGGCGAACGGCGCATAGTATTGAAGTGCCGCCGGTTCGGCTGCCGTCGCGGCCACCACGATGGTATAGTCCATCGCGCCTTTTTCGCGGAGGGTGTTGACGATACTGGCTACGGTCGAGCCTTTCTGACCGACGGCCACGTAGATGCAATAGACGGGTTTTCCCGCCTCATAGTTCGCACGCTGGTTGATGATCGTGTCGATGGCGATGGCTGTCTTGCCGGTTTGACGGTCACCGATGATCAGCTCGCGCTGGCCGCGGCCGATGGGGATCATGGCATCGACGGCCTTCAGGCCGGTCTGCAGCGGCTCGTTCACCGGCTGGCGGTAGATTACGCCGGGCGCCTTGCGCTCCAGTGGCATCTCCGTGAGTTCACCCACGATGTCGCCACGGCCGTCAATGGGCTGTCCGAGCGGATTGACCACGCGGCCGACCATCTTCTCGCTCACCAGGATCGAGGAGATGCGTCCGGTGCGGTGGGCGGTCATCCCTTCCTTCACTTTCTCGGTGGAGCCCAGCAGTACGGCGCCGACGTTGTCCTCTTCGAGGTTCATGACCACGGCCATCACGCCGCTGTCGAACTCGAGCAGTTCGCCGGCCTCGGCGTTGGTCAGGCCGTAGAGCCGGACTACGCCGTCATGGACCTGGAGCACCTGGCCCACTTCTTCGTATTTGGCGTCGATGTTGATGTCGTGAAGCTGCTGGAGCAGTACTTCGGAAATTTCACTTGCTTTGAGATTGTCAACCATTGTTGCGTGTTTTTCTGATTCTTGTTTCCAGATCTTTGCGGATCTGCTTGAGCTGGGAGGCGATGGAAGCGTCGAGCCGTTTGTCTTCGACCTGAACGATGAAACCGCCGATCAGGTCGGGATCGACTTCGGTCTTGAAATCGACTTCCGTCAGGCCCTGCAGTTTCATCAATTCGGTGAGCCTTTGGGCCAGTTCCGGATTCTCGGTGGCCGTGGTGAGCCAGGCGCGTGTGATGCCTTTCTCCTTGCGGTATAGCACCCGGTAGTTGTGCAGGATGGCAGGCAGGAACTCCACCCGCTTGTTGCGGATCACCAGGGCCAGGAACCGTTGCATCGGAGCCGACAGGCGCTCGATGCAGCCAGGCACGTCGTCCGTATCCAACACGGCCCGTTTGAGTGCGGAAGCATCGTCATAAACCCTTTTCTCTTCACCCGTTTCACAGGCGAAAAGATAAAGGGCATTGGCGTAGCGTGAAGCAATCAGTCCGGCATTCATGGGCGTATCGGTCAATTAACTGCATTTCCACGGGAAGTGCGGGCCTCCTCGATCAGTTTGTCAATCAGGTCGTTCTGGCGCTGGGCGGAATCGAGATGGCCGCGGACCAGTTTTTCAGCCACTTCGACCGAAAGGGTCGCCACTTCGGCTGCAATCTGCTGCCGGGCGGTTTCCTGCTCGATCCGGATATCCTCCCGGGCCTTCTCAATCATCGCGGCGGTTTGTTCCCGCGCCTGGTCTTTGGCTTCCTGCACGATCTTGTCGCCGGTGGAGGCCGCTTCGTTGAGGATGCGGGCCTGCTCCTTGCGGGCCTCTTCGATCATCCGCTTCTGTTCTTCGGCCAGCTCCTTGAGGGTTTTCCGGGCCTCTTCGGCGTCACGCAGCGACTGCTCGATGAGGTCGGAGCGCTTTTTGACCATTCCCGTAATGAGCGGGAACCCGAACTTCGCCAGAATGAAGAACACGATGGCGAAGATCAGCGTCATCCAGAACAGAAGCCCGAAGTCCGGTGTAATGAGCGACATGGCTTAGCCGGTGATGCCCAGCAGGCAGACGAGGATGGCGAACAGGCAGGCGCCCTCGATCAGAGCGGCGATGATGATGGCGGTGGTACGCATGCCGCCGGCAGCTTCCGGCTGACGGGCCGAGCTTTCCAGGGCGGACTTACCGATTTTGCCGATGCCGATGGCGGCTGCGATAGCTGCGATGCCGGCGCCGATCGCGGCACCGAATTTTCCGAACGCCGCACCTGCGACGGCTTGTAAAATGATGGTTAACATAGTTTTGGAATTATTTAGTTGTTTCTATTTGTTTATGTTCGTGTTCAGGTTCCTGGCGTGACAGGCCGATGAAGACGCTCGAAAGCATCGTGAAGACATAGGCCTGGATGAAGGCTACCAGCAGTTCGAGGATGTCCATGAAGACGCCGAACAGGACGGCGATGACCGACATGGAACCATTGATTGCCGGGCCGAGTTTGGCTGTGATGAAAACCACCGCCACCACGCCCAGCAGCATGATGTGACCGGCCAGGATGTTGGCGAACAGTCGCACCATCAGCGAGAAGGGCTTGGTAAACATGCCGATGATCTCGATCAGGGGCATCAGCGGAAGCGGCACCTTGAGCCAGGTGGGCACTTCGGGCCAGAAGATATCCTTATAGTAGTGTTTGTTGCCGAAGAGATTCACTGCCAGGAAAGTACAGACCGCCAGGAACATTGTGACGGCGATGTTGCCCGTAAGGTTGGCCCCGCCGGGGAAGAAGGGTACGATGCCCAGCAGGTTGTTGAGGAAGATGAAGAAGAAGGCCGTCAGCAGGTAGGGCGCGTATTTTTCCCAGTCTTTGCCGACACCTTCCTTGATGATGTCGTCGGTCACCATCGTGATGAGCATCTCCATCACGCCGGGGAAGCCGCGCGGCGCTTCTTTCATCGCGTCGTGTCTGCGGTACCATCGGGCCGTGGACAGTACGAGTACGACCAGCAGGATCGAGCTGAGGATCAGGCTACATACGTTTTTGGTGATGGACAGGTCGAAGGGCCGTTTCCCCGTGGCGGCATTCACGAGTTTTCCGTTCTCGTTGAGCGTGTAGCCGTGCTCGGCCATCTTGTGGGAGGAGAACACGTGGAGCCCGTTGTCGAAGACGATGCAGGGCAGGGGGATTGAGATGTGGTGGCCGCGTACGGTGGTGATATGCCAGTCGTAGGCGTCGCCGATGTGGCCGAAGATATAATGGTTCAGGTCGAATGAGGCATCGGCTTCGGTGTGCGGCGTCTCTTCCGCCCGGAGCGTGGGCGGGAAAAGCAGCAACAGGGCTGCGAGCAGGATTCCGAGGCCTGTTATCCGATGCATACCGTTACCGTATTGTTGCGTACCTCCACGAACCCCTTCTGGCAGGGGAATTCGCGGCTTTCGTTGCCGACGACATAGCGGATCACGCCCTCCTCGACCGAAGAGATCAGCGGAGCGTGGTCCTTGAGAACCTCGAAACGGCCGAGTGTGCCGGGCAGTTCCACAAGGCTGACTTCGGCGGAAAAACGTTCGCCTTCGGGCGACAAGATTCTGAGCGTTATCATTTACCGGCCTGTGCAAGCAGTTTTTCACCCTTTTCGATGGCTTCCTCGATGGTTCCCACATTGAGGAAAGCCTGCTCCGGCAGGTGGTCCACCTGGCCGTCCATGATCATGTTGAAGCCCTTGATGGTGTCTTCAATCGAGACCATCACACCCGGGACGCCCGTGAACTGTTCGGCTACCTGGAACGGCTGCGACAGGAAACGCTGGATGCGACGGGCACGGTTGACGGTAAGTTTGTCTTCGTCGGAGAGTTCGTCCATGCCCAGGATGTTGATGATGTCCTGCAACTCCTTGTTGCGCTGCAGGATCTGTTTCACGCGCTGGGCGGTCTGGTAGTGCGCCTCGCCCACGACGTTCGGGTCGAGGATGCGGGAGGTGCTGTCGAGCGGATCGACGGCCGGGTAGATGCCCAGCTCGGCGATCTTGCGGCTCAACACCGTAGTGGCGTCGAGGTGAGAGAAGGTGGTGGCCGGCGCGGGGTCCGTGAGGTCGTCGGCCGGCACATAGACCGCCTGGACCGAGGTGATGGATCCGTTCTTGGTGGAGGTGATGCGCTCCTGCATGCGGCCCATTTCCGTAGCCAGGGTAGGCTGATAGCCCACGGCCGACGGCATGCGGCCCAGCAGAGCGGAAACCTCGGAGCCTGCCTGGGTAAAGCGGAAGATGTTGTCGATGAACAGCAGGATGTCCTTCGGATCGTCGGCCTTGCCGCTGTCGCGGAACGACTCGGCGAGCGTCAGACCGCTCAGCGCGACGCTGGAACGGGCTCCCGGCGGTTCGTTCATCTGGCCGAAGACCATGGCCACCTGCGATTTCTTGAGTTCTTCGGGATCGACCTTGGAGAGGTCCCAGTGGCCCTCTTCCATGCTCTTGTCGAATTCCTTTCCATACCGGATGACGCCCGACTCGATCATTTCGCGGAGCAGGTCGTTGCCTTCGCGGGTGCGTTCGCCCACGCCGGCGAAGACCGAAAAGCCATTGTGCTTCTTGGCGATGTTGTTGATCAACTCCTTGATGAGCACGGTCTTGCCCACGCCCGCGCCGCCGAACAGACCGATCTTGCCTCCCTTGAGGTAGGGTTCCAACAGGTCGATCACCTTGATGCCGGTGAAGAGCACTTCCTGCGAAGTGGTGAGGTCCTCGAACTTGGGCGGTTCGCGATGGATGGGAAGCGAGCCTTCGCGGTCAAGCTTCTGCATGCCGTCAATCGTCTCGCCGACCACGTTCATCACCCGGCCGCGGATCTGGGCACCCACGGGCATCGTGATGGTGGTGTCGGTGCAGCGGACCGGCATGCCGCGGCGGAGGCCGTCGGTCGAATCCATGGCGACGGTGCGCACAGTGTCCTCACCGATGTGCTGCTGCACTTCGATGGTCAGGGTCGTTCCGTCTTTCCGGGTGACTTGAAGGGCCTCGTGGATCGACGGGAGACGAGCCTGCTGGTCTTCCGACAAATTGAAGTGGACATCGACCACAGGGCCGATGATCTGGGAGATGCGTCCGGTTAAAATAGCCATTGTATGGATAGTCCTTTTTGTTCGGTTGAATCTACAAAGATAGTCTTTTTCTGCCAGCAGTGCAAATTTGAATCTGCCGCACGAGTTTCAATAATTTTTGCTAACTTAGTAGCCTGATTTGGACAAAAATCAACCAAATATATAGCATTATGGCAGTATCCATTCTCGACCTTATCAAATCACAGGTCGCAACCCAGGCGGGTGGCGTGGAAATCCCCGCACAAGCGAAGAACACGGTTCTCAACGGCTTGACCGATTCCATCTTCGGCAGCCTCACCCAGACGGTGACCAAGCCCGGTGGCATCGACGCCATCAAGTCGCTGTTGACCGGCAAGTCTGCAGCCGCCACCAGCCCGATCACCGCGCTGGCCGGCAACATGTTCAGCAACAACATCCTGAAGAAGCTCAACCTGGGCAGCCTGCTCAACGGCAAGCTCCTCGCGCTGATCCCGGCCGTCATGGGCGGTCTCTCCGGCATCCTGAAAGACCAGGACGGCGACGGTGACGTCGATTTCCAGGACATCATCCTTACCCTCAAGGGCGGCGGCAATAAAACCCAGGCCCAGAAGACAGGCGGCGGCCTCCTCGGCGGCATTCTCGGCAAAGTCCTCGGCGGTTCCCGTTAATCCTTGATTATGACAAACGAAAATATGGCAACAACCTCGACTAAACAGCAGAACTTCACGCCGGCCATCATCGTGATGTTCGCCCTCTTCTTCATGATCGCCTTCGTCACGAACCTCGCCGGTTCGATGGGCGTGGTGGTCACCAACCAGTTCGGTGCCAGCAAGGCGCTGAGCCAGCTCGGAACTTTGGCCAACTTTATCGCATACGCCTGCATGGGTATCCCCGCAGGTATTATCCTGCGCCGCAAAGGCTATAAGTTTACGGCCCTGCTGGCTGTCATCGTCGGTTTCATCGGCGTGGGCATCCAGTTCCTCTCCGGCTATGCCGAGAGCTTCTTCGTGTATGTGCTCGGTGCCTTCGTCGCCGGCTTCTCGATGTGTATGCTCAACATCGTGGTCAACCCGATGCTGAACACCCTGGGCGGCGGCGGCAACCGCGGCAACCAGCTCATCCAGTGGGGCGGCTCCTGCAACTCCATCGGCGGCACCATCGCCCCGTTCCTCGTGGGCTGGCTCGTCGGCGGCTCCATCCAGGACGCCACGGTCGCCAAGGCTGCGCCCGTGATGATCATCGCCATGGTGATTTTCGCCATCGCTTTCGTGGTGATCCTGCTTACCAAGATCCCCGAGCCGCACATGGAGACGGCTGAGGAGAAAGCGGCCCGTCTTGCGGGTACCGCCAAGAAAGACAAGCACAGCCCGCTGAGCTTCCGTCATTTCGTCCTCGGCGCCATCGCCATTTTCTTCTACGTGGGCATCGAGGTCAGCATCCCGAATACCGCCAACGTCTATTTCTCCGGTCTCGACTGGGTGGGCCCGGCCATCGCCGGTACCTTCGTGAGCGCCTACTGGCTTTGCATGCTGTTCGGCCGTCTGATCGGCGCTTCCGTCGGCGGCAAGGTTTCCAGCAAGAAGATGCTGCTCTACACCTCGGCGGCGGCCATTGTCTTCATCCTGCTGGCGATGTTCATCCCCGAGACGGTGAAAATCGGCGAACACGCTCCGCTTGCTTTCCTCTTCCTGACGCTCTGCGGCCTCTGCACTTCCGTGATGTGGGGTTCGATCTTCAACCTTTCGGCTGAGGGTCTCGGCAAGTACACGGCAGCGGCTTCCGGCATCTTCATGACGCTGGTCTGCGGCGGCGGCATCATCCCGTTCGTCCAGAACGCAATCGCCGACAAGGTGGGCTCCATTCAGAGCTACTGGCTGCTGGTGCTCTGCCTGGCCTACCTCATTTACTATGCCGTCTCCGGCTCCAAGAACGTGAACAAAGACATCCCCGTAGACTAGGCGTATGGCTAAGGAACTTGTAATGGGTATCGACGTCGGTGGTCAGAGCACCAAACTCGGCGTCGTCAACGAAGAAGGCGAGATCATCGCCCAGACTGTTATCTCCTCCCTGCAGGAGGAACTCATCGACTACATCAACGAGCTGACCCGAGCCATCAAGGGTCTGATTTCCGAAACCGCGGAGACCGGTAAGGTCAAGGGCATCGGCATCGGCGCTCCGAACGGCAACTATTATAAAGGTACGGTTGAGTATGCTCCGAACCTCAAATGGAGCTATGACAACGACGGGAAACCGACCGTCATCGAACTGGCTGCTCTCGTGAAGAGTTTTACCGGCCTGCCGGTCACCATCACCAACGACGCCAATGCGGCGGCGATGGGCGAAATGGCTTACGGTGTAGCCCGGGGCATGAAGAACTTCATCATGATCACCCTCGGCACCGGCGTCGGCAGCGGCATCGTCATCAACGGTGAGGTGGTGTATGGCCACGACGGTTTTGCCGGCGAACTCGGTCACACCATTGCCATCCGTGACGGCCGCCAGTGCAACTGCGGCCTGAAGGGCTGTCTTGAGACCTACTGCAGCGCCATGGGCGTGAAACGTACGGCCGAAAAGCTCCTGTCGAACAATCCGGACCGTCAGAGCCTGCTGCGCAGCATCGAAATGGGCAAGATCTCTTCGAAAGACGTTTACGAAGCAGCTTCCCAGGGTGACGAGTTGGCCATCGAGGTCTTCCGCTCCACCGGTCAGATCCTCGGCCGCTCCCTGGCAGACTTCGTGAAGTTCAGCGCGCCCGAAGCCATCGTCCTCTTCGGCGGACTGGCCCGCGCCAAGAAGTTCTTCCACGATGAAATGGTGGCCGCCATGGAGGAGAACCAGCTCCAGATCTGGAAAGGCCGCATCAAGATCCTCTACTCCTCGCTCAAGGACTCCGACGCCGCCATCCTCGGCGCCAGCGCCTTGGCCTGGTAGTATCTTTGGATGAAAACGAAAAGAGGGTAGCCCCGTGATGTGACCCCCAAAAGTTGGACGGTTTAACATTATTTACGAGGCCTTCGATTGGAACAGAGCTCGGTATTGCACCGGGCTCTTTCCTTTTAGCCTCAGTTTGATTCTATCGTTATTGTAGTACCGGATGTATTCCCGGAGAGCTTTTTTGAACTGGTCGATAGAGTCCCACTCCCGCAAATAGAGCAATTCATTTTTCATCAACCCAAAGAAGTTTTCCATCATCGCGTTATCCAG
>JAEEGJ010004052.1_pt1 | contig 51623 bp, 48 predicted proteins | sample 8958761 | NCBI WGS metagenome assembly JAEEGJ01 (sample SAMN16246546, study PRJNA631951) | gut metagenome | biome: gut microbiome; feature: rumen; material: RS-attached | host: Bos | place: Iran: Karaj | collected 2018-10
AAAGAGGTGTACCAAAAGAAGAAACAGGTAGAGTTCATATTGATATTAAAGAATACAAAGAATTGACTAATTTTGATAAAACAAAGGAAAAATTACAAAATATGAAATTAGAATTACCAGATGTTCCAGAAATAGATGATATAAAAATGGTTAGATGGTCAAAGAAAAGAGATGAAAAGATTTTAGAAGATATTATAAAACCAAAAGATGATTTAATAAATAAATTATATCAAGATAATTGGCTAATGTACCAACAATTATTAAGACAAGAAAAAACTGTAGAAAAAAGCAACTAAATATGAAAAAGAACGAAATAAAATTATGGAAGATAATGAGAATTTGCATAATGAGGTAGAGCAGATAAAAAAGGATTATAAACAAAAAGAGTTTGACAATGAATGGAAATATAAAAGTAAAATTAAAGGATTGGAAAAAGAAAATAGCAAACTTAAAAAGATTATAGACAAGTTTTATGATACTATTGATAAATTCATTCATTGGATAGTCAAGAAATTTGATATTGCAGATGAAAATAAGCTAATTAGAGATTTTGAAAGAGAAAATCATGTTTTGCTAGATGTTGAAAAACAAGTGAAGAGAGAAGATAAGGAAAAAGAATTAGATTTAGAAAGATAAGAATTTTAGCAGTGGTGATTTAAGAATTTTACAAAAATGCAACAAAGATGTAATAAAAATGTAATAAAAAAAATAATACAAATGCAATAAAACCTGAACCCATTGCGACTGTACTCACACACACACACACAGGTATTTTAGAGATGTTGACATATAAATAATAAAATATTATACTTTATATAAACATTAATTATATGTCTTTTAACCAAAGACAAGAAAGAGGAAGAAAATGGGAAAAAATCAATTGAAAAAGAGAAAAAATAAAAACGTTCAAAGTGCTGGTATTACTTTGATCGCATTAGTTATTACAGTCATCGTTTTACTTATTTTAGCTCGGAATTTCTATATCAATGTTATCTGGTGATAATAGTATTTTGCAAAAAGCGACAGAAGCAAAAGAAATAACAGACAAGAACCAAATAGTAGAACAAGCAAGATTAGACATATTAGGGGAGTTAGCAGACAAAAAAGGAGAAGATCCAACAGAAACGAAAATAATAGAAATATTGGGAACATATTTTAAAGAAGATACTATACCAGAAGACTTATCAGATTTAAATCAGGTAATGAAAACAAAAAGTGGTGGATATACCGTAAAATTATCTGAGGTACTAAATGGTGTAACAATAAAGCAAGAAGTAAAAGAAACTCATATTGCAAAATCAACAGAAAAAACAGACAGTTATGTAGGATATTATGCAGATATAAACAATGATGGAGATGTAGATGGAATAATCTATGCAGATATGGTAGTTGGAAATACAAAAAGTGGACGTTGGAATAATGATGATTGGGCAGATTATAATGTTACAACAATAGCGGATGTAACAACGGTAAAAGATTATGTAGTATCTACTAGAATTTATGATGGACAAACAACAGCAGGAATATATAAAGCAAATGCTGGATTTGGGGAAAAAGAGGTGCTAGTACCTGCAACTAATTCCACAGGGACAAAAGATAGATTTTATGTAATGGCACTTGAAGATTTTACAAATAATTCTAAAAATAAGTTTTATTGGTATTATAATGCATATGGAAAACTAAATAGAATTATAGGAACATCAGCAATTGATTTTGGGGAAGGAAAGCAAAAAACAATAGATATGATAAATGACTGGAATAACAATACAGCAAAATATGGAGAACAAACAACAGCTTCTTCTGGAAAAGATTATATTGATTTATGGGGAGCAATTCAAGATGGTCAATATAACATAGTAAGTACAGCATCGGATAGTAAAAAATGGTTTATTCCATCAAAATCAGAGTGGAGTGCTTTCGGCGAAGAACTTGAAATAACACAAGGCAATTATAAAAGCAAAGGGCTTAGTGCGTGCTACTGGTCTTCTTCGCAGGGCGATGCGAACGATGCATATTACGCCAACTTCGGCAGTGACTATGTTGACTACTTCAATGTGAACAACTACCTCGGCAACTCTGTCCGCCTGAGCACGACTTTCTAATTTCGTAAGAAATTAGAAACATAAAAAAGCATTATGTTAATAACGCGTGTATCTTCAATCTGAAATGAGCTTCGTAAGAAGCATCAGATTGAAGATAATTATAATAAAAAAAGAAATAATAATTATGGAAGAAAAAAACAAAACTAAAAAAAATCATTGGACAAAGGCCAATGTAGATGAAGCAACAAAGAAAATAAATAATGAAATATATAAGAGGAATAGACAAGCTCCAATTCAAATAAAACTTGACGATTTAGCTATATTTATAAATTACAGAATAACAAGAAGAGGAATTGCAAAAGGATTAGTTTCGATACAAGAAAATTTGAATGAAAATATATTGAGTGCTGAAAAGAAAACTATACAAGTTCTTTTAGAGTCAGATTTAAAAAAGCAAAATGAAATATTAATTGATGTTAAGAATATTATAAAAATAGAAATATGGTCTGATATAAGATTTTTAATGATAAATAAAGCAATAACTCCAGGAGAAATAACAGAATTAATTAGAAGGCAAAGTGAAATTGATAAAGACTTAAATCGATGGATACAAAGTATTCAAAATGCTATATCCGCCTTGTAGATAAGATTAGCAAGCTTTTGTATATTAAATAAAAGAAATTTAATATAATGAAAGTGGTTGCTCCACCAAATAATTGGTATTTTCAAAAGTTGAGCAATAACAAATTGCGTGAGGCATAGCTTTGAGTTTTAGGGCTTAGTGACTGGTACTGGTCTTCTTCGCAGAACAATACAAACAATGCATATAACGCCAACTTCAACAATGGCTATATTAACAACAACAATGTAAACAACAACAACTATGTCCGCCTGAGCACGAGTTTCATTATAATAAATGTGAGAAAATCTTCCATATTATGGAGGATTTTTTTGAGGAGAATAATGGGTAATATTTTAAAATTTGAAGAGTTATATAATGCATATTTATTGTGTTTAAAAAACAAAAAGAGAAAAGCAGGAACTTTTAATTTTGTTAACAGCAATTTATGCGAAAATTTAATAAATTTATTAGATTCGCTAAATAATAGAACATATAAACCACAGGCATCTAATTGCTATGTTATTACAGATCCTGCTTTAAGAGAAATATATGCTGCACAATTTAGAGATAGAATAGTTCAACACTTCTATATGAAAGAGCTTGTTTTTTCCAAGTATCGAAGTCTTTTGCAAGTTTCTTATTTTCCTTATCTTTTCTAACTTGCATAAATTTTTGTTGATATGTTCTTCTATATTCTCCCATAGCCTTATTTTGTTTTAATCTTTCTGTATAAGATTGAAAAGCTCCTAATTCTCTACAAGTTTTCGAGTTTTCTTTTGGATAATCGCAATAGATTTCATCTACTTTTGAAGTTGGTATAAAATACATTCCACAATTTTGGCATTTCTTAATTGGATAATTAGGTGTTTTAGATAATTCTTCAAGTAGCAGAAGAAAAAGAGATTATTGAAACAGCAACAATACAAGCAATGGGCAGAAATAAGTATGGTAATCTTGAAGAGGAAGATTTAAAAGAAACTTTAAAAAATCAAGATGTAACAGTAGAAAAAAGTGGAAGAAATTTTAAATTAACATTTAAAAAGAGTAATAGAAAATATATTATAAATTCAAATGGTGAATCAGAATCTATTGAAGAAATCAAACCTACAGCTATTTATGCAAAATTAGAAACAGATGGTACTCTTAAGCTAAGAAGTACTCCATTACAAGGCTATGAAGAAGAAACAAAGTGGAATTCACCTGATATATTAAAGGTCGTAATAGAAGAGCCTATTGCTCCTAAAACATGTGCAAGAATGTTTAGTGAGTGTATTAATTTAGAAGGTATAGAAAACATGAACTATTTACATACAGAAAATGCTACAAGTATGGAAAGAATGTTTCAAAAATGTGAAAAACTTAAAAATATAAATACAAGCTATTTAGATACTCACAATGTTAAAGATATGAGTTATATGTTTGGTAATTGTTTATTATTGGAAAAAATAGATGTAAGTAATTTTAATACAGCAAAAGTTACAACTATGCAGTATATGTTTATGAATTGTTCAAGTTTAGAAACTTTAGATTTACAAAGTTTTAGTACTGCAAGTATTCAAGGTAATCGACGTGCAAGTATGTTTGGAAATGATGCTAATCTAAATAAAATACTAGTAAGTAAAGATTGGAGTTTAGATTACAATGAAGACACATCAATATTTGTGGGTTGTGGTGTAAAAGAAGTAACAGTTGTAGAATAATAAATGTATTATACAAATTTATATTAACTAAATATTTGCATAAAATCCCAATTTCTGCAAACAATAAGGAAAACTGATTTGTAAGCAGAGAAAGGGATTTTTTGTTATGGGCGAAAAGAGAATAATGAGCACAAATGGAGTTATACTTACAACAAGAGAGCTTGAAGAATATTTAGAAAAAATAGGAACAACACATAATTTAACGGCAAAGTCATGGAAAGAAACATATCCAATACCAAGGTTACTAGAAAATTATGAATTAATTAAAGATGTATATGAAATACTAAATGAACATGTAAAACAAGGTATTTCTATACATCCAGCAGGAGAATGGATTTTAGATAATTTCTATATAATAGAAGAAACAGTAAAATCAATAAGGCAAGAATTAACACTTAAGAAGTATAAAAACTTTGTGGGTTTAAAGAATGGCGCCTATGAAGGATTTGCAAGGGTTTATGTGTTAGCAACAGAAATTGTAAATTATACAGATAATAAAATTGAAACTGAAAATCTTGAAAAATATTTAACAGCATATCAAACAAAAAAGACCTTAAATATGGACGAAATATGGAATATTGGTCTTTTTTTGCATATAGCAATTATTGAAAATATAAGACAAATATGTGAAAGAATATATATTTCTCAAATGGAAAAATATAAAGTGGAAATAATAGTAGAGAACTTGATAGAAAATAAGCCAACAAGTAGATTCAAAACCTTCAGGTTAAATAAAAATTTAAAAAAGTTCTCAGATATGAAATATCCATTTATAGAGTATATGTCATATAAATTAAAAAGATATGGTAAAAAAACTGAAAAGTATCTTGAGGTACTAGAAGAAATTGTTGAAAAAACAGGAAGTTCAGTTTCTGATATTATAAAAAAAGAGCATTTTGATATTGCAAATAAAAGAGTATCTATAGGAAATTGCATAATTAGTATAAAGAAAATTCAGAGAATTAATTTTTTAGAAATATTTGAAAAGATAAATGGAGTTGAAGAAATTTTAAAATTAGATCCAGCAAATGTGTATGATAAGATGGACTATAAAACAAAAGATTATTATAGACAAACAATTAAAGAGATAGCTCAAAAATCGAAGATTTCTGAAATATACATTGCGAAAAAATTACTTGAACTAGCAGAAAATGGAAAGGGAAAAGCACATCATATTGGTTATTATTTATTTGGAAAAAACAAAAATATTTTATATAAAAAAATAGATTGTAAAAGTCAAAAAATTATGAGCAAAGAGCAAAAAGTAAAATATTATATTAGTATGATAGCAATTTTTACAATACTTATTTCTATGCTTTTAATTTTAAGTTTATTAAATAAAATTTCTGTAGTGTGTTTAATAATAGCTTTTTTAGTTTTAATAATACCTGTAACAGAGTTTGTAATACAGATTTTTCAATATATACTAAGTAAATTTGTGAAACCTAAAATTATTCCAAAAATAGATTTATATAATGGAATTGATGAAGAAAATAAAACAATGGTAGTAATTCCAACTATTCTAAAAAATAAAGAAAAAGTTAAAGAACTTATGAAAAAACTAGAGGTTTTTTATTTAGCCAATAAAAGTGAGAATTTGTATTTTTGCCTTTTAGGTGATTGCTCAGAAAGTAGCAAAAAAAACGAAGATTTTGACCAAGAAATAATAAACGAGGGTCTTAAAGAGGCAGAAAGATTAAACAAAAAATATTGCTATGAGATGAAACAAGAAGATAATTCTACAATGGAAAAAGAAGAAACATCTAATTTAAAAATTTTTAATTTTGCATATAGAAAGCGTAAATGGAATGAAAAACAAGGCACATATTTAGGATGGGAAAGGAAAAGAGGAGCTTTAACTGAATTTGTTGAATTTTTACTAGGAAATATGACTCAAAAGCAAATTGAAGATAGCTATCATGTTAACACCATTTCAAATATTTTTTTACAAAAAAGAACCGACACCAACAAAAAAGAACCGACACCAACAGAAAAGAACCGACACCAATTGAAATTTTTAATAACTCTAGATAGTGATACAGACTTAATTTTAAATTCTGCATTTGAGTTAGTAGGAACAATGGCACATATCTTAAATAAACCAGAAATAAAGGATGGAAGAGTAGTAGATGGGTATGGATTAATTCAACCAAGAGTAGGTGTAAATATTGATGTTAGCTATAAAAATTTGTTTACAAAAATATTTGCAGGAAGTGGTGGAATAGATTCATATACAAATGCTATTTCTGACACATATCAAGATAATTTTGGAGAGGGAATTTTTACAGGTAAGGGAATTTTTGATTTAAGGCTGTATTCTAAAGTGTTAAAAGACGAGATACCAGAAAATACAGTTTTAAGCCATGATTTGTTAGAAGGCTGTTACTTAAGATGTGGACTTGCTTCAGATATTTTGCTTATGGATGGATATCCTACAAAGTATTTAAGCTTTATGAATAGGCTTTCAAGGTGGATAAGAGGAGATTGGCAAATAGTCCGTTGGCTTAAATCTAAAAAAATGAATGCTCTTTCTAAGTTTAAAATTTTAGATAATTTACGTAGAAGTTTATTTGATATTTCTGTAATTTTGAGTGCAATTTATTTTTTTATTTTAGAAATATCATATAAACTAAATTTATGTGGGATATTTACGTTTTTGGCAGTTGTAGAGATATTACCTTTTTTACTTGAAATTGCAAATATTATAATTTTCAAAAAAGAAGGAGAGCACAAGCAAGATACATTTACTCCAAAAGTTGGTGGAATGCTTGGAGCAATATATAGAGCTATTTTAACAATAGGTTGTATTCCTTTTAAAGCATATATTTCGTTAAAAAGTATATGTACAAGCATATACAGAATGAAAATTTCTAAGAAAAAATTGCTAGAGTGGATGACTTCAGAAGAAGCAGAAAAGGCTTCAAAAGATGATGTTTTATCATATTATAAAAATATGTATGCTAATATTATTGCACGGAGTAGCTTTCTTAATAATTTTTGCATTTAACAAAAATCTTTTTATATTTTTATTAGGATTTTTATGGCTTATTATTCCTTATGTTATGTGTAAAATTAGTAAAAATTCTGCTCTAAAAACAACAAAGAAAAACTTAAATAAGGAGCAAGAAAAATACATTTTAGAAGTTGCTAAAAAGACATTTGACTTTTTTAAAGATAATCTAACAGAAGAAAATAATTACTTAATTCCAGATAATTATCAGGAAGATAGAAAACAAAAATATATAGATAGAACATCTTCTACAAATATTGGACTTTCTTTTTTAGCTGTTATTACAGGTGTTGATTTGAATTTTATTTCATTATCTGAAGGAATTGGCTTGCTAAGTAAAATGATAGAAACTATTGATTCTTTAGAAAAATGGAATGGACATTTATATAACTGGTATAACATAAAAACAAAAGCACCTCTTATTCCACGATATATTTCAACAGTAGATAGTGGGAATTTTGTGGGATATTTGTATGTTGTAAAGGCTTTTTTAAATGAGGTTTTGGAGCAAGAATATGAAGAAAATAAAGATGTTGGAAACCAATATGAGATTATAAAAAAACTAAGAGATAAAGTATCTTGTTTAATTGATAATACTGATTTTTCTAAACTATATAGTCCATCTCACAGGCTATTTTCTATAGGATTTAATATTGAAGAAAACAAATTAACAGATTCATATTATGATTTGTTAGCATCAGAGGCTAGACAAGCAAGTCTTGTTGCTATAGCTAAAAAAGATGTGCCTAGTAAGCATTGGAATATTTTAAGTAGAACACTTACAATTTTAAACAATAAAAAAGGTTTGATTTCATGGTCTGGAACTGCTTTTGAATATCTTATGCCAAATATAAATATTCCAAGATATGAAGGCTCTATTTTAGATGAGTCAAGCAAATTTGCAATTATGAGCCAGATGGAATATGCAAAAAAATTAAATATTCCATGGGGAATTTCTGAAGCTGCATTTAATGTTAAAGATTTACACTCAAACTATCAATATAAAGCATTTGGAATACCTTGGCTTGGACTAAAAAGAGGACTTGCAGATGAAATGGTAATTGCAACTTATGGTAGTGTACTTGCTATAACAGATAAACCAAAAGAGGTATATAATAACCTAAAATTATTAGAACAATATGGAATGTACGATAAATATGGATTTTATGAAAGTTTAGATTTAACTCCTTCTAGGCAAAAAAAAGGAGAATCTTCAAGTGTAGTTAGCACATATATGGCACATCATCAAGCACTTTCTCTACTTTCTATAAATAACTTTTTAAAAGACAATATTTTTCAAAAAAGATTTATGAAAAATCCAGAAATAGAAGCTGTTTCTATTTTACTTCAAGAAAAAATGCCAGAAACCTTTATCGTAACTAAAGAGGAAAAAGAGGTACCACAAAAATTAAAATATCAAGATTATGAGAATTATGCAGAAATAACATATAATAAGTTAGATGAAAATTTGATAAGAGCAAATGTGATTTCAAATGAAAATTATATGATTGCTATAAATCAAAAAGGTCAAGGCGTTAGCAAGTATAAAGATATTTATATAAATAGGTTTAAAAATACAGATGAATATAATCAAGGAATATTTTTCTATATTAAAAATATAAAAACAAATAAAATATGGTCAAACAATTCTGAAAATACGATTTCTACATTTACTCCAGATCAAAGTAAAATGGAAAGAATAGATGACAATATAAAAACAACACTTAAAATTACAACAGATGCAGAAGAACCAGTAGAAATTAGGCTAATGGAATTGCAAAATATAGGTGAGCAAGAAGAAACGTTAGAAATTTCTAATATATTTGAGCCTGTACTTTCAACTAAAGAGCAAGATTATGCACATCCAGCTTTTAATAATTTGTTTTTAAAATATGAATATAATGATGAAGAAAAATTCTTACAAATAAAAAGAAAAAAAAGAGGAAAAAACGAGAAAGAAACAAATATGTTGGTTAAGTTTTCCACAGAAGCGGAAGTAATTGTGGATAACGAGTTTGAAATTTCGAAAGAAAAACTAAATAAAAGAGGAAATTTTGGAATACCAACAGCAATAGAAAATTCAACACCATTTTCAAATAAGGTGGGATTAGTTACAGAACCAATTGTTGCAATGAAAAAAACTATAAAGATTAAACCCAACGAAAAGATTTATTTAAGTTTTATAATATCTGTAAATGAAGAACAAGAGACTGCATATGAAAATTTGAAAAAATATAATAACACAGAAAGTGTAAAAAGAGCATTTGCAATTTCTAGAGCAAAAATTGATGCAGAAAACAGATATCTTGGCATAAAGGGAAAAGATATAATTTTATATCAAAAAATTCTATCATATATAGTTTTTGGAAATCCTTTGAAATCAAAGCAGATAGAAAAGTTAACGAGAAAAGTATATAGCCAAAGTGAATTGTGGAAGTATGGTATTTCAGGGGACTTGCCTATAATCTTAGTAAGAATTAAAGATATAAATGATATTTATATGGTAAAAAGTATTTTAAAAATGTACGAATTTTTCAGAACTAAAAATATTAAAGTAGATGTAGTATTTTTAGATGAAGAAAACTATAGTTATCAAAATTATGTACATGGTGAAATTGATGCACAAATTGCAGACAAACATTTAGAATATATGAAAAATATAAGTGGTGGAATTTTTGTTCTTTCCAAAAATGAGATAGCAAAAAATGATATAGATTTAATAAAATTTGTAGCTACTCTTACAATAGATACACGTCAAGGTGATTTAGAACATGTAATAAATGATATGGAAGAAGAATATCTTTCATCTGTTAAGAGAATCGATAACAAGGAGTTTGAGAATTTAGCAATAAATCAAGAAAAAACAGAGCAAGATGATGTATTAAAAAATAAGGATGAACTTAAATATTGCAATGAATATGGTGCATTTTCTGCAGATGGAAAAGAATATTTAATTAGTATAAATAAAAATAACAGAACGCCTACAGTTTGGAGTCATATTTTAGCAAATCAAAAATTTGGAACTGTTGTTACAGAAAGCATGGGAGGATATAGTTGGTACAAAAATAGTAGGTTAAATAGAATAACAAGTTGGCATAATAAGGCTTTTTTAGATATACCTTCAGAAATCATTTTTATGCAGGATGAAACAAGTGGAAAAACCTGGTCTTTAGGTTCAAACCCAATGCCAGATGAATACAACTATAATGTAATTTATGGATTTGGATATGCAAAATTTATTCACACAAGTGATGAAATAACACAAGAGCTTGAAGTTTTTGTGCCAAATGAAGATAGTGTAAAAATAGGAATTTTAGAACTAAACAATAAATCTTTAGCACGAAAAAAATTGAGAATTGTATATTATTTAAAACCTGTTTTAGGTGAAGATGAGATAAAGTCTAATGGATATATTAATAGTGAATTTAATAGAAATGGAAATTTAATTGAAGTACAAAATTTATACGAAAATGAATTTAAAGATTTAATGTTTGTATCAAGTAGCGAAAAAATAAAGAGCTATACCGGAGATAAAAATGCATTTTTCGGAAAGGGTGGAATTTCAAATCCAGATGCACTAAAAAAATATCAATTAGATAACAGCAATAGCTTAGGAAAAAAAGCCTGTGTTGCAATAGAAGTAGAAGTTGAACTTGAAAGTATGTCAAGTAAAGAAATTGTATTAAGTTTTGGTACTGAAGAAAATATTGTAGATATGAAAAACTTGGCATATAAGTATAGTAGAGTTTCGAATTGCAGGCAAGAGCTAGAAGATGTAAAAAAGAAATGGAAAGATTTATTAGAAAAGTTGCAAGTATATACCCCAATAGAATCTATGAATATTATGCTAAATGGTTGGACACTGTATCAAACAATGAGTAGTAGACTTTTAGGAAGAACTGGATTTTATCAATCAGGTGGAGCCTTTGGATTTAGAGACCAGTTGCAAGATAGTTTAGCATTTAAATTTACTAATCCGGAAATTTTAAAAAATCAAATTATAAAGCATAGCAAGCATCAATTTATAGAAGGAGATGTTGAACATTGGTGGCATGAAGAAACAGGAAGAGGAATACGTACAAAATTTTCAGATGATTTGGCATGGCTTGCATTTTTAGTAGAGCAATATATAGAGACAACTGGAGACTACGAAATATTAGAAATAGAAACACCATATTTAGACGGAAAAATTTTGCAAGAGGCGGAAGAAGAAAAATATGATTTATACAAATCTTCAGAACTAAAGGAAAATATTTATATGCACTGCGTAAGAGCAATAGAAAGAACTTTATCTTTAGGAGAGCATGGATTACCTAAAATTGGCATTGGAGATTGGAATGATGGATTTAGTACTGTTGGAAATAAAGGAAAAGGAGAAAGTGTTTGGCTTGGATTTTTCATATATGAGGTTTTAACAAAATTTATTCCACTATGTAAAAAAATGCAAGATGAAAACAGAGTGCAATATTTTACAGAGATTTCAGAACTTTTAAAGAAAAACTTAAATAAAAATGGATGGGACGGAAGATGGTTTAAAAGAGCATTTACAGATGATGGAGAAATTTTAGGAAGTATTGAAAACGAAGAATGTAGAATAGATGGAATAAGCCAGAGTTGGTCTGTAATTTCTGGTGCAGGTGATAATGATAAAAAATTTATCTCAATGGAAAGTCTGGAAAATCATTTAGTAGATAGAGAAAATGGAATTATAAAACTTCTTGATCCTCCTTTTGAAAATGGAAAGCTAAAACCTGGATATATTAAAGCGTATTTACCTGGAGTAAGAGAAAATGGTGGACAATACACACATGGTGCAATTTGGGGTATAATTGCAGAAGCAATGTTAGGATTTGGAGATAAGGCAACAGAGCTTTACAGAATGATAAATCCGATAGAACATTCAAGAACTAAAGAAGCAGCTAAGAAGTATAAGGTTGAGCCTTACGTTATACCAGCAGATGTGTATGGTGCAGGCAATTTAGCAGGACGAGGTGGTTGGACTTGGTATACGGGTTCTAGCAGTTGGTTTTATGTAGCTGGTATTCAATATATTTTAGGATTTAATATAAAAGAAAATGTACTATTATTTAATCCATGTATTCCAAAGAATTGGAAGGAATATACTATTAGATATAAATATGAAAATAGTGTATATAATATTAAAATAATAAATCCAAATGGAAAACAAACAGGAGTAACTAAAGTAATTTTAGATGGAAAAGAGATTGAAAATAGTATAAAACTTGACGGAACAGGAAAAATATTCAATGTGGAGGTGGAAATGTAATGTTTAAGCCACATGGAATATATTATGAAAAAGAAATAGAAAATTATGAATTAGGTAAAAAATTACTTGAAAAATATGAAGACGTTCCAAAAAAAGTCATTGATAATCATAACAATATAGAAGAAATGAGAAAAAAAGAAAATAAAGAATTTTTGAAGATGAAAACAAATCTAATAATAGGAGTAAGAAAAACACACAAATATCAAGAAAATCATAAAGTATCAGATTTTCTTGTACCATATACTTCTTCAGGTTGCACAGCATCTTGCATGTATTGTTATTTAGTTTGTAACTATAACAAATGTGCATATTTAAGGCTATTTGTAAATAGAGAGAAAATGTTAGAAAAAATAATTAAAACTGCTGAAAAATCTGACAAAGATTTGACTTTTGAGATAGGAAGTAATAGTGATTTAGTTTTAGAAAATACAATAACAGATAATCTTGTATGGACAATAGAGAATTTTAAAAATTCTAAAAAAGGAAAACTTACATTTCCTACAAAATTTGATATGATTGAGCCACTACTTAATTTAAATCATCAGGGTAAATTTATTGTAAGAGTTAGTGTGAATCCAGAAGAAATTATTAATAATGTAGAATTTGGAACTTCTAGATTAAATGGAAGAATTAATGCTATAAATAAATTAAAAGAAGCGGGATATGAAGTTGGAATTTTAATTGCACCAGTTATTTTTGTAGAGAATTGGAAGGAAAAATATTTGGAACTTATAAAAAGACTAGAATCTGAATTAAATAATAAAGTAAAAAAAGATGTATTTTTTGAAATCATTTTTATGACTTATAGTTATGTTCATACTAAAATAAATGAAGAGGCTTTTCCAAAAGCAATTAATTTGTATGATAAAGAGCTTATGATAGGAAGAGGCAGAGGAAAGTATTGGTATAAATCAAAATTAAGAGAAGAGGGAGAAAGATTTTTTATAGAAAATATGAAAAAATATTTTCCAAATAATGAAATTTTGTATATTGTATAAATATAGAGTTTTTTAAAAAAATATTGTATAAATGTAAAGCATTTTTTTATAATAAAGAATGGATAGATGATAGGAACGCTTAACTTTGCAAAATAGCTTAGCTATTTTAATAAAGTTTAACAGCGTTCTTTTAAAATTTAATATTATATAAATCAAAAAAAATTGTATTGAATGTTAAAAAACAAACAAGAGTTAAGAAACCATATAAATAATTGACTGCTATGAGTGTAAAAAGCTAAAATAAGATGCATTTTAATTTAGCTGAGTTTTAAAAAACTAAAAATATACTGAAATTAGATTGTAGTTGATTTTCAAAATAGATGAAAAAAATGGTGTTCATACAAAATTTTATTAAATAGAATATATATCAAAAATAAAATCTTTTTTGATTATTGAAATTACATTACATAAATTTGTCAGTTTTATGAGAAAAGTCAGCAAGCAATTAGTATAAATTTTTAACGAATAAAAAAGTATAATAAGAATAAAATTTTATAGAAGGGAGTTTTATGGGAATACTAGAAACGATATTTATAAGTATAGGATTAGCAATGGATGCATTTGCAGTTGCAATATGCAAAGGTCTTTCTATGAAAAAAATGAATTGGAAAAATGCATTTATTATAGCAATATATTTTGGATTATTTCAAATGTCAATGCCAATGATTGGGTATGTTTTAGGATATGGCTTTAGTGACTGGATTAAAGATATAGATCACTGGATTGCATTTATGCTATTAGGATTTATTGGAATAAAAATGATAAAAGAAGCATTTGATAAAGAGGAAAATATAAACGATAAAGTTGGTTTTAATACAATGGTAATGCTTGCAATAGCTACAAGTATAGATGCATTAGCAATAGGTATAACTTATGCTTTTTTAGATGCTAGAAATATTATGTTTTCATTTGTTTTAATTGGAGTTATCACTTTTATAATATCTTTAATTGGAGTGAAAATCGGTAACAAATTCGGTGATAAATATGGTAAAAAAGCGGAACTTATTGGAGGACTTATTTTAGTTTTTATAGGTATTAAGATTTTATTGGAGCACATAGTTCTAAATTGAATTTTATACAAACAGATTAAGTTTTTGTATTTCAAAATAACATATTTCAAACTTCGTAAATAAAAATACTAGAGCCAAAATACAAACAAGTGTTTACAAAATAAAATTTTTATGTTATACTAGGTTTGAAAAATAAAAAAGGAGGTGCATTATGCAAGATACAGAACAACATATTTATATAGCAATAGATTTAAAAAGTTTTTATGCGTCTGTAGAATGTAGGGAAAGAGATTTAGATCCTCTTACAACAAATTTAGTAGTTGCAGATAGTAGTAGAACAGAAAAAACAATATGTCTTGCAGTAAGCCCTTCTTTAAAAGCTTATGGAATCCCAGGAAGAGCAAGATTGTTTGAGGTTGTACAAAAAGTAAAAGAAATTAATATAGAAAGAAAAAGAAAAGCACCAAACGGTAATTTTACAGGTTCTTCTTATGATGATATTGCTTTAAAGAAAAACAAAGATTTAGAATTAACTTATATTGTTGCACCTCCACGTATGGGGTATTATATGAAATACAGTACAAATATTTACAACATATATTTAAAATGGTTTTCAAAAGAAGACATTTATGTTTATTCGATAGACGAGGTATTTATAGATGTTACGCATTATTTAAAAACATATAATATGAAACCAAGAGAACTTGCTACAAAGGTAATACAAGATGTTTATAATACAACAGGAATTACTGCAACTGCAGGAATTGGAACTAACTTATATTTATGCAAAGTAGCAATGGATATTGTTGCAAAACATGTCAAGCCAAATGAAAATGGAGTAAGAATTGCAGGGCTAGATGAAAAGGCATATAGAAAATTATTGTGGGAACATAGACCTTTAACAGATTTTTGGAGAGTTGGAAAAGGCTATGCAACAAAGCTTGAAAAAAATAGAATTTATACAATGGGAGATGTTGCAAGAACATCAATTAAAAATGAAGAATTATTGTACAAGTTATTTGGAATAAATGCAGAGTTATTAATAGACCATGCTTGGGGATATGAACCTGTTACATTAAAGGAAATAAAGGCATATAAGCCAACAACAAACAGTATAAGTTCAGGACAAGTATTGCACTGCCCATATAATTACGAAGATACAAGACTTATTGTTAAGGAAATGACAGAATTGTTAAGCTTAGACTTAGTTTCAAAAAATTTGGTTACAAATCAGATGGTTTTAACTATAGGTTATGACATAGAAAATTTAACAGATTTTAATTTAAAGAGCTTATACAAAGGAGAAGTAACAATAGACAGATATGGCAGAAAGGTTCCTAAACATGCACATGGAACAATAAATTTAAATCACAAAACATCATCTACAAAAGCAATTACAAAAGCTGTAATGGAACTATATGAAAGGATTATGAATAAAAATCTTTTAGCCAGAAGAATTTATGTAGTAGCAAATAATGTAATAGATGAAGAAACAGCAAAAAAAGAACAATTATATGAACAGATAGATATGTTTTCAGATTATAAAAAGAAAGATGAAGAAAGTAAAAACGAACAAACAGAAAAAGAATTGCAAAAAGCAATGATAGAAATAAAAAATAAATATGGAAAAAATGCAATTTTAAAAGGAATGAATTTACAAGAAGCAGGTACAACTAGAGATAGAAATAGGCAGATAGGAGGACATCGTTCATAGTAAAATTATAGGAAGGGAATAGGAAAAATGAAAAGTACAGGGAAATACGAAGACATTATAAATTTACCACATCATATATCAAAAAAACATCCACAGATGACGATGGAGTCTAGAGCTGCTCAATTTGCACCATTTGCTGCATTAGTTGGCTATGAAGATGCAGTTGAAGAAACAGCTAGACTAACTACCAAAAGAATAGAACTAAATGAAGAAGAAAAAAATATTTTAGATATGAAATTACAAATGTTAAAAGAACAAATGCATGTGCAAATTTATCCAGAAATTTCAGTTATGTATTTTGTTCCTGACTTAAAAAAAGAAGGTGGCAAATATATAAAAATTTCAGGAACAATAAAAAAAATAGATGAATATAAACAACTGTTAATTTTAGACGATAAAACCCAAATTCCTATAAGTGAAATTATAAGCATTGTAGGAGATAGTTTAATAATAAATTAGCTGTGAAAGTCTGTATTTTTAGTTAACTTAGAAAGAAAAGTATAAAATATTGGTAAAATTATTGTAAAAAAAATTGTTATTTGATATCATAATAGGAGAAAAAGGGGAGAAAAATATGAAAAAAGATAAAAAATTAATTTATATTTTAATAATAGTACTTATTCTTATATGCATTGTTGAGGGAGTGATTATTTTGAACAATAGTAAAAAAGGCGATAATAATAAAGATATGGCAGTTGGAGCTAGTGAAGGATACATAACTGATAAAGAAATTTGTAAACAAGATGAATATGAAAAAACTTTATTTGGTCAACCAATTTCTAAAGAAAGAAATGGTGAAATGCGACTTGGAATTAAATGTACTCATGACAGTTATGCTGAGCTAACAATATATGAAGCAAAAGATGGAAAGTATGTTTCAATCTTTTCTTGTACAGCAATGATTGGAAAAAATGGACCTGTTAAACATGCTGAAGGTGATACAAAAACGCCTTTAGGTACATGGACTATAGGCGAAGCATATGGAATAAAAGATAATCCGGGAAGTGTTTTACCATATACAAAAATAACTGATGATATGTACTGGTGCGCAACAGGAAATAACGGAAAAAAATATAATACACTAATTTATCGTAGTGAAAATCCTAATGCTGATTATTCAGAGGATGAACATCTTATGGATTATCCTATTAGATATTCATATTTAATAGATTTGGGATATAATAAAGCGTGTGCGCCTTATGCAGGAAATGCAATATTCCTACATTGCTGGAAGGAGCCAGATTATCCAACAGGCGGATGTGTAGCTGTGTCTGAAGAAAATATGATAACTATTCTTAAAACACTAAAACCAGGAACATCAGTTACGATTTATTAATAGATTGTAGTAATAAATGTCTGTAAAGTTATGTAAATTTGACAAATCTGAAATAATATGTTACAATTAAAAACATAATTTAAGAGTTTATCTAGGATTACAAAGTCCGAGCGATAAAGGACAATTAAAATAGATTGATTGTTTACACGAAAGTAAGATTATATAAAAGTCTTGCAAAGGAGTCTTAAAGTAGATTCTTTTGTAAGGCTTATTTTTATAGGAGATGTGATAGTTATGAAAATCGAAAGTAAAAGACTTATTTTAAGAAATTGGGAAGATGGAGATATAGAAGATATAGTAGAAGGATTAAATAATATAGAAGTTGCAAAATGGATGGCAGGAGTTCCATATCCATATACAGAAAATGATGCTAAACAATTTATACAACATACGAAAGATCAAGATGAAAATGTTAAAATTTCATTAGCAATAGTATTAAAAGAAAACAATAAAGTTATAGGTGGTACAGAAATTAGAAATATCAATAGAAAAGATGGTACAGCAGGTGGTGGAATATGGCTTAATGAAAAATATCAAAAAAATGGATATGGAACAGAAGCATTTAGCATAAGAAATAAGTATTGTTTTGAAGTTTTGAAATTAAGAAGAATTGAAAACGGATATTTTCGTGGAAATGAAAAGTCAAGAAAAATGCAACTGAAATTAGGATATAAAGATGAAGGAATAAGAAGAGAGAAATTCTTATGTCTAGCAACAAATGAATATGTAGATGAATGTATTACAGGATTATTAAAAGAAGAATTTATAGAATGGAGTGATAAAATTGAATAATGATGAATTAGAATTAGTATTTCCAACTAAAGAATATAAAAAAGATGTAGAAGAATATTTACAAGAATTTATAGATAATGGAGAAAATGAAATTGCAGGAGATGGCGGACTTGACAGAATTAGAGATTTTGACAAGTGGTTAGAAAAAATTCAAAATGACTTATCTGTTGATACAATAGATAAAGATAGAATTCCAGCAACATTATATTTAACCATAAGGAAGTCTGATAAAAAAATAGTAGGAAATTTGCAAATAAGGCATTTTTTAAATGAAAAACTATTAAATTATGGAGGGCATATTGGAGATAGTGTACGACCATCTGAAAGAAGAAAAGGTTATGCAACAGAACAAATAAGATTAGCATTAGAGAAGTGTAAAGAATTAGGAATAAATAATGTATTAATGGATTGTGACAAAACTAATATCGGATCTGCTAAAGCTATACAAAATAATGGTGGTGTTCTTGAAAATGAAATATATGTTGAAAATGAGCTAGTCCAAAGATATTGGATTAGTTTAAAGAAAAGATATGTTACTAATCCTTATAATATGGAATTTGTTGATAATGGAAGTTTTAAAATAAAGAGCTTCAATAATTCGGATTTTGTTGGAGATATTGCATTAATTAAATTTAATAAAATGAACAAGCCATATATGATAGAAAACATAAATTTATGTATGGCAAATGATAATTATAAATGGCTAGAATTCTATGATTATAATAAAAAATACAGATTAACAGCTATGTATAATGAAAATAACGAAATTATAGAATGGTATTTTGACATAGCTAGAAAAATAGGAAAAGAAAAAGGAATGCCTTATGAAGATGATTTATATTTAGATGTAGTTTTAACACCAGAAGGAGATATAAAATTACTTGACGAAGATGAGTTAAAGGATGCATTTGATAGATTTGAAGTTAACAAATCAGATTATGAAATGGCATATAATGAAGCAAAACAATTAATGAATAAATTACAAAATAATAAAGATACATTAAAAATACTTACTGATAAGTATTTAAAAGAGATGTTAGTAGAAGGAGAAAATGCAAATTTGTAAATGGAATATACTATGATAGTATAAGTATGGATATATTGGCAGAAGAATTTGAAGGAGATTTTATAAGAAATAAGAATATATAAATATGTTATATAAACTAATTACCCCATATATATGGACATATGGTGGCAATTAGTTTATTTTTTATTCTTTGTATTGTTTAAAAGATATTATTGTAGTATAATAGGAAAAAATAGTATAATATTTACAATTGAAAGAAGGATTTTTATGATTTATATAATAAGACATGGACAAACAGACTGGAATATAGAGCATAGAACACAAGGACATACAGATATAGCATTAAATACAAATGGAATAAAACAGGCAGAATTGATTTCTCAAAAAGTTGCAAATTTAAAAATAGATAATATTATTTCTTCTGATTTAAAAAGAGCATATATGACTGCTCAAATTATAAATAAAAAATTTAATAAAACAATTGAAGAAGATAAAAGGTTAAGAGAACAATGCTTTGGTACATTAGAAGGAATTACAAGAGACAAAATAACTCAAGAAATATGGGATGATTTTAATAAAAACGCTAAACAATTTAATGCAGAAACAAAAGAAGAAATATTCAATAGAATAAAAAGCTTTATAGATGATATAAAATCTAATAATACAAATAACAATATTTTAGTTGTAACTCATGGTGGACCTATAAGAATGATAAAATATTATTTAGATAATGGAGATAATTTTAATGATAAAAAATATTTAGCTGAATATATGACGCTTAAAATTAATAATTTAGATGTATTTATTATCGATGAAAAAATGAACTTAAAAAGATATGATTTATAGGAATACTATAAAAATTATAATACTAATTAGGGAGAATTATATGAAAATAGGAATAATAACAGATATACATAGTAACATACAAGCATTAAATGCTATTTTAAATGAATTTGATAAACAAAATGTAGAGAGAATTATCTGTTGTGGAGATATAATTGGAATAGGAATTAATTCAGAAGAAACTGTACAAGCATTATTAAAAATTAAGGATAAATTAATAGCAGTAAGAGGAAACCATGAACAATATTTATTGAATGGATTACCAAAAGAAATACATGATAATAAAAGAAAAATGAGTGAAATAGAAATTAAAAATCACAAATGGAATCATAGTAAATTAAGCGACCAATCAATTGAATTTTTAAACCAATTAGAAATATCTCAAAATATAGAATTAGAAGGAAAAAGATTTTATATTGTTCATTATCCGCAACAGGCTGATGGAACCTATAAAAAGCATACTAAAAATCCAAGCATTATGGATAATATAGAAATGTTTAAAGAAAATGATGCAGATATATTTTTATATGGACATACACATACATTTAGTGTAAACAATATTGATGATAAATGGTATATAAATACAGGCTCTCTTGGATGTCCTAAGGATAGTAATATAGCAAGAGCTGGTATATTAGAAATAAACGACGGAAAAATTAAATTTAACAGTATTAATGTTGAATACAATGTTAAAGAAATTATAGATAAAATCAATAATTTAAAGTTCCCGTTCTACGAAGAGATATTGAAGATATTTTATTAAAATCATTTATTTTGATATAAATATTTAAAACAACGGTCGATAGAATATAGTTATATCAACAATTATTTTAATTTCGACCGTAAATACAACCAAAAACGGTCGAATTAAATTTTATATGAAAATAAAAAATATAATATGGTAGAGTTGTGGCAGAGTAATGGCAGAGTAGAAAAAAACAATAAAAAATAGAACAAAAAAGCTTCATTAATTCTAGACCTCGAATGAATCGAGACCGTTAAAACGAATTAATGAAGCATTTTTTATTCAAAACGACTGTTTTTCAAGTGAAAAATGGCTTCTAATTGAATGTTTTTCAATTCTGTACAGAATTAATCTGTTGATATTATTATACTCCATTTTTAGAAAAAATCAAGATATGTAAATAAAATATTTTTCAGACCAACAAAATTAAAAATATAGGTCTGAAAGTAAAATGAATTTGTTAAGTTTTGAATAAAAAGGCAAAAATTTTCAATAGATATTTTAATGGTATTTTTTATGTTAATAGAGATTTTCTATATTCTAACCAATATATTAAACAAAAATAGTATTACTAATTTGACAAATGGTTTTATACCACACTTTACAAATTATGTAAAGTGTGGTATAATTTGTATAAATTTTTCTGATTGGATGAGATATGGAGAAAAATATTTGTAGATATCTCAAAAGAAAAAAAGTTAATCAATTATGAACCAAGAACGACATTTGAAGATGGAATAAAAAGATTTGTTGAGTGGTATAAAAAAGAAAGATAAGAGGTGAAATATGCCATCACATAAAACACATATGTCAATTGCAATTGAAGCTAATAAATATTTGAACTTTGACAATGATTTAATAATGTTAGGTAGTGTTCTTCCTGATTTATCAATAGATCATAAACATAGAGTGAGTCATTGTAGAAATAACCAAAATGGAATAAAAGGTTTAGCTAATCCTAAAATTTTTCTAGATAAATATAAAGAAAATATGGATAATCCAATTATAATGGGATATTTAATACATTTGTTAACCGATGAATTTTTTAATAGGTATATATATGAAAGGTATTATTTGTATGACTCAAACAATAATACGATTGGAATAAAAATTAATAAAGTACCTAGATATATGGATAAAGATACAATAAAAGATATGAAACATTATGATTTTAAGTTGTATGATAAATACTTATTATATAAAAAAAAGGTCTTAAAATTTAAAAATAAAGAGTGTTACAAAGCAGTAAAAGATCTTGATATAGCAAAATTTGATAAAAATGCTCTAAAAAAATATATTCAAGATGCTAATAAACAGATTAATATATTAAACAAAATCAATCCATTAAAGATACATAAATTCAAAATATTAAATATAGATGAGTTAAATAAACAATACATAGAATGTTGCGAATATGTTATTAAATTTATATATAATATATAGGAGGAAAACTAATTGATTATTGAATTTTACGGAGTACCAGGGTGTGGAAAGAGTACAGCAACGGAGATTATAGAAAAAGAATATTCATCTAAAAAAAGAATCTATTCTTCATATGATATTATTGAAGAAATACAGAAGACAAAGATTAGACATTATAGAACTTTGAAGAAATCTGCACCACAAAAGCCTACACTTAAAGAATTAATTGAATTATTTATTTATATAAAAGATAAAAAAGCGATTTTTTATTGGTGTAAGTTATGGATTCTGTTAAAAGCAAGTTTTAGCTTTTTTGTTCGCTCATTAGAGATAATGGCTTTGTATCAGTTTTGTGAAGAAAAATATAAAGATGATATTATAATAATTCATCATGGAATTATTCAAAATTTGATTTCTTTTGTATATATTAATCCAATACCATCAATTGAAAAATTCTCAAAATATGCTGCAAATATTATTTATAAAGAGATATGTTATATTCATTTAGAAATTGAAATTGATAATGCATTGATAAGACTACGAAATAGGAAAAATCAACATGGGAGATTACCCAAGATAAAAAGCGATAAAAAATTATTAGAAGCCTTGTATTTTCAAAATGGTATATTCTATTATTGCGATGAATTACTTAATAGATTAGAGATTAAAAATAAATATAAGGTTGATAATAGCTTAGATGAAAAAAATTTAAAAAGACAATTATTTGAAACTATAAAAAACTGTGAAACAACAAAAGAAAATATAATGATATAACTAAAAGAACAAAATCAAAATTTTAGAGGGGAAAATAATGAGAGAAAATAAGAATGGTTTTATTATAGCTTTTGTTGGACAAGATGGTGCTGGAAAAACGACAATATCAAATATCATGCTAGAAAGGTTAAAAAAGAATAATAATGTAAAAAGTATGTACTTAGGATCGGGAGAAAATTATTCATCATTAATAAAAAAAATTTATAAAAAAGCAGAAAGGAAAGACAATAAATCATTATTAAAAGATATATCTGGAATGCTATTTTATGTTCAAGTAGCTAAAAAGTGTGCTAGAAAAGCAAAAAAATCTAGAAAATTAGCTAAAAATGGTACAATAGTATTCTGGGATAGATGTCCACAAATTCAATTTGAAGGAATAAATGATGGACCTAAAATAAAATCAAAGTTTGGAGATAGCAAAAATAGTTTAACGAAAATACTCTATCCATATTTTCAAAATAAGGAGATGAAATATTTAAAAAATGCAGTAAATATACAACCAGATATTGTTATAAAGCTACATTTGTCTGTAGAAGAATCAATGAGACGAAAGCCTGACAATAATATTGACAAAATAAAGGCAAAGCATACGATAGTAGAAAATTTGAAATTCCCTGAGTCGGAGGTTGTAGATGTAGATGCTACACAACCATTAGAACAAGAAATAACACAAATACACACCTATGTAGAAGATTATTTAAAAAATCCATATAGGACAAAAGACAAAAGACAAGAATTTATAAGGCAGCTTAAATCAGTTGAAAGCGTGAAATCACATAGATTGTCAGAAAATAGAAAAAACATATTAGAAAAAGATAATTTAAGATAATGGTTGAATTTTTTAGAAGTATTTTGTATAATAAATAAAAAATAAAGGAGAATTTTTATGCAAGGAGTAGAAATAGAAAAAAAATATAGAGTTATAAAATTGCCAGAAGATATAGAAAAATATAAAAAAATCGAAATAGAACAATCATATTTGAATCACGGTTCTAAACCAACATTAAGATTGAGAAAGTATAATGAGGATGAGTATATTCTTTCATATAAAGCAAGAAAAAATGAATATAAAGATGATTTAAGCATATGTGATGAAGTAGAATTACCATTATCAAAAGAATCTTATGAGCATTTGAGAAATAAAATTGATGGAAGAACTATTTATAAAACAAGATATGTTATTCCTTTAGATGGTGGACTAAAAGTTGAGATTGATAAATTTAAAGGTTTTTTTGATGGAGTATGTTTTGCTGAAATAGAATTTAAAAGTGAAGAACAAGCAAATTCTTATAAAATCCCTGATTGGTTAGGAGAAGATATATCTAATCAAAAAAGAGTGAAAAATGGTTATATGGCTATTTTAGCTCAGGATATAGGAGAATATAAGGATTTATTGTTATAAATAAACGAGAAGAAAAAATGTAATAAAAGAAGAAATATGATTGATATTTAATATAAAGAAACATATACTGATAATATTTATAAAGAAATACCAGAAGAAAAAATCCTCTGGTATTTTTGCTATTCATCAAAACATTTCACAATAAGTTGCACTCCATCACAAAATCCATTTCTATAATATTTCTCGTTCCAATAAGAAATATAATCCATCAAATTATCATCAAGTTGATTAAACTGTTTTTGAATAAAATTTCTATTCTGTTTTGGAACACTATTCAAAATCTTTTCACAAATCTCATCAAATTCAATAGTATGTTTTTTATCCTCTTTTGTAGTATAGGCTAATACAGTTTGGTCTCTAAATTCCAACCAATCTTTCAACATATCATCATTAACTTCTCTAAAATTATTCATATCTAAAATTCCTCCAATTAAAAATTTTTTTATAGGGTTTGGGATTAAATCCCATTGCATAGAATTTGAGGGGGACAAAATCTGCAGTCCCCAAATTCAGTGCTTGCTTATACAAAGAAAATCCATTTTTTATTAACAATATATAATCTCATTTAGTACAATTTCTTCAGCTCTATTTTTAATATTATTCATTTTTTGAGTCCAAGATAGAGGCTCTTTTCCGTCAGGATGTATGCTCACATTTTCCTTTTTAGCTAGTTGATTAATTATAGTATTAACTCTTTTATTTGCTTCTTTATCTACCTCAATTAAATGTTTATTAAGTTCATTTTTAAGACTTAATTCACAATATAATCCTCGTTTATGATTCTTTAAAAAGCCTAATCTTAAGTATCCATATTTACCAATTTGATAATGATGTATATCTTTTTTTATAACTAAATCAGGGATTAAATAATCACCTTCTTGATGATAATTTGTTTTAAAATTTGAATTCTTCATAAATTTTCACATACCTTTCTTTTAATCTTTATTTGTATACAAACTATCCCAATCATAATCAGACCAATCTCGTTGTTCAAAATTTGCAGAAGATTTTTTCTTATTCTCATAATTTAATATACTATTCTTATTTGCATCTGATTTTCGGACATCAGGAGAGCCTAAATTCGTATCTCCTGAAGACTGATTTTCAGATGTCGCTTTTATAAATTCTCCACTTATTTCTGAAAATGTTTTTCCAACATAAATTTTATTAGGTCTATTTCGACCTTGAAATTTTTCTTTAATTAAATTGGCGTTTTCAAGTTGTTTAAATGCAGAAGCTATAGCAGACTTACCTACATGTAATTTCTCTTGTAAACCGATTCTCGTGAAAATTACATACATATTTCCATCTTCATCACAGTATTTATTATTTTTGGAAATTTTATCATCATTAGCATTACTATATGCAAGTGATAATCTATCACATAAAAGCGAATATAATAGAATAGCAGTGGGAGATAGTTTGCTATATACTTTGCTTTCACAAAGTTCTTTATTTACACGATAAAATTTTACTTTATTATAGTTTTCGTTAAATTTATGAGGTACAAAATTTAACATGCGTTCCTCCTAACCCAGTCTGGATAAGAGATAGCAGTTTTAAAAAATTTTGGAAATTTTTTGGAAATTTTTTTAGATAAAAAATTAATTTTGGAAATTTAACTTGGAAAATTTTTCGGTATTTTTCAGTATTTCATAGAATTCTAAAAACAAAAAGCACATGCCGTATTTCTACAGACATGTGCTTTTTCACATTTTAGACTTTTCTGAAATTTTCTAGAATTTCTTGAAAAATCCTTTAAATTGGTCGAGGCGACAGGGATCGAACCTGCGACCTCATGGTCCCAAACCACGCGCGCTACCAACTGCGCTACGCCTCGATATACTTAAATTTTATTCAAGTACCTAATTATAATACCACATATTTTAAAGAAATTCAAGCTTTTTTTGAAATTTTTTAAAACTTTTTAAAAATACTTGAAAAAATAGTAAAAACGAAGTATAATAATATTTGTATTTAAATATGCACCAGTAGCTTAGTTGGATAGAGTGTTCGGCTACGAACCGGAAGGTCGGGGGTTCGAATCCCTCCTGGTGCACCAAAAATAGAGGTATTTTAGTTGTACCTCTTTTTTGTTATATTAAATTTCGACAAAAAAATAACAATCAATCAACATAAAACATACTATACAATATAGGGAGGAAAATAACGTGAATGAAATATTGTATAGTATAGTAGGAGTAATGATACCATTTATAGGAACAAGTTTAGGCAGTGGGCTAGTATTTTTTCTAAAAAAGAGAATGAATGAAAAGGTACAAAAGATGATTGTAGGATTTGCAGCTGGAGTAATGATTGCTGCAAGTATATGGTCACTTATATTACCAGCTGTAGAAATGGCAGAGAAACAAGGCGTAGTTGCATGGGCTCCCGCAACTATTGGATTTATTTTTGGGGTACTTTTTTTAATAGTTACGAACCATATTGCGGAAAAAATCGAGAAGAGCAAAGATGGTAAGAAGTTAAATATGTTACTATTTTCTGTTACGCTACATAACATTCCTGAAGGAATGGCAGTAGGAGTGTGCTTTGCAGGATTTTTAGCTGGAAATGCAGGGATAGATTTACTTGAGGCAATGCTTTTAGCAATAGGTATTGCTATTCAAAATATTCCAGAAGGTGCTATAATTTCTATGCCTTTAAAGATGGAAGGGCTAAGCAAGAAAAAATCATTTGTTTATGGAGTTTTGTCAGGAATAGTTGAGCCAATAAGCGCGTTTGTGACTATGTTATTATTAAATATAATTGTTCCACTATTGCCATATTTATTATCATTTGCAGCAGGAGCGATGATATATGTGGTTGTAGAAGAACTAATACCAGAAATCCATACAGGTAATAAATCTAAGTTGGGTGTAATTGGAGTTACAATAGGTTTTATAATTATGATGATTTTAGATATTGCTCTTGGATAAATCAAAAAAATGCTCTTAGATAAAATTAAAAAAATCTTGAAATATTTTAGAAAAATGATATAATTAAATAAAAAATATGTAGGTGATCTAAATGGAGAAATTATTTGAAAATAAAACAAAGTATTCACAAAAAGAGTATGACATTTTTTTAAAGTCTTATGCAGAAGAGTATGCAACATCAGATAGAGCGTATATGATTTTTTATATTGTATTTTTTGGACTATGTATGATTTTTGCATTTAGGGAAAGAGAATTTATCTTGGCATTTGCTCTTTTAATAGGTCTTTGTGTATATTTATGGTATAAAATAATAAGACCTTTTAAAGCAGTAGAAAAAGACAAAAAAAGCCAAAAATTATCAGGTAATTTTATAAATAAATATGAATTTTATAAAAACTATTTTAAAGTTGAGAATCCAGAAGGAACAGCCCAGATTTTTTATTTTAAATTATATAGAGTTGTTGAAACAAAATCATATTTTTATATATACATTTCAAGACAATATGCTTTTATAGTTTCTAAATTGGGATTTACAGAAGGAAAAACAGAAGATTTTTCAAAATTTATAAAAAAGAAAGTTTTTTCAAGATATAAAAACAGAATAAAATAGCTCTACTAAAGAATGTGGAGCTATTTTGTTATATAAAAAGATTTTTTTTGAACAACAAGATTAAGTTAGTTGATTTGTACAATTGCAAAGTAATCGTCTATACATGTGATGGAGTTAATCCGCTGTACAGTAAAGTAATATTTATTTTAATGAATTAAAAAATAAACTATAGTTTTTAAATATATACATAATATATTCAAAAATATTTTTTCTCCTTATATCACTGTTACTGAAAATTTTAATTGAGAAATATTGTGTTCCATCAATATTTAATGCTAAGTTACCTATCCTTGAATTTTTTAATATAGGTGCAACTAAAAAAGGATTGTAGTCTATTTTTATAGATATTTTTTGTATATCAGAATTTTTCACAGCAATTTTGGCAAAAGGAAGACTATTTATATCTAAATCGGTATCAATAAATTGAGAATATCCTTTGTTTATAATAAATGAATTTTGATGTTTTATTTTCCATTCTTTAAATTTTTTTGTACTTAAATCTTGTATATCTACAATACAGTAATTATTAAAGACATAATTTAGTAATTTAACACTATCTCTAGTTCTATCTTTTTTTGTATCACAACCTAAAACAACGCAAATGACATCTAAGTCACCTCTTTTACAAGATGTAACTAAACAACGATTAGCTCCATTGGTAAAACCAGTTTTCACACCATAAATACCCTCAAAATTTCCTAATAATTCATTTGTATTAGAAATTGTTTTTGGATACCCGTTTATCATAATTGTGTAAGTTTGTGTTCTAACAATTTTTGAAAATTGTTCATTTTGCAAAGCATAATTTGTAAGTTTAGCTAAATCAAAAGCAGTAGTGTAGTGATTATCATTATCTAATCCGTGAGGAGTTACATAATTTGTAGATGATAAATTAAGTTCTTGAGCTTTGTTGTTCATCATTAAAGCAAAATTTTGGATATTTCCAGCAACATGTTCAGCAAGAGCAACTGCGGCATCATTTCCGGATTTCATCATTAATCCATAAAGTAAGTTTTCAACAGTTATTTCATCATTTTTAGATAGCCCTAATCTTGAACCACCAGTACTAGCTGATTTAGCAGAAACCGTAACTAAATCATCTAATTTTGAATTTTCTAGAACTATAATTGCAGTCATAATTTTAGTCGTTGATGCCATTTTGCATATTTCATTTTCTTTTTTTCCATATATCATTAATTTGGAGTTCCTATCTAATACTATAGCATGTCTTGCATTAATGTCTGGTGTTTTTGAAATATCTGTAGATGATACATCTAAACTTTCGATAACATTGTTAGCTTGAAGATTATCTTCAATAGATTCATCATCAGCAAAAATTTTAAATGGTGTGAATACAAAAATTAATATAAAAATAAGAAATATTTTTTTTATTTTCATGTAGTTTCTCCTATAAAATCATTACTTTATAAATCTATAAAAAAAATATGAAAAATATGACATTTTTATTAAAAAAACTATTGATTTTAATTGCGAATTATACTATAATAATATTATGGGACATTTTGTAACCATATTAAAGAGAAAAGGAAGGAAATATTATGAAAAATAAAACAATTAAATTTTTAACAAGCATATTAGTAATTATGATGTTTGCTTTGTTTGTTGGACAAAGTATAGTATTTGCTGCAAGCAAAACATTTATGCTTAGTTTAACAAGAGGTATGGACGATAGTGAAACTAAATATGCATATGCATTAAATACCGGAGATAACCATAGAATTACTCAAATTATATCTTTAGGTGAAAATAATCAAAAATTAGCTACAAACTTTTATTGCTTAAATGCAACTAAAGGAGCTTCGTGGGGGGAGGTATCCTTAAGTGGAACTCCAGAGTATACAGCTTCTTATGATATGATAAAAGATAAAAGTGAAATAGAAAGCCTTACAACTACATATAGCAATACAGTTAAACAATATAATACACAATTAATGTGGATATTAGACCATATACATGTAGATGGAGGAATATCAGTTAAAAACCTACTAGCAAAAGCAGGTATAGAAGAAGATTCTGAAGATGGAATATATTATTACAATTATAAGAAAAATCCTAATAGTGTTTTTTCAGATACATCAACTGACTTATATCGTAATTTGTATGGTAATATGGATGGATACTATATTACTAAAGATGGAGCAAAAAAAGAGGTTTTATTATCTAAAGAATTAGTAGAATCAGTTCAACAAGCTGTAATATGGTATTATACAAACTATAAAGGATATAATGATTCAAGATTTAATTGTTATACAAATTCTGGAGCTACTTCACCAAAAGAATGGCTTAGATATGATATAAATCCAACGGTTAATAATCAAGATTGGAAACAATTAATTGATTATACTGAAAAAGATGACAATAATCACGATGTAGAAGTCGGAAGAATGTTACAAGAACAAGCAAGTATTTTATATAACTATTTCATTGATTCTGCAGAAGCTGCTGCTAGAAATGGATATACAAGTACATCAGAAGGAACAATAGAATTAAAATTTAAAGGTAATGATACAGATTTAAAAATGACAACAGAAGGTGAAAATTACAAAATCGGACCTTTAGAAATAAAAACAACAGGAAATACTACAACAACAGAAATAATAGTAGAAAAAGGTACAACTAACATTACTTCAAAAGCTACAATAAATGGTAATACAAAAACATCACCTGCTACAGATAAAGAATTTTATGTATTAGTTCCAAAAACTGAAGTGGCAAACATAGATGGGGTTATAAAGGTAACAGTTAAAGGACAATATACATCAACAAATAAAACTTTATGGATTGGAAAAATTACAGATACAGAATCAAATGTAGAACAACCAATAGTAGAAGTTACACCAGGTTCAAAAAATATAGAAGATTCATTAACTGTTGACTCATTATTTGATTTAGCTTTAAGAAAAACTATATTAGATGTTGATGGAAAAACAGCAATAAAAAATGAAAAAGAATTAGATGCTGCAAGAAATATAAAAATAGATACTTCAACAATCAGTGGTGAAGATACAACAGCTACATATAAATATAGAAGAGACCCTATAGTAGTTTCAGAAGGAAGTGTAATTACATATCAGATTCATATATATAATGAAGGAGATATAGATGGATATGCATCAAAAATAGTTGACCAACTTCCATCTGGATTAGAAAGTGTATTAAAAACTAATGATACTGTTAAGTCAACATTAGGAAATACATATAATGTAACATATGATACTACTACAAATAAAATAACATTAGCAATAAGCCAAGATGACATTACTAACAAGACTGCAAAAAATATTGCTAGTTATAAAGGTGGAAATGACATAAGTTCAGATACTATTACATTAAAATGTAAAGTTACTGGAAAAGCTTCAACAGATGGAAAAACTAAAAAATATTTAACAAATATTGCATATATATTAGAAGAATATGATAAAGATGGAAATAAAATTGAAAGAGATAGAAGTAATACAGAATCTAGACCTTCAGTTTATCCAAATAAAACAGCAGAAGAATTAAATAGTACAGATAAAAATAATTATAAAGGAAATGACAGTAATCCTTCTGTAGATTCTGATACAAACAATGATACATATTTCAAAGGTCAAGAAGATGAAGATGACTTTGAAAAAGTAGTATTATTACCAAAACCATTTGACTTAAAATTAATGAAATATATATCTGCAATTAACGATAAACCAACAACAAGAACAATAACAATAGATTCATCAAATTTAAATAAAGTTGTAAATGGAAAAGTAGTAACAACAGCAGATTATGATGTAAGTAAAGTTCCATTATTAGTAAAAACAGGAGATTATGTAACATATACATTCAGAATTTATAATGAAGGCGAAGTAGATGGATATGCAAAAGAAATTTCTGAAGACATTCCAGAAGGATTGGAATATGATGCTTCTGTAAATACAAATCCAGCATGGACAGTAAGTAATAATGGTAAAACAATTACAACAGACTTTTTATCAAAAGCAAAAGGTGAAAGTAACTTAATAAAAGCATTTGATAGTGAGAATGATGATGGAAAAGGTTCAGGATTATCATATAAAGATGTTTCTGTAAAATTAAAAGTTGTATCAACAGATACAAAAAATATAATCAGAAATGAAGCAGCTATAACAAAAGATGAAAATTCAAAAGGTGAAGAAATTACAGATAGAGACTCTGTACCAGAAGAATGGAAAAAAGAAGATTCAGACGATGATTATGAAGATAATCCAGAATATCCAAAATATAAAGAAGATGACGAAGATTATGATAACATTAAATTAGCAACATTTGACTTAGCATTAAGAAAATTCATTACAAAAATAAGCACAGATGGAAATTTTGAAGACACAAATACTACAACAACATATAACAGAGTTCCACAAATTGATTCTTCAAAATTAAAAGCTGGAACAGCTCAAACAGCTATATATAATCATAGTAAAGAACCAATTTACTTAAATATAGGGGATTATGTATTATACACAATAAGAGCATATAACGAAGGTGATATTGCAGGATATGCAAGTGAAATTGTAGACTATTTACCAGAAAATATAGATTTTGTAGATTCTACAGATGAGTATATCAAAGACATAAATGATAAATGGTCATATGATGCACAAACAAGAAAAGTTACAACAAAAACAGATAAATTATTAAATGCATTTGATGCAGAAAAGGATAATGGAAAAGGTTCAGGACTTTCATATGTAGATGTACAAATTATTTGTAAAATTAACAAAAATGCACCTACAAATAAAAAATTAACAAACATTGCAGAAATTACAGAATATAAAGATGAAGATGGAAAAGTTATTGAACCATCTGTAGGAGACAGAGATTCAAAACCTGAAAACTTCCCAGAAGACTTAAAAGATGAAGAAACAAGACCAGACTATAATGGTGGGGAAGATAAGGATAAAACAGATGACTATATACCAGGACAAGAAGATGATGATGACTTTGAAAAAGTAATAGTAAAAGAAAATCCAAAATTTGACTTAGCACTTAGAAAATTCATTACAGATATTAGTGGAAAAGAAGTAACAACAAGAATACCAAAAGTAGAATATAAAGACAACAAAATCTCATATACACATCCAAAAGATGTTGTAAAAGTAGTTGTTGGAGATACAGTAACATATACATTAAGAGTATTTAATGAAGGACAAATTGATGGATTTGCAGAAAAAGTATCAGATGATATTCCAGAATATCTTGAATTTTTACCAGAACACAAAACAAACAGAGATTACAGATGGGTAATGTATGATAAAGATGGAAATGCAACAACAAAAGTAAGTGAAGCAGTTAAAATAGTTACAGATTATACATCAAAAGCTTATGGTGAGACATTAATGCAAAAAGAAAATCTAAAAGAAAATCCAAACTTACTAAATGCATTTGATAAAACTGCAGGAGTAAGTGATACAAATCCAGACTATGTTGATGTAAAAGTTGCATTTAAAGTAAAAGATCCAAATTCAAATACATATGTTATTGTAAATAAAGCACAAATATCAGAAGACGCAGACAAAGATGGAAAGCCAGTAGAAGATATAGATTCAACTCCAGATGAATGGAAAGAAGGAGAAGATGACCAAGACTACGAAAATGTTGGAGTAGAATATTTTGACTTATCATTATTAAAATATGTTACTAAAGCAATAGTAATTGAAAATGGAAAAACAAAAACTACAACAACAGGTAATAATGGTTCAGATTCTGATATAACACCAAAAGTTGAAATTTACAGAAAGAACATTAAGAAAACAATAGTAAAATTCGAATATGTAATAAAAATTACAAACGAAGGTGATATAGCTGGATATGCAAAAGAGATTACAGATTATGTACCTGAAGGATTGAAATTCTATGAAGAAGACAACAAAGGATGGAAAGATGAAGGAGATAATGTAATTTCAACAGAACTATTAAAAGATACTTTACTACAACCTGGACAAAGTGCAACAGTTAAAGTAGTATTAAGATGGATTAATGGAGAAAACAACTTAAGCTTAAAAACAAATATAGCAGAGATTTCAAAAGATGAAAATGAAAAAGGAATACCAGACAGGGATTCAACTCCAGACAACAAAAAGCCAGGAGAAGATGATATTGATGATGCACCAGTATTATTAACAATTTCTACAGGTATACTTGAAAATACAATTGTATATGTTTCAGGAGCATTAGTTATATTAGTTGTAATTGGATTAGGTTTAGTTGCTATTAAGAAATTCGTATTATAATAAGGAGGTAAACCATGAGAAGAGGATATAGTAAGTTTTTAACAGTAATTTTATTAATAATTATTGTTGCTGTTATAGGATTACTTGCATATTTAGGATATGACTATTATACAAAATATCGTATAAATAAAGATGCTCAAGAATTTGTTGATGCGTCAACAGAAGGTATTACAGTAGATACACCAACAGGAGGAGATGGAAACGTAAATAATACTATAGGAAACATTAGCACAAATACTACTGGGAATGAACAACAAAATACGAGTGGCGATGGTTCAACAAGCCAAGCTGGAAAAAAAGGAACTTATCAAGGATTTTACACAGTGGGTTCAATAGAAATCCCAAAAACTAACGTAAAGTATCCAATAATTGAAAAAGTTACAAAAAGATCACTAGAAAAAGCAGTTGCAGTTGAATGGCCACAACCAGATCCAGTATTAAATGAAGTTGGAAATGTTGTAATAGCAGGACACAACTATAGAAATGGTGTATTTTTCTCAAATAACAAAAAGTTATCTAAAGGAGATAAAATATACATTACAGACTTAAACAAAAATAGAGTAGCTTATACTATATACAATATCTTTGAAACAACAGATTCAGATGCAAGTTTTTATAACAGAGACACAAACGGAAAAAGAGAAATAACTTTAAAAACATGTACAGATGACAGTCAAAGAAGATTAATTATAGAAGCTAGAGAATAATAAAAAATCCGGTTCACTTTATAGTGAACTGGATTTTTTTAAAATATGTTTTATTGTAAGTGGGGATATTTTTAAATTTTTTACACCTTTAATTAATGTGTTTTTCAACTATTCTTCTTTATTCTTTATAAAAAGGCCAATATTTTTTAGCATTCTAAGTGCTGCCTTAATTTGCTTTTCGTCATATTTTTCAAGTATTTCGCTTGTTTCTTTAATCATACTATCATCTAATCCATACAAAATATAGTCAGATGAATGACCACTTATATCTTTAAGTTTTTTTATACTTTTGTAAACCAGATTACCTTTACCATCTTCAACCAATCCAAGAAATTGACTTGAAACTCCAATTATTCTTGCAAGCTGACTTTTATTCAAATGTAATTCATTTTCTCTTATATTTTTAATTCTTTTACCTCTTTCAATTTGTTCTTGTTTTTCTAACATATCTACGCTCATATTTATCCTCCTATATAAAATAATCTTGAGATGTTAACTCAAGAAGTGCAATTATCAATCCTTATAAAAAAATTATACAATGTATTATATTTAAAATGATGGTAATCTAACCTGTAGATATGTGGTTTTTTATGAGAAATTATGGTATATTATGAATTATTATGTAATATGGAGGAGAAAAATATGGAATTAAAGCCTATGAAAGTATTAATAATTGAAGATGATGTTGAAGATTGCAACAAATTTATAGAGTGTGCAAAACAAAGAAAAGATATTGAAATTGTTGGAATAACAGATTCAGATAGTGATGCAATAAAATATGTTAACATTAAAAATCCTGAAGGAATTGTATTAGATTTAGAACTAAACAATAGCAAAAATGGAAGTACAGATTCATTTGGATTTATAGAAAACCTAAAAAAATTAAAATTAAATTATACACCAATAATTATAGTAACTACTCACGTTAATTCTAAAAGAACTTATGAAATATTACATAGAAGTGGTGTTGACTTAATACTTTACAAAGACCATCCAAATTATTCTTCAAATAACGTATTTAACAAATTTATTAATTTAAGAAAAGATACAGAAGAACCTAAGACAATGTCAGTTGAAGAACAATTAAAAGACGAAGAAGAAAAAATTTCAGAATGTATAAACCACGAATTAGATTTGGTTGGTATAACATCAAATTTAAAAGGAAGAAAATATATACATGATGCAGTTTTGTTTTTAATTCAAAATGAAAATAGCGATGAAAGCTTAATACAATATTTAAGTAAAATACATAAAAAATCTACATCTACAATAACAAATGGTATTCAAAATGCTATAATACATGGCTGGAGAGTATCTGCTATTGAAGATTTAGAAAAATACTATACAGCTAAAATTAATTATCAAACAGGACTCCCAACACCTATGGAGTTGATTTATTATTACGCAGACAAAGTAAAGAAAATGATATAAAGTTTAATATAAATAGAATAAAATATGAATAATAGAAAAGCCTAATATATAGACAAAAGAGTTTATATATTAGGCTTTTTTCTTTATCTATTTTTTACCATTTTTTTCTATCAGTAAATATTGCTTGTTTTAACTTGATAAATGATATTTTTTAATCATCAAGATGAGCAGTGAATTTATTGATGGAAAGGTGGTGGAAAGTATGAGCTGGGGAGATTGGTTAGACGAACTATGGAAATGGTGGAAACGTTGGGGATAATAGATACCACTAAAAAATCAATAAGAAACTTTCTATTGGAAGGTTCTTATTGATTTTTTTAGTGCTTTTGATATAATTATCAGTAAAGGGAGTGGTATATATTGAATGATTTAAATAATATTATAAATTTACATAATATCGAATTGATTAAAAATAGTTTAACAGTCTTTTTTACTTTTTATATATTCAGTAAAGCTATTTGTTTAAATAAAATAAAAATAAAGAATAAAATAATTATTATAATATTTATACCTATTATAACTATTATATCAATATATGCTAAATATCAAGTTGATGCTTATCATGAAATTATTATTATGATATTATTTATATCTTTGATAAATAAAGTTATTTTTAAGAACAAAATATTGTATTCATTTTTTTTAACTATAATTTCATTTAGTATTAATTATATAATATATATTATTTCTATAACGATTGCTTTTATACTAAATGTTTTTTTTAAAGCTCAAAATGATTATATAGAATTATTATATATATTTGCAATTTATTTGATTATATTAATGAATGTAATAAATTTAAAAAAATTTAAATATGGAATATCTTATTTAAAAAAGAAATTTAAAGAAACATATTTAAATGTTTTAATTTTAAACATAGGAATAATAGTATTATTTTTTGCTATGATGATACATGATAAAGATATATTAAAAGGAAGAGCAATAATAACTACTTTCATAATATTATCTATAACAATGTTTATAACAATCAAACAATCCTTTGACCTATACTACAAACAAAACCTCCTTGAAAAAGACCTAAAAGAAACAAAAGAAGAACTAGAAAACAAAAAACAAGAGATTGAAAAATTAGAAAAGGCAAATTTAGAATTTAGTAAAACAAGTCATTCTCTAGCACATAAGCAAAAAGCATTAGAATATAGACTAAGTCAATTGACAAAGCTTGGTAAAATAAATGAAGATGAAGAAATAGATATAAAAAATAAATTAGAAAATATATCTGAGGAGATGTATAAAGAACCAGAAGATATAGAACTTGCAAAAACAGATATTCCTTCAATAGATAATATGTTTTCATATATGCAATCTGAGTGCATAAAAGATAATATAAAATTTGAATTGCAAGTTGTAGGAAATATACATTATATGGTAAATAATTTAATAACTGAAAATGAGCTAGAAATATTAATTGCAGATCATATAAAAGATGCAATTATAGCAATTAATCACTCAGATAATTCAAACAGAAGTATATTAGTTAGAATAGGTAAAATAGATAATGTTTATACCTTATATATTTATGATTCAGGGATAGAATTTACAAAAGAAGTTTTAGATAATTTAGGAAAAAAGCCAATTACAACACATGCAGACACTGGTGGTACAGGTATGGGATTTATGAATACATTTGATACTTTAAATAAGACAAAAGCAAGCCTTATTATAAATGAAATAGGAAAGCCTTGTGAAGATAATTATACTAAAGCACTAATATTTAAATTTGATAATCAAAACGAATTCAAAGTGAATTCATATAAAAATGAGGTTGTAGTATAGGCGAAAAAAGTCGAATTTAATCGAACGATTTATATGAAATTTGTATCAAAAATATTGCATTTTTTAAAAAAAAGTATATAATATATATGAAAAGATTCATTATAGGATACCGTAACAAAATGGTTACAACAAAAAGCAGATACTGGTGGGCATCTGCTTTTTTTAAGACTAGTAAAAAAATATAAAAAATAAGAATAATATGTATTGATAAAAAAGAAATATATGGGTATAATAAATAAAAAAGTGGCAAATTTTTCTTTGCAAATTTTGCTAAGTAAATTTCGCCGGGATGGAGGTTTTTATATGGAAAGAAAAATAAGAGCAGTGCAATATGGAGTAGGCAAAATGAGTGTATATACAATGAGATATTTGCTAGAAAAAGGAGTAGAAATTGTAGGAGCTATTGACATGAATCCAGCAGTTATAGGAAAAGACATTGGAGAAATAATGGGAAGAGAAAATTTAGGAGTTACAGTTACATCAGTTCAAGACGCTAGACAATTATTATCAGATACAAAGCCAGATATATGTGTTGTAATGACAAGAAGCTTATTTGGAGAATGTGAAGAAGCATTTATGCTTTGTGCAGAATTAGGAGTAAACGCAATTTCAACTTGTGAAGAAGCATTTTACCCACAAAATTCAAATCCTAATTTATTTAATAAAATAGATGAACTTGCAAAAAAGAATAATTGTACAATTACAGGAACAGGATATCAAGATATTTATTGGGGACAATTAATTACATCAATTGCAGGATCTACACAAAAAATAACAAAAATTAAGGGTAGTTCAAGCTACAATGTAGAAGAATATGGAATAGCTTTAGCAGAAGCGCATGGAGCAGGACTTTCATTAGAAGAATTTGATAAACAAGTTGCAGCTGCTGATAGAATTTCTGCAGAAGAAAGACAAGAAATTATAAATAGAGGAGAATTCATGCCATCATATATGTGGACCGTAAATGGTTGGTTATGCTCAAAATTAGGGCTAACACCTATTAGCCAAACACAAAAATGTGTACCTCAAACATACAAAGATGATATATTCTCATCAACTTTAAATATGACAGTAAAAGCAGGAGATGCTACAGGAATGAGCGCTGTTGTTACAACAGAAACACAAGAAGGAATAACAATTGAATCTGAATGTATAGGAAAAGTTTATGCTCCAGATGAATTTGATAAAAACGTTTGGACAGTTGAAGGAGAACCTACTACAACAATTACAGTTGAAAAACCAAATACAGTTGAGCTTACATGTGCGACAATAGTAAATAGAATTCCTGATGTTATAAATAGTGAGCCAGGATATGTAACAGTTGATAAAATGGGAGACCTACAACATAAAATAAGACCTTTAAATGAATATGTAAAATAAATATACAAAAAAGCTAATTTTAAAATTAGCTTTTTTCAGACTGTTGACAAAGTATATAAAAATATTTTGTCAATAGTCTTTTCTTTTTCTAAAATTTGTAGTAAAATAGAAATGTCCTAAATTGACCTAAAATTTGGACAAAAAATGTAGTTTTTTCTTCGGAAAATACTGCATTTTTTCTTTTGATATGATATAATTTTGTTAGGTCAATTTAGGAGGTAAAAGTTATGTTAGTTCAAAGAGAAGAAGGTCAAAATAAAATAATATTGTATACAATGGAGGATTTAGTTCCTGAAGATAGTTTATTCAGAAAGATTGATAAATATATAGATTTTGATTTTATCTATGATGAGGTTAAAGATTTGTATTGTATGATAAATGGAAGACCTTGTATAGATCCAGTTGTATTGTTTAAAATAATTTTCATACAAGCTTTAGACGGTTTAAAATCGATGAGAAAAACCTGTGAAAAAATAAAAGTAGATGCAGAATACCGATGGTTTCTAGGTATTCCTTTTGGTGAGTCAACGCCACACTATTCAACATTCAGCCAGAACTACATAAGAAGATTTCAAGGAACTAGTGTGTTTGAAAATATATTTGTAAAAATAGTTGAACAAGCAATAAAATATAATTTAGTAAAGGGAGAAACTTTCTTTACAGATTCAACGCATAAAAAAGCTAATGCCAATAAAAATAAATATTATGAAGATATAAAACAAGAAGTAAAGAAAAGAAGAATTTGGTTAGAAGAAGAAATAAATGAAGAACGCAGAAAACAAGGGAAAAAAGAATTTGAATTCAAGGATGAAATTGAAGAAAAGAAAGTAAAAATAAGTGAAACAGATAAAGAAAGTGGATACTATCATAGAGATAATAAAGAAAAAGGATTTATGTATTTAGACCACAGAACTGTAGATTCAAAATGTAATATAATTGTAGATTGTTATGTAACAAAAGGTAATGTACATGATTCAGTACCTTTTGTTGATAGAGCAGAATATATAAAAAATAAATATGGATTTGATATAAAAGAATGGGCATTAGATTCTGGATATGACACACTAGATATAAAGAAATATTTTGAAGAGAATAATATTTTTGGAGTAATTGGATATAGAAGATATCCACATGGAGAAACAGAGATAAATAAATACAAGTTCAAATATAATAAAGAACTTGATTGTTATGTATGCCCAGAAACAGGAGTAATACTACCATATACAGGAAGAATTGATAGACAAGGATATAAACTTTATTCAGATAAGGAGAATTGTGAAAACTGCCCTGAAATAGAAAGATGTTGTAAATCTCAAGGATATAGAGTAATAAGAAGACATATAAAACAAGATTTAAATGATAGAGCAAGAGAAAGACGATTATCTGAAAGAGGAAAAGAATTGTATAAACTAAGAAAAGAGAAAGTTGAAAGAAGTTTTGCAGATAGCAAGCAAAATCATGGATTCAGATATGCTATGTATAAAGGGATTGAAAAAAATCAAAATTACACATGGCTGATTTGTGCTGCCCAAAATATGAAAAATATAGCTAAAAAACTAACAAATGTGGCAGCATAATCCACATATTCTCCTTCAAAAAATATAAAAATCAAAAAATACAGAAAAAATTCAAAAATATTATTAAAATTTTTTGAAAAAGTGAAAAGCCCAGAAACAAATCTGGACTTTGTCAACAATCTGAAAATAGCAAGATTTCTCTTGCTATTTCTAACTTTACTTACATATCTATTTATAATTAATTACATAGCCTCTTGAACTGTGTTTTCTTCTACTGAAGCTGTTTCTGTTGTTTCTTCTGAATTGTTTTCAGATTCTTTAACAACCTCTAAGCTTCCAATTGAAACTTCATAAGCTACTTTCTTTAATACTGTTCCGTCTTCTAATTTCTTTTCATAATTTCTAGATTGAACTCTACCAACTATTTTAACTTCTGTTCCAACTTCTAAGTTTTGGCAGAATCTAGCATTTCTTCCCCAAGCAATTGATGGGATATAGTCTGATTTGTTGTATGCTCTATTTACAGCTAATAGTAAATCTGCGATTTCTCTTCCAAATGGTGTTTGTCTGTAAACTGGCTTTTTGCAGATATAACCAATTAAAACAACTTCGTTTGTAATGTAATCTTTTTTGAAAGCTTCTTTTCTTGCTTCTTCTGCTTCGTCATTTTCTGTTTCTTCTACATTTTCTACTTCTTCTTCTTCTACTTTTTCGATGTCTTTAGCAAATACTGTAAGTATTAGCTTATTTTTTTCATTTTCATAGCTGTTGTATGATCTGAATTGTCCTTTAATTAACAATTTAGTTCCATCTTGTAACATTTCATCTGTGAATAATCTTTCTGATGCTGTTACAGGAATGATATCAGCTGATCCACTTAAACGTGGTATTAAAAGGTCAAATGAATAAAACCTTTCTCCATAAATTTCATGGCTGAACTTCTTCTCTGAAGCAACCTTTCCTACTAATGTTAAGTAGTTGTTTTCTAAATAATTTGTATCCAATTTAGATTCCTCCTTGTAAATTTTTAGATTTATCCTAAGTAGCCTAATACTATTTTGTCTTCTCTTAAATCTCTCATTACCTATTATACAACATTTTTCCTTATTTTGTCAACATAAAAAGTTAATATTTTCTAAATTTTTTGTAATTTTTCTCCATAAATAGCTAAAATTGAAAAAACTGCCATGGAATTACATATCTTTTTTAAATTATTTTTTGAAATTTCTACATTTACTTCTTGCTCTTCAACAAACTCTCCAAATATATTTCTGAATTTATTTTGCACACATATTAAAATTTTTTCTGTCATTATACTAGACATTGTAATAGTTGCTTTTTGATTTAATCCATATGTAATTACATTTATTTTGCTATTTACCAATACTTCTAAATCTTTTACAACATCTGAGTTTATAACCAAATATTTAGCATTTCTTAATATATCTTCCAAATATTTTGAAGTTTTAAAAAAATCTGCTAAATCATCATTTATTATAACTGTTTCAAAGCGTATATTCTTTATGTTTTCAATGCATTTTTTATTTATATTTATAATTTCAAATTTATTATTTTTAGAATTTTTAATAACTTCTTTTTTTATGAAATTACTATCACTTTCTTTAGACAAAACTCCAATAAAAGGCATAATTTTCCCCTTCTGTTTTTTTCTCTATTTTTATTATATATCAGAATTTGAAAATTATACCTTTTTTTGGAAAATGGAAAAGAGAACCGTCCCCTTTTCCATTAAAAGTATTCTACGTTTAATAAATACAAACCATTTGGCGGAAGTGTTTTTCCTGCTAAATCTCTTTTTCCTTTTATAATAATATTTTGAATATCCTCTGGCTTGATTTTTTCTATTCCAACATCAACTAATGTTCCAGCTATTATTCGAACCATATTATATAAAAAACCATTGCCTGTAAGTTCTATATAAATTCTGTTATTTGGCATTTCTTTTATTTCTGCCTTATATATTGTCCTTATGCTAGATTTACTGCTAGTTCCACTTGCTTTAAATGCTTTGAAATCATGTTCTCCTTCAAAATATTTTACTGCTTCTTTCATTTTTTCTATATTTAATTTTTGCGGAATATGAGTTTCTAAATTTCTATAAATAGCACTTGCAAATTCGGAATTGTTTATAACATATCTATATGTTTTTCTTTTACAAGAGAGCCTACTATGAAATCTTTCATCAACTTCTTCTGCTTTTATTATTCTAATAGATCTTTTTAATTTTGTATTAATCGCTATTGGAAATTTTTCTATTGGAAGATTTGACTCTGTTTTAAAATTTGCAACTTGTCCAAAGCTATGTACTCCTGCATCTGTTCTTCCAGAAGCAGTAAGTTCAACATCTTCTCCTGTTATTTGTTTTATAGCATTTTCGATACTTCCTTGAATATTTAATTTATCTGGCTGTTTTTGCCAGCCATTAAAGTCTTTTCCGTCATATTCTATTGTTAATTTTATATTTCTCATTTCTATAACTTATTCCTTTCCTAAAATAAAATCAAGTTTGCAAACTTTAATTTTTTTAACATTTCACCATTACATAATACACTAAATGATATAGCGATTTTTGCTATATCATTTAACTTTAATATTATTTAATTACTAGTTTTATCATCATTGTTTTGATTTGTATTTTTATTATTATTTTTTTCAAAAATACTTTTTATTTTAGAAAATCTTTCATTTAAAACATTTTCTTTTTCCGTAAATCTTTTTGTAACAATATTGCTAATTAAGATTTTTTTCAATACATCTTCTCTAACATCTGCAATTAGTGTTCCATCTTTTGCAACAGATATTTTTCCAGTTTCTTCTGAAACTACTACAGCTATAGCATCAGATTCTTTTGAAATTCCAATTGCTGCTCTATGTCTTGTTCCAAGTTCTCTTGCTATATCTGTATCTGATGCTAATGGTAACATGCATGCAGCAGCAGATATTTTATTATCACTTATTACAACAGCACCATCATGTAGTGGTGTATTAGGTACAAATATATTTACTAAAATTTGCGGACTTACATCTCCATTTATTTCTACCCCTGTGGAAATAATATCTTTTATTTTTATATCTCTTTCTAAAACCATTAAAGCACCTGTCTTTGTTTTTGCAAGCTCAGTTGCAGCTATTACAACTTTATATATATCTTCTTTAGTTCTAGTTGCAATATCTTTTTCCATTCCAAAATACTTAGTTAATTTGTTTGTACCAATTTGTTCTAGTGCTCTTCTTATTTCTGGTTGGAATATTACTATAATAAGTATTACTCCCCAGTTCATTATAGTTCCTAGAATAAAGTGCAAAATATTTAATCCTAAAATTCCACTTAACCATGTTACAATTATTAAAAATGCAATTCCTTTTACTAATTGCCAAGTTCTTGTTCCTTTTACCATCCTTACAAATAGATAGATTAAGCAAACAACTAAGAATATATCAATTACCAAAGGAATTAATTTTGCAGGTGATTCTTTATACATATTAAAATAAGCTACTATATTGTTTTGTATAAAAGCATTAAATGCTTGGCCAATATTTCCCATTTGCAATCTCCTTTTTTTATTATATTTCTATTTATTAAAACTTATTTTACCATTTCTCTAATATAGAAAATTAAAGTTGAACATGCTGCCAAAACCATCATTATAGCCATTATAGCAGCTATTATTTTACCTGCTATTCTAGTTTTTGTACCTTTCATTTTTCTCTTTTTTTCTTTCTTTTCTTCCATTTTTTTATTTCCTTTCTGTACTTTTCGTACTATATAAATTATTTATTTTTCATTCACTCATACATTATAACATATTTTTGTCTAATTTACAAAGTTTTTGCAAAAAGTTTTTCTGTGTATAGGTGTAAGACCATATTTTTTTATTGCTTCTATATGTTTTGCTGTACCATATCCTTTATGTCCTGCAAATCCATATTCAGGATATACTTTATCCCATTCTCTCATAATTCTGTCCCTTGTAACCTTAGCAATAATTGAAGCAGCTCCTATCGAATAACTTTTGGCATCTCCTTTTATTATAGATTTATATGGAATTCCTAAAGTATCTATTCCAGTTAATGCATCAACTAAAATCACATTAGGCTTTATTTCCATTTTCATTACTGCTTCATGAAGTCCTTTTTTAGTAGCTTGCAAAATATTGATTTCATCTATCTCATCTTGATATATAATGCCAATTCCATAACTTATTGCCTCTTGTAAAATAATATCATATAACTTTTCTCTTTTACTTTCTGATACTTTTTTTGAATCATTTATTCCTTCTATCATAGAATTTTCTGGTAAAATAACGCTTGCAACAACAACAGGACCTGCTAGAGGTCCTCTTCCTGCTTCATCAATTCCACAAACATATTTCAATCCCATATCGAAAAATTCTTTATCTATTTCTTTTAATTGTAATAGTCTTTGTTCTTCTTTTTCTTTCATTTTGTATTCCCCTATATTAGTTATTTTTCTAGCGCTTTGTGTAATTTAGACAATGAAAAATAAATTGTTCCCTTATACTTAACTCCATCTTGATAAATTATATCCATTGATTTATATTCACCATCACCCTTATTAAAAACTACTATATATGTTTCATCACTTATTTCGTCTAATCCCATATTTTTTAAAACATCACCTGTAATTGTATATGCTACATAATTTGATTTAATATTTTCATCAACTTGCTCTAACATTTCTGATGAAAGATTTATAGGATCAGAAAAACCTTTAGCTTTAAATTCATTATTTCTTGCTGTATCTTTATCTGTTTCTGTCCATATTTTAGCATCGATTTCATCGGCATAAGATTTTGTTTTTGCTTGAATTGTTAACATATTTGTTTCTAATGATTCAACTTTTGCTTTTGTTATTAATTCTTTGCCTTCATATACAGATATTGTAGCTATTATTGTTATTACAATTACTGTAATTATTAAAGCAGCTAATGTTATACCTGAATTATTTTTTATCATACTAGTCACTCCTTAGTTCTTTTTTTATTATTTTTTTTATATCCTTATTTTTTCTCTATTTGATATACTTTTCGTTCTATAAAAAAACACTTTTTATACATATAATTGCATTAAAGGATGAACCATAATATATATTACAGAACATCCTTTAATTTAAACCGCTATATAATATCCTACACTTCTTTTTGTCATTAAAATTTTTGGATCAGATGTATCTTTTTCAATTTTTTCTCTAATTCTTCTTACTGTTACATCTACAGTACGGATGTCTCCATAATATTCATATCCCCAAACTTTTTCAAGTAAAACTTCTCTTGACACAACTTGTCCTGGTTCTGAAGCTAGAAATTTTAGAACTTCAAATTCTCTTAAAGTTAAATCAACACTTTTATTTCCAACCATAACATCAAATCTATCTAAATCTAGAGTTAATACTCCAACTTTTATTATATTATCTTTCTTTTGAACTCCAGTTGTAGTTTGATTTGGTGCTATAGAAGCTTCTGCTTTTCTTAAATTTGCTTTAATTCTTGCTATTAGTTCTCTAATGCTAAAAGGTTTTGTAACATAATCATCTGCTCCTAATTCAAGCCCTAATATTTTATCTACTTCACTATCTTTAGCTGTTACCATAAGTATAGGCACATTCATAGTATTTTTAATTCTTTTACATACTGATAAACCATCTAGTTTTGGTATCATAACATCTAGTAATATTAAGTCTGGTTTCTTTTCTGTTGCAAGTTCAACAGCCTCTAAACCATCTACTGCCTCTATTACATTATAGCCTTCTTTTGTTAAGTTGATGTTTAATAAATTCCTTATCATTTTTTCGTCATCAACAACTAATATAGTTTTCTTAAAATCTTCTTCCACAAAATCTACCCTCTTTACTTATGATTTTATATTATTATTTATACCACATTTATTTTTATATTACAAGTATTTTTTTATTTTTATTTTAAAAATTGGAAAAAGGGACGGTTCTCTTTTCCAAACCATCCCAGTTTATTATTCCCACTCTAGTTCATAATCTAGTATTTTAACAATATCTCCTTCTTTAACTCCCATTTCCCTAAGCTTTTCATCAACGCCTAAATCTCTTAAACATTTATGAAAATAGTATAAAGATTCATTATCTGCAATGTTTACTCTTCTCATCAAGCTTTCTACTGCTTTTCCTTTAACTACAAAAATTCCATCTTTTCTTTCTACAGTAAATTTCTCTTCATCTTCTAATGTATAAACAATTCTATCTTCTATTTCAAATAGTTCTTCCTTAGGCAATGTTTTTAGAGTTTTTGAAACAAAATCTAAAAGCTCATCTACTCCTTCTCCTGTTACACTTGAGATTTTAAACATTTCCATATTTTTTTGTTTTGCTAATTCTTCAAGTTCTGAAAGTAATTTTTCATCTTGCATTGAATCAATTTTTGTTGCAACTATAATTTGTTTTCTTTCTGATAATTTTTCACTATATTTTTTTAATTCTGCATTTATCGTATTAAAATCTTCTACAGGGTCTCTACCAGAAACTCCAGAAACATCAATTAAATGTAGCAATAGTCTTGTTCTTTCTATATGTCTTAAGAAATGTAATCCAAGACCTACACCTTCACTCGCTCCTTCTATAATTCCAGGTATATCTGCAATCACAAAACTATCTCCATTTTTAGATTTTACTACACCCAAATTAGGTTCTAACGTTGTAAATTCATAATTTGCAATTTTAGGTCTTGCACTTGTGACTGTACTTAAAAATGTAGATTTACCTACATTTGGAAAACCTAGAAGTCCTACATCTGCTAAAAGTTTAAGCTCTAATATTATCTCTTTTTCTTCACCTTTTTCTCCATCTTGTGCAAATCTTGGAACCTGTCTTGTAGGTGTTGCAAAATGCGAATTTCCTTTTCCTCCACGTCCACCTTTTAAAACAAGCTCAACCTGATCTGGTGCAGATAAATCAGCAACAATTTTACCAGTTTCTGCATCTTTAATAACCGTACCTATAGGAACACCAATATATATATCATCCCCATATTTACCATTACATCTAGCTCCACTGCCATTTTCTCCATTTTGAGCTTTAAACTTTTTATTATATCTAAAATCTACTAAAGTATTTTTATCTTTATCAACTTTGAAATATACGTCTCCACCTTTTCCGCCGTCTCCTCCATCAGGTCCACCAGCAGCAACATATTTTTCTCTTCTAAATGAGATAGCTCCATTTCCACCATCTCCAGATTTTATAATTATTTTTGTGTAATCTGTAAACATTTTATTCTCCTTTTTCAATTAGTGTCGTCAATTAGTGTCGGTTCTTTTCTGTTGGTGTCGGTTCTTTTTTGTAAAAAGTTATCTTCTAGCCACCAATGCTTTTATTTTTATCCCCTGCTCAGAAAACATTTTTTCATGCTCTGTTTCTATATTATACCAAAAATCTGCTTGACTATGCAAGTCGTAAGTTTTTTTTATAATTTCAAATCCAGCTTCTTCAAAATAGTTTAAACTTGAATTAAACAAATCATCATCATCTGTCTTAAAATAAATTTCACCATTTTCCTTTAAAAATGTTTTATATTTTTCTAACTGCCTTGTATGGGTAAGTCTCTTTTTTCTATGTTTTCCCTTTGGCCATGGATTGCAGAAATTTATATATATTCTATCTATTTTATCTTCTTCAGATAAAATTAATAAAATTCTGTCTATATCAAATCTTGTTAAAATCACATTTTCTGGTTCAATATTTTTTTCTTTATAAGCCTCTTCTACATTTCTTTTAGCAAGTCCAAGCATTGCATCTACTAAGTCAATTGCTATATAATTTTGGTCTAAATTTTCACTTGCCAGTTTTGAAATAAATTGACCTTTTCCACACCCTAATTCTAAATTAAGAGGCAAATTTGGATTTTTGAATCTTTCTTTCCATTTGCCTCTTAATTCTTCAGGATTATCTACATAAAAGCTACTTGCCTCAAGTTCAGGTCTTGCCCACTTTTTGTATCTAATTCTCATAATATTTCTCCTATTTTATTGATGTTGAATTACTCAGCATCTTTTTTGTCAGATTCTTTTTCTGCTTTTGGAGCTTCTTCTTTAGCTGGTTCTTCAGCTACTTCAGCTTTTTCTTCAACTGCTGTTTCTTCTACAGGAGTTTCGATAGCTTCTTCAACAACTGTAGTATCAGCAACTTCTTCAGCTTCTTGAACAGGTTCTTCTAAAACTTCTGCTCCTTTAATTTCTATTTCTTTATCTTCAATTCTTGCTCCAGCAATTTCTCTAGTCTTAGCTGCTTTTCCTACTCTATCTCTTAAATAGAATAATTTTGCACGTCTTGCGTGTCCAACTCTTACTAATTCAACTTTTTCAACTAATGGAGAGTGAATTAAGAATGTTTTTTCTACTCCAACTCCATAAGATATCTTTCTAACAGTAAATGTTTTATTTACTCCTGATCCTTGTACTTTTATAATTGTTCCTTCAAATACTTGGATTCTTTCTTTATTTCCTTCTTTTATTCTTGCATGAACTTTAACTGTATTACCAACTTTTAAATCTGGTATTTTATTTTTTAATTGTTCATGTTCTATAGATTTAACTATATCCATTTTTATATCCTCCTTTAAATTTCTATTGGCGCTAACTTATTTGTTAGTCAATAGATTAACTTGAGCGGTGCTATTAATACACTTCATTTTTATTTTAATAAATCTGGTCTTTTTAATTTCGTAATTTCAAGAGCTTTTTCTTTTCTCCATTTTTCAATATTAGCATGATGACCTGAAAGTAATACTTCTGGAACTTTAACTCCTTCAAAGACCTCTGGTCTAGTATATTGTGGATATTCTAAAAGTCCATTTGCAAACGATTCTTCCTCTATTGATTCTTCTGCTATAACACCAGAATTATACCTCGATACTGAATCTATAAGTACCATAGCAGGTATTTCTCCTCCTGTTAAGACATAATCTCCAATTGAAATTTCCTCATCTACAATTTTATCTATTACTCTTTGATCTATGCCTTCATAGTGACCACAAAGAATTATTAAATGCTCTTGCTTTGCTAATTCTTCAACCTTTTTTTGGGTTAGCTTTTTTCCTTGTGGTGACATATATATAACTTTTGCATTTTTATCTTCAACAGATTTATATGCATCATATACAACATCTGGCATCATTACCATACCAGCTCCACCGCCATAAGGAGTAACATCTACTTTTTTGTGTTTATCTTTAGAAAAATCTCTAATATTTATTAAATTAATTTGTATTAGATTTTTTTCTATCGCTCTTCCTATAATGCTTGAATTTAATGGTTCAAACATTTCAGGAAAAAGTGTTAAAACATCAAATTTCATTTAAACTAATCCCTTTCTATTTCGAGCTAATTAGATTAACCCTTCTATTAAATGAACTATTATTTTTTTATTTTCTACATCTATTTCTTTAAAAACATCCTTTATTCTAGGTAGTAAAATAGATTTTCCAAGCTCATTTTTCACAACATATATATCATTGCTTCCAGTATTAAAAATATCTTCTAATATTCCAAGTTTTTCACCTTCATCTGTATAAACTTCAGATTCTAGCAAATCTGCTATAAAATATTCTCCTTCTTCTAAAGGAATAGCATCTTTCCTATCTATTTCTAGAATAGCATTTCTAAGCATTTCTGCTTGCTCAACTGTTTCTACGCCTTTAAACTTAAGTAAAACTTGATTTTTATGATATTTTACTTCTTCTATTTCTAACACTTTTAATTCTTTTCGAATTTTGATATATACTTTTTTTAACTCATCAAATCTAGTAACATCATTAACCCAAGGATTTACTTTCACAAATCCTTTTATTCCAAATGTGTTTACGATTTGACCTATTTCTAAATTTTTCATAACTTTATTTAAAAAATAACCATCGTCTTACTTCGTTAAAATTTTCTTCAAAAATGCTCATGTACTTCAAGTACACTCCGCTTTTTTCTGAAAATTTTGCCTTGTAATACTTGCTTCTTTTTTAAATCCTTTCTTACTCTATCTATCTAGAAATTCTACTGAAACCCTCTTATGCTCTTTTGAAGCTACAGCTTTCATTATATTTCTTATAGATTGAGCTATTTTTCCTTGTTTTCCTATAATTTTTCCCATATCAGCTTCTGCAACTTTTACTTCAAAAACTATAGATTTCTCTCCTTCAACTTCATTTATTGAAACTGAAGCTTTGTCATCAACTAAAATTTCGATAATTGTTTGTAA
>JAEEGJ010004059.1_pt1 | contig 51537 bp, 47 predicted proteins | sample 8958761 | NCBI WGS metagenome assembly JAEEGJ01 (sample SAMN16246546, study PRJNA631951) | gut metagenome | biome: gut microbiome; feature: rumen; material: RS-attached | host: Bos | place: Iran: Karaj | collected 2018-10
TCCAAGCCGCGGAGAAGTCCCAGTTCTTGCTCAAACGCTGGGTGATAGTAATATTGATGTTGTGGCGGAAGTCACTCAGGGCGTAGTATTCCAGGCCCCCATTCAGTTCCATGCCCTTGCGGTCGAAGGTGCGCAATGACTTGCTCCAGGTGTAGTTCACCATGCCTGTGGTGCTGCCTAAGGTCTTCTGTGCCATCAACTCCACACCATAGGCACGTCCACGACCCTGTGCCACCATGCGCTCCCAATCATTTTCATTGTAGAAGGAGACACCTTCCTTATATTCTACTACATTATCCATCCACTTGTAGTAGCCCTCTACAGAGAGCTGGTATCCACCTTTCAACTCTTGGCTGTAGCCAACTGATACCTGATCGGAAATACCCAATTTCATGTCTTTGTAGTTTGGTATCCAAATGTCTGTAGTGCGGAGAATGTTGCCGCTACTCAGAAGGAAAAGACCTTGTGACATGCGGGCGTAAGAGGCTTTCAAGGCAGCATCTTTGCTGATAAGCCAACGGGCAGAGGCTCGGGGCTCTAATGCCAAGCTAGTCTTTCCTCCGCTGCGATAAGCCTGGAAGCGTAATCCTATGTTTGCCTTTAAAGATTCTGAGATGCTCCAGTCATCATCCACGAAGGTCGACAAGATAAGTTCCTGTTGCTTATTATCCATGGTCTTATAGTTGCCATGATAGTTAAAGTCATAGCGCTCGTCACCCAAGCCTACTATGGTTATGTAACTGTCATCCTTCATTGTCTGATCGAAGGTAGCATGATATGTGGTTACAGAAGGAGTGACCCATAGGCTGCTACCCTGCAGACCTGTATGGAGTTCGTGTTTGGTATTAGGGGTGAAGGTCAGTGTGGCGCGTGCACTCAGGTCATCCACTTGCGTGCGGAAATCTGAGTAATCCTCCATAATGCTATGTGTATAAACCTCGCCACCTAACGGATCATCATTGCTAAAATTCACGTTTACGAGACTCTCCCTGCGGGTGGCAAAACCCTGCTTGCTGTCATAGCCACTATAGGACAGCTGGGTGTCGAACTTCAAAACAGGACTTAGGTCCACACTATAGGTAAGTCCGCCTAAAAGATTCGACCAATTCACAAGGGTCTGGCTTTGCTCAGTGTTGTCTGTGAAGAATGTGTAGATTCTGTCCATGCCTGTCAATTTCTCCTTAACTCCCTTCTGGCGTACAAAGTGCTGAGCAGATTCGTTAGGCGTGGCATTGTTTTGGTCATATCCCAGATAAAACACAGCAGAGAGCTTCGCCTTATCATTGAAGCGATGCACCAGTTTGGCATTGATGTCGTAATAGCGCATCTTGCTGTAATTGTTCAATTGGCCAGGATTGTCGTAAATCACTTCTTTGAGCATAGGTTTAACGATGGCGTTGAAATATGAGATGCGTGCGCCTACATTAAAAGAGGTATGGTTTTTCCAGATAGGTCCTTCCACCTGAAGACGTGAGGCCAATATACCAGCAGTAATAGAGGCATGGTAGCGTTCCATGTCGCCCTCCATTAAATTGGACTCTACCACACTTGACAGTCTGCCACCATAGCGGGCAGGGAAAGCACCCTTGAAAAGCACTACATCCTCGAGCACATCACTGTTGATAGCTGAAGTGAAGCCTTGCAGGTGCTCTGGATTATAAAGCGTGATGCCATCGAGCGTAAAGAGGTTCTGGTCGTAGTCGCCACCTCGAACGAAGATACCCGCACGTCCCTCGCCACTGCTCTGCACACCTGGCAGACGCTGAAGAGTCTTCAACACATCAGGTTCACCCAAAAGAACAGGCATCTCCTGTATCTGCTTGACAGTGACAGCCTGCGCACTCATCTGCGAACTTTGAGGTCCAAAGTTGTGTCGATTGCCTACCACCTCCACACCACGCAGGCTACGAGTATCCTGCCTTAGTCTGATGTCCAACTCCTTGTCATTTATCAAAATGATGGTTTGCTCTTGAGAAATATAGCCCACGTAACTGATGGTTAACTCCATATTGCGATTGCTTGGCAGCGTAAGCTTATATTGTCCAGACGCGTTGGTGGAGGTTCCTGTGCGACGGGTGGCATTGTAAATGGTTGCTCCTGCCAATGGCTCGCCTGTCTGGGCATCGGTGACGCGCCCACTCAGCACCACGTTGCGCACCTGTGCACGCTGTCGCATCAGCAGGATGTGGTTGCCCTCTATCTCCCACCTCACTGGCTGTCCCTCTAACGCGGTATTCAGCACATTCTTCAGCGTGGCATTGCGCACATTCAGGGTGATGGGCTCTGCCAACTGCACATCCTCGCTATAGACAAAGGTATAGTCTGTGGCTGCCTCCACTGCCCTGACAAACTCAGCCAACGAAGCACGGTTCAGCTGCAACGTCAGACGGTCGCTGCGCTGTGCCTGCAAGGGTGTACAATGAAGGAGGAACAGGAAAAAGGAAAGCATTGGGACAAGTAGGATTTTATCATTAACCTTCATCATCTGCCCCTCCTTTCTTAATGAGAATCGTTTGTCCTTGACGGACTATTTGCAGATTGGCTACGCGCTGTAACAGATCGAGGATGGTGTCGAGCGTTTCATCCACTGAGAAGGTGGCCGTGATGTGGTAGTCCTTCAACTCCTCATCTGCGATGCGGATATCGGATGCGAAGGTCTGGTTGAGTTCTTCCACGATCTGCTGCAATGGGACTTGCTGGAAGGTCATGGCCTCACGCAGACGCATCTGCGACTCCTGCACATCTTCTACAGGTGCTGACGACCTCTCAAGGATAGGTTTTATAAACGTGCCATACATGGCCCATCCCACAACGAACATAAGTATCACGGCTACTGACGCAGCAGCTCGTCCGAGCCAACGCCAGCGTAGCTGTGAGTCCTGTTCCCTAAGCCTGCGTTCGAGCAACGGCCAGGTGCTTTCTTTGGAATACTTCCCGCGTGGGGAGCGGGTTGATTGGGCTAACTGTACCCAAAGCGCTTCATTTACTGTTTCCATATTTCTATCGCTTTTTTTATGAAGACAACCAAGGTCGAAAAACTCCCTACGCCAACTATGTTAAAAAATGCTAAACAGTATTTTTTCGTTTATTCCTGCATTGAGTTTCAGAGAAAAGCCTACCTTTGCAAGCACGATGAGTAAAAAGTTAAGAAACAGATGACCGAACAAGATATTAGGCGTTACTTGAGGGAGATGAGTGAGGACAGCTCTGAGCAGGCTTTCCACTCGTTTTATGACCTGACGTACGATCGTCTGTTCCGCATCGCCTATTATTTCGTACAGAACCATGACCTGGCGCAGGAGACGGTGCTCGATGCGTTCATGAACGTGTGGAACGCACGTAGCGGACTGTTGCAGATTGCCAATATCGAGGATTATCTCTTCGTGGTGACCAAGAGGGCTGCGCTGAATGCCCTGAAGAAAGAGGAGCGACACATCACACAGGACAGGGATGTGGTGGACCTGTCGGACACCACTGAAACGGGGACCACCCCAGAGCATATCCTGATCACTGAGGAGCTCTTTGCGCGCTATGTGAAGGCGCTCGATCGCCTGCCTGAACGCTGTAGGGAGGTCTTTATCCTTATCCGTGAAGAGGGGCTCTCTTATGCTGAAGTGGCAGAGAGGCTGGACATCAGCGAAAACACCGTGGATGCGCAGTTACAGAAAGCCACTGCACGCCTCCACGAGTTGCTTGGCATCTAAGGGTAAGACCTCTCAGATACTGAGTTCCTCAGTTAATTTTTGAACTGTCTTTATTCCCCATATTCTGCGAAGTTAGACAGGAGCGATGCCCCTACCCCTTTAATGCCACTCCTTGATGATGACAAGGTCATTGAATTTTATCTCTTTCCTATCACCAGCTAGACTATACCTAATAACATAATCGAAATACCCTTTGTCCCATTCAGTTCTTGACAAAAGGAAAGTATCATCGAAGGATAAGGAATCCGTACTGAATAACTGTTTTATTTGAAATGATCTCTTGTTTTCTACGTAATACATAGAGGCACTTGCTCTTTTACCTTCGTATTTCTTTGCATAGTCTCTATATTCTTCTGGAAAATAGAATTTGACTATATATTGATTTACCCCATCAGGGTCAATGGCATAGAGATCCCCTACGTCTAGTTGAGTTATATCCTTTTCGAAGTCCTTTATCTTCGCGTTATTAAAATCATCAAACCAATCTCGATGATCGCGTCCTTTCTCCCCCTTCTTATCAGGTTGCTCCCCATCCATCTGCTGTGAAGCTCTGGGACGTAATGCGCGCTGTGCATCTGTAGCTGTCTGATATTCCAACATAGGAGCACTCTCTTCTTCCTGCATCATCAGAGGCTCCAAGTCGTCAGAACACGAAAGCAAGGAGACTACCAAAAGACCTGCAAACAGATATGCGATATTAGTTTTCATAGCATTCTACAATTAATTATTCATACTCCACGAAGTGGCGATCAACGTTAAGGCGTTATCATTCTATTTGTGCAGAGTCTCTATGATAACAAGGTCAGGAAAAGAGATGTCGTAATATATTTCTTTTGTAAGACCCGAGTAAAGATTATAGAGATGACATCTAAGCACATGCCATTCTTTTAGGTAATCTCTTGGTACAATGAACGTATCATCATAATGGAAAGGATAAGCGTAGATTAAATGATCATAGTAATACATACCAGTAGTTGTTTTCTGATAAACATCTACATAAACTCTCATACCTAGGAATTCGTCATTTATCTTTTTTTCTTCTGGAAAATAGAACTTAAAGATGTATGGACTGTGACCATCTGTATCGATGGCGAAAAGCTGACCAGGAGAAAGAAAATCTGCATTAAGGTTCTTAATACGACCACTACCAAAGACATCGTACCATTCGCGATGGTCGCGCCCTTTCTGTCCCTTCTTATCAGGATCTTCTCCATCTGTTTGCTGTGAAGATATAATAGGGTGCAGTGCACGCTGTGCATCTGTAGCTGTCTGGTAATCTACCAAAGAGGCACTATACTCTTCCTGAATCATCAGAGGTTCTGAATCGTCAGAACAAGAAAGCATGGTAACGGCCAAGAAGCCTGCAAACAGATATGCGATATTAGTTTTCATAGTATCTATCATTAGTAATGCAAATATAGATGTTTAATTCTATAAAATCAACACCTCTAGAGCATCCAGAATGGTCCTCTGCACCAAAAACGCCCATTTCATCGCTATTTTTCTTTTCTGGAGCCATGTATTTGTACACTAATGTACATCATTTTCTGAATAAAATGTACACTCAATGTACACTCTAAAATTAGGAATTGATGCTTTTCCACTTCTATTTTTGCATATAATAAAACTAACTAACAATACGGAAATCATGAAAACACGTAATTATTTTTATGCGCTTTGGTTCTTAACAGTCACGTTTCTCTGCTTTTGTGCTTGCAGCAGTGATGACGAACCCATAGAGGAAGAAGAGGGACCAACTCTAATAGAAACTCCCATTCCTGCAAATGCAGAAATCGGCGTGTATGCCATCCGACATGATAAGACTAAAGACCAATGTACCTTCAAGTTCATCTTTGGCGAGAACCCTCCTGTAGACACCATCGTCGTCGTGTTGTGGGATTGGAGTGGTAAATACATTGGCCAATTCTTTCTAGTCGCCCCATCCCATCCCGAATACGTAGAATCAGACACTTATGTTGATCGTTGGGATGGAATAAGAGGATATCACAGCGATGTCTTTACGATCTCTTGCTACATGTGTGAAAACATGTTAGGCATTTTAAAGTACCTTCTACCTGTTAATCTAATAAACGAAGAGACAGGTGAGACTTATGTCCAATGGGAAACAATTGAAAAGAAATGGCGTCCCCTCCATCATTTCTTCGAGTAACGAAATAATAATCACATACTATGAAACACAAAACTCTCATACCTCTCTTTATCGTAGGGCTATTACTGACCGTCCTGCCTCTCAGTGCCCAGAACGTGGTGCTGAGTGGGCAGGTGACGGATGCCCAGACGGGGGAACCATTGGTGGGTGTGACTGTGTATCACACGCAACGTCGCACAGGCACTACGACCAATTCGCAGGGAAACTACACCATCACCCTGCCCAGCAACAGGGCCTTGGAACTGGTATTCAGCTATGTGGGCTATGCTTCCCACACTCAGAGCCTCACTTTGACACACGACCAGAGGTTGGACATCCAACTGAGGCAAGACACCCAGAGCTTAGGAGAGGTGAACGTCTATGGTACGCGCCACAACTTTGGTGCCCTGAGTTCACAGATGAGTGCCATCGCCGTGAGTGCGGAACAGATACGCCGTATGCCTGTACTGCTTGGTGAAACGGATGTATTGAAATCACTGCAGCGCCTGCCTGGTGTACAGTCGGCTGGAGAGGGGCGTTCAGGCATCTTCGTCCGTGGTGGCGAACAAGACCAGAACCTCTTTATTCTGGACGGCATCACACTCTACAATCCAGAGCACTTGCAGGGTTTCACTTCAGCCATCAATGCCGATGTGGTGAACGACGTGGTGCTTTACAAGGGCGCCTTCCCTGCCCGCTACGGTGCGCGACTCTCTAGCGTCATAGACGTGAGCTTAGAGGAGGGCGACACACAGAAACACCATGCGAATATCACTGCTGGCATGTTGGCCTCACGCTTTCAAGCTGACGGTCCGTTGTGGAAAGGGCACACTTCCTATAACATCGCAGCCCGTGTGTCTTATTTCAACGCGATTGTAAGACCTATGCTTGAAGAAGTCATCTACGACAATCCAGGACAGATGAATAACTACAGCCACATGCGCTACTTCGATCTCAACACCAAACTGACGCACCATTTCTCAGAGCATGCCAAACTCTCAGCCATTCTCTATATGGGGCACGACGTGAACAACGCCACCCCCACAGAGACCTCACAGCACTACAAATACGAGAAGAACCTGCGTTTCTTACCCGATGGCACTACGGAAAGCGATGCCCAAGGTTACATAGACAAGAGCAATATCACACGAACGACCAATCACTGGAACAACCTGCTTGGTGGACTGCTCTACACCCAACAGTTCAGTCCGTCGCTACGTTTAGACGCCAGCGTCAGCTATAGTGGCTACGACTATCAGTTGAGACATTCCACAGACGCTACACACTGGGTAGGTTTTGATATCTGGAACCACGGACATGAGGGAGCAGAGACTTACTCGCAGAAAGAAACAGCAAACAGTACCACCTATCGCTCCAAAGTGAACGATTTCCAAGCTAATGCCAATCTCACCTACACGTGGAAAGACCTGCATGAAGTGCACTTTGGCATACAGGGCAACAGCATCCGTCTGACCCCCGAAATAGAAACGCACTACAGGGAGCACATGAAGTCCGCCCTCTCTGAGGCAGTCGTCTGGAATGTCGGTATGGGAGATGATCGTTACAAATATGCAGACAAGCAGGAGGACAACTCACTGACTACTGCCCAGACATTGCAAACCTTTGCCGTCTATGCCGAGGATGATTGGAGCATCGCTGAATGGTTGAAAGCCAACCTCGGCTTCCGACTTCAGGGCTACAGTACCGATGGCAAGACACAGATCGCTGCAGAGCCTCGTGCCTCTGTGCGCCTGTCGCTGATTAAAGGAGCCTCCCTAAAGGCTGCCTACTCACGCATGACGCAAGGCATGCATCTGCTCAGCAGTGGCAACCTTGTCAACCCCTCCGACATCTGGGTACCTATTATGAAGGATATGACATACGGCATTTCCGACCAGGTGTCTATTGGCCTCAGCTACGATCTGAGCAGTGGCATACAACTCTCTGCTGAGGGTTACTACAAGTGGTTGGATAACGTGGTGGACTATCAGGAAGGTAACTCGGTGATGAGTGCAACCGACTGGACGGAAATGATTGCTGTGGGCAAAGGAAAGGCCTATGGTATCGAGCTGCTGGCACAGAAGAACGTGGGTAATACCACAGGCATGGTCAGCTATACTTGGAGCAAGTCATTACGTACCTTCGACAGAGACGGTATGGTGCTCAACGGAGGACGTGAGTTCTATGCAACGGGCGACAGGAGGCACAATTTCAGTATCAGTATCACACAGCGACTGAGTAAGAACTGGGACCTCTCTGCTGCATGGACCTACCAGACAGGACGCAGAGCCTCACTGGCCTCCTCCACTGTACCTAACGGCGTACTGGATGAGTTCAACAACTACTACCCAACCAGTTCCGATGGCACAGACATCGACTATCTGGCCAACCCTGCCTTTTCTGACCGCACGACAGTATACCAGGAAGACAGCTATTTCGAGCATCTGATACGCATGAACACCTACCACGAGCGCAACAGCTACGTGATGCCTGCCGTACACCACCTCGACATCAGCCTGAGCCATCACGGCAGCATCGGCATCGGAGAAATGATCTGCGACATCGGCATCTACAACCTCTACAATCAGCAGAACGTATCAACGGTATATTGGGGCTATGAGAACAATAGACGCGCCTTAAAAGGCGTTTGCATCTTCCCCATCATGCCATCTATCAGTCTAACGCTAAAACTCTAAGAGCTATGAAAACTACATCTTATATATTATTGATAGCTGTCGCCCTGCTGAGCAGTGCCTGCGAACGCAACCTAGATTTCGAGGGGCCCAAAGATGAAACAGCTAACGATTTTGTCATCAATGCACTGGCAGTGGCCGATGGAGCGCTGACCGTCTATCTGAATCGTAGTTATCTGGTGAATAAAGCACCCACGCAATACTATGACTACGAACATGCAGTACTCTGGAAAGACGACATCACCACCGACTATGTGTCCTCGCTATATGCAGACCGCACTGCCATCATCAACGCAGACGTGAGAGCAGTGGTCAACGGACAAGACACCTACGACCTGCTGCTGGATACGGATAAGTTCTATTACACCTCAACGGAATATGTACCCCGTGCAGGCGACCACATCGTGCTGACAGCCTCGACAAGTACCAAGAGACTACGTGCAGAAACTGTGGTGCCTGCCAAACCACAGATTGAAATCGTGAGCTACGAAATACTGCCAGAGAATCCTTATGTCGAAGTGAATGGACTGGAGAATCCTACAGACACCATCGTTCGACTCACCTGCCGAATCATTGATGCTGGTGGGAACCAATTCTATCGCCTACGCGTAAGGAATGAAAATATGTTCATACAAGACTCAGGCACCGTGTACTATGAGGGCCATATTCCAATTATCTATTACACGTATTTGATGCAGGATATCTACTTTTCTGAGGATAAGCTGTTCGTAGATAGCCGTCTGACGAAAAACTTTGGTGGGTGGCCTGCCCGCTTTTCCAACGTATTCGATAATTCGTTGATGAAGAATGGCAGCTATACCTTCACTATCGATTCGCCAAAGGCCATAATGAACTATCTTTATTTGACTGGTATTACAAATAACAAACTGCCTATTATTCCTAAACGCGTGATGGTGGAACTGCAGGCTGTGAGTTCGGACCTCTATCAACACCTCAAGTCGGTGCAGCTTTATCGCATCACGGAAACTGATGCCTTCTCAGAACCTGTGCAGGTCTTTTCTAACGCTGAAGGTGGTTGGGGCATCTTTGGTGCTCTGAGCTATGACAGGCATTATATAGAGTATGGGGAGTGAAGTATTACAGCGAAAGGATAATTTCATCCCAGTCGCTAGGGGTACCATTCTGGCCTGTAATCTTCTTATATAAGCGCCTGCGAACAGCAGAGATGGTGGTCTTTTCACGAAGTACCAACTGGGAGATAGAAGCGGGAGAAATGCCGAGCTTCAACAGCAGGCTGACCTGATATTCCAGCTCATTGAGTTCGCCCAGTTGGTCTAAGGATGACAGGAAATCTGGACAAACATCGTGGAGTAGGCTCAATACTTCTGTGATGTCTTCTGGATGGATATGCTGACCATGGGCCACCAGTTCCTGCAAATGTGCCATGACGGCCGACTCTTGTATGGCTTTCTTGGTTTGCTCGCGCTGCTCTATCTTCATCTCTGCCAAGCGGTTGGAGCGTTCCAAATGCTCTTTCTGCATCTCCAGACGAAGGATCAGTTCTTTGTTCTGCGTGTTGGCTTCGCCCAACTGGCTCTGCAACTGGGCGATTTCCTTTCTGTTGGCTTCGATAAAAGCTTCGCTCTGTCGATATTGCTCTGCCTGCAAGCGCTGGACTTGCTCCAAGCGATGGTGCATCTGTAAACGACGGTGGCGATAGAATGCCCACGATGCCACAGCGATAAGCAGAAAAGCAGAGGCTATGGAGATGAACAGTATCCTGTCTTTCTGGTTCTTCTCACGGAGTTCAGCATTCTCGCGCTCGCGGAGTTGGTAGTTGTAGAGGGCATTCATCCTGCTGACAGACGTGGTGGCTGCCACACGCTGGATGGAGTCGTTCACGGCTTTATACTGACGGAAGTAGTGTGAATAGTCTTCTACCTGATTACGACTGGCAGCTATCGTGGCTAGACCATCATAGGCATCGAGACGAATATTCTGATCGTCTGCCTGCGTCAGTTGCTCGAAATAGCCTTCTGCCTCTGCCAGCTTTCCTGTATTCAGCAGGATATTGGCATAGACATCATAGGTACTCTGAAGATCTACAGCGCCCACATGCTCTAAAGCCAGCGAGATCTGCTCCAAAGCCTCCTCGTATTGTCCCTTGCGGTTGTAAAGACCTGCCAACTGCGATGCCACGAGACCCACCATCTCCTCGTCGTCGATGGCTTGTGCCAGACGCTCTGCCTGTTGGAGCAAAGGCAGTGCCTCGTCGTACTGCGACTGCATGCGATGGGTGAAGGCGATGTCGCGCAAGTCGAGGATAATACCTAGGGTATCTGCAGCGAGGGAATCAAGTCGGAAGGCTTCCTGATACATGTCAAGCGCCTCATCGTAGAGCGACTGGTTGAAGAAGATCTCACCCATCTGGGCGTAGAGCACGGCTCTCATAGACTCATCGCCATCGACCTGTGCCTGCAACCCTTTCTGGAAATAGTCCAACGCCTGAGGAGCATCGTTCAGATCGCGATACACTCGCCCCGCATAATAGTAGGCCATGCTCAGCAAGGATGGGTCGCCACCTTTCTCATAATAATGCAGTATGGGGAGGATAAGCGTGTCTGTGGTATGGGGGATGTAGGCCTTGTCATTGGCCTTGATGCAAAGCAAGCGGTAGTACATCTGCGTGGATAGCGGGGCTGTCTTCATCGCGTCTGCCAACCCCTGCAGCAGTGTAATGGCTTCCTCGGGCTTCACATTCGCCAAGCTATCTGCCGCCTTCAGTTCCTTGGGGTAGCTGGTTTTTCGATGGCAGGCAGAGAATGTGAGCAGGATGGCAACCATCATGCAGCATATCACACAAAAAGAGGATGTAGGAGTTTTCATTGCATCATCGTTATTCGACACAAAATTAGGGCTTTTAGCTGATGCCTGCAAATAAAAGAGTGTCAGAATAGATGTACACTAGTGTACAAATCGCCCATCGCGCCACTGATACACGATTTCTTCTCGGATATAGGGCTTCAGGAAGGCAGCGGCTTCTAGATCGAGGGTGGCAGGGGTAGTGAAGGTGAAGGTAAGGGTCTGGGCATCGGGGGAAAGATCGGCCCTCACGAGCAGCATGTCCACACGACTGCGATAGGTCTGGTAACGATTGGGGTTCACACTATCGGGTACGGCAGTGAAGAAGTCATCGAGCACAGGAAGGGCATCGATGAAACGACTGGCAGGGAGTTCTTTCCAATCGTCATCATAGAAATGTAAATGGCTATCAGCTGCGGGGGCACTGACAGTGGACACAGCACAAACCACCTGTGCATCAGCCAAGGGTAACACTTTCATCTGCCAGATAGAGGAGGCAGAGAGTTGCATCTCGATGAAGTCCGTCGTCAGACGAGTCATTTCTGACTTATTGTTGAAGCGGTTGGTCACCTCTGCCTTCATGTGACTGTCGAGAAAGTCGATACAGTCGGCACGGTTCACCTCCGTAAGCAGGGGCAGCACCGAGTCGGGCATGGAGGTGAAAAAGTCGCGTGCCTGCTGTGCCTTAGCACAGACAGCCATGAATAGCAAACCTACACCAAACCATATCTTCCAATAATACTTCATATCTCTCAACTCTCAACTCTAAACCCTAAACTCTAAACTCTCAACCATCATTTCGACCCCAAATATAGGAAGAACATTCCAATTAAAACCAAAATCAAGTCAACAATTTTACTCTTGAGGTTCTTTTCATGGAAAACCAACGCCCCACAAGCAAAAGAAACCACCACACTGCCACGTCTGATCATGGAAATGACAGAAATCATGGCATCAGGGTAGCTCAGTGCGTAGAAATAGGCAAAATCTGCAGCGCCCAGGAAGAGCGAAATGCAAGGGATGGTCCATCGCCATTGGAAAGGCGTACTCTTCTTGCGCTGGGGATACCATAGCAGAAGAATGATAGGACACATGATAAAGACCTGATAAATGTTGTACCACGACTGCACCAGCATGGGAGCGAACTGCTTCATGAGGTACTTGTCGTATAATCCGCTGACAGCCCCCATCACTGCAGCCATGACCAACAGGAAGATCCAGCGGTTGTGCTTAAAATCAATACCTTCTTTCTTACCTGAACGGCTCAGCAGGAAGAAGGAGATGATCGCCAGGGTGACACCGATCCACTGATAGAGATTGAGGCGCTCTCCAAACAGCAACAGGGCGCCTATCAGCACCATGACTGGACGAGTGGCGTTGATGGGGCCTATGATGGTGAGAGGCAGGTGCTTGGTGGCGAAATAGCCAAATATCCATGAAGAAAGGACGATGCACGACTTCAGCAGAATATAACGGTGTACCTCCCATCCTGCTTGAGGAACGAAGAAAATGCTTCCCTCAAGGACATGGGGTGAAAACGTAGAAACCAAGATGAATGGCAGAAACATCAGGCTGAGGAAAATGGTGTTGAGGAAAAGCACGGGAAGCACCGCGTTATCCTTCAACGACTGCTTGCGGAATGTGTCGTAAATGCCAAGCAGTGCCGCTGATAAAAATGCCAAATACAACATAACAGGGTGCAAAATTACAACGTTTTACCACATCTATCAAATAAGATGTATTTCTTTTTAAAAATATTCATTATTTTTGCACCGATTTTTACTAATACATCATGATAGCACTAACTGAAGATAGAAGTGTAGAAGCGTTTAAGCTACTCTCTGCACAACCAGAACTCTGTAATTTCACTACCACCAGACATGGCGGAGTGAGCAAAGGGAGTTATTCCTCTTTCAATCTGGGGGTGTATGGCAATGATGACCCAGAATGTATCAAGCAGAATCTGGAGAAGCTCTGCAGTGCGCTTCCTGAACGACCAGAACTGCTGGTCATCCCCCATCAGATTCATAACACGGAGATTGCCATCATTGGCGAAGAGTATCGGAATGCCAGTGAGGAGGAACGCCTGCAGATGGTGGAGGGTAAGGATGCGCTGATCACTACGGAGAAAGGCATCTGCCTGTGTGTGACCACTGCCGACTGTATCCCCCTGCTGTTCTATGACAAGACGCACCACGTGATAGCCAGCTCGCATGCAGGTTGGAGGGGCACGGTGAATCGCATTGCCAAGAAAACACTGGAGAGGATGCATGAGTTGTATGGTACTGAGGGCAAGGATGTGATAGCCTGCATGGGACCAGGTATCTCCCTAGCAGGATTGGAAGTGGGCGACGAGGTGTATCTGGAGTTTGCCAATCATGGATTCCCTATGGAACGTATCTCGGAGTGGAAGCGCAACAGCCATAAGTACCACATCAACCTGTGGATAGCCAACCGTATGCAGTTCAAGGAGTTCGGTATTCCAGACGATCAGATTGAGCTAGCAGGTGTCTGCACCTATCTGCGCTATCAGGATTATTTCTCTGCGCGACGCCTGGGACAGGAGTCTGGACGAGCGCTCACGGGAATCATGTTGAGAAAAATTGAGAATTGAGAATTGAGAATTATCGTGCAAACCGAACGCAGAGCCAAGCTTACTTGAGCTATGCTGAGGTGCAGCCGATAATCAACGTAGTTAATTGTCAATTGTGAATTGTGAATTGTGAATTGTGAATTGAAAATATACGTATCTGAAGAGTTCAAGGAGCATTGTCCTGCCTTCAAGGGTATTGCTGTGGAGGCAAAGGTGGTGAACACACCTTTCTGCGAAGGCTTGTGGCAGGAGATAGATGCCTATTCGGAGGAACTGAAAGCGCATCATACCGTCGATGACATCAAGCTGCTGCCTTCTATTGCTGCGACACGCGAAGCCTATCGCCGTTGTGGAAAGGATCCTAGTCGCTACCGTCCATCGGCAGAGGCGCTTTGTCGCAGGGTGCTACGTGGCTTGCAGCTCTATCAGATAGATACGTTGGTGGATATCATCAATCTGGTATCGATGAAGACGGGCTATTCCATTGGTGGCTTCGATGCGGATAAGTTCCAGGGGGAAGTGCTGACACTGGGCATAGGAAAAGCAGAGGAGCCCTACGAGGGCATCGGACGTGGAATGCTGAACATCGAGGGACTGCCTGTCTATAGGGATGCCATCGGGGGTGTAGGTACGCCCACCAGCGACCATGAGCGTACGAAGATGACTCTGGAAACCACGCACATCCTGGCTGTGATCAATGGCTATAGCGGTGAAGAGGGTTTGGAAGAGGCTGCGGACTTTACGGCCACGTTGCTCAGGAAGTATGCCAGTGGTACGGACATACGCGTATTTAGATTTGAATGACATTTAATGACAAGATATTGAGAAACAAGTTTATTACAGGTATCGTTTGCACGCTTTGCCTTCTGTTTCAAGTCACAGAAAGCAAGGCACAACAATTCAGCGAGAGTGAGGTGAGCTATGTGAGCGCCTCTACCCCTGGATTGTTTGAAGGAAGGAGCAAGTTCTACATCTGCTCTGACGACCTGCTGAAGCTGGGTTTCTGTTTCCCGTTGCCTGGATGCAACCTGATATCCGACTGGCGCAGAGACAATACCGATCATTCTGGAGTGGACATCAAGACCTTTGCCAATGATACGGTGCGCAGCGCTTTCAATGGCGTGGTACGCCTGTCGCGCAACTATGGTGGCTATGGCAATGTCATTGTGGTGCGCCATCCTTTTGGCCTGGAAACTGTCTATAGCCACAACTCCGAAAATCTGGTGGAATGTGGGGATTCTGTCAGAGCTGGTCAGCCCATCGCCCTTGAGGGACGTACAGGACGTGCCACTACCGAACATGTGCATTTTGAGACACGTATCAACGGGGTAGCCATTAACCCACATTGGTTATTCGACATCGACCACCACACCTTGCAACCCGTCTGCCTGGAAGTGAAAAAGACGGGCGATGGCGCTTCTGTAGAAATCATTTCAAAAAAATAAGTCCAGATGATGGAAATGAGCAAAGGTTTCACTATCTTTGTGATTATTTTTATCTAAAAAGGCAGAATGATAGAGAAGGTTATCATATTGGAAGACGTGGATCCCATCATTTTCTTTGGGGTGAACAACACGAATATGCAACTCATCAAGGCACTTTATCCGAAGTTGCGCATCATCGCACGTGGAAATGTCATCAAGGTGCTGGGGGATGAGGAGGAGATGGCAGCCTTTGAAGAGAATATCATCAAGCTGGAGAAGTATTGTGCGGAGTTCAACTCGCTGAAAGAAGAGGTGATCATCGACATTGTGAAGGGTAATGCCCCACAGGCAGAGAAATCGGGACACGTCATTGTCTTCAGCGTGACTGGCAAACCTATCATTCCACGTAGCGAGAATCAGCTGAAACTGGTGGAGGCCTTCAAGAAGAGCGACCTAGTGTTTGCCATTGGTCCTGCAGGTTCGGGTAAGACTTACACTGCCATAGCCCTGGCCGTGCGTGCTTTGAAAAACAAAGAGATTAAGAAAATTATCCTGAGTCGCCCAGCTGTGGAAGCGGGTGAGAAACTGGGATTCCTTCCTGGCGACATGAAGGAGAAGATAGACCCCTACCTACAACCGCTTTACGATGCCTTGCAAGACATGATCCCAGCAGCTAAGTTGCAGGAATACTTGGAAAACAATGTCATTCAAATAGCTCCGCTGGCTTTTATGCGTGGTCGTACGTTGAACGATGCAGTAGTGATCCTGGACGAAGCGCAGAATACCAGTACGCAACAGATCAAGATGTTCCTCACCCGTATGGGTATGAATACCAAGATGTTTGTCACAGGCGACATCACGCAGATAGACCTGCCACCTTCTCAAACCTCTGGCTTGATCCAAGCCTTGCATATACTCAAGGGCGTCAAGGGCATCAGTGTGGTGGAGATGAACAAGAAAGACATCGTGCGCCATAAGCTGGTGGAACATATCGTAGAGGCTTACGATAAGTACGACAAGGAGCGCAAGGAGGAACGCGAGCGTCTGAAGGCAGAGAAAGAGACAGAAAAAGAAACTAATAATCAAACTTTATAAAGCTATGAAAGCAATAACAAGAACAGACTTCAACTTTCCTGGACAGAAAAGCGTGTATCATGGAAAAGTACGCGATGTGTACAACATCAATGACGAGAAGTTGGTCATGGTTGCCACGGATCGCATTTCAGCATTTGACGTGATTCTGCCTAAGGGCATTCCTTTCAAGGGACAGGTATTGAACCAGATTGCTGCCAAGTTTTTGGATGCGACTACCGACATCTGCCCTAATTGGAAAGTCTGCTCTCCAGACCCTATGGTGACTGTAGGTGTGATGTGCGAGGGTTTCCCTTTGGAAATGATTGTGCGTGGCTATCTGTGTGGCAGCGCCTGGCGTGCCTACAAGAGTGGCGTGCGCGAAATCTGTGGCGTGAAGTTGCCTGAGGGAATGAAAGAAAACCAGAAGTTCCCTGAGCCTATCATCACCCCTACCACAAAGGCAGAGATTGGCGAACATGATGCCGACATCTCCAAGGCAGAGATTCTGGCCAAAGGTCTGGCTACTCCAGAAGAGTATGACTTGTTGGAAAAATATACCTTGGCCCTCTTCAAGCGTGGTACGGAAATCGCTGCACAGCGTGGCTTGATTCTGGTGGACACCAAGTATGAGTTTGGCAAGCATAACGGTACCATCTATCTGATGGACGAAATCCATACACCTGACAGCAGCCGCTACTTCTATGCAGAAGGCTATGAAGAGAAATTTGCCAAAGGTGAGCCTCAGAAGCAACTGAGCAAGGAGTTCGTGCGCGAATGGCTGATGGATAACGGCTTCCAAGGCAAGGCTGGTCAGCAGGTACCTGAGATGACAGATGCCATTGTGGAGAGCATCAGCGACCGCTACATTGAGCTTTACGAACATATCACAGGTGAGAAGTTCGAGAAAGCCAATGCAGAAGGCGATGTACTGGCACGCATAGAAGCCAACGTGAACAAGGCTTTATGACAAGCTACGCCCAAGAGCAGGTTAAGCCCTATGACCATCAGCGGGAGAAGAGCGAGCAGGTGGAAGAGATGTTCGACCATATCGCTCACTCTTACGACCAGCTGAACACAACGCTGTCTGTGGGTATAGACAAGCTCTGGAGGCGCAAGGCCATCAAGACATTGCAGGCTTATCGTCCCCAACGCCTCTTGGATGTGGCAACGGGCACAGGCGACTTTGCCATTTTGGCTTGTCGCAAGTTAAAGCCTCAGCAGATTATCGGCATCGATATTTCTGAAGGAATGATGGCTGTGGGACGCAAGAAGGTGGAACAGGCAGGTCTGGAGACAGTCATCCGTTTCAAACGGGAAGACTGCACAGCCCTCAGTTTTGATGCGGAAAGTTTCGATGCCATCACGGTGGCTTTCGGAGTACGCAACTTCGATGGGCTCGACAAAGGCTTGAAAGAGATGCACAGAGTGTTGAAACAGGGAGGAAGACTGGTGATATTGGAGCTATCCTCTCCTACCCGCTTCCCTATGAAGCAGCTCTACCGTTTCTACTCCAAAACGGTGATGCGCTGGGTAGGTAGGCTGATTTCGAAAGACGACAGTGCCTACACTTACTTGCCACAGAGCATAGAGGCCTGTCCGCAAGGAGAACAAATGGCTGGGATTATTCACAGAGCCGGATTTGAAGAGGTGAAGTATGAGCAGTTGACCTTCGGTATCTGTACGTTATATACAGCAACGAAATAAGTTTGACCTTAACTAAAACTAAAGATATGGACAAGTACGGATTAATAGGCTATCCATTGAGGCACTCGTTCTCAAGGAACTACTTCAATGAGAAATTTGCATCAGAGAATATCGATGCAGAGTACGTTAATTTTGAGATTGAAGACATCGCTGCCTTCAAGCGCATCATTGACGGCAATCCCAACCTGCGTGGCATGAATGTCACCATCCCTTATAAGGAGCAGGTGATTCCATATCTTGATGGACTTGATCCTGCGACAGCCAAGCGTATTGGAGCTGTGAATGTCATCAAAATCATCCGTGAAGGTAAGAAGGTCCAGTTGATTGGCTATAATTCTGATATCTTGGGTTTCTCCCATTCCATCGAACCTTATCTGCAGCCAAAGCATAAGAAGGCGTTGATCCTGGGTACAGGTGGAGCCAGCAAGGCCGTGTTCTGTGGCTTGGAGGACTTAGGTGTGGAGAGTACCTTTGTCTCCCGTACTAAGAAAGGTCCCAGCTTACTGACCTACGACGAACTGACACCCGAGATCATGGCGGAGCATCTGGTCATAGTGAACTGTACGCCTGTGGGCATGTATCCCAACGTGGACTTCTGTCCGGAAATCCCTTACGAATGCCTGACTCCCGACCATCTGCTTTACGATCTGCTCTATAATCCTGATGAAACCCTCTTCATGAAAAAGGGGGCAGAGCAAGGCGCCACAGTTAAGAATGGGTTGGAAATGCTACTCCTTCAGGCTTTTGAATCATGGCAGATCTGGCATAAATGACATTGAACCTTGAGGATTGGGAAGGTTTTCAAATATGGTTGTTGGGGCATTTTAGCCGTCCTTCTATTGGTGCTGACCATAGGCAGTTTCACGATGCTCGACATGGCCCTGAAACCTACCTATGGCAAAGGACGCGACCTGGAAGGCGCTATGGCCAGAATGCGTAAAGAATATCCGCACACCATCTCATGGCTCGACAGCCTGCAAACACATGAAGCACTGAAAGACACCTTCATCCATACAGAGAATGGGCGACGACTGCATGCGTTCTATGTGCGTGCGCCCAAAGTCACAGCAAAAACAGCTATTCTGCTGCATGGCTATACAGACAAGGCCATTCGGATGCTCCCCATTGGTTATATCTACCATCACCTAATGGGTTATAATGTACTGCTTCCCGACATTCACGCACATGGTGAAAGTGATGGGGATGTCATTCAGATGGGATGGAAAGACTGTAAGGATATCAAGCTTTGGAGCAAACTAGCTGACAAGATTTTTGGGACAAAAACCAAGCAAGTGGTGCATGGCATTTCGATGGGAGGTTTCATGACGATGGTTTTAGCAGGTGAGGAGATGCCACAAATGGCAGCTTTCGTGGATGATTGTGGCTATACCAGCGTTTGGGACGAATTTGCCAATGAACTGAAAGCGTCGTTTGGTCTTCCTGAATTTCCACTGATGTACACAACCAGTCTGCTTTGCAAAATCCGTTATGGATGGAGCTTCGGAGAGGCTGATGCTGTGAAGAAAGTGAGAAAAAGCGAAAAGCCCATCTTCTTCATCCACGGAGACAAGGACCGTTATGTACCTACCCACATGGTGCATACGCTTTATGAGGCCAAGCCTCAACCTAAAGAGCTATGGCTCACCCCTGGAGTTGAACATGCGATGTCTTACTATACCTACCCAGAAGAATATGCTCAAAAAGTCGTGAACTTCTGCCAGAAATACCTCCCTTAAAACCACGGATGGTTTAATGTATCTTATCCTAAAGTAAATGCAGTAAAAGCAACTCCATTGCATTATATTAAAAATAATGTGTATCTTTGCAACATAATAAAAGAAGAGCATGAAACGACTACTGGTATACTTGACATTCTGCCTTATTTTTATAGGCTTACAGGCTCAAGAAATCTTTACACCCGACAATCTGCCAAAAGTGCATATTGCCGATCGTACCCAGTATGTCTGCAACCCATCGGGCATCCTCTCACAACAAGCTTGCGACAGCATCAACACCTGGCTCTATGATCTGGAACAGCAAACAGGCATTGAGACGGTTGTAGCAGCCGTTCCAAGCATCGGTGATGTGGAGTGTTTCGATTTCTGCCACGAACTGCTGAACAGCTGGGGAGTGGGAAAGAAAGGAAAAGATAATGGTCTGGTGGTGTTACTCGTCATCGACCAACGATGCATACAGTTCTATACAGGCTATGGGTTGGAAGGTGAACTGCCTGACGCCATCTGTAAGCGCATACAGACACAAAACATGTTGCCCTATCTGCGTGATAACAAATGGGACGACGGCATGTTGGCAGGCATGAAGGCCATCTGCGCTCGCTTAGATGGCAGCATGGAGAACGACACGGAAGAAGATGATGACGTAGCTGCGCTCATCGGATTCATGTGTGCCATGGTTGGTCTTTTAGCTATTATCTTCTTCTTCGCTTGGTTGGCAGCCTACAGGGCCAGCAAATGTCCTCATTGCGGGAAGCACGAGCTGAAACGCATTACCAGCCGTATTGCCTATCGACGTGGTGGTATCATAGCCAAAGATGTGACCTACCTATGCACGCACTGCGGGCAACAAGTGGTGAAACGAGAGAACTCCTATGACCAGAATTATCGTGGTCGAGGAGGTGGAAGCGGACCTGTCATCTTTGGTGGTGGTGGCTTTGGAGGCGGAGGCTTCGGAGGTGGTGGCGGCTTCGGAGGTAGCTTCGGAGGCGGCATGGGCGGCGGCGGAGGTGCTGGAAGCCACTTCTAAGATTAAAAGAATAAATAATTAAAACATTTTAGGATATGAAAAAGTTATTAATTGGAATTATCGTATTGATCGCCCTGGTGGTTATGTGGGGCGTTAGTATTTACAATGGTATGGTGGGCCTGGATGAAGGCGTGAACACCGCATGGGCAAATGTAGAGACTCAGTATCAGCGTCGTGCCGACCTGATTCCTAATCTGGTGAATACCGTAAAAGGCTATGCAGAGCATGAGCAGAGCACTTTCGAGGCTGTAGTGAATGCACGTAGTAAAGCTACTTCCATCACCGTGGATCCAACCAACTTGACTCCAGAGAAATTGCAGGAATTCCAGGCTGCTCAAGGAGAGGTGACTTCAGCATTAAGCCGTCTGATCGCTGTGGCAGAAAACTATCCTGACCTTAAGGCCAGCGAACAATTCATGGAACTGCAAGCACAGTTGGAAGGCACAGAAAACCGCATCAGTGTAGCACGTAAGAACTACAACGATGAAGCTCGTACCTATAACACTACCATCCGTACATTCCCTAAGAACATCTTCGCAGGAATGCTTGGATTCAGCCAGCGTGCGTACTTCGAGGCAGCACAAGGTGCAGAGGTAGCTCCTACCGTTCAGTTCTAACCTTCCCAAAAACAACCTGCTATGAGCAACAATCAGAGATATATGATGCGTGGCGTGAGTGCCTCCAAAGAAGATGTGCATAACGCTATCAAGAACATTGACAAGGGTATCTTCCCCAAGGCATTCTGTAAGATCATTCCCGACATACTGGGAGGCGATCCCGACTATTGTAATATCATGCATGCAGATGGTGCTGGCACCAAGTCGAGCTTAGCCTATCTGTATTGGAAAGAAACGGGTGACCTCTCTGTCTGGAAAGGCATCGCGCAAGATTCGCTCATCATGAATATCGACGACTTACTTTGTGTAGGTGCTGTGGACAACATCTTGGTGTCTAGCACTATCGGACGCAATAAGTTGTTGATACCAGGAGAAGTGATCTCTGCCATTATCAACAGTACAGATAAACTGTTGGCTGAATTGAGAGAGATGGGAGTTGGGGTCTATGCCACAGGTGGCGAAACTGCTGATGTAGGCGATCTGGTACGTACCATCATCGTGGATACCACGGTGACTTGCCGTATGAAGCGTAGCGATGTGATCAATAACGCCAACATTCAGGCTGGCGATGTTATCGTTGGTATGTCTTCTTATGGCCAAGCTACCTATGAGAACGAGTACAATGGCGGTATGGGCAGTAATGGTCTGACAAGTGCCCGTCATGATGTATTCGCCAAATATCTGGCAGAGAAATATCCTGAGAGCTACGACAAGGCAGTACCCGAGGATCTGGTTTACAGCGGGAAATTGAAACTTACAGACAAGGTGGAAGGTTCTCCACTGGATGCAGGAAAGTTGGTACTCTCCCCTACCCGTACTTATGCACCAGTCATCAAACGACTTCTCGACGAGATGCGTCATGAGGTACATGGCATGATTCACTGTTCAGGAGGTGCTCAGACGAAGATTCTCCATTTCATGCCCGATGGTTGCAAGGTCATTAAAGACCATCTCTTCCCTGTTCCTCCACTCTTCCGCACTATCAAGGAACAGAGCGGGACAGACTGGCAGGAAATGTACAAGGTGTTCAATATGGGACATCGCATGGAGGTATATCTCGCTCCCGAGTATGCTGACAAAGTCATCGAGATAAGTCAGAGTTTTGGCATTGATGCACAGATAGTGGGACGTGTAGAAAAGAGCGATTGGGAAGGACTGGTGATTGAAAGCGAGTTCGGAAAGTTTGAATACCCAAGATAAATATGGCTGAAACAAACCTTTTGGAAAAACTCAACGGACTGCTTCCCCGCTTTGAGGAAGTTTCTACGCTCATCACAGACCCCAGCGTGATAGCTGATCAGCAGCGCTATGTCAAGTTGACCAGGGAGTACAAGGACCTTAGTAACTTGATGAAAGCTCGTCAGGAATACATGCAGGTGCTACAAGGTATCGAAGAAGCCAAGGACATCCTCGTGAACGAGGAAGATCCTGAAATGAAAGAAATGGCTCGCGAAGAATTAACAGCCAATCAAGAAAAGCAACCTGCATTGGAGGAGAAAATAAAGCTGATGCTTATCCCTTCTGACCCAACGGATAGTCGTAATGCGATTTTGGAAATCCGCGGAGGTACGGGAGGCGATGAAGCGGCCCTCTTTGCAGGCGATCTTTTCCGCATGTACTCCAAGTTCTGCGAAATGAAAGGCTGGAAGTTTGAAGTATCCAGTGCCAGCGAAGGCGCTGTTGGAGGTTTCAAGGAAGTGATCTGTTCCGTTACAGGAGAAGGAGTATATGGTACTCTGAAATATGAGAGTGGCGTACATCGTGTACAGCGTGTTCCTGTGACTGAGACGCAAGGACGCGTCCATACTTCAGCTGCTTCTGTGGCCGTCCTTCCTGAAGCCGATCCCTTTGAAGTGAACATCAACGAAGGTGAAATCCGTTGGGATACTTTCCGAAGCAGTGGAGCAGGTGGTCAGAATGTCAATAAGGTGGAATCTGGCGTTCGTCTGCGCTATAATTGGAAGAATCCAAACACAGGAGTAGTTGAGGAGATACTTATCGAGTGTACAGAAACGCGCGACCAGCCTAAAAACAAGGAGCGTGCTTTGGCACGACTGCGTACCTTTATCTATGATAAGGAGCATCAGAAGTACATGGACGATATTGCTCAAAAGCGCAAGACGATGGTATCTACTGGTGATCGCAGTGCCAAAATACGTACGTACAACTATCCTCAAGGACGCATTACGGATCATCGCATCAACTATACCATTTATAATCTGGCAGCTTTTATGGATGGTAACATTCAGGATTGTATCGATCATCTGATAGTGGCAGAGAATGCGGAAAGATTGAAGGAAAGTGAATTGTGATTAATTGTTAGCATGGTAATGAATAAAGTGTCATTTGCAAAATTTGGTGAGAAGTCGATAGCACTTTGCAAACGATTTCCATTGGCTTTGGCATTCATTGTCATGCTGACGGTCTTCATCTTGGTACTGATCCAGACAGGATGGGAATATCCTGAAGAAGAGATTGTTTTCTTTGGATTATTGTATCTCCCCACTGCGGCGTTGATGGCCCTTTCTTTCCATTTGCTGAACGAAGAAGTGAGGCATAAGCTCAGAGGTGATGTCATGGAAGCCCTGGTGCTTGTGGGATGGTTGGCTTATTGTGGTTACCTTACCAATCATATGGAGGAGTTGGAAACAGCTGACAGCTATCTTCCTGTGGCTTGTGTCTTCTGTATCATTGTCTCCATCTTTACGCTCTCCTTCTATTATCAGAAAAGCGATGTACCCTTCTGGCGCTTCAGTATGAAATTGTTGGCATCTGCCGTGATAGCTTGGTTCATAGGAGGAGTGCTGACAGGTGGTATTGCTCTGCTTTTTGAATCATTCCGCCATTTATTTGGATGGGCTGTACCAGAAGAAGCTTATGCCAGTGCGGCAACCATCTGTCTGACATTCATCGCTCCTATCCTCTTCTTGCTGAGAATACCTAAAGGAAAGGACAAACAAGACGATAGCATCCCTGAACTTTCTAAATTCTACAAGGGAGTCATCTATTACTTGTTCGTTCCCTTGCTGTTGTGCTACCTTTTTACACTCTATCTTTATGCAGTAGTCATTCTGATAAGATGGGAATTGCCAAACGGGTGGGTTTCATGGCTGACATCCTTCTTGATGTTTGGTATGTTGGCAATTATCTATATGGTTTATCCACAGCAATTCCATCCAAACAAAAACAATTTCGAGCGTCTGTTGATGCGGTGGCTCCCTATCATGGTGATTCCACTATTGGTATTGATGTCCATTGGAATCTATCGTCGCATTACAGATTACGGCATCAGTATCGACAGACTATACCTGTTGTTATTCAACGTATGGTGCTATGTGGTTTGTTTCACGCTTTTCGTGATAAACTCCCGTCGCATCTGGTGGATTCCAGCTTCTTTCTGCCTTTTGTTTTTCCTCACGTCCGTGGGCCCTTGGAGTTTCACCTCCATCACCAAACGTGAATTACTCCATGAGGTAGAAGATGCGTTGAAGACAAGTGGCAAAACATTGCCTATGAATAAAGAGTCCTACAATTCATGGGTAGAAGGTTTGACGACAAACAACATACATCTAAACGACAAATTGTATTATCTAAGCGATAACTATGGAAATGCCGTTAGAAATCATATCGTGGCAGATTCCGTGGGGACTTATCGCAGAAGCATCGCTGACATAGAAACCAATGCAGCGACTGAAGAGGACAAGGCCTACGAAATAGAAGAATATGGCTTAATGAAGAAACATCCTATATCTATACCAGAAGGGTATGCCACACTGGAATATATCGAGTTGGCGGATGTAGATAACGTGGAGTTTAAAGAGGACACTCTGACATTCAATATTAGAGACAATTTTTATTTTCTAACTTACAAAAATATTTTTTCTAGTTGGGAAAATAAAAATGAGCAATGCCTCATTCAGTCAGATGACTTCGTTCTTGCGATAAATGATATCCTTTTCGATCGTGAAAAAGAGGTATTCAATTTCAACGGCATTCTATTTAAGAAATAACTTATAACTTAAGCATATGGATAAATCAACACTATTTGAAAATATCAAGCGCAAAGGGTCTTTCCTCTGCGTGGGTTTAGATACTGACATCAAGAAAATTCCGGAGTGTCTTCTGCAGGAGGATGATCCTATTTTCACTTTCAACAAAGCCATCATTGATGCCACAGCCGATCTCTGCATTGCCTACAAGCCCAATCTTGCATTCTACGAATGTATGGGAGTGAAAGGATGGATAGCTTTTGAAAAGACGGTGAAGTACATCAAGACATTCTATCCCGACCAGTTTATCATTGCAGATGCCAAACGTGGTGATATAGGAAACACCTCTGCGATGTATGCACGCAGTTTCTTTGAGGAAATGGATATTGATGCATTGACCGTTGCGCCATATATGGGAGAAGACAGTGTGACTCCTTTTCTGAATTATCCAGGAAAGTGGGTTATTCTTTTGGCATTGACCAGCAATAAAGGGTCTCATGATTTCCAACTTATGGAAAACGTACAAGGAGAGAAACTCTTTGAAAGAGTATTGAAGAAATCACAAGAATGGGCCAATGACGAACAGATGATGTATGTCGTTGGAGCTACGCAAGGTCGTGCCTTCGAAGACATCCGTAAGATAGCACCTCACCACTTTTTACTGGTTCCTGGCGTTGGTGCTCAAGGAGGTTCTTTGGAAGAAGTTTGCAAGTATGGAATGAATGAGCAGTGCGGTCTGATTGTGAATTCAAGCAGAGGTATCATATATGCAGATAAAACCATCAACTTTGCTGAAGGCGCACGAAATGCAGCTGCAGATTTGCAGATTCAAATGTCAAATATTCTAAAAACACTTTAAATAGTTAGTTTTCCCATTATTTATATCCAAAGAATAATACTTTTCTGAGGAAAAATAGCTACATTTGCTACATTAATTAAACTAATTACAAAAATGGAGTTTTCTGCCAAACAAATAGCCCAATTCCTACAAGGAGAAATCGTGGGAGATGAGAATGCCTGCGTGCATACCTTTGCCAAGATTGAAGAAGGTACGCCAGGCGCACTTTCATTCCTCTCCAACCCTAAATATACTCATTACCTTTATGATACTCAATCTTCTATTGTTCTAGTCAATAAAGATTTTGTTCCAGAAAAAGAAATCCATACCACTTTAATTAAGGTGGACAATGCCTATGAGTCATTAGCTAAACTCTTGATGCTCTATGAACAAAGTAAGCCCAAGAAGCAAGGCATTGATCCTTTGGCATCTATTGCTCCGACAGCTAAGATTGGCGAAAATGTATATATCGGACCGTTTGCTGTCATTGGAGAGCATGTAGAGATTGGTGATAACACACAGATTTATCCACATGTATGCATAGGCGATGGAGCTAAAGTAGGTGATAATTGTACGCTTTACTTTTCTGCAAACGTCTATCATGACTGCAAGATAGGCAATCGTGTGACCTTACATGCGGGTGTAGTGATCGGTGCAGATGGCTTTGGCTTTGCTCCTACCCCTCATGGATACGACAAGATTCCTCAGATCGGTATCGTCATCATTGAAGATGATGTGGAAATCGGTGCAAATACTTGTATTGATCGTGCCACAATGGGAGCAACCATCATTCATAAAGGTGTGAAGCTAGATAATCTGATTCAGATAGCACATAACGATGAGATTGGTTCTCATACCGTTATGGCTGCCCAAGTAGGCATTGCAGGTTCAGCCAAGATAGGTGAATGGTGTATGTTTGGCGGACAAGTTGGTGTTGGTGGACATATTCATGTCGGAAATCATGTAGAACTGGGAGCACAAACGGGTGCGCCATTCGACATTGAGGACAACAAGCAACTTATTGGAGCTCCTCCTGTAGAGAAACGTACCTTCTTCAGAAACGTGGCTTTAACTCAGCGGCTTCCTGAAATGTACAAGGAACTCGGCGCTCTACGAAAAGAATTGGAAGAATTGAAAAAACAACTTAATAAATAAAAACTTCATGAAACAACAGACACTGATAGAAAGTTTTTCACTTAGCGGTAAGGGATTGCATACGGGTCTGAATCTGACAGTTACATTCTCTCCTGCTCCAGAGAACTTCGGCTATAAAATCAAGCGAGTTGACATTGAAGAGCAACCCATTATCGATGCTTATGCTGATAATGTGGCTGAAACCACACGTGGCACTGTGCTTGTGAAGGACGGAGTGAAAGTAAGCACGATAGAACATGGAATGGCAGCTCTCTTTGCTTGCGGAATCGACAATTGCCTCATTGAGGTAAACGGTCCTGAATTTCCTATCCTTGATGGTAGTTCCAAGTATTTCATCCAAGGCATCAAACGTGTTGGTATCAAAGAGCAGAAAGAAGAGAAGCATTTCTTCGAGATTAAGCATAGAATGGAATACAAGGACGAAGAAACTGGTGCCAGCATCGTGATGTATCCTGATGACAAGTTCAGTTTGACAACCTTGATATCTTATGACTCTGTCATTCTGCCCAATCAATATGCAACATTGGATGACATGAGCCATTTCGAAGATGAAATTTCACAAGCTCGTACTTTTGTCTTTGTAAGAGAGATTGAGCCCTTGTTGAATGCAGGCCTTATCAGAGGAGGCGACTTAGATAATGCCATTGTGATTTACGAACGCCAGATGACTCAAGAGCGCTATAACAAACTGGCAGATATCATGCGTGTGCCACACATGGATGCCACTCGTTTAGGATATATCATGCATAAGCCACTGGTTTGGTCGAATGAATGTGCTCGACATAAGTTGCTAGACGTTATTGGGGATATGGCTTTAATTGGAAAACCAATCAAGGGTCACATTATCGCCACTCGTCCAGGACATACTATCAATAATAAGTTTGCACGTCTGATGCGTGAAGAACTATTAAAAGAGAATAAGTAACACCTAAACATTACTATATATGAGTGAGATCAGTAATTTAGCATACATACACCCAGAAGCCAAGATTGGAGAGAACTGCAAAATCGGGCCATTCTGCTTCATTGATAAGAATGTGGAAATAGGAGACAACAATGTACTTATGAACAATGTGTCCATCCATTATGGAGCTAGAATTGGCAACGGAAATACTTTCTTCCCTGGAAGTAGTATCAGCACCATTCCTCAAGATTTGAAATTTCATGGTGAAGACACTTTGGCTATCATCGGTGACAATAACAGTATCCGTGAGAATGTAACCATCAGCCGTGGCACTGCATCAAAAGGTAAAACCGTTGTTGGAAGCAACAATCTTCTGATGGAGAATATGCATGTAGCACACGACTGTGTTGTTGGCAGTGGCTGTATCATTGGCAATTCCACGAAGTTTGCAGGCGAAGTGGTGGTAGATGATAATGCCATCATCAGTGCTTGTGTACTTATTCATCAGTTCTGCCACATCGGTGGGTATATCATGGTGCAAGGAGGATGCCGCAGCAGCAAAGACATTCCGCCATTTATTGTTGCTGCACGTGAACCCATCTGCTATGCAGGCATTAACATCGTTGGTTTGCGCCGTCGTGGTTACTCTAAAGAAGCTATCGATTTGATACACAACGCTTATCGTACCATCTACCAAAGTGGACATAATACGACTGACGCGCTTAAGATTATAGATGCGGAGTTCCCTAAAACTCCTGAAATCAACTATATCGTGGAGTTCATACGTAACTCTGCACGTGGAATCATTTAATCCAAGAAAGACATGGTTTACAGATTTACATTTATTTCAGATGAAGTTGACGACTTCAAGAGAGAGATTCAAATAGACTCTGAGGCTAAGTTCTACGACCTTCATAAAGCCATCTGCCAGGCATGTGACTATGATGAGAAGCAATTAGCTTCATTTTTCATTTGTAATGAAGATTGGGAAAAGGAGACAGAGATTACCTTAGAGGAGATGGACACCAACTCCGAGAATGATTCTTGGTTGATGGCTAAAACCAGAATCAGCGAATTGGTGGAAGATGAAAAGCAAAAGCTCATCTATGTCTTTGATTACATGACTGATCGCTGTTTGTTTGCCCAACTTAGTGAGATTATTACTGGTAAAAAACTCTCTGAACCCAAATGCACCAAAAGTAGAGGCGAAGCTCCAAAGCAACAGATGGACTTTGAAGAGTTTGAGAAGAAAACAGGAGCCTCTGACATGGAAGAAGACTTCTATGGCGACCAAGACTATGATGCTGATGAGATTGACCGTGAAGGTTTTGAAGGGTTAGACGATTTGCCTAGTGATTCTTTTGACGGAAGCGACATTTATTGAGTGTCCTCTATAAAGAAAGCATGCAAACACTCCTTGTTCTCATCGGACCTACTGGTGTAGGTAAGACAGATTTAAGCCTTGAATTGGCTGAACGATTTCAAACGGATATCGTTTCTGCTGATTCAAGGCAAATTTATGCGAATCTTCCTATCGGCACTGCGGCTCCTACTCCCGAACAATTGAAACGCGTCAACCATTATTTTATTGGGACCTTACAACTGACAGATTACTATAGTGCTGCACAATATGAGGAGGATGCACTGAAAGTACTGGATGAATTATTCCAAAAACATGAAACTGTCATCCTAACAGGTGGGTCCATGATGTATATCGATGCTATTTGTAAAGGGATAGACGTTATTCCTACCATCGAACAGGAGACGCGTGAGATGATGCAGCAGAAATACCAAGAACAGGGATTGGAGAGTCTTTGTCAGGAATTGAAACTTCTCGATCCAGCGTATTATCAAATCGTTGACCGCAAGAATCCCAAACGTATCATTCATGCATTAGAGATTTGTTATCAAACAGGGCAGACATATACCTCTTTTCGGACTCATCCCCAAAAAGAGCGTCCTTTCCGTATGATAAAAATAGGACTGACACGTCCGAGAGAAGAATTATATAACCGTATCAATCTACGTGTAGACAGCATGATGGAAAATGGATTGTTGGAAGAAGCGCTCAGTGTATATCCTCAACGTCATCTTAATTCCCTTAATACCGTCGGCTATAAAGAACTCTTTCATTATCTCGATGGCGTATGGACTTTGGATTATGCCGTTGAAAAGATAAAGGTGAACACACGTACTTATGCCCGCAAGCAATTGACATGGTTCAAACATGACAACAATATCAGATGGTTTCATCCAGATGAGAAAGAAGCGATCTTCAAATATATAGACGATGCTTTACATGAGACACAAGCATCATAAATCCAGATACCTCCTTACTCCTTTTGCATAATAGCTCCAAAGAATGCTACCCCTTTCATGAAAGAATGGTAATCTTACTGGCATAAGATTAGTATTCTTCGATCGATAAGATGCATAATCTTTACGCATCTTCTTAAATGCACGACGAGCCTTTGCCACCATCCATGCACTGCGCCATTCTCCTTTCAACAAAAAACTTAAAGCTGCGACATAATCCAGGAACGCACGGATAATCATCACACGAGACAATTCTTCGGATGGCAAATTCTTATAAAGCATCAATAGATTATTCCTGAAATTCAAGAAAGTCTTGCGGGGATTCTCTTTCTGCAAAGTACCTCCTCCTACATGATAGACCACACTGGAAGGCACACAATAGATTTCTTTTCCACTTGACCAAAGACGCCAACACAAATCCACTTCTTCCATGTGTGCAAAGAAATTCCCATCAAGTCCGCCTATATCCCTATAATCAGCCAAGCGAATGAAGAGTGCTGCGCCTGTTGCCCAACATACTGGTGCGATTTCGTCATACTGTCCCTTATCCTTTTCCACTGCACTCATGATGCGTCCGCGACAATAGGGATATCCTAAGTAATCAATGAAACCACCACTTGCGCCTGCATATTCAAAAGCATCTCTTTGGAACCAACTTCTCAATTTTGGTTGGCAAGCAGCCACATTCGGATGAGTATCCATGAAATCCAATAAAGGGAGCAACCAATGAGGAGTGACTTCCACATCAGAATTGAGCAGTACCACATACTCGGCTTCCACGTCCTTTAGGGCTCGATTATACCCTTCAGCGAAACCATAATTCTGAGACATGGAAATTATCTTGATAGTTGGGAAAGTATTTTTTACTAACTGGAGAGAATTATCCGAGGATGCATTGTCAGCCACATAAACCACCCCACCATCCTGTTCAGAATAGTTCACAACGGAAGGCAAAAACTGTTCCAGCAACTTGCTCCCATTCCAGTTCAATATGACAACTGCCACCTTATCCATACTATAGTTGTTTATGGAATTTTGCTACCTGTTCACGCGTGAGTTTCCATCGACGATGAGACCAGAACCAATATGGCGGATCGCGACGAATTGTTTGTTCCAATCGACGCGCAAATTCCTCTGTAATCTCTCCATCAGTAGTTTGCTTTGGAGTTTCAGTAATCAGTTCAAAATCCGTTTGACAATATCCCCTAGACTTACGTGTCAAGTCACAATAGAACACGGGGAAATTCATCATCTTAGCCAATCGCTCTGCTCCATCCATGAACACCGTATCCTGATTCAAGAAAGTTGTCCAGTAATGCGCCTCATTCAAATTAGGCGATTGATCAGAAATCAAGCCAAGCGCAAAATGTTGCTTTGAACGATATAACTTTATTATCTCTTTTGCAGTGGAATGTTTTGGTATGTTCACCGCACCAAAACGGGCACGGATACGCTTGAACATCTCGTCCAAGTACTTATTATGCAAGGGTTTATAGATCTGCAATCCTAGATCTCCTGGCTTCAAGATAGTTGCAACACGTGTAATCCACTCAAAATTTGCATAGTGAGGAACGAGCATTACAACACCACCATGCTTGTCTATCATATCTAGGAAAAAATCTAATTTCACAAAAACCATGCGACGCTCTATTTCTTCTTTGGACATGGTCAGCGTTTTTACCTCTTCTACCAAATAGTCGCAGATATAATGGTAAAAATTCCGTTCGATTTCTTTCAATTCCTTTTCTGATTTTTCCGGAAAAGAACGCTTTAGATTTGTCCGCACAACTTTCAGACGATACTTTACTACCCGATGTGCCAAGAATGCCAAGATATCTGACAATACATAAAGAGCGGAGAAAGGCAATTGAGCCAATATCCACATGCCAGCATATGTCAGATAATATACCAATCTTGATATCATAACATCGTTCCCTTTAAAGCTGTTCCGTCTTCAATAAAGTCGCCCAAACGAACAGGTACCACCACATTGTCGAATGAACCACTGCATGCCACTTCCACCTTTATATAATTAGGAGTGAAACCATGCATCACATTATCCGATTTACTATGTTCCAACAATACTGGTAAGACCTTCCCAATATGTCTTTGATAGAAATCATGTGTCTTCTTATCAGAGAGTCGAATCATTCGCTCACTGCGTTCGTGCTTCACATCTGGAGAAACCACATAAGGAATCTTCAGTGCCATCGTTCCTGGACGTTCAGAATAACTGAACACATGCAACTTCGTCACATCCAATCCTTCTATGAAGTGATATGCATCTTCAAAATACTCTGGCGTCTCTCCTCTATTTCCTACCATCACATCCACTCCTATGAAGCAATGTGGCATCAATTCCTTAATAACTTCCACTTTATGCGCAAAGAGGTCACGATTGTAACGACGTTTCATCAGATGCAGTACTTCATCGCTTCCCGATTGCAAAGGGATATGGAAATGAGGCATAAAGCGTTTGGAATTTGCCACAAAACTGATAATGTCATCCGTCAGCAGATTAGGTTCGATGGAGGAGATGCGATAACGCTCTATTCCCTCCACTTCATCCAACGCCCTCACGAGGTCGTAAAAACTCTCTCGTGTAGTTTTGCCAAAATCACCGATATTGACTCCAGTGATAACAATCTCTTTTCCGCCCTCTGCTGCCACTTTCTGTGCTTGCTCCACCATAGAGGCAATACTGCCATTTCTACTGCGTCCACGAGCCATCGGAATAGTACAATAGGTACAATAATAGTCGCATCCATCTTGCACTTTCAAGAAATAGCGCGTACGGTCGCCATGCGAACAGGAAGGACTGAACGTGCGGATATCCTGTAAGCGGGAAGTAAAATGCTCGCCATGAGACGCTTTCTTCAAATCACCCAAATAGTGAAGGATATCTTTCTTCTGTTCCGCTCCCAATACCAAATCCACTCCTTTAATTTTGGATACGACTTCTGGCTTCAATTGTGCATAGCATCCCATGACTACCATGAAAGCCTTTGGATGTTCTTTCACTAATCTGTGAATAATCTGGCGACATTTTCTATCGGCTACTTCGGTCACAGAACAAGTATTCACCACACAGATATCAGCCTCATCGCCTTCAGCAGCCGTTGTCACACCTGCCTCACTTAATAGCTGAGAAATGGTTGAAGTCTCAGAAAAGTTCAATTTGCAACCTAAGGTATAGTAAACGGCTTTTTTGCCAGCCAATATCTGCATGTCTGTCATATCACTTCTTCACATTTTCAGTGCAAAAATACAATAATAAAAGGATTTTTCCTATTTTTGCACCTAATTAAGAGATTTGTGCAATGGTTCAAGAGAATTTTATCAAACTATACGAGAAAAGTTTTCGTGAAAACTGGGATTTGAAATGCCTGTCTGACTATGGAGAAAACAACACCTTCACATATGGAGAGGTGGCAAGAGAGATAGCAGGTATTCATCTTCTTTTCAAGCATTGCCAATTGCGTAGAGGTGATAAAGTCGCCATCATCGGGAAGAATAACACCCGTTGGTGTATCTCTTTTTTGGCAACAGTCACTTATGGTGCTATCGTAGTGCCAATATTGCAGGACTTTAACCCTAGTGACGTGCATTACATCATCAACCATTCAGAATCCTCTTTCCTATTTACCAGTGATACCATCTGGGAACGTCTTGAAGAAAGCAAACTTACTGATATCAGAGGCGTGTTTTCACTCACTGACTTTCGTTGTCTATACCAACGAGATGGAGAGACCATCCAGCATTTCATGAGGCATATGGAGAGTCAGATGGAAAAGACTTATCCTCATGGATTCCAGAAAGAAGATGTCACATACACCGATCTCGATAACGATAAGGTGATGCTTATCAACTATACATCTGGTACTACAGGATTCAGTAAAGGCGTCATGCTGACAGGTAATAATCTAGCCGCCAATGTGGTTTATGGCATTCGCTCAGAGTTATTACGTAAGTATGAGAATGTACTCTCCTTCCTTCCTCTTGCCCACATGTATGGTTGTGCATTCGACTTCCTCACTGCCATTGCTGTTGGTACGCATGTCACTTTGTTAGGAAAGACTCCATCTCCTAAGATTCTTCTCACAGCATTTGAAGAAGTGAAGCCCAACATCATCATTACCGTGCCATTAGTGATAGAAAAGATTTATAAGAACATTATCCTCCCACTCATTAATAAAAGAGGGATGAAAATGGCTCTTAGCATCCCTATGCTGAATGCACAGATCTATGCACAAATCCGGAAGAAATTAATCGATGCATTGGGAGGACGCTTCAAAGAAGTGATTATTGGAGGAGCTGCCCTTAATCCTGAAGTAGAGGACTTTTTCTATAAGATAAAATTCCCATTTACAGTGGGATATGGGATGACTGAGTGTGCTCCACTTATCAGCCATCAGTATTGGGACAAATTCATTCCTACGTCATCGGGGCGACTTCTTGAGGGTTTCTTGGAAGCTCGCATCTCCCATCCCGATCCTATCACTGGTATTGGCGAACTAGAAGTGAGAGGCGAAAACGTTATGAAAGGCTATTATAAGAATGAAGCCGCCACTAAAGATGCTTTTACAGAGGACGGATGGTTGCGTACTGGCGATTTGGGGCACATTGACGAACAGAATAACATCTATCTCCGTGGAAGAAGTAAAACCATGATTCTTGGTTCTAATGGTCAGAATATCTTCCCAGAAGAACTAGAGTCTCGTCTCAACAATCTCCCATTTGTTCAAGAAAGTCTTGTCGTGGAATGCAACAAGAAGTTGATTGCTTTGGTTTATCCCGATTTTGAAGCACTTGATTCTGTAGGTTTAAATACTCCAGAGAGTTTGAAAACCATCATGGATGAGAATCTCAACACCTTAAATAAGAGTGTTAGTGCCTATGAGAAAGTCAGTCGAATTCAAATCTTCCCAACAGAATTTGAAAAGACCCCCAAACGAAGTATCAAACGCTACTTATACAACAGTGTAACGGAATAGTAAAACTAAAACCCTTATAAGATGAAGAATTTGTTATTAATATCCCTTACGTTCATTGCCCTCTCCTTTGCAGCATGCGGCAATGGAACAAGCGTGAAGCAAATGTCTGCAGCCGATTCTATCCGTTTGCAGGACTCTTTAGAAGCGCTTAAGCAAGCAGAACAAGAAGCGCTTGACATTCTACAAGCAGAAAGAGCAGCAGAACAAGCATCGAAAGCAGCAGCTGAAAAGGCAAGGAAATAAAGCTTCATTTTTTACTCCTTCGTTAGGAAATTATTTTTTCCTAGTTAGAAAAAAAATTTTTCCTAACTAGAAAAATAATTTGTACCTGTCAGTATGCTCTTTTGACCATATAAAAAAATGAGGGAACTGTCAACAAAACAGTCCCCTCGTTTTACATATCATTCAGAGTAATTACTTCTCCTCTTCAGCAACAACCTCGAAAGGAATCTCTGCAGCAATCTCCTTGTGCAGTTTAACCTTAGCTACATAGTTGCCCACAGCCTTTACGTCAGCAACATCGATAGACTTACGGTCGATCTCAAAGCCTAACTTAGCCAATTCGTCAGCAATCTGAATATTGCTTACAGAACCATAGATAGAACCAGTAGGACTAACTTTCGTTGCAATAACCAAAGAAACCTCTTTCAACTTCTCTGCCAATGCCAAAGCATCATTCTTGATCTTCTCCAGCTTATGAGCACGTTGTTTCAGATTCTCTGCCAAAACTTTCTTTGCAGACTCCGTTGCGATGACAGCTTTACCTGTTGGGATAAGGTAGTTGCGGCCATAACCAGGCTTTACATTAACAATATCGTCTTTGTAACCCAAATTGGCTACGTCTTCTTTCAAAATAACTTGCATACTATCTCCTCCTCTTAATTATTTCATCATATCTGTTACATAAGGAAGCAATGCCAAATGGCGTGCACGCTTTACTGCTTGAGCAACACGACGCTGGAACTTCAGAGAAGTACCGGTAATACGACGAGGCAGAATCTTGCCCTGCTCATTGAGGAACTTCTTCAAGAACTCTGGATCTTTGTAATCGATATACTTGAGACCGGCCTTCTTGAAACGGCAATACTTTTTCTTCTTAACATCTACTGAAGGTGGTGTTAAATATCTGATTTCTGATTGAACTTGCTGTGCCATAATTAATCCTCCTTTTTACTTGATTTCAAATTTCTTCTCTTTTCTGCATACTCAGCAGCGAACTTATCCTGACGGAAAGTCAAGAAACGAAGAACGCGCTCATCGCGACGGAAGTTAACCTCCAACTTAGCAATCGTAGTAGGCTCTGCCTCAAACTCAATCAGCTGATAGAAACCAGTTGACTTCTTCTCGATAGGATAAGCCAACTTTCTCAGTCCCCAGCCTTCTTCATTCACAATCTTGGCACCATCATCCGTGAGGATGCCTTTGAACTTTTCTACCGCTTCCTTCATCTGATCATCAGACAAAACGGGAGTTAAAATGAAAACGGTTTCGTACTTATTCATACTTACTTTTAATAAAATTATAATATGTTTTAAAAATTGCGGTGCAAAGATAGACTTTTTATTTAGTTCCACCAAACTTATCCATGTTTATTTAACAAAAACATGACACAAGCGCCATTAATAAAAGAAATTTAGGGGTCGATGAGCATTTTTTCGCAAAATAATTTCTTTCATTGAATAATTATAACTTTCTTTGTAATTGATTTAGCTAGAGAGATTATAATAATAACAATTAAAAATATTTATAAGATGAAACATTTAGGTGTATTATTGATTATCTTGGCAGCAATTGTACTCGTTGCTTGCGAGTTTACTGGAAATGTCAACAATAACGTCATTCTGTTTGGTTCTGTAGGTGTAATGATCATTGGTCTCATTCTGCACATTTGGCTGAATAAGAAATACGTTGACTAATTGCCAACAAAACAACATTAAAAGAAAGAGGGGGATATTTGCTTATCCCCCTCTTCTTTTGTACTCTTATCAGACTTCCTTTTCTGGAGTAATCAGTTTATAACCCTTTCCGTGGATATTGATAATCTCAATGGTTTCATCTTCCTTCAAATGCTTACGCAACTTTGTGATATAGACATCCATGCTGCGGGCATTGAAGTAGTTATCATCTATCCAGATGGTCTTCAAAGCAAAATCACGTTGCAGAATTTCATTGGCATGCGCACAGAGCAAACTCAAAAGTTCAGATTCTTTCGTCGTAAGTTTCGTCTGTTTCTCTCCCAATGACAGAATCTGCTTCTGGGTGTCAAAGGTAAACTTACCAATCTTATAGACGCTGCTCTCTTTGTTCTTCTTTCCGCGTACACGACGGAGGATTGCTTCAATTCTGAATGTCAGCTCCTCCATGCTGAAAGGTTTGGTGATATAGTCATCGGCACCAATCTTAAAGCCTTCCAAGATATCATCCTTCAATGTCTTTGCAGTCAGGAATATAATAGGAATCTCCGAATTAGCAGCACGCACTTCCTGTGCCAATGTGAATCCATCCTTCTTTGGCATCATCACATCGAACACACAAATATCATACTTATTCTTCAAGAATGCCTTATAACCGGCATCTCCATCAGGATACAACTCTGCAGCATAGCCTTTAGCCTGCAAGTACTCTCTCAAAAGCATGCCAAGATTTTCGTCATCTTCGCACAATAGGATACGTAATTTCTCTTCCATAATTCTATTGTTTTTAGTTAGTAATATCAGAATCTTTAACTAGCGGTAAAGAAATGATGAATTTTGTTCCTTCATTAAGTTCGCTTTCCGCCTTTATAGTTCCCTTATGATCAGTGATAATTTTCTTCACATAAGCCAGTCCCAAACCGAAGCCCTTCACATCATGCACATTTCCTGTATGTACTCGATAGAACTTCTCAAATATCTTTTTCAAGTCTTCTTTTTTAATGCCGATACCATTGTCTTGAATGGAAATCAGCAATCTGTCAGACTCATTCCATGTACGCACCTTCAAACGGAGAGCCACCTCTGGATTGCGATATTTCACAGCATTATCCATCAGATTGAATATCACGTTCGTGATATGCATTTCATCCACAAAGATGAATGGATTGTCAGCATCTAATTCTGTTTCTATCTCACCGCCAAAATTCTCTACTTTCAGATGGAATGTATTTACCACGCCATAAATCAGTTCGTTGGCATCCACTTCCTTCATTTTCAATGTAGCTTTCTGCCTATCAAACATGGACATCTGAAGCACCTTTTCCACTTGGAATCTCAAACGTTTCGTCTCATCGTTGATGATACCAGATACATGCTGGAACATCGCTGGCGACTTCGACACTGAAGGATCGTTAAGCATCTGAGCTGCCAACGAGATCGTAGAAATAGGCGTCTTGAATTCATGAGTCATATTGTTGATGAAATCGTTCTTCATCTCCGTCAATTTCTTCTGTCTGAATATCGTATAGATGGTAAAGATGAAGGTTACCAACAATACCACCGTAAAGATGATAGACGGAATCATGAAACTCACAGAATCAAAGATATAATCCGACTTACCAGGAAAGTGTACTTGCAACGTACTCATCCTTGCTGGCGGATCATTCAGGAATAAAGGCTGGGAATATGCACTCTTACTTCCTTCATCCGTATAATCAGAACAACGGTATATTTCCCGTCCGTCTGCATCCACCAATTTAAAATGGTAAGTGAGATTAATACCATTGTCAGCCAAACCCGACTTTAGATATTGATCCAAATTCACATAGTTCACACGTTCATAGAGCGGACGGTCGCTGGCGTAATATATCATCTCCCAAACCACTTCTTCCATCAAACCTTTTTGATAGAGATAACGGTTCTTCAACATATCCGCCATTGTCCTCGAAGTCTGCGGAATAGTCCTGGCACCATGGTTTCGTGAAATCACTACACCACTAGGAAAATCCGGCTGTACTCCTGAAAATTGCCTCAGTTCTATTTTAGAGCCATCTGGAGCTGTGATATAACTCTGAGAAGACTGTTTATTTTGAGAGTCTCCCCATCCATTCTTCTCTGCCGAAGAGAGATCCTCACGAAGCCATCGCTCCATCTCCTCTGCTTCTACATCCTTTGACACTGACATCAATGCGCGTTTGACAGATTCGTCGAACTGCTCATTACGCATCTTAGCCATCTCCTCTATATAGCTGATTTGCAGAAAGAGTAAGATAAGGAAAGAAGCCCCCATCACAATACCCAATATCCAAATCGTTCTCTTTTTCATCTTAAATTGTTAAATCTCCATGCAAAAATAACTAAAATAAATTTACAATTTAGCTTTTAGGCGATATTTTTTAACAAATAAAGTGTTTTTTCATTTTATTAGCACATAAAAAAGCCGCTGCCATAAGCAAAAGCTCACAGCAGCGACTCTTATATCAGAATTCCAGATGAGAAAAATTACTCTTCTTGTTCTTTTTCCTCGAATTCCTTAATCAACTTATTCTGAACATCGGTTGGAACCAATTCGTAACTAGCAAACTTCATGTTGAAAGAAGCACGACCACCAGTCAGAGAGCTCAAAGCTGTAGAATAAGAAGACATTTCCTTCAATGGTACCTTAGCCACCAGTTTCTGGAAGCCAGACTCACTATCCATACCCATAATCATGGCACGACGTCCCTGCAAGTCACTCATCACGTCACCCATATAGTCGGCAGGAACCAACACTTCTACATCATATACAGGCTCCAAGATCTTAGGACCTGCCTCGCGGAATGCAGTACTGAAGGCATTTCTACCAGCCAGCATGAAGGAGATTTCATTAGAATCCACTGGGTGCATCTTACCATCATAAACGATGACGCGTACATCACGGGCATAAGAACCTGTCAGCGGACCTTGTTCCATACGAGACATGATACCCTTCAGGATAGCAGGCATGAAACGGGCATCAATAGCACCACCAACCACAGCGTTGATGAATACAACCTTACCACCCCACTCCAATGGGATTTCTTCCTTGCCCTTCACATTGATCTTATATTCCTGACCGCCGAAACGATAAGTATCAGGCTCTGGCATACCTTCGGTATAAGGTTCAACGATCAAGTGAACCTCACCGAACTGACCAGCACCACCTGACTGCTTCTTGTGGCGATAATCTGCACGAGCAGCCTTTGTGATGGTCTCACGATAAGGAATACGAGGCTCATCATAAACGATAGAGAGCTTCTCGTTATTCTCTAAACGCCACTTCAAAGTACGAAGGTGGAACTCACCCTGTCCGTTAACGATGGTCTGACGCAATTCCTTTGACTGGTCGATAATCCACGTTGGATCTTCCTCATGCATACGGTTGAGCAGAGTCATCATCTTCTCCATTTCAGCCTCATTGGTTGGACGGATGGCACGAGAATATTTAGAATTAGGATATTTGATAAAGTCAAAACGGTTGTCAACGTCCTTACCATTCAGTGTATTGCCCAGATGCACATCTTTCAGTTTCACTGTACAACCAATATCACCAGCAACCATAGCTTCCACCTTATCACGAATAGAACCAGCACAAGAGAACAACTGTCCGATGCGCTCCTTAGAACCACGGTCGGCATTAGTCAAGTCATCACCCTCACGTACGGTACCACTCATTACCTTGAAATACTGTACTTCACCGATATGAGGCTCCACACCTGTCTTAAAGAAATACAATGAAGTTGGGGCATTTGAATCAGGAATAACTTCTTCACCATGAGTATTCTTCACAGCTGGCATATCACTAACGAATGGAACCACATCACCAAGGAATTCCATGAGGCGATGAACACCCATATCCTTACCTGCGCAAACACAGCAAACAGGGAACATACCACGAGAAGCAAGACCCTTACGAATGCCTTCTACAGCCTCCTCTTCAGAGAGTTCCATAGTATCAAAGAACTTCTCCATCAAAGCATCATCATGCTCAGCTGCAGCTTCTATCAATGTATTGTGCCATTCTTCAGCTTTTGCCATCTCACCAGCAGGGATATCCTCAATTGTAGGAGCACCACCTTCTTCACCCCATGAGTACTTCTTCATCTTCAGTACATCAATCATGGCATTATAGTTGGCACCTGGATTCACAGGATACTGAACAGGAACGACCTTGGAGCCATAAACCTCTTTCAGTTTCTCCAATACCTGATCAAAATCGCAGTTCTCACTGTCAAGCTTGTTAACTACGAAGATCACAGGTTTCTTCAATGCTTCTGTATAGCGGAACTGATTCTGTGTTCCAACTTCAGGACCAACGGCACCATTAATGAGCAACATGGCCGTATCCGTCACATTCATGGCAGTCACAGCAGCACCAACGAAGTCGTCACTTCCTGGGCAGTCGATAATATTCAGTTTCTTACCATTGTTCTCTACATGGAAAACAGTTGAGAATACGGAATAACCATATTCCTGCTCCACGGGGAAATAATCGCTGACTGTGTTCTTGGTCGTTACTTTACCACGACGTCTGATGATACCACTCTCAAAGAGCAGCGCCTCTGTGAGGGTGGTCTTACCCGCGCCTGAGTTTCCAAGCAGGGCAATGTTCTTGATCTCGTTTGTTTGATAAACTTTCATGAACTTATATAATTTAAAGTGAATGCTAAAAAATTGAGCGCCCGAAGTTAACTATTATCTGCCACAAATGCAAACCTTTATTCCTTTTTATTAAAAATACAGTAATAAAAAAGGCGTTTGCCTACATTTCTGATATGACAAATGCCTTTTTTATTTCCTAAATTACATCCCATGATACTGTGGATGGCTCAATGGGCTAATGATGAACGTAAACTCATAATCCTGATATGGAAGACGATAGTCATTCAGTGGTAAGGCTCCCCAACTATTAATGCAGCCCAATCCCATCTGGACTTTGTCTATGATTAAGTTGGTCAAATCAGCCTCTTCCACTTCTGGTGAGTGCATCTGATGCTTGGCGATGCCTTCGTCCAATGACTCAATGGTATAATGAAGTGCCGATGCAGAGAATGGTTCTTCTGAAACCACCTCAATACCACGTCCTGTGGCATCTGTCATATGCCACCAACGGATATCTGTCTTCGTTCCTGTCTCTTGTGGACGAATATAAGGATAGAACTGCTCTGTCACTGTCTGATTATATATACCAATCAACGCATTGTCTTTACGATCTATGTAGTTCTCCACAGGACCGCGTCCCCAATACTCGATGTTTTCGAAGCTACGAGGCATAGGAAGTTGCATTCCAAAACGGAAGAAATCAGAAACATTAGCTTCTTTGTCTGCAGTCAGCTTCTGCGTGATTTTCACTGCACCTACATTATTAATTATGTAGGTCAAGTTCAATTTGCCTTGTACTTCAGGGATATCATAAGCAGCTTCTACTACGACCATGCCATCATCATTCTTCGTCTGATTCAAAGAGGTCAGTTTCAATGTAGGATTCTTCCAGACGGCATAACGTTGCTGTAAGCGGGCACCAAAATCATTGTCAGTTGGAGCACGCCAGAAGTTGGGCTTCAAAGCCTCTCCTTCCTTCAGGATATCCTGTCCGTTCAGTGCATATTTCACTAGGAAACCTGTCTGACGACTGAATTCCATACGGAAATCGTTGTTCTCAACAATCAGATAATGACGATCATTATCCCAAACGGTTGGAGTCTCTACATCCAAATTTACAGCCTCCACATGGTGGAAGTCCATCGATACACCTTGGAATGGATTCATCACCAACTGATCTTTTGCTACTTCAAAACCTGCAGGAAGCAGACCTTCTGCATTCTTCAGTTTGTAAGATACATTCAGCAACCATTCGCAATGCTGGCAATGTCCACCAATAGGTAGCGTAATCTCCACAGTCTGCTGTGGTCCAACCTTCAGATCTTCCACACGTCCACTACGCTGAGGTTCGCCATTGTGCATCACGGTCCACTCCAGATAATAAGCAGAAAGGTCACGGAAGAAGTTCTCATTATAGATGCTCACAATACCTTTGTCAATATCCACCGCCTTTGTCCAGATGTTCTGATAATAATAACCTACCTCATACATATGCGGATTAGGCACACGGTCTGGGCTTATCAAGCCATTGTCGCAGAAGTTCTGATCGCTGGCATCAAACTTATTGAAATCACCGCCATAAGCATAAATCATCTTACCATTCTTACCTGTCCAACGGATAGACTGATCCACGAAGTCCCAGATGAAACCACCTTGATACTTCGGATACTTGCGGATAATCTCCCAATACTCCTTGAAACCACCCTCAGAATTACCCATGGCATGAGCATACTCACACTGAATCAGAGGTTTGTTCTTTGACGCATCCTCGCTGTATCTCACAGCACCATCAGGGCTCAAGTACATTGGGCAATAGATATCCGACAAGCCCTCATAGCCAGCACGTTCGTATTGCACAGGGCGACTAGGATCTTCTGCCTTCGTCCACTTATAAGTCTCCTCGAAGTTTTCGCCATAGCCGGCCTCATTGCCAAGCGACCAGAAGATGATGCTCGGATGATTGAAATTGCGCTGCACATTGCGTTGATCACGCTCCATGTGCGCCTTCTTATAGTCTGCACGGATAGCCAGCGTCTTGTCCCCATAGCCCATACCATGACTCTCGATGTTAGCCTCAGCTACCATATAGATGCCATACTGGTCGCACAAATCATACCAATAATTATCATCTGGATAGTGGCAAGTACGCACTGCATTGAGATTAAACTGCTTCATAATCTGAATATCCTGCAACATGCGCTCCTTTGACACCACATAGCCACCATCAGGATCCAATTCATGACGATCTGCTCCCTTGAAAAGTACAGGCTGACCGTTTACAAGTACCTGAGCATCTTTGATTTCTATCTTGCGGAAGCCCACCTTCACAGGAATTACCTCTAATGTTTTGGTTCCCTGTTTAAGTGTGGCACGTAGGGTATATAAATAAGGCGTTTCGGCTGTCCATTTATTTGGATTAGCAACAGCCAATTTCACATTTTGAGCAGCAGCAACCTTCACAGTTTGGTTGGCCACGCTCTTACCACTGGCATCCAGAAGCTCCAGATCAATGTTACCACTGCCCACCGTTTGCAATTTGATATCCAGAGTGCCATCCTTATACTGTGCGTCCAAATCTGGCGTAATACGGATATCGCTGATATGCATCTTGTTACGGGCATAGAGATAGCAGTCGCGTCCTACACCGCAGAAGCGGAAGAAATCCTGATCCTCCAAATAAGTACCATCGCACCAGCGGAACACTTGGAAAGCGATAAGGTTCTTTTGCCCCACCTTCAAGTAAGGCGTGAGATCAAACTCACACTCCAGTTTGCTGTCCTCGCTGTATCCCACGAAACGACCATTTACCCACAGATAGATGTTACTTGTCACAGAGCCAAAGTGGGCAATAATCTGCTTGCCATTCCAACTGGCAGGTACTGTGATTTCCTTGCGGTAAGAGCCTACATGGTTATTCTTGACAGGTATCTCAGGCGGATTGCTCGTAAACTGATTCATCCATGCATAGCCAATATTCACATACAGAGGATCTCCATAGCCGTTGAGTTCCCATACACCTGGAACAGGCATCTTGCCCCAACTACCATCGTTGTAACCCACTTGGTAGAAATCCATCGGTCGTTGGTCTGCATCCTTTACCCAATGGAACTTCCACGTACCGTTCAGTGTCATAAAATTGGAACTTGCTTCCATATCTCCACCATCGGCACGTGCCTGGTCTTCGTATGCAAAGAAATGGGTATGCATTGGCAAACGATTCACTTGATTCACTTGCGGATCCTGCCATTCATTCTTTTGAGCGTTGAGTGTCAGGCATAGGGCACTCAAAGCGATAGTAAGCAACTGTGTCTTCATAGTATCTACTTTATTAATTGCTACAAAGATACGGTTTTCCCATGAATTATGTCGTCATAAGCCACAAAAATTGTATCTTCGCAGCATGGCAGGCATTTACATACATATCCCCTTTTGCAAGAAACGCTGCATCTACTGCGATTTCTATTCCTCTACGCTGCTGAAATATCGAGGAGCGTATGTGGGGGCTTTGTGTCGTGAATTGAGGCAGCGAAAGGACTATCTGAAAGGGGAAGCTGTGAAGACGGTGTACTTAGGAGGCGGAACCCCCTCACTGCTGCAACGCGCTGAATTAGAGCAACTTTTTGGAGAGACAGGAAAGGTATATGGTTTAGGGACTTGTGAGGAAATCACCTTAGAGGCTAATCCTGACGACCTGACGGAGCACTATATACAGATGCTCACTACCTTACCCATCAATCGCCTTAGCATCGGTATTCAGGCTTTCGATGATGGTTTGCTGAAACTCTTGAATCGCAGACATACAGCTGCTGATGCAATAGCTGCCGTAAAACGTTGTCAGGATGCGGGATTCAGCAATATCAGCATTGATCTGATCTATGGACTTCCAGGTGAAACGGATGTCCTTTGGGAACACGATTTAGAACAAGCTATCGCCCTTGGCGTGCAGCATATTTCTGCTTATTCCCTTACGTATGAGGAAGGTACTGCATTATGGCAACTACGTGAGAAGCAGCAGATTCAAGAAGTGGATGAGGAGCAAAGCCTACGTTTCTTCTCTACACTGATGCAGAGACTCAAAGAGGCAGGATTTCAGCACTACGAAATTTCCAATTTCTGCCTTCCTGGTCGTCAGTCCCACCATAATTCTTCGTATTGGGAAGGAATCCCCTATTTAGGATGTGGTGCTGCTGCCCACTCTTTCGATGGCACTTCACGTCAATGGAATGTGGCCAATCTATCCCAATACATCGATGGTATTTTTGCAGGGCAACCTCTCATCGAACGCGAGGAACTAACCACCACGACTCGCTATAACGAGATGGTAATGACCAGACTGCGCACTGCTCAAGGCTTAGACATAGAGGCACTGCGAACTACATTTGGCGAGAAACTCTATCGCTACTGCATGGAGATGGCAAAGCCTTGCATTGACAGAGGATTCATGACCATCGAGGACAAGAGGCTGCATCTCACAGAAACAGGCATCTTCATCTCTGACGATATCATCAGCGACCTTATGCTTGTCTAATGCACTATCACCATTGTTGCTCCAAAGCCATATTGCTGGAAGGAAGCATCTTGATGACTGCAAGTGGGATATTTTTGACGCAGTTCTTGAAGCACAGCTTTTCGAAGCACACCCTCACCCTTCCCATGAATGAAGACGATGCGCTGTCCTTTCTTTGTCTTATACTGCTCCATCACCTCGCGGAACTTGGATAGTTGATAGTTCAAAATGTCGCCATTGTCCATTCCTGCCATCGTATCAAGCAATGAAGAAGCATGCAAGTCCACCTCCACGATTTCGGAGTTGATGCCCTTACGCACCTTGACATGTTTCTGATCGAAAGGCTTACTTTCCTCACGCACCTTCTCCTTTAAGGCCTGCCCTATCTCTTGCGCACTCACCATCATCTGACGCACAGGCACATCATCACGCACTAAGTCGTAGATTAAGGCAGGTTCTTCAAAGAAGTCGGTATCCTTGAAGGTATGCACCTTATAGAACTTCACCACATCGATGCGGAGCTCCACACTGCAAGCAGGTTTCAGTGCAAAAGCCTTGCCATCCTTGAAAGCCACCAATTGCACACAGACACGCTGCAAGTCGTTCAAGCTCGCTTTGTCGAACTCCTCAATGAAGAACTTAGTATTTGGTTCCAACACGCCATGAGAGCGGGTACTCCAAGAGCCATTCTCACCTGCCAGATAGGTGTAATAAAGGAAGAAGTTACTGTCGTTCACCAGATAGGTTTCAAAGTTGGTCGTACTCATGGCCTTCATATCTACAGGGACAAAGGCCAGATAGACGTTCAGCACATCGCCACCCTTGATTTCCTGAGGCTTTTGCACTCCTGTCTTTGGCGAAGCAAAAGGTTGCTGAGGAACAGCTGCACCCCTGTATGGAGCAGCTGGCTGTGATTGCTTTGCCCTCAATTGATCTTCCCGTTCTGCTTGTCTGCGTTGTTTCTCTGCAGCACTGGGAATGTTATACTCATCTGTCTCTATGGCTACGATATCACGCAGTTGCATAGGGATAGCAAAGCCATCGGCATCTTCCACTAGGGCAATATCCTTACCTTGAAAACCCACGATAGTGCCACCACCAACCTCACTTAAAAATCTGACTTTATCTCCTACCTTCATGATCTCTTGTTTTTAGTACTGCAAAGATAACATTTTTCTGCTTGAATTTTGCTATATTTGCACCCCAAATCAGAAAAGATGCTTAATCAAGATCCAAGACATATCAAAATAAGCGATTATAACTATCCGCTGCCTGATGAACGCATAGCGAAGTTTCCATTGCCAGAGCGCGACCATTCCAAACTGTTGCTCTACAAGCATGGGGAGGTTAGCGAAGATGTTTTCACCTCACTGCCAAACTATATCGAGGCAGGAGAACTGATGATTTTCAATAACACGAAAGTGATTCAGGCACGTCTGCATTTCCGCAAGGCAACAGGTGCACTAATCGAAGTGTTCTGTTTGGAACCCATAGAACCTGCTGACTATGCGCAGAATTTCCAACAGACGGAACACGCTGCTTGGCTCTGCTTGGTGGGCAACCTCAAGAAGTGGAAAGGTGAAGTGCTACAGCGTCAGATGACAGTGAAAGGTCATGCCATCACCCTCAGTGCTGAGCGTGGAAAGGCTGTAGGTACCAGCCATTGGATAGATTTCCATTGGGATGATACCTCTGTGACTTTTGCAGATATCTTGGAGGTCTTTGGTGAGCTTCCCATCCCACCTTATTTAAATCGGGAGACTCAAGAAAGTGACAAGGTAACCTACCAAACCGTCTATTCCAAGATCAAAGGGTCTGTTGCTGCTCCCACAGCAGGACTGCATTTCACGACAAGGGTACTCGATGCCCTAAAGGACAAGGGTGTAGAGCTGGAAGAGTTGACACTGCACGTAGGAGCAGGCACATTCAAGCCTGTGAAGAGTGAAGAGATAGAAGGGCATGAGATGCACACGGAATGGATATCTGTGGCGCGAAGCACCCTCCAAAAGCTTATAGAGCATGGAGGACAAGCCACTGCTGTTGGTACCACTTCCGTACGCACTTTGGAGTCGCTCTACCATATAGGTGTAGCACTGCTGCTACATCCAGAGCAGGAAGAGGAGGCGCTGAAAGTGAAGCAATGGCAACCCTATGAATTGCCAGAATTCGCTTCGCAAATATCATCAGTTGATGCTCTGAAGGCTGTAGTTGCATATCTGGATCGTCATGAGATGGAGACACTGCATACCAGTACGCAGATCATTATTGCCCCTGGCTATCAGTACCGCATTGTGAAGCAGATGATTACCAACTTCCATCAGCCTCAAAGTACCTTGTTGCTATTGGTTTCCGCCTTCGTGAAAGGCGATTGGCATACCATCTACGACTATGCCTTAAGTCACAATTTCCGTTTCCTCAGTTATGGCGACAGCTCCTTGCTCATACCATAATTCATAATTCATAATTCTTTATGAAAGATAACTCTAAAGAACTTTTCCCACTCTGCGACGAAGAGGGCAATATCATAGGAAGTGCCACGCGTGGCGAATGCCACAATGGCAGCAAGTTGCTCCATCCAGTAGTGCATCTGCATGTGTACAATTCCCAAGGAGAGCTTTATCTGCAAAAACGCCCAGCATGGAAAGACATTCAGCCAAACAAGTGGGATACGGCTTGTGGAGGTCATGTGGACTTAGGCGAGAATGTAGAAATGGCTTTGCGACGTGAAGTTCAGGAGGAGCTGGGCATTACCGACTATACCCCTACCCCACTGATGCACTATGTTTTCGAGTCTCCCATCGAACGTGAGTTAGTCTTTGTATTCCGCACTACATACGATGGAGAAATACATCCCAGTGATGAACTGGATGGTGGGCGATTTTGGTCGCTTGATGAAATCCGTGACAATATAGGTAAGAGTATTTTTACCCCCAATTTTGAGAGTGAGTTTCAGAAACTCTGATTCCCTATATTCCACGAAATCCATTTGTAGTTTTTTACAGAGAAAATATTCTTGGGCTCAAGACTTCACAGCCATTCTACAAAAGGCTGAGTATTATGTTATTATGGACGATCCTTCTCTAAAGAGACTTCACAAGACTTCACGAATATTTCACACTTCTAAAGACAGGATACCATAAGAATCATCAGCTATTTTACATTGATTTCACAAAAAAGCTTTATAAACAGACTTCACACCTTTTACATGTGAAGTCTGTGTGAAGTCTTGTGAAGTCTCTACTTTATATTAGCCTTAGAAACATGATATAAAGTATGCGCTTTTACGACAAGCGTGAAGTGTGAAGTCTATTTTTAAATTCTCTCCAAGAAAATCCTCTGAAGAATTTTTACAAAAACACCTCACACCTCACCTTTTGCATTTAAAATACTGAATATCAATACAATGTAGAGGTGAGGTGTTAAGAGCACTCCTCACCACACCTCACCTTCATGAAGGTTTGTCCAAAGTAACAAGGGTGAGGAGTGGTGAGGTGTTGAAATGACACCTCACCCTTGAGAACATTTGTATATCATGCACTAATTGAGAAAAGGTGAGGTGTGAGGTGTTTTTTGCATTTTTCGCTTGAAGAATAGGTATCTTTCAATAATTAGTATTAATACCTTCATGAATTAGTATTAATACCTTCATGAATTAGTATTAATACCTTCATGCTCAGTCACACTGATGACTGAGTTAAGTCCTAACCTTGACTGAGCTAAATCCCAACGATGACTGAGCTAAGTCCTAACGGTGACTGAGCAGAGAGATAACGTATCAACAAGCAATTCATCAAGTAAGATCCAAATAATGCAGGCTATTATCGCGGAAATGTCTAGTGTTATCACAAAAATGCTTCAATAATACCTATTGTAATGCTTGATATTTTCGCGACAACTCTTTGTGTTTCTGAAAAGTCCATTTACTTTTGGTAAAATATAAGGTAGTCTCACTGCCATTGGAACCTCCATAGGTGTATCATCCTGCATGAGTATGCTGTGAGAAAGGACTTCCCGCTGCAAGATTGAAAAATCGTGTAACGGGATTTTTATGCTATTTGTCATCTTGGATAAAACCAATACGACGGCGGGGCTTCTCTTCCTTGGGCTTGGCTTGCAGCTCTGCTAGGGCGATGGTGATGGCATCCAGCTACATACGGGTTTCCTCGTTGATGTCGTTTTGATCACGAAGGATGTCATTTACCTCTTTGCTTAATTCAGTAATTCGGTGTTCGAGCTCAGATAATTTCATAGGAATAGATAATAGAGAAAGGCTTTCTCTGATACGAACAAAAGCTCTTGTGATATTGATGCTTGTTTCGATGGCTATATCACTTCGTAAAACACTTGAAAGCATTAAGGCACCATGTTCAGTAAAAGCTAATGGCGGTGAGGATTTAGGACGTTTCAATCTTGATGTCATCACAAATTGTGATGAGATAACAGTCCATTCATCTTTAGTCAGTTGAAACATAAAGTCTGGTGGAAAGCGTTCAATATTACGTTTGACTGCTTGGTTAAGCACACGTGTTTCAACTGCATACATTTCTGCTAAATCAAAGTCCAACATGACGCGCTGGCCTCGAATCTCATAGATTTTGTTCTGGATTAATTCAATATCATTCATTGCCGTTTTTATTTTAATGGTTTGCAATTTGGCGACAAAAATAGTTCAAATAATAATTAATACATACTATTCCATATTATTTTTACAATTTTGGTTTTGACCAGCAGTATATCGGATCGTTTTACTAACTCCA
>JAEEGJ010004061.1_pt1 | contig 51506 bp, 34 predicted proteins | sample 8958761 | NCBI WGS metagenome assembly JAEEGJ01 (sample SAMN16246546, study PRJNA631951) | gut metagenome | biome: gut microbiome; feature: rumen; material: RS-attached | host: Bos | place: Iran: Karaj | collected 2018-10
CAGGGTTGGCTGTGGTCTGGCTAAGGAAAGGAACAGAGAAGTCCACGAGAGTATCTCCGCGGCCACTCATTTCGTCGTACTTGGTCAACTCGGCGTTGAAACCGCCTAAGATATGGAAGTTATGTACTCCTCCGAGGGTCCAGCTGTAGTCGGAATAGAGGTTGGTCGTGAAATAGTCCTGAGTGTAGCGGTATTCATAAATACGGCTCATTCCTGCCGAAATAGAACCGACACCGGCATCCCATTCGATATAGTAAGGCTGGTTATCGGCATCGTAGGCCTGGATAGGAATAATCACCTGATGGTCGCGGCTGGTGTAGGTCCTCATATTACCCTCAAGGTTGATGCGCCAGTTCTTGATGGGCTCGAAAACAAGGGCCAACTGGTTGGTGTAGTAGTTCTTCTGTGTGAATTGCTCACCACCTTCTTTCAGGGCAAGGGTTTCCATGCTCGGCATGAGATGGCCGTTGGGGTCATAGACAGGGATATTCGGCCAGCGACGGGCGATGTTGTGCATAAACAGACGTCCCTGGTATGTCAGGTAGCTCGGACGGTTATAGTCCTCCCGCACATACTTGTTGGTGTAGTCCAGACGGGCCCAGTCGGTGAGCTTGGCGCTTATCTTAGAATCCACAGTATAGCGGTTCATCTGGTCCTTTCCCATCTGCAGGAGACCGTTCTGGTTCATGAACGAGCCGCTTACACGGTAGTTGATCCTGTCGTTACCGCCACTCACGCTCACGTTGTGGTTGTGAGAGGGAACGTTGTCACCGTAGAAAACCTTGAACCAGTCTGTGTTGGCGTTACCCACGGCGTAAGTTCCCCAGCGTCCGTTGGACTGTGCTTCCGTCGTCGTGGTGATCTTTCCGGCGAGAAAATCGTCAACCCTTTGGACGACCTCGGGTGTGAATTGAGCGGAAGTACCGTCATTGATTCTGGCCCTGTTCCAGTAGCGCACGAACTTGTCGGACCTCATCATCTCGGGGAGATGGAGGGCGCTGTTGAAGAGCAAGTTACCAGTATAGGACACGTGAGTCTTGCCGGCCTTTCCGCTCTTGGTGGTGATCAAGATGACACCGAACGCGGCCCTTGCTCCGTAGATGGAGGAAGAGGCGGCATCCTTCAGGACGGATATTGTCTCGATGTCGTTCGGGTTGATGGTGTTCATGTCACCCTCAATACCGTCGATGAGCACGAGAGGCGCGGCCCTTGAGCCGTCACCGATGGTACCGGTACCACGGACGTTGAATGACATGTTCTGGTTGAGCTCACCACCACCGGTGGTAACGTTAAAGTTAAGGCCCGGAATCTGGCCCTGGAGGGCCTGGGACACGGTCTGTACAGGGCGGGACTCGAACACGTCGGAATCCACCATGCTTACCGCTCCGGTCACATTCACCTTTTTCTGTACACCGTAACCTACAACGACAGACTCTTCGATAGAAAGTTTGTCTTCGTTGAGGATAATGTTCAAAGGTGATCCGTTCCATACAATTTCAGTAGGAAGGTATCCGACTGAAGATACCTCGAGGATATCCCCCGGTTTGGCCTGGGGAAGGGTGAAACGCCCGTTAACATCGGTCGAGGTTCCCTTCAGGGTTCCCTTGATAAGGACAGCGGCTCCAATTACGGGAAGTCCTTCCTCATCCACGACAACTCCCGAACAGGTCTGGTTTTGCTGGACCTGGACGGAAGAATCTTTTTCTGCGGCGAGGGCCGTGGATAGCCATCCTCCTGATACGATTGCCGCTACCGCGAGCAAAAGACCAGTCTTTAAAGATGATTTGATCATAAGATTGGATAATAAAAAAGATGTGGTTTATTAGCTATAATAAATCGTTTTATATATAATAAGCGCAATATACGGATAAAAAACGAAACAAAAGAAAGAATCCGAAAAAAATTCTCCTTTTTGATTACGTTATTAATCCTTTTGATAATTAATAATCTGATGTATTAGAGTTTGGCCACCGCCCCAAGCAACTGGTCTCCGAGGCCAATTGTATACCCTTCGGTCTTGAAGAATACCCTGTTGAAGGTGTCTGCGATCATTACTTTGGGCATCGTACCTTCGAGCATGGATTTTGGGGCGATTCCGAACTGGACATTTGAAGGCATCCTTGATGAATATTCCTTGAGCCAATCGAGCCCTTCTTCGGAGGTAAGCAACATGATCGGTCGCCCCCATTTCTCAAGTCCTTCTTTGGCGGCTATTATGTCGTTGACGGCATGGACCGACGGCTCGTGACGAGGTGTCAGGAATCCGATGACATAGACTCCGCGTCCAGTCGATGACAGAATAGAGACCGGATCGGAACCTGCCGCTTTCCAGTATCTTGTCTCTGAATCGAACTCGCCGATGACACTAAGTTTGTCATCCGGAATCTCTATTATAAGGTCAAGAGAGGTGGTTTTTCCTTCCTCGATAGAGAACTTCTTAAGAGTCACAGGCACGCTTCCGTCAGAAAGGCGGTTTCCGCTAACGAGGACATATTCACCAGTGTCGAGACTGGCGCCTTTCTTGAACACATTAGCCCAGCTGACTCCGCCGCCCATGTCGACCTGGCCCTCATCGAAAGTCAAAAGGCTGGTCCGGCCGTCATTTATCTTGCTGATTGTGAAGTTGCTGTAGTAGCCCGGGTTGGCGAGTGTGGCTGTAGGAACATAATTAAGGACCAGGGTGCCGGTAGGGGTGACAGTTTCCTTGGCCGACTCGAAATCCACGTCAATCCATGTTCCCGGGACAGAAGCGTACTGGACCTTCCCCGTCACAGGATCTTTCCTGGCGTCAATGCCTAGAGTCCTGGCCAGGGACACAAAGAATATCTCCCTGGATTTGACATCCGCCAGTCTGGATTTGAACACGCCTATCGGAGACATTGTAATCCTCCATGCTTTGGTGTCGTTGACGAGGTTAATGTTGTCCTTCGTCCATTTGATGAGGTTTGCCGGATTGGACAAGTTGGTCTGTTCTTCGGCGCTAAGAGCGTTCTTGAAGAAGCTCTTGTATGGGGTCAGAAACTCGTTCGCTACCCTGGGACAAAGAATGGAACCATCTGATTGATAGCTATCTTCGAGAATTTCCCTGGTGACATCGATCATATCCTTGTCGGAGAGGGAACCAAGAAGGTCAAGCGCCCTCTGGTCCGGATGGGCCGCGAGGAAATCCTCGATCACATCATGATTCCCGGCTGCTTTGGATATGAACTTTCCGGCGGGCGTGCCGTCATCCTTGGCGAAAGTGGCCATAAAGGACTTGCGGACAAGATCCTCCTGGGCGGTGCGGATATCGTTGGCTTTCTTTTGCTCAGGAGTAACCTCAGGAATATTGGCGCTTTCCGGAGGTGGAACTATCATCATGCTGACAGACTCCGCCGGATGGTCCTTGCAGATCACGACTGTGACCAGGGAATCCTTTCCGAAAGAGACCTTTGAATATCCGTACATCCCATCCTTGGACGCCCATGCGAGCATATCTCCTTTGCCTGCGGTAAGAAAGGTCTTGCCTTCTTTGTCCGTGTATTTGGCGAGAGCGGGATAAAACTCGGCGTAGTTGTAGATGCCGAAGTCGACAAGCGCGCTGTCAACAGGAGTACCGTCTTCGTCCTTTACGACGAAGTCCACTCTGGCTGTCTTCGCATAATTATCTATAAGGTTGATCTCTGTGAAGTTTGATCCTTCCATCACCTTCTCTTCCGGACCATCGTAGCGTCCGAATACCCTGGTGTGCATCAGCATGCCACGGCTGGCCGGGGCGTTGAACCATCCCAGGTTAAGGACAGCCTCCGGTTCACAAGCACCCATGAAATACCATTCCCCGTCGGCCCAGGCCTCGACCCAAGCGTGGTTGTCATCGGAATGAGCCCATCTGGGAGTGTAGACCTGACGGGCGGGAATGCCGACCGAGCGGAGGGCCGCCACGGTGAAGGTTGATTCTTCTCCGCATCGTCCGAGGGTACTCCTCGCGCTTGAAAGGGGAGAGAGGGTTCTGGCGTCAGATGGCTTGTAAGTCAGTTTCTCATGGCACCAGTGGTTGACCTCGAGGATGGCGTCTTTCATGGCCATACCCTGGATACGAGGCTTTATCTCCTTAGCGAATACAACCCTGGAACTATCCAGATCCTCGTTATTGACCCTTATTGGCAGGACGAAGTGCCTGAACTCCCGCTCCGGAACATTCCATCCCATCTCGTCACGAGTGGCGAGGGATGACTGGACATTCTTTAGATAATAATCCGTGGTGTAGTCAGTGAAATCCGCCAAGGGCATATAAGCGTAAAGGAACTGTAGGGCCTCTTTCTCAGCTGTCGTAATGATTAGGTCGTCGACTTTGTAGAAATCCTTGAGGTTGCCTGGGCCGTCAAGGCGTTCTTGAAGGTCCTTCTCCATCTGGCGCCGGTAGCCTGGATCGTTTACCAAATGCCGAACCTCGCATGAGGATAAAACCACGAAAGAAAGGAGGATAAGGAGATATTTTCTCATATTCAAATGTGTTGTCAATCTGACAAAGATAATAAATTTGTAACTTTGCCGCCGCTTTTTCAATCAGATGAAGATTTATAAGATATTCTTGTTCTTCATCGCGGTCTTCGCGCTGATGTTCGCCTGCTGGTATCTCTTCCCGGCGGAAGGGGTCGAAGTGGGTGGAGTCAAGCTGCGTTTCCCGTCCTATGAGGCGGCTTTGGAGGATTTGCGTAACGGAAATCAAACTGTTGATGTGGACTCTGTCCTGCTAGCTGTTCAACAGAGTTACGAGATGGTCCGGGAACAAGGGGACACCCTTGATTTTTACAAGGATTATCTGACATCCAATCCGAACAGGATCCATCTTCCGGACGACGATTACACATTTTTCGATTCTTTTTTCGCCGGACTTGACACAGCCTCGGCATCCGGACAATTGGTCAGGATAGTCCATTACGGCGACTCCCAACTTGAGATGGACAGGATATCCTCAATGCTCCGCCAGCAATTGCAGGAACGTTTCGGCGGGTCGGGACCGGGAATGGTGCCCATCCTTAAGCCAATGTCATCGGTCTCAGTCACCCAGAATACTACCGGAAGCCTGACAAGATACGCCCTCGTCGCTGACACACTGTCCAGGTGGTCATCGACTCATCGCTACGGCCCTCTGACACGGTACGCGGTGCTGACCGGTGAGGCCAGGTTCAATTTCAAAAGGGCTGAGAACCGGTATGCGCAAGAGAGAGTTAGGGGTATTTCCAAGGTCTCTGTCTTGTTCGGGCATAACGCCCCGGGGCTGAAGATGAGCCTGAAATGCGACACCCTGTCCCTTATGACCGAATCTGTTGACTCCGCTGTCAATGGAGTCTCTGTGGTGTCTTGGGATCTTCCTTATTCAGTAAAGGGCGGGACGTTGAGCCTCAATGGTACCGCCGAGATTTATGGAATCATGTTGGACGGCGGACCTGGAGTGACGGTAGATAACGTGGCTATGCGTGGCTGCTCCGGAACAATCTTGTCAGGTATAGACTCTGTTTCTTTGCGTGAATCCTACGAGAAGACAGACACCCGCCTCATAATACTTCAATTCGGAGGTAATGCCATGCCCGGAATCGGCTCAAAGAAAGCGATTTCCATCTACATGGACAAGCTGGAGAAGCAGTTTGACTACTTCAAGAAGGTAGCTCCTTGGGCCAAACTTATGTTTGTCGGCCCGGCTGATATGAGCAAGAGCGTGAACGGCAGTCTCGTGACCTGGCCATTGCTTCCCGAACTCAACGACTCCTTGAAAGTGCACTGCCTTGATAATGGCATAGCCTACTGGGACACTTTCAATATGATGGGCGGAGTCGGGTCTATGAGAGAATGGGTTAACCATAACCCTCAGCTCGCGGGCCCGGACTATATCCATTTCACGACCAGGGGAGCGGCAGAGGTTGGTAGCGCTCTGGCCAAGTCCCTTCTGCTCTACGATGATTTCCGCCGTCTTCGCCTCACGCTTTCTGATCAGGCCGTCAGGGAATATATGGATTCTTTGACGGACAAGACGCCTGTGGCTCAAATAGATTCTTCGCTTCGCTCAGAATGACAGGGATGAGGATAATAATGCTTCTCGCCTTGCTGGCGTTCCCGTTTGCCCTTTCGGGACAAACGGTGCGGAAGGATATTCCCGAACTGGAGTTCGCCCACTTCGACCGTAACAAGATTGTCTTTTTGGGAGACAGCTCGGCCTTTGAGAAGGCTTTCGCCAAGATGGACGCTGCCGTGCTTACAGGTACGGGTAGTTTCAAAATAATGCATATAGGTGGTTCGCATGTGCAAGCTGGCACTTTGACCCGGCAATTCCGTAATGATCTGTTGTCGCTCGGTGCAAAGGATGGCGGCAGGGGAATGGTGTTCCCATTCACGGCCGCGAAGACAAACACCCCGAGCAGCTACCGTTCCAGATACGAGGGAGAATGGGAGGTCACAAAGAACACCACCCGTGATCTTCCGAGAAAGCTTGGATTGACTGGCATGGCTGTTTCCACAAGTGATTCTATAGCTTCCGTCAGGATAGTCCTAAAAGCCAGAAACGCCGCCATTGACGAACCGGAGTTTCTTTTTGACAGATTGAATATTTTGGGGTATTCATCTGAAGGAGAACGGTTTCCGATAGTTATCACTGATTCCGGAGACACTCTCCGAGGTGTGAGGAACGAAGAGACCGCATGCTGGTCTTACCTGCTGCCTGAAGCCCAGGATTCTGTCAAGGTGGCTGTGGCCGGGTCCGAGGGCACCCTGACTTTGACCGGAATATATCTCGACAATCCCACGCCCGGAATATCCGTGACCGGTATCGGGGTCAATGGTGCGGCTGTGCCTTCTTTCCTTCGTTGTGAGGATTTTGAGAGGGATCTCAGGATGGTGAATCCTGATATGGTGATATTCGCTATAGGTGTCAATGACGCTTCCGGGAAGAATTTCTCCCAGGATGAGTTTATTTCCCGATATAAGGTTTTGATTTCAAAGGTCAGGGCGGTCAATCCCGATTGCGCTCTTCTCTTTGTAAGCAACAACGACACCTACAAGCGGGTTCGCAGGAGAGTTTATGCGGTCAACCGTAATGGTCTTGAAGCCCAGGAAGCTTTTTTCAGGCTGTGTTGCGAGTGCGGTGGTGGATTCTGGGATATGTTTGACATAATGGGTGGCCTTGAGTCCATGAAAAAATGGGAAGCGGCCGGTCTGGCCAAACGGGATAAGATCCATTTCACCGACGAGGGATATGTAATCCTTGGGGATTTGCTATATAACGCGTTGATGGCCAAGTATATTGAACATTTGAGGAGAAAACCATGGATGGCTTGAGAGAGGTTTCGCTGCAGTTTCTGAGGGACCTGTTCTCCTTTGACCAGGCCCACCCTCTGCTGTTCACCCAGTTTTACTTCTGGGCCTTCTTCGCCATTGTACTGGCTTTCTTGAGTTTCTTCAAGAATAAGGTGTTGATGAGGAACGCTTTCCTGTTCTTTGTCAGCTTGTTCTTCTATTACAAGACCAGCGGGTTGTTCCTGATGCTCCTGGGCTTCACGATAGTCTATAACTATTTCGCGGGGCGTTTACTGCCGCATTGCAAGAAAGCGTTCTGGAGAAACGTGGTGGTGGTCACAAGTGTCGTGGTGGACCTGTCGCTTCTTTGCTATTACAAGTACGCCTATTTCATCACGGATGTGGTCAACAACCTTTTCGGCACCTCGTTCGTGGTCAAAGATTGGATAGCCACTTTCGGCAATTCAGTGGTCGGCTCCCAGGCTTTCAGTGTAGACTCCATCTTCCTCCCCGTCGGCATATCCTTCTTCATATTCCAGGCCATCAGTTACGTCGTCGACGTCTCCCGCGGCGTGGTTCCTGAGCCTGCCGAAGGGCCGGCGGCAGAGCTACCGCCGTCTCGCTGCGCTTCGCGCCCTATCCGGGTAAATGCTCGCCGGCAGTCCTCTGCCGCCGGGGTGCAACAGTCCGCGGGCAGCGCCGCTGTCGCAACCTCGCCGAAGCCCTCAAAGCATAAGTACGGCATCGAGCCGGTGCGGAACTTCCTGGATTTCGGTTTCTATCTCAGCTTCTTCCCGCAACTCGTCGCCGGACCTATCGTCAGGGCAAAAGAGTTTATACCCCAGTTGAGGAAGCCTTTCTTCCTTGGCCGGACCCAATTTGGTTTCGCCATATTCTGGATCCTGAACGGTCTTGCCAAGAAACTGATTCTCAGCGACTACCTTGCGGTCAATTTCTGTGACAGGGTGTTCGAGAATCCGCTTCTGTACACCGGTTTCGAGAATCTGACTGCCTTGTTCGGGTATTCCTTGCAGGTCTATGCCGACTTCTCCGGCTACACCGACATCGCCACCGGAGTCGCCATGCTGATGGGATTCTACCTCCCCAAGAACTTCAATTCCCCCTATAAGGCCAAGAACGCCGGAGAGTTCTGGAAAAGATGGCATATATCTCTCTCCAAATGGCTCCAGGATTATTTGTATATTCCTCTTGGAGGCAACCGCAACGGCACTTTCGGCTCCTACGCCATCATTCTCGGAATAGCCTTCCTGGCCTCCGCCCTTGCCGGAAGCTGGTGGGTTTTCGGCAGCGTGCTGGTCTTGACGGCCATAATCGCCATCCTGATCACATTCAAAAGGAGTTGGCGAAAAGAGCTGATCTCCGACATCAACAGGATGGATACGATGCTTCTCGGAGGTCTTTGGCATGGGGCGAGCTGGAACTTCATGATCTGGGGTGGTCTCAACGGGCTCGGAATGTTGATTTACCGCTTCTGGGCCAGTTGCAACGCTTATTTCAAGGTAGTTGTGATAGGGCTTATAGTCGTCGCTTTCGGTGCGTTGAGGCACTTCTTCGGCGCGCCGGTCTTCAACCTGTTCTTCTGGTGGACTATGATTATCCTGTTCGGTGCCGTTATCGGAATGATGTTCCATAAGTGTCGTAAAGGTAATTTCATCAATTGGATAAGCGGCGCTTGGGCGGTACTCATGACCTTCATATTCATAACCTTCACTCGTCTTTTCTTCCGAAGCGGATCCAACTTGGATCCGGCTGAAGCGAATGAGAAGGCTTGGAATACGGCGAAGAATATGGTTAACCAGATTGGAGGTTCCTGGGATTGGTCTCTGGTGCCCCAGATGGCATGGCAACACAGGAGCATAATCATAGTGTTCATCGTCGGAATGTTGATCCATTGGCTGCCCGACAATTTCAAGAGGCGTTACCGCATCTGGTTCGCCAAAATGCCTCTGGCTCTGATGGTTCTGGCTTGCGCCATAGCTGTCTTTATAATCTGCCAGTTCATCACGGCAGACCTCCAAAGTTTTATATATTTCCAATTCTAGGGATTGTTGCTTTAAAAGATAGACAGTCCTCTCCAGAACCCGTGGCCACCCTCGGCCTCGTAAGAGGGAGGGGCCCATCGCCGCGGCGATGGGAGGGGCCGCGAAGCGGCGGTTCTGGAAAGGATTGTCTATCTTTTTTTGTCAAGAATTTCGTATATTGCAAACAGTAATGATTGTGTTATATGAGAGTCAAAATCATTATCGCGATATCAGTTTTATTTTACTGTTTGGTGGCTGCCGGGCAGGAACAACCGGACATCAAGGCCGATAAATACATTGATTTCGAGGTTGTCCAACCGGACGGTCAAACGGTGAAATTGTCGGATTTTGTGGGGAAAGGCAAATACATCCTGGTTGATTTCTGGGCCTCCTGGTGCGGACCTTGCCGGGAGGAAATTCCTCATTTAAAGGACATTTGGTACGAGTTCAAGGGAGAGAAATTCGACATCGTCGGAGCTCCCGTTTTCGACAAAGCCAAGAACACATTGGATGCTGTTGAGGAGTTCAAGATTCCTTGGAAACAGATTCTGGATGTTCCCGAATCTGTCCCGGAGTCATATGGATTCGATTATATTCCTTACATCATTCTTATCGGCCCCGATGGGACAATATTGGAGAGAGATCTCCGTGGGGAAGCCGTTCGGGCCGCTGTAAAGAAATATCTAATAACCAAATAATTATGAAAAGAAGAACATTCATTAAGGATTCGGCTATACTGGTAGCCGCAGCCGGAGCCGGAAATGTGTTGAAGGGTGCGGAGAGGTTGTCGGGTCCTTCGACCCCTATGACAGGCTCAGGGGACGATAATATTGGGGGAAAACTGATCACATCTGCCCCGATGCTTCAGAACTATTCCGAGAATTCAATTGGTGTGGCTTTCGCTGTGGGAGCCTTGGCCAATGGATATGTTCTAATTAGCGAGAATCCGGATATGTCCGGCGCCAGGAAGATAAAATGCGGTGGCTATCGTCTGACGGAATTGAGTGACAAAGTTAGCCAAATCAGGATTACAGGACTTAAACCGGCCACAAAATATTACTATAAGATCGGCGCCGACCGTATCCATTACGGTGGTGGTTACGACATGAAAATACTTGGTAATGAGGAAGATCCGAGAATATATAACTTCACTACCGCCGGCAAAGAAGCGAAAGGTCATTTCTGCGTTATCAACGACACACATGTCCGTTGGGATGCGATCGATAAGACAATCGCCAAGGTCAATTCTCTCGCCCCGAGTTGCGTGATCTGGAATGGAGACGCCTCCAACACACAGGAAACCATTGAAAGCCAGGTGGAGATATTCCTTGATCCCAAGATTTCCGCCAAAGATTACGCGTCTTTCACTCCTTATCTCTTCAGTCCTGGTAACCATGATTCCAGAGGTATGGCTAACCGCCATCTGGAGAAAGTTTGGATGTTCCGTCAACCGGAGGAGAGGAATTCGAGGGATTGGGATCTCGGACGTAATTTCGCTGTCAGAATGGGTGATGTCGCCCTCATCGGTTTGGACACCGCTGAAGACAAAATGGACACCAACCCTATTTTTGCCGGTCTGTTCAACAGCGACGCATATCGCCGCGCCCAAGTGGCATGGCTCCAGGATGCTTTGAAGCGAAAGGATATAGCCAAGGCGCCATTCTTGGTGGCCTTCTGCCACATTCCTTTGTTTGACTCCAGACCCACCTCTAACCCTGGCGATGTGGCTCCGGACGACAAAGATCCGAAGTACACGCATGATTTCGCTATCTGGCAGCGCACCTGCTCGCAGCTTTGGACACCTCTTTTGGAAAAAGCTCATTGCCAGTTGATTATCACCGCCCATGAGCATACCTATCGCCGTGACGATCCCACTCCGGGGAGAAGCTGGACACAGCTTGTCGGAGGAGGTCCTAGATTGGAAGAGGATCACTTCCCGACGGTGATCGAAGGAAAGGTGGAGAACGGCAAGTTGAATATCACTGTTCATAACGTCTTGACCGGACAGGTTCAAGACTCCATAACTTTTTCGCCCAGAAAGCGTTAGACAATGATTAGATTCTTTAAGCTGATATTCCTGGCGGCGGCTCTGTCGTCAGGAATATCTTTTGTCGCTTGCGGCGGGGAACGTCTCGTCGATTATGTTGAGCCAAGGATAGGTACCGCTCATTGCCGTTATTTCCATTTCGCCCCAGGCTCGCTCCCTTTCGGCATGGCAAAGCCAGGCCCTTCGACCAACGGCCATCTTGGGAACAGATCAGGATGGGAAGCAACCGGTTATGATTATCGGGACGGCTCCATCGAGGGTTTCCCGTGCGCTCACGAGTTCCAAGTGGGTGGAATAACCCTTATGGCTACCCGTGGAGGGGATACTCCTGTCACGATACCGGGAAGGCCTGACGGGACAGGTCCGAAAGGTTACCGCTCAGCGTTCAGCCATGAAGAGGAAATCGCCATGCCGGGATACTATTCAGTACTCTTGAAAGACTATGGCATCAAAGCGGAACTAACTGCTACTGAGAGGGTGGCATATCAAAGATTCACATTCCCGGCCGATTCACACAGCCGTGTGATATTCAATATCGGGAGCAGGATGGGAGAGAGTGGAGCGGTCAAAGATGCCAAGGTGGAGATCCTTCCTGACGGAACCGTGGAGGGCTGGGTTATAACTCTTCCCGAATATGTCAAGAAATACCAACCGGGTGCTGAGGTACCGATTTATTTCTCGGCTTCTTTGGACAAGGTCCCTTCCAAAACGTGGGCTTTCAACGGAGCTGATTGCCACGAAGGGGATAAGGCAAATGGAATAGGAGCGGGGCTATGCCTTGAGTTCGGAACCTCCGGGAACGAGGCGATAACCGTGAAGGTCGGAATCTCCTTTACCTCAGTGAGTAACGCCCGCTTGAACCGGGAAACCGAGTCCGGGAACCTGTCTTTTGACAAGGCTAAGAAAAAGGCGGTCAAGACATGGGAAGACTATCTTGGAAGAATCCGGGTCAAGACGGATGTGAGGGAAGACAAGGTCAAGTTCTACACGGGTCTTTATCATGCCTTGCTTGGCCGAGGGGTCTGCAGCGACATAAATGGAGCATATCCGAAACATGACGGATCGATCGGCCAGATTCCCTTGAAGAACGGCAATCCTGAGTTCAGGCTTTACAACACCGATGGCATCTGGGGAGGGCAGTGGAACCTTGTGCAGCTTTGGGCGATGGCCTATCCGGAGCATCTGTCTGATTATATCACCTCTCATTTGCAGGTATTCAAGGACAGCGGATGGCTGGGTGACGGACTGGCCAATTCCCGTTATGTCTCTGGAGTCGGCACTAACCTGTTATCACTTGTTATTGCCGCGGCCTACGAGTGCGGCATCCGGGATTTCGACATTGATTTGGGTTACGAGGCATGCCGTAAAAACGAGTTGGAAGGGGAGGACCGACCCCTCGGGGCAGGCAAATCCGACACCGACCAATTTGTGCGCTATGGGTATGTGCCTCACCTCGAGGCCGGAACGGGACCGGATGAGACATTTATGTTCAGTGCCTCCCATACTTTGGAATACTCTTATTCGGCATACGCTGTCGCCCAGCTTGCCCGCCAGCTTGGGCATCAGGCTGATTATGAGCTGCTGACGAAATTGTCTAAAGGTTGGGAACATATCTACGACGATGATCTTGACCTGGTCCGTCCTAAGCTTGCCGACGGCCGTTTCATTGATAATTTCGACCCGATGCAAGTTTGGAGAGGTTTCCAGGAAGGAAACGCTTGGCAGTACACGTTCTATGTCCCGCATGATGTGGACGCGCTTGTCGGCAAAGTGGGTCCTGAGGTGTTCAACGAGCGTTTGGACAGCATATTCACACTCTCCAGACCGAAGATATTCAGTGGCGGAACTGTAGTTGAGGCATTTGCCGGTCTGAGGACGCTATATAACCACGGCAACCAGCCTTGCCTCCATATCTCCTGGCTTTTCAATGATGCCGGACGGCCGTCCTTGACACAGAAATGGGTTCGGGCTATTCTTGACGAGTTCTATGGGACCGATGGCATCCATGGCTACGGTTACGGCCAGGATGAGGATCAGGGCCAACTCGGGGCTTGGTACGCGATGTCATCCCTTGGGCTTTTCGATGTAGGTGGCCTTACGGCCGAAGACCCTTCTTTCGGGATCGGCTCACCCTTGTTCGACAAGGTGACATTCCGTTTGAACCGGAACTACTTCAAAGGAAGGAAGTTCAAGATGGACATGAAAGGGAACTCAAAGCGGAATATATACGTTAAAGAATTTTCCCTAAATGGGAAAGCCCTTCATCGTACCAGACTTAAATTCCGGGATTTCGCTAAGGGTGGACATGTTAGGATGACAATGTCCGACACCCCTTCAGACAATTATTGACAGGCTACTCGTCCGAGATTTTGCAATCTCCGGCATCCAAGGCCTTCAGAGCCTTCATGAGCTCTTCCGCCTCTTCTTTTTCATGGAAAGGGCCGGCTTTGAATACCACAGATCCGTTCTCCACACTTTTTGCGACATCGGCTCCGGCTTTTCTGAAAACTTCTATCGCACCCTCCGGAAGTGACTGACCGTTAGATGGATAGAACACCACGGTGTACAATCTGTCGTTTTCGAGTTTCCGGGCGTTGTTGACGCTGATCTGCTCACCGTCCTTATAGGCTCTGATCTCAGCAGTACGGAATCCTTGCTTCTTGACTTTGTTGAGATTGGAGAGGGCGTCGGCATAAGTCCTGAACAAACCCACAGAGCAGATGTATTTGCCTCCCGACTGTCTCTCAAAGACCGGACTTAGACCCTTTATGTCAGCGATCGTGGCCTTTCGGGATTGGGTGAACATCTGGATCTGGTAGATTATGCCCTCTGGGAGTTTGTTGTTCTCAGCGAACCTGCCTTCGGGGAGGATCATGAATGAATAATCAAACTTTTTCTCAGGCTCCCTGATAGCCAATTCGGGAGCAGGCCCGTAACTGTGACGTGTGAATCTGACACTTGATGGCCTTCTTGCCACCTCGTTTTCCGCCCGTTCCTGCAATTTGCTGACATCCAAGACAATACCATTAGCAAGAAACTCCATCTCCAAAGCCTGGAGACCTTTGACGGCTTTTTGGAGAGCGTCGTTTAGCGCTGGAAACTGAAGCTCTTTCGCCAAGATTTCCTCCGACAGAGTGGCCTTTCTTTCATCGCTTGCGGACGAGTATTCGCTCCTGAGCGCTTCCAGGCCCTTGTTGAATCTGGATACAGAGTCCCGTAAGGAACGGACCTCTTTCATTTTCTCCATATAACGCTTGGCCTCTTCGCCAGTGTTATCATCGTTTGATCTCTCGATCTTTCCTGGATCGAGAGCGGGGAATAAGCTGGACAAGGCCCTCAAGTCTCTCACATCCATGATGGCCTCACGGACGGGCATGCCGTCATATTCAATCACATAGACACAGACACTGTCTTTCGAGCAGGACCTGTTAGAGGCGAAGATTGAGAAACGTCCGTCTTCCGTGTTCATGAACAAGAAGTCGTCATAAGGTGAAGAATATGGGAACCCCATGTTGACCGGGACGTCCCAGTCTCCTGTCTCTGGATTCCATTTAGAGACATACAAATCATATCCTCCCACACCATAAAGCCCCTTTGAGGCGAAATACATTGATTCCCCATCGGGAGAGAGCATGGGATAAATCTCGTCAGATGAACTGGTTAACTGCTCATTGATAAGGGTCGGAGCAGTCCACATCGAGTCGGCCAATGAGGTTCTGTAGATATTTCGGATACCCTCGTCGTCAGCTGCGGAATAGTAGATATCTTTTGCTCCTTCCGGATAATAGACAGCCTGAGCGAGGCCATCTCCGCCTTTGGGATCCAGCTGGTTGGGTGACTTGCGCCAACTGTTGTCTTCCAGAGGGTAAAATAGGAGGAAATCCTTAAGTGGGAAAGTCCTTCTGGCCACAACTACAGGCCTGCTGCAGAACTCCATCATCTTCTGCCCATTCTTGCTCATGATACTCAGGTCTTCGACTTTGTCGATGGCGGTGGAATCGAGTTCCACAACTTGCCGGCAGAGTTCATCCGCAAGGATAAAGTCATAAGCCAACCTGGCCGAGTCAGCTTTTGCTATCAGTCTGTCTATGGTAGTCTGTGATCCCGCTATTTGACAGATGGCGAGCAGGATCAAGGTTATCAGCGAAGTGTCAAAAAATCTCTTTCTCATTCCGGAAAATCGGAGTCAACATGACTGCAAAAATAAGAAATACTTGGCAGATAATTTCTTTCTAAGAAAAAAATGCTAAATTTGTACCCTTATTTTTATGCCCGAACGCAAAAACAATAAAAATATAAAGTAAAACATTATGCAAAGTAAAGGTTGGATAAGGCTAGTCGCCATCTTGCTCGCCATCGCTTCGATTTGGCAGCTTTCTTTCACGGCGGTGACTGCCATCCAGGAAAGGAAGGCTGAGAAGTTCGCTGAGAAAGCGGCTGTCGCGGCCATGAATTCCGCTTCGTTCGCCAAGGTTTCCCCTGAGGACCAGGCGTATTATCTTGATTCAATCAGGAAGGACCAGAACAGGGTCTACATTGATTCCATCTCCTCGAAGAAGGTCTATCTTTGGAACACTTACAAAGACACCAAGGCCAAGGAAATCAACCTCGGTCTGGACCTCAAGGGAGGTATGAACGTCATGCTCCAGGTCCAGCTTCAGGATCTTGTCAGGGCTCTGTCGGGTGATAACCCTTCACCTGCCTTCCAGCAGGCTCTAGCCCTTGCGAAAGAGAGAAGCGTCAACTCCAGGGATGACTTCATCACCCTCTTCGGCAACGCTTGGAAAGAGGTCGCCGGTGGCCAGAGGCTTTCCCAGATTTTCGGTACTTACGAGATGAAGGATAAGATCAAGCCCGAGTCAACGGACGCCGATGTTATCGCCGTTATCCGCAGTGAGGCTGAGAGCGCCGTCTCGAACTCCTTCAACGTCCTTAGGAATCGTATTGACCGTTTCGGTGTGACCCAGCCTTCTATCCAGAAGATCGGAAACAGCGGACGTATTCTTGTTGAGCTCCCCGGTGTCAAAGAGCCTGAGCGTGTCAGGAAACTCCTCCAGGGTACGGCTTCCCTCGAATTCTGGGAGACTTTCACCAACCAGGAGATCTCCGGTTATCTTGCCGAGGCTAACGCCAAATTGGCCCAGATCCTTGCTGAGGAAACTCCCGCCGCTCCCGTTGAGGAGAATAAGGAGGCTGATGGAGAGGATATCCTTGGATCAGAGCTCGCCCAGAACCAGAACGCTGACGCTGACCTCGAGGCTTACAAGAAGCAGAACCCTCTGTTCGCTGTCTTGTCGCCCTCACAGTATACCGGCAACGCTTGCATAGGTTTCGCTTCCGGTGTTGACACCGCTAAGGTCAACAGGTACCTTGCGATGCCTCAGATCGCTGAGATATTCCCGGCTGAGTTCATCCCGATGTGGTCTGTGAAGCCTTCAGAGATGTTCGACTCCGACAATATCTTCGAACTCATCGCCATCAAGTCAACTTCCCGTAACGGAAAGGCCAAGCTTGACGGTGGTGTGGTCACCGATGCCCGCGTGGTCTATGACCATGGCACCAACGGTGAGCCTTCCGTTTCCATGAGCATGAACGCTGAGGGCGCCAACATCTGGGCCCGCATGACTGGTGACAATGTTGGAAGGCAGATCGCCATCGTCCTCGACGGCATGGTGTATTCCTATCCTAATGTCAACAGCGCCATTACTGGTGGAAACTCCTCTATCACAGGTCATTTCACTCCCGATGAGGCCACTGACCTCGTGAACGTATTGAAGTCTGGTAAACTTCCCGCTCCTGCCACTATCATTCAGGAGCAGGTTGTCGGACCTTCCCTCGGAGCCAAGTCGATCAAGGCTGGTATGATCTCCTTCCTGATCGCCTTCCTCCTTGTCCTTCTCTACATGATATTCTTCTATCAGGGTGCCGGTATCGCCGCTGACATCGCTCTGCTCTGCAACGTCCTGTTGCTCTTCGGAGTTCTCGTGTCATTCGGCGCTGTCTTGACTCTGCCTGGTATAGCGGGTCTCGTGTTGACGATGGGTATGGCTGTGGATGCCAACGTTATTATATATGAACGTATCAAAGAGGAGCTCGCTGCCGGCAAGGGTCTGAGCAAGGCTGTGGCCGACGGTTACAAGAACGCCTATTCCGCCATTATCGACGGTCAGGTGACCACCCTCCTTACTGGTATCGTTCTCTTCGTGTTCGGTTCCGGTCCTGTCCAGGGCTTTGCCACCACGTTGATCATTGGTATCATCACCTCTGTTCTCACCTCCATCTTCATCACCCGTCTTATCTTTGACGACCGTATCAAGAAGGGCAAGAACATCACGTTCGAGAACAGCCTTACCAAGAACTTCCTTAAGAATACCCATATCGACTTCATCAGCGCCCGTAAGGTGTCCTACATCGTTTCCGGTGCTCTGATCCTCATCTCGATCATCTCTATCTTCACCAAGGGATTCACCTACGGTGTCGACTTCACCGGTGGCCGTACTTATGTCGTCCGTTTCGACAAGCCCGTTACCGCTGAGGAGATCCGCCAGGCCGCTATCGCTGAGTTCGACGGTGCCGTCGAGGTCAAGCAGTTTGGTGGTGAGAGCCAGATGAAGATCACGACCCAGTACAAGAACAATGAGGAGTCTTCCGAGGTTGACGCCGAGGTTGAGGGCAAGCTCTTCAACGCTCTCGCTCCGTTCTTCGCTGAGAAGTTGACCCTTGATGACTTCAAGTCTACTCTTGGGAACGCTAATGGTATTATTTCTTCCGACAAGGTCGGTCCTACTATCGCCAACGACATCAAGAGGGACGCTGTCATAGCCGTCATCCTCGCCCTGATCGTCATCTTCGCCTACATAGCCTTCAGGTTCAGGGGCTGGACATGGGGTCTCGGTGGTGTCGTCTCGCTGGCCCACACCGCTATCATCGTCATCGGTTTCTTCTCCTTGTTCTCCGGCATCCTGCCGTTCAACCTCGACGTTGACCAGACATTTATAGCGGCTATCCTGACGATTATCGGTTACGCTATCAACGATAACGTGGTTATCTTCGACCGTATCCGTGAGTACAGGACCCTGCATCCGAACACCGATATCAAGACCAACACGAACCAGGCTCTTAACGCGACCCTGACCCGTACAGTCAACACTTCGGTGTCCACCCTCGTCACCATGCTCGCCATCGCAATCTGGGGCGGAGAGTCCATCAGGGGTCTCGCTGTCGCTCTCATCCTCGGTATCCTGATCGGAACTTACGCTTCCATCTTCATCGGTACTCCTGTGATGTACGACGCCACAATCGCTCGTCAGAAGAAGCTTGCGGCTGCCGAGCCTGCTAAAGGAACGAAAAAGTCCGCGAATTGATAATCCATAAATGGGTTCAGAGAAACGCCAGCCTTCGGGTTGGCGTTTTTTTTACTATATTTGTGAAATTTAAAGCGTTTTTATAACCATTAATTAATAAAACATGAGCGAGAAATTCAGAATTGAATCAGACCTGCTGGGAGAGCTTCAAGTCCCGGCTGACGCCTATTACGGAGTGCAGACCCAGAGGGCGTTGAATAACTACAAGATTTCAACTACCAGGATGTGCCATTATCCTGATTATGTCATCGCCATGGCTTGCATCAAGTACGGAGCGGCGAAGACCAACAAGGAGCTCGGTGCCCTGGACCCGACAATAGCCGACGCTATAATGGTTGCCTGCAAGGAAATCATTGACGGTAAATTCCATGACCAGTTCCCTGTGGACATGATGCAGGGAGGAGCCGGAACATCGGTTAATATGAATGCCAATGAAGTGATCGCCAACAGGGCCCTCGAGATCATGGGACATCAGAAAGGTGAGTACAAATATTGCTCTCCGAATGACCATGTGAACTGTGCCCAATCAACTAATGACGCGTATCCTTCAGCCTTCCGTTACGCTTTCATCAGGATGAACCGCAAACTTGAGGCGAGCCTCAAGGACTTGATCGCGGCTTTCCGCGCGAAGGGTGAGGAGTTCAAGGATGTCATCAAGATGGGACGTACCCAGTTGCAGGACGCTGTTCCTATGACTTCCGGCCAGGAGTTCCATGCCTACGCCACCAACCTTGAGGAGGAAGTCGCTAATCTTGAGAGGAATGTCAATCTCCTTTATGAGATCAATATGGGCGGTACAGCCATCGGTACCGGTCTTAACGCGAAGCCTGGTTTCGCTACCCTTTGCGCCGCCAACTTGACCGAGCTTACCGGCGAGAAGTTCATCGCTGCTCCTGACCTGGTGGAGGCTACACCTGACACTGGCGCTTACGTGAGCTATTCCGGTGCTTTGAAGAGGCTTGCGGTCAAGCTTTCCAAGATATGTAACGACCTCAGGCTGATGGCTTCCGGCCCTCGCTGCGGACTTAATGAGATCAATCTGCCGCCCAAGGCTCCCGGTTCCTCAATCATGCCTGGAAAGGTCAATCCTGTCATCCCTGAGGTAACCAACCAGGTTTGCTTCAAGGTTATCGGCAACGATGTCACTGTCTCCTTTGCCGCCGAGGCTGGCCAGCTCCAGCTTAATGTGATGGAACCTGTTATCGCCCAGTCGGTTATGGAGAGCATAACATGGCTGACCAATGCCATGAACACCCTCCGGAAGGAGTGCGTCGAAGGCATCACGGTCAATAAGGAACGTTGTTACGACATGGTAAAGAACAGCATCGGTATTGTTACCGCTCTTAACCCGATTATAGGTTACAAGGCCAGCACCAAGATAGCCAAGGAGGCTCTTGAGACCAACCGTTCGGTCTATGACATTGTCCTTGAGCAGGGTGTGATGACTAAAGAAGAGCTTGACAAGGCTCTCGATCCGGAGAATATGATCGGATAACCTGGACGGATTATTCCAGGCCCCACGTTTGATTTGGTTCGGGCCCCATCTCGAGATCGAGCGTTCCTCCTTTCAGCAGTTCGGAAGCGGGGAATTTGAATGAGTTCCATATCTTCCCGTTCAACCGGGCGCTTTGGACGTAGATGTTCCTGCGTGAGGCTCCATGGGCCGTGATGACAAAATTGTCTCCGCGCCCATAGCGCCCGCCGAGGTCTATAGTGACCTCCTCAAACATAGGGCTGGCTATCTCATAGACCGGATCGACACCGCAGCCTCCATCCATCTGGAAAAGCCCTAGGGCGATCATCACGGCCCAGGCGCTCATCTGCCCCTGGTCCTCATCGCCCAAGTAAGCGTTGCCCAGCCCATAGCCATAGTAGCGATCCAGGATTGACCGGCTCCAGCGCTGAGTCTGCCAGGGTTGGAGGGCATAATTGAACATCAGAGAGAAGTGCATGGACTGTTGGTTGCCCTGTACCACCGGATGATCCCAGTATTGCTCGCCGGGTGCATTGTAACGGAAGGGTTCGTCCCGCTCGAAACCGCTCAAGAGACGTTCGCGGAAGCGTTCCGCCCCTATCTTATCCACCAGGGCAGGGATATCCTGAGGGACAAAGAAGGTCAGTTGCCATGAATTTCCCTCCACATATTCTTCGTTGGCACCGCTCCGGTACGGGTCAAAGGGTTCCATCCACTGTCCATTGCTGTCGCGCAGGTGGCAATAGCCATCCTCGCTGATAGCGTTCTTCCACCAGTATCCCCGATCGTTGAACCGCTCATAAATAGCCTCGTTGCCAAGAGCTTTAGCAAGTTGTCCGACGGTCCAGTCGTCATAGGAATACTCCATCGTGTTGGAGAAGCGTCCCTGGTCATATGGAACGTAATGATGCTCCATATAGGTGGCGAGGTCCCGGTTGCCGGCGAAGCCCTTGAAAACCTTGCCTCCGGGCGTGGTTTGCATCTTCACGGCAGCTTCCAGCAGTTTCCCGGTATCAAAATCCCGGATGCCCATCTGGTACGCGCTGACACATAGGGGTATTTCGTGTTCGGCCACCATCACTGGGATGTAGTTGAGACCGGCCGGACCCTTGGCCAGCCATCCGTTGGCATCGTACATGGCGAGCTGTGAGCGGACCCATTTGCCGGACCATTCAGGCACAACCAGGTTCCAGAACTGGTTTAGATTCCAGAAAGTGTTCCAGAACGCGTCGCAACCAAGCATGACATCGTTTGCGGGATCTTTTACGGTCCTTATCTTGCCATCCGTCGAGAGCCACTGTCCGTTGACATCGCTCCAAATGTTGCGGCTGCAGACCGAACGGTACATGTGATTGTAGAAACGCTCTTTTTCCATGCGGTTGTCGGTCTTGACGGCAATCCGGGAGAAGATATCGTTCCATACGTCCTTTTGATTTCGCACAACGGCTTCATAATCCCAGCCGAAGGGTCCGGTCACTTCGGATGCGAGGTTTTCTGAGGCGTTGGCAATGCTGACCAGGGAGATCCCGGAACGCATCTGTACCATTGGTTCCGATGAATCGAAGGTGACGAACAGCCCCGCCTCGGTGCAGTTGCCCCAGTGCTGGCCGCGGACATTTACGGCCACATCCGGTCCGGTCCAGGACCCGACACTCTTGATGTCCCGGTCGAATTCGAGCACGAAATTCACTTTATAATCCTGATCCGCGTCATGGCTCCAGACGCCAGGTGAAAGCTGGTGGCAGTATCCCTCAATCCTCCTCTCGCCCACCTGGCGGAACTCGGCGTCGGCGATCTTGAAATCGTATTCCGCTTGTGGATGAAGATCCACGAGTATGCGTCCGTCGCCCCGGTCGGTCGGGAAAGTGAAGCGGAAGAACCCGCAACGTGTCGTCGCGGACATTTCCGCTTCAATGTCATAATCTGTCAGATGTACGCTGTAACTGCCGATTCCGGCTTTCTCGCTGCGCTTGTCGATCCTTGAACGATAGCCTTCATCAGGTCGTGTCTCGTCTCCAACGGAAACCTTCAGCGGGCCGTTAGCTGGCATGATGCCGATTCCGGAGAGGGTCCATTCGTGTATGTGGCTGAAGCAACCGACATTCTCGAAATTAGGCTGATATCCTGCCTGCCAGCCTATGTTCTGGTTGTCCGGGCTGAGTTTGACCATGCCGAATGGCATCCATGGCCCAGGGGCTATCATCCAGCGGGAATGGGAGCTACCGAGCCGAGTGTCCACATAGTCGGCATAGGTCTGGAGACGTCGCGGAGACCGGATTACGGTGCCGGAGGCCAGTTTCCTCGCTCCTTCCATCACTTCATACCGGCTCTCAGTCGCGGTCTCGACGGCTGGCATAGGGACTTCAAGGACGTAGCGTCCCTGTTCCAGTTTTTTCTTCATCAAAGGTTCTCCATCAAGTTTGACCGTAAGCTCTGGTGAACCCTTGAGCGATTCCGCATCCACAATCAGAGCCTGCGTCTTGTCGTCCAACTGGTAATCGGCAGCCTTGACTTCCCGGATGAACGCGTTCCCGGGACGGATGACCCTGTAGGAGGAAGGACCAGTCAAGGAGATCGCGTCGAAAAGCACCCACGAACCCTCGATGATCGTGAGGGTCACGAGGTTGCCGCCCTGACGGAGGTCTGAACCCTTCAGCGCGATCTCAAGGGTCTCGGGGAAAGCGTTCGACAAGTCTCCGGCGAGGCTCAGCGTATCCGTGAGGTCGAGACCCTGGCTATGGGGAGGCTGGCCAGTAAGGTCTGCTTCCCCACGCTGAAGTTGTGTGTAATTGTCTTTTTCGTTTATGGTTACCTTGAGAAGGGGCTTGAAGCGCGAAGCATAATCCGCCAGCGCTATATTGAGCGCGAAATCCTCGTCGTCGGCCGGTTGCTTGTCCAGTGTGAAGAGGATATTGATGAAATTGGGCCGCCACCCGGCCATAGGGGCGGATCCGCCCCAATAATCGGTTATGCCGGCGAGAGCGTAGGGGGAATCGTTGTCTGGTCTTGAGTGCCCGATCACATAGACCCTGTCTTCATATCCGAAATCGGCTTCGAGATAATCCTTGAACCCGTCCGGAGCCAATGCGAACTCGTTAGGAGTGCCGTCGGGCTTCCCGATCGACCAGAGGGTCTTGCTTCCGGTCCGGCAGGAGGCGCATAATACGGCCGTAAAAGCCAAGACGGCCATGAATGAATATCGGGTTTTCATGCGTTGTTCGAGTCGGTTCAGGAACAAAAAAAGCGGTGACCCGGGAAGGCCACCGCCTTTTTCTGTTCATTTAGAATAATTTACTTGATCTTCTTGTAGCCGTAACGGGCCTCATCACCAAGCTCGATCTCGATCTTCATGAGACGGTTGTACTTGGCGATACGGTCGGTCCTTGAAAGGGAACCGGTCTTGATCTGGCCACTGTTGGTAGCGACGGCGATGTCGGCGATCGTGGTGTCCTCGGTCTCACCTGAGCGGTGGGAAGTCACGGTCGTGTAGCCGTTGCGGTGAGCCATCTCGATGGCGTCAAGGGTCTCGGTAAGGGAACCAATCTGGTTGACCTTGATGAGGATGGAGTTACCAGCACCCATCTCGATACCCTTCTGGAGGTACTTGACGTTGGTGACGAAGAGGTCGTCGCCGACGAGCTGGCAGCGTCCGCCGATAGCCTTGGTGAGCTTCACCCAGCCTTCCCAGTCTTCCTCGGAGAGGCCGTCCTCGATCGAGTCGATCGGGTACTTGGTGATAAGCTGCTCCAGATAGGCGATCTGCTCCTCGCTGGTGAGCTTCTTGCCGTTAGGATCCTTCTGCTTGCCATCCTTGAGCTGCTTGTAGTCATAGTAGAAGGTGTCACCCTCCTTGAAGCAGAACTCGGAAGCGGCGCAGTCCATGGCGATGGTCACGTCCTTTCCGGGCTCGTAACCAGCCTTCTTGATGGCCTCGATGATGCAGTCAAGAGCGTCGTCGATGCCTTCGAGCTTCGGGGCGAAACCACCCTCGTCACCGACGGCGGTGGAAAGGCCACGGCCCTTGAGAACCTTCTGGAGGGCGTGGAAGACCTCGGCGCCGATACGGACAGCCTCAGCCTCGCAGGCGGCTCCGACAGGACGGATCATGAACTCCTGGAACGCGATAGGGGCGTCGGAGTGAGCTCCACCGTTGATGATGTTCATCATCGGGACAGGGAGGACATAGGCGTTGGTTCCACCGATGTAGCGGTAGAGAGGAATGCCGAGATACTCAGCGGCGGCCTTCGCGACAGCGAGGGAGACACCGAGGATGGCGTTGGCTCCGAGGTTGCTCTTGGTGGGGGTGCCGTCAAGCTCGATCATGGTCTTGTCGATGGCCCTCTGCTCGAGAGCGGACATGCCGATGATAGCGGGAGCGATCTTGTCGTTGATGTTGTCGACAGCCTTGAGGACGCCCTTGCCGCCGTAGCGCTTGGGATCGCCGTCACGAAGCTCAAGAGCCTCATTCTCACCGGTGGAAGCGCCTGAAGGAACAGCCGCTGTGCCGATAATACCGCTTTCGAGGACCACCTCGGCCTCGATTGTGGGGTTTCCTCTTGAATCGAGGATTTCCCTTCCTGTAACTTGGATAATTCTCATGATTTATGAATAATAAATTAAAGTTGTTTCTACAATCTCACAAAGATAAGAATTATTCCTCACAATATGAACCTTAAATACTCTCAACTCCTACAGCCTCAAGCAATGCGGCCCATTTTGACAGAACAGAGGCCTTGGCGCTGATGCATGATTCGGCGATGTCGTTGAACACCTGAACGGCGAGGAGGTAGTCCAGAAGGGATGAATCACCCTTGGTATAGGCCTCCTTACTGCTTTCCATTATTGTACGAGCTTGGGCGAGAGTCTCGTCGGAGTCGTTCTCGTAAGTTTTGACAGCGGCCCTGTAGGATGAATACGCCATCCTTACCTCTGATTCGATTTGTCTCAGAGCCGCCTCGTAGGCCGCTTCTGCTTGAAGGACGGCTTTCTCGGCAGCGACACGCTCCCCTTTGTTGGCTGAAGAAAACTTCAGGGGAATAGACACGCCGACGGTCACGCCTCTGAACATGGGGGCGGGAGCGATCTCGTTTCGGACTTCTGTGTTGTGGGAATATCCCATATTCACGCCAAGGTCAGGGGCCCTTTGCGCTTTGACAAGAGCAAGGTTCTTCTGAGACAGGCTTTTTGACAAGTATGCCGCGCGGATGTCAGCCCTGTTGTCTTGAGCCAAGGCGACCAGATAGTCTATCGGATATTCTTTAATAGGTGTCAATATGTCATCCTGGATCTCATGGAAAGCCATCCCGCCAGCAAGATAAGAGAGAGTGATGAGAGCGTTTGTATATTCAGATTCAGCCTGAATAAGATCTCCTTTCATAGCCTTGGATTCTATCGATGACTCCAGAGCATCGACTCTTCCTATTTCTCCCAAAGCCGCCTTTAGGCTGTCCGAGATGGCGATCGCATCCATACTCTCGCTTGAGGATTTTTTCAAGGAAAGTATTGAGTGGGTTTGCCAGGCATTTGCCCATGCTTCGATAGCTTCGCGTCGTAGAGCTCTGAAGTAATCCTCCAGGAGAGCCTTGGTGATTTCAGTCTCTTCTTTGGCGACAGCTATCCTGGCCTTGCGGGCATTCCCGAGATTGAAATTATAGGATAGTCCCAAATCCACTGAACGCCCCATCATAAGTGTACGGTCCTGATTGTCCGAATACTCTGCGGAAAACTCTGGATCATTGAAAACCTTGGCCGCAATCGCCTGCGCCTCAGCTATTTCCACATTGTATTTTTCCGCGATGTAGGCGGCATTCGAGCGTTCCACTTCAGACAGGAAAGACTCAAGTGTTTGCGCCATCCCAGTCACACATAGCAACGAGGATAACAGGAGGCTAAAATACTTCTTCATTATTCTTCACGGTTTTTTCACCCCTTCGTTTCTCCATGCGATAGTAGAGGGTAGGAAGCACGAATAAGGTTATTATAGTCGAAAACAACAATCCGTAGACAATCACTGTAGCCAATGGCCTCTGCACGTCAGAACCCACGCCCGTGGCAATAGATGCGGGGAGTAGTCCGAGGATTGCCACAGTGGCGGTCATCAAGACCGGTCTAAGACGGTGGGAAGCGCCCTCCGTCACAGCCTCTTTAAGAGGTATACCCTTGACCCTAAGCCCGTTAATATGGGAAATCATGATGACTCCGTTTTGAATTGTCAACCCGAACAGCGCTATGAAGCCGACAGCGGAAGACACATTGAAAGTCATTCCCCTGACATTGAGAGCCAATAGTCCTCCGAACAAGGCGAGTGGAAGCAACGAGATCAGCAGCGCGGCCTGCCTGAAGTTACCGAAGGCACCGAATAGAAGCAGGAACATCAACGCCAGCACAAAAGGAATGACAACCCCAAGCCGGGAATATGCCCTCTTCTGGTTCTCGAACTGGCCGTCCCATTTCAGTGAAAACGCGGTGTGGTCGTAATTGACCTCATGCGCTATCTTGGAGTTGGCCTCATTAAGGAAAGCGGTCAGGTCTTTACCGCGGAGATTGACTCTGATGATTAGGTGACGGCGTCCCATCTCGCGGGTGATGGTGCTGGCGCCAAGGACAGAGGAGACTTCCGCGACGGCTGAGAGCGGAATCCTGTCACCAGAAGCGGTGACGAGGGGGAGATCCGCGATTTTTTCAGGCGTGTCCCTGCTGTCTTCCTTGAAACGACACGTCACATCGTAGACTTTACTTCCTATGAACACCTGTGAAACGGCCCGGCCACCAACCGCGGTCTCTATCAAGTCAGCAACGTCGGCGACATTGATTCCGTAATATGCTACCTTTTCCCTGTCAACTGATATCTTGAGTTGGGGAAGAGGAGGTTCCTGGTCGATGGTCACGTCAGTGGCACCCTTGATGTCCTTAATGACCTTCTCCACTTCCTCCGCTATCCGTCGGGCCTCGTCAAGGTCGTCTCCATATATCTTCATCGCCAAGTCACTGTGTGATCCGGCGATCTGGTCCATTACCATGTCGATGATGGGTTGTGAGAAGCCAACCTTGTAGCCAGGCATCTGAGCAATCCTGTCGGACATTTCCTCGATAAGGTCATCCTTGGTTTTCCCCATTTTCCACTTGGAATATGGCTTCAGGCCGACGCAGACCTCTATGTGAGATGAGGTGAATTCCTCCGTACCCTCGTCATCCCTGCCGACTTGCGTCATCACATATGTAACTTCCTCGAATTCATCCTTCAGAGCGTTTCTCAGATCATCGGCCATTCCCTTTGACTTCTCCAGCGAAATTCCGGGAGGGGTCTGGACTTGGATCCATATACCGCCTTCATCAAGATTGGGAAGAAAATCCTTTCCGACAGTGATTATCATCACGCAAACGGCCGCGAGCACGATCGCCATTCCCGTGAACACCCTTTTAGGCCTTTCGATAAGACCTTTAGTCCATTTTTTATAGGAAGAAGTCAGGTTCCGTATAACCTTGTTGTCATAGACTTTTCCAGGTTTGCGGTAAATCGAATATGACAGTCCAGGAATCAGGATCAGGGCAGTGGCGAGGGCTCCCAATAGGGCATAGCCGACTGTGAAAGCCATGGGGGTAAAGAGTTTCTTCTCTATCCTTTCGAAAGCGAACAGCGGCATGTAGGCTACAATGATGATGATGGTGGCGAAGAATATCGGTTTCGCGACTTCCTTGATTCTGGAAGCGGTTTCCTTCCCTCTGAGCGGAAGGCTTGTGTCTTCCTCTCTCAGTTTGAGTATAGTCTCCATCATGACGATGGCTCCGTCCACGAGTATTCCGAAGTCTATCGCCCCGAGGCTCAACAGGTTCGCAGGAATGCCTGTGATATTCATCAATATGAACGCCACAAGGAGCGAGATGGGAATTGTGATGGCGACAGCCAAGGCGCTCTTGATGCTTCCGAGAAATATCAACAGAATACTTACGACCAGAAGCATTCCGAAAAGCAAAGTGTGTTCCACCGTATGCAGGGTGGTTCCGACCAACTGCGTGCGGTCCATGAACATATGGATCTTGACATTTTCCGGAAGCTCATTCTCGTTGAGGTCATCAACCACCTTGTGCACCTGCTCCAGAACCTTGGAAGGATTCTGGTATCTCAGCATCTGGACGATTCCTTCAACTCCATCACTGAATGACAGGTCGTCATCCACATATCCGAGGACTCCTTTGCGTTCCAGGTTGCCATATTTGAGTTCCCCCAGATCGCTGAGGAACACAGGCACTCCATCTTCATTCTTGACAACGATCCTGCCCATGTCCTCAAGGTCCCGGATAAGGCCAACCCCACGAACAACATAGCTGACTTCTCCCATGGAGACCATGCTGCCACCGGCATTGGCGTTATTGTTTTCTATGGCTTCAGTGACTTCAGAGAGGGAGAGGTCATAGGAAGCCAATGCAGCGGGATCCAGTTCCACTTGATACTGTGTGGTGAGGCCACCGAAGTTGCTGACTGCGGCGACGCCTTGGATTTTTTGCAAGGCGGGGATCACGGTCCATTGGTTGAGGTCAGTCAGTTCCCTGAGGGAAACGTTGTCATCACCCACCAGGACATAGCGATAGATCTCCCCGGTGGGGGATGTCAAAGGATTGAGTTCTGGTACAGCATCGTAAGGTAAATCCACAGAACCTATGCACTCCATCACTCTCTGTCTCGCCCAATAATCCTCGGTCCCGTCTTCAAATACGAGGACAATAATGGAAAGACCAAATGCGTTTTTGCTTCGCATCATGGTTAGAGAGGGGATGCCATTCAGTGCCCTCTCAAGAGGGATTGAGATCTGTTGTTCCATTTCCTCGGCTGCGAGACCGGGGACCTGGGTCACCACATGCACGGTAACATCTGCGATGTCGGGATAAGCATCGATGGACAATCTGGTCCATGAATATATTCCGAAAAGGCACAGAACGAAGAATATAGCGGCTATCAGCCACCTGCGCCTGAGGATAAAGGAGATAAAGCGGTCCATAGGCTAATGGCTGAGGTAGATTCCACCTGTGGCGATCACGGTCTCACCGCCGTCAAGGCCTTCTGTGACCAATGCGACTCCTTCCTCGATGTTAGCTGTCTCCACGGGAACCTTCTTGAATACGAGTCCGTCTTGACAAACATAGACAAACTTGGAACCATTTCCCTGGAAAACGGCGGAAGAAGGCACTGTGATGGCGTTGCTGATCGCTTTGGAGAATACGGCGGAAACGAACATTCCCGGCTTCAGTGACCTCTCGGAATTGCCGCATTCAATCACGACCGGGACTGTGCGTGTCTTCATGTCAAGCATCTCGCCGACATATCTCACAGAGCCTTGACCGACCGGTTGGCCGGCTGATTCTATCGCCACATTTTGTCCTTTCGCGATTCCTTGGACCAATGATTCCTTGACATTAGCGGTTACCCATACCGACGATAAGTCCGCCACGGCTACAGGGGCCTCCTCGTCATCTGATAGAATTTTGCCCAGCACCAGGTTGTTCCTCACCACGACTCCCGAGATTGGGGACAGGACTCGTAATGGTTGTCCGACCTTCGCTGAAGACGGATTGACCCCGAATGTTGAGAGAACTTGTTTTGACAACGCCAAAGCCGCCTCGGCGTCTGAGCAGGCGCTTTGGACTTCTTCCAAGTCCTTGTCAGAGACTATTCCAGACTCATGCAGGGCTGTTTTTCGCCTGAGATCGGAAGTGGCGACTGAGACAGCGTTGCTGTTTTCCACATATTCCTTGACGGCTTCCATGAAGTCTGCGGAAGTGATCTCATACAAGGCTTGTCCCTTGTAAACCCTGTCTCCCAAGCGGACGAGAATGCGGCTTACCCTCCCTCCGAAAGGAGAGGCGACCTCGGCATAAGAGTCGGGTCTGGGGCTGACAGAAGCGGTCGCTATGAAGCTACTGCTGATATCCTGGGGTTGTACTGTCTGGAGAACCAGTTTTTTGGCGAGGGCGGATGTCTCATCAACCGTCACTAGGTCTCCGCTCGCCACAAAACCGGCTGAAGCGTTGTCTTCTCCTGAATTACTCCTGGATTTGCATCCAAGAATGACTGATGCACAAAGCATCAGTACTAAGTATTTCTTATTCATTAAGTTCTCTTATTGATATGATTAAATAAAGGATTGCGCGAGATAATGCGCAAGATGCAATCATATCAAAGACGGTGGTCCGCGAAGGTGAAAGCTGTTAACCGGGATCGCATCGAGGAACTTGACCGGAGACTCCATAAAGACGTATTCCAGGACCTCGATTCTGGAGATGCCGAGATCTGGAATGATGGAGTCGGTACATACGATGTGGCTTAGGATGTCCAGAAGCTTTAGCTGATTGTAGGTGTGTCCACCATCTGAATTACTTCCGGCATGGTCATCCAAATAAATATGCGAGTGGGTAATAATCTGGCCGTCAATCACATGGCAATGCCAGAACATCGTGGAACTGACATAATTGAACAGCAGGATTCCGACGAAAACAGCCGAAATCAGACTCTTCAATTTTGTTCCACTCAAACGCATGACCCCAAAGTTACACAGATAATTCACAAAAAGTCACTATATTGTAGTGAAAAGTAATACTATAACCATGAAACAGAGGCTTTTTCTCGTTTTTCTCACAACAATCTTTTGCTCAGGTATCGTCACCGGTCAAGAGCGGCTTCGCAGGGACCAGAGTTTTCTCGGCATTCATTTCGATTTTCACGCTGGCGCGGCCAACAAGAATATAGGCGCCAACACCACACCTGAGATGGTCGGGACAATCCTTGACATGGTCCATCCTGATTACATCCAGGTGGACTGCAAGGGTCATCCCGGGTATTCAAGCTATCCGACAATGGTCGGGAATCCGGCGCCGGGACTGGTTAACGATCCTCTTGCTGTCTGGAGAAAAGTGACCGCTGACAGGGGTGTTGGCTTGTATATGCATTATTCAGGAGTGTGGGATGCCAGGTCGGTCGAGCTCCATCCCGAATGGGCGATAAAAGATCCCGCTGGAAATCCCAGTGACAGAATCACTTCCGTTTTTGGGCCATATGTTGATAAACTGCTCATTCCACAACTTAAAGAACTGGCCGGCAAGTATCAGGTCGATGGCATGTGGGTCGATGGAGAGTGCTGGGCGACCGCTCTTGACTATAGTGAGAAGGCAGTCAAGCTTTTCAAGGAAGAGACAGGATTCGACGCTCCGACATCTCCTGAGGAGCCTCATTGGTACGAGTGGAAGCAGTTCTGCAGGGAAGGATTCCGGAAATATCTCCGTCATTACATCGCCGCTGTCAGAAGCGAATACCCTGATTTCCAAATCTGCAGCAACTGGGCATATACCCATCACATGTCAGAGCCGGTGTCTGCCCCCGTGGATTTCTTGTCGGGTGATTATTCTCCCACCAATAGCGTGAATTCGGCGCGGGTAGCCGCAAGGTATCTTGCCTGGCAAGGTGTTCCGTGGGATTTGATGGCATGGAGTTTCGCTGGCAATGGAGAAGCTCGTAGGCAGAAAACCTCCGTTCAACTGATGAGGGAGGCCGCGGTCACACTCTCTCAAGGAGGTGGTTTCCAAGCATATTACACCCAGAACGGGGACGGTTCGGTGAAGCTCGATAAGCTTACATCGATGGCGGACGTGGCTGTTTTCGCAAGAGCAAGGCAGAAATATTGCCACCATTCGGCCTCGGTTCCCCAAGTGGCCGTTCTTCTGTCCACTTACGACTATCAACATAGGAATCTCCCTGGCAATCCCGGGGCTCTGTTCCCTAATTTCACAGGTGGTGCGGCTGGGATAATGAACTGCCTTCTGGAGGCTCAATACAGCGTGGATCTTCTCGGAGAAGCCTCTCTGCTTCCTGACCTGAGCCGCTTCCCGCTGATTGTCATTCCTGAATGCGAGACACTGTCTGGGGTGTTCAGGGATGATCTTCTAGAATATGTCAAAGGGGGAGGGGCTCTTCTTGTCGTAGGCAAGGATATGGCTGACTTCTTCTCCTCGGCATCCGGAATTGGGCTCAAGGGATCCGAGTGGTTCAGCGCTGGTCTCGGTTCGGGAAAGATAGGATTCATCCCCACTGAAATCGCTGGTGATTATGAGTCAGGGAAAGGTTCTGACAGTATTAGGGCCAGAGTCAATGTACTTGTTAATGAACTGTTTCCCGAGCCATTGGTGGAAGTCCTTTCCTCTCCTTACGTGGATGTGTCTTTGAGGAAGTTGAACGGGACTCTCCAGGTTCACCTTGTCAATACCTCCGGCGACCACAGAAACACCCCCATCATCGATTCTATCGATCCGGTGAAGGATATCGAGGTTGCCTTGAGACTTCCGGAGAAGCCATCTAGGATAGTCTGCCAGCCAGAAGGGAAGGAGTTGAGATTCAAGTATAAAGGTGGCAAAGCCATCTTCAAGGTTCCATCCTTGGAGATTTATTCGATTATCGAGGTTGAGTAGTTAATTAATGCCTAGGGCTTTCATCGCGAAGGCATAGGCGCCCAAGGATATTGCCCGGCTAGCGCCGAGGCTTGAGATGGCTATTCCGGTTTTCTTCACAAAGTCGTAACGGGCGGTCATGTCAGTGCCGGGAATATTCACGGCCTTTGACTCGTCTTTCAGGAAATCGGCCTTGTCGTCTTTGTCTGTCAGGTCGAACAACTTGCTTTGGAGGCATGGGAAGGATGCACCAGACCTTGTCCCGACAGATCTTCGGGCTTCCTGAATCAAGGCCGGCATGAAGAATTCGGATGCCCCTGACAAGCCTCCTCCTATCACCACGATTCCGTCAACGATATCGAGGGCGTGGACTATGCCATGGGCGGCATGGCGGCCAAGTGAGGCGAAACTCTCTTTGGCAGCCTCAACGTTTCCGGGTCGTTGCCCTTTAGCTATCTCGAAAATGTCCTTTGGAGTCAGGCCGGTAGTGTCTTCACCAGACAGGAGACCATAGGATCGTGTGACAGCCCTGATGCTCACACCTTCCTCCACGATGAGTTCCGGCTCACTTGGATGGCGCATAAGCCAAACGTCTCCACCGCAGCCAGCCTGACCCAGGGCAAGTACATTTCGCCCCAGCTTGTCACATGACCTTTGCAGGCCCATTCCCCTGTGTTTTCCCACATGACTCTCCCGTCAGTCACATTGTTGGCGTCGAAAGCGCCGGAAAGGCTTCCTGAGGATGTGACTTTGGCTTTAGGAGCGATATTACCGGGTGCCGCCTCGACGGCCGCAGATAAAAGAAGGAGGACCAGCGCCGATAGGACCGTCTTCCTTAAAGAATTAAATAACATTTGGTTTGTATTAGTGTAATTATATAGCCTCAAGCAGGCCTTCTATTGAGCCCACGACCTTGTCAAATATTTTGTACATCAGTTCCGGCTCCTGTTTCTCGGGGATGTAAACAATTGTCTTAAAGCCCTTTCCGGCGAACCATCCGGCCTCAGTGTGAGCCGAGCGGCCGCATGGAAGCACCAGCACGCATGTGTCCGCCCAGAGCATCGCGTCGAAGTCCGCCTTGAAACCTTTCTCGGCTATCGGATGGTCAAGGTTGCCGATGTAACTCTCAACGTCCCAATCTTGCCAGTCATCGGAAATGTCTGACCAGTGGAAACCGCCGGGGTTGGCGACAGGGTTACGGAAATCATACACTTCATGTCCGGCATCAAGGAGACGCCTCACCACTTCTGGTTGATAGGGGTTGCGCCAACTTGACGCCACGTAGATTTTTGCCATATCGCTAATATAGTGTATTTTCGGCTATATCAGTCCTTTCTCCTTCGCTTTTGAGATTAATTCCGCGGTATTGGCGACCTCGAACTTCTGAAGGAGCTTTTTCCGATACCATTTGATGGTTGCTATGCTGAGGAACAACTTCTCCGCTATCTGTGGACTGGTCATGCCTTCGGCTATCAGCGGAAGAATCTCCTCTTCCCTTTTCGTGAGGAAAGGTTCCACCTCATGTTCTTCGGATTCCCGGCTATCTTCAAGTGCCTCATCAATCACGGCATCGGCGGCATCCCTCTGTCTTCGGAATATCCAAGCCTTACGTCCGACAGCGAGGAGAATTATAGCCAGTAATGCCAGGGCTATTGAGCCTAAAGTAATAATTCTGAATTGTTTCTTTTGTTGCGACAGCACTTTGCCCAAGAGGTCTAGAGTCTCAATTCTCGCCCTGAATTCCTGATCCTCATGCAGGGAATAATACTTGTCTGCTTCCTTTAGATATTTGAAGGCCTTACGGGTCTTGCCAACGTCCAGCCACAGATTCCCCAATCCCTTCATGGCGGATGAGATCTGGAGCGAGTCGCCAGATGCTAGGGCATATTTCAGGGATGTGTCGTAACACTCCTTCGCCTGTTTGAATTCTTTATCTTCCCTCCATGTCTCTCCCATGTTATAGTAAAGTATGGCGCTGCTCTCATTCCAGCCATGTTTCTCGAATATCTCGCCGGCCTTACGGTAGTATTCCATTGCCTGCGGGATTGAGTCCATCATATTGAGGCAGTTGCCAATGGCTCCGTAAAGGCTGGAATAAGAGTCATCAACGTTTTCTTGATTGTATCCTTGTGGGTTTTGCGGGTCAGCCGCTATCTCAGCGATTCTGTCCACATCCTTGAGGGCCAGGTTGAAGTAGAACATCGCGCTGTCGTACTGCCCTGAACCCCAGTAGTGCTTTCCAATGGTTTTCTCAGCATCTGACTTTTTCGTCAGCCACCCTTTCCTGGAGGCAAGGTCTATCTGCTTGCGGGCGAACAGCATGCTTCGCTCACGGTTGATCTGGAGATACCCGTTCATCAAGTTATCATAGGCGTTGACCAGGTTCTTGAGTTCTTCCTCAGAGGCTTTCCCGATCGCTTCCGGAGTGTATTTAACAACCACATTCTCAAGTGAGTCGAGGTTAGCTCTCCTGTGGTCGGAATACCCCATGATGATTCCGTGGCAGAAGTAAAGGATTATTGTGGTGAGAATAAAGGATCTTTTCATATCTGAAATATAGTAAAAAATGGATTATCAATGAGTAATACGATATAATTCTATCCTTTGGGATAGTGTTTTTGAGATTCGTATTCCCGATATTTACAAAGATACCGGAATAACCATTAGTTTTTTTTTAAATATGAAACGAGTTCTATTTATTGTTATTAGTGTGGCCTGCGCTTTGGCCCTGGTCTCCTGCGGAGGAAAGGGAAGCAAGAAGGCCACTGAGTCTGGCGACGGCAAAGTCGACATTGAGAAGGTTGCCAAGAACTTAGAAAAGGAAGCCTTTGAGGGTGAGAAGTATTCCAAGGAGGCGGCCGAGTTCTATTTCAAGAAGAATGAGGGTATCAAGCTTTCAGATCTTGCTCCCGAGTACAAGCTGAATGAGACCAGCAAGTACACCTACTATGGAGATGAGCATGATGTTCTGGCTAATTTCAAGATTCAAGATGGCGACACTTACACCAAGGAGCAGCACATTGAGAATGTGCGGCGCATCTATGCTTTGACCAAAAAGGTCGCTGACAACGGGATCAATGTCTATGGCTTTGAGGATAAATCCAATAAGGATGAGGCCTATGCCGAGAAGGACCTCGAGAAGATGATTGAGGACGGCAACGGGACCAAGATCCTCGGAGTTGAGATTTATCTTGGTGATTACGGCTGGTCGTTCCTTAAGGATGGCGAACTTCACCGTTGCGAAATTGATCTTTTGGAGAAGAATGACACTAAGCTGGGCTATGCCGTAAAGATGTACAAGGGGCTTCAGAAGAGCTTGGACGAGACCATGAAGGAGGCTGAGAAAGCTCTTGAGGATCCGGAGGTTCAAAAGCAGCTTGAGAAAGCCCTCAAAGATGCCGCGAAATAGCTTATCGGAGCTGATAATACCTCTACATAGAGATTGTAGCGTTGCGTTATAAAACTCTACAATAACTCTATATAACCATTAATAGAATGGCCTGTACCGCTGGTATGGGCTATTTTGTTTCTCTACATGGTTTTGTTTTTATTTTAAAATACACTATAATTACAAACAGAAATAGAACTTATATGGGACTCTTCGACATATTCTCAAATAAGAAAGCCGGCGCTCTGGTGGGAAGCATGGATAAGCTTCTCGGCATCGTCGATCACTCTCTCCTTGTATTCAGGGACGGTGTCAAGAATTACCTCTACAACGACGAGTCTGCCTTTGTCGAGAACCTTTCCTCGATGGCTTCCCTGGAGGCTGAGGCCGGGGCAAGGATCAGGGAGATTGAGAGCACCTTGTATTCAAGGGGATATCTCATCCGCTCCAGGGGCGATATTATGCGTCTGCTCGAGCGTTTTGACCATATTATATCTATTATAAGTGTGGACCTTGTACAGTTTGAGATCGAGAACCCTAAGATTCCCGCTGAGTTGAAGAAGGAATTCCTCAAACTAAGCGAGCTGGCTTCCATGGCGGTTGAGAGTACCATTCCCGGGACGAAATCATATTTTACCCAACCCGAGGATGTCGCGGAGACAACTGAGCGGGTATACCTGTATGAGAAAGAGGCGGTCAAGCTCTCCCAATCCATCAAGCGAACGGTCTTTCATGATATGGTCGATGAGCTCAAGTTGAGTGAGAAGTTCCATTTGAGATATTTCGCTCTTCATATCGAGGACTTGGCGAAAGCCGCTGTCAAAGTAGCTGAGCAGCTTTCGGTTATGGCAATTAAAAGAGCCCTTTGACGAGTCATGCGGATCCTGCTGTATGCCATATTCTCCACCCTTCTGGCCGGTTCCCTCGCGGTTCTTCGGGACCTCCCTGTCGTGAACGGGACTGTGTTGGCTTCTGGAGCAGGAGAAAGGTTATCGGTAAGGTATTTATGGCCTCTTGTCTTGTTGGCCGGGCTTGTATGCCCATGTTTATTGACTGGTGAGCCTCTTACGGAGGCAGCCGAAAGTATATTCAAGCCTTCTACAGCTACGGAGATTCTTCCTGTGGGACTGGCTACGGCAATCGCTGTTATAGTTGCGGGTCGTTTTGGACGTTATGTGGCTGTCCCGTTCGCGTTCATGGCTTCTATCGCTGGCCTTTCGCTCGCCAGTACCGGCCATTTGAGTGTCGTTGCTGTCCGCTCCTATGTCTTTTCCTGGATGGCCGCACCTATCCTTTGCGCCCTTCTGGCGGCGGGAGTATACCGGATTTATGCCCTTACCTTGAAAAACGAGAGGGGAATATCCATGATAACCGCTGTCATTCTTCTTGTCGCGTTTTCCGTTAATTATTCCTTGCTTTTCACGTTTTTGACACGTGCCGTTCCGGTCTCCTCAACTGCCCATATGGCTGTCGCTGGAGGTTGTGCCGCCTTTTTGTGTCTCCTTATGAGGAAAGAGATATCTATCGACACATGGAATATCGCTGATTACGAACTGGATGTCAATTCCCAATCCATATCCTCTGTGATTCTCTCTATGGCGGTTGTTCTCGGGTTGTTCTTAAGTCCACTGCCGGGAAAGATAGGGATGGCGGCCACTCCACTTCCCGTGGGGCTTTTATTCGTGTCAGCACTTACAGGGATCAGTGTCGCTCGTCAAAGGGCTCTCACAGATTCAAAAATCATCGCCGGTACCATTCTCTCGGCGGTTTTGGCTCCTATCCTCGCTTTCATTCTGTCATATTGCTTGGCGAAAGTGGTTGATGGGACAGTGTTGGGTTCTTTGTTCGCGCTTACCCTCACAGCCTTGGCGGCAGGTGTGGCGCTGTTTTTCCGATGGAAAAGCGGCCGGGAGCTCCAGAATCAGATTCTGCGTGCCAGGGAGCGGCAGCTATTCAGTACCCAGCGTTCTTTATCCGCTCTTGAGGTAAAGACTGAAATGACTGAGAAAGACTTACTTAATAAGCTGGATATAAAGCGCAAGGAGCTCGTTGATTTTGCCCTTGGCATCGGGGACCAGAAGAGATTCATGGAGAGTTTCTACGAGGATCTCAAGGAAGTGCGAGCCATGCCTGATGGTGAGGCGAAGGATGCGAGAACAGACGCCCTCCTTTCCTCAATGAGAGAAAGGATGTATTTCACGAGCGAGATGAACGATTTCTACGCCCGCAGTGAGGTGTTGCACAGGGATTTCAACCTGCGTCTCTCTGAGGCTTATCCAAATCTCACCGAGAACGAGAGGAAACTCGCCAACCTCCTCAGGCAGGGATTCTCCTCAAAATACATCGCCTCATTGATGAATATAACACCTAAGAGTGTGGAAATCAATCGTTACCGGCTTCGCTGCAAGCTGGGTCTTCAAAGAAGTGATAACCTTATCAAATTCATAAGAGCAATCTAACAGTATTATTTATCCCAACAAATTATGCGTAAGATACCTTTCATAATCGCGACGTTGCTGCTGGTCATGCCCGCGGCCTTCGCGCAGAAGAACGCCAAGTACAATCAGTACGGCGTGCAGGTTAAATCCGACAGGCTTGATGTGGAGGCACAGGATGGAATCCTGGTTCTCGAGTCTCCCACAAGTGGTTACAAGCTATGGTTTGACATCCGCACACAAGCCGATGCGGCTGTGTTCTTCGGAGCTCCCGACTATGCGGACGCTATCGGAAACGGTGCCCAGATCCGTCGCGCCCGTTTCGCTGTAAAAGGCCAGATCGACGAGAAATGGTATGGAGAGTTCGATATGGATCTCGCCAACGGACTCGCTGAACTTAAAGACGCTATCGTCCGTTACACCGGAATTCCAAATCTGGATCTTCAGGTAGGTAACTTCAAGGAGAATTTCTCCATCCAGAGGAATACCACTTCCCGTTACCTCCAGTTCATGGAGCGTCCTATGGTCTGCTCCGCTTTGACTCCTTCCCGCCATATCGGAATCAACGCCAAGTACGCGAAGAACTGGCTCTGGTTCTCGACCGGACTTTTCTCACAGGTGATCGCCGGACAGGAGGAATGGACCAATGTCGCTGACAACAACAAGGATTTCGGCCGTAATTCAGGTTACGCCTGGACGACCAAACTCGTTCTCCGTCCCCTTTACAAATTGGACAACGCCAGTCTCCACATCGGTGCGGCTTATTCTTACAGGACCACGACAACTGATCTGGCCACGGGAGAGTGGGGAACTTATCGCGCCAGCGCTCGTAACTCCACAAGCATCAACCGTAAGAAATATCTCGACACCAACAACTTACCTGGCTTCGACCATAACAACCTGTGGACTGTCGAGCTTGCCGGCCATTGGAACGGTCTCCGTTACGAGGCCGCTTATGTCGGTGACAATGTCCACTTCAAACCGGACGCAGCTGATCCCGAGACCAAGAATTTCGGTGGATGGTACGCCCAGGCCGGCTACCTGCTCTTCGGCGGAAAGCAGCGTTATGACTCCAACGGAGGCAAGTACACCAAAGTGGAGCGTGCCCATGATTGGGGAGATATCGAGCTTTGCGCCCGTTATGAGAACTGCAACCTCAACTTCGGTAATGTCTACGGAGGAGCTTCCGAGGCCTATGCCATTGGTCTCAACTATTGGGTGAACGAGAATGTCAAGATGCAGCTGAACTACCAGTACAACAATAATGACCGTTACGCCAACGGAAAGGGTAAACTCAATGTGGGTCTTGATTCCAACGGCAAACCCGCCAAGGACTACACCAAGATCGCCACTCCTACCGGAAAGGCCGGTGTTGACTACCACATGCTTGCATTCCGTTTCGAGATTGACTTCTAATCCACTTAAAGAGAATACGTTATGAAAAAGATACTTTTACTTTCCGCTGCTCTCATCGCACTTTTCGGATGCGTGGAAGACAAGATTTTCGAGGGGCCGTCAAGCATAGACAAGGTGACTTTTTCTCCTGAGGCTCCGACTTCAATCACTCCTATTAATGTGACTGCGAATGTGTCCGGTCTACAGGCCGTCACCTCCGCGACTCTCAACTATAATGGCAGTAGTGTCCCGATGAGCGGTTCGGGATCTCAATTCACCGCCACCATTCCGGCTCAGCCTGATGGAACGGAAATATCTTTCACTGTGACAGTTGACAACGAAGCAGGGTTCAAGACCACATCTGACAAGTTCTCTTTCAAAGTTGGTGACCCTGCCACGGATTGGTCAAAGCTGAAGCTCAACGAGGTTTACGGAGCTGGTGCTGACGAGGAGAAGTTCTTCGAGTTGTACAATGCCAGTGACTATCCGATCAAACTCACAGGTGTGACCATCAATAAAGATGAGGAGTTGACCTGGACCGGTATCGACGGTGAGGTTGTGCCCGCGAAGGGATTCTTCGCTATCGTAGGTGGCAAGGGAACTACCGCAAGGGGCTTCAAGAGCGGTTTCTCCGCCAAGAAAAGCGTATTGATTGAGCTCTTTGACACCAAAGGCAACAAGATTGACTATTTCCAGAGGGGTGAGAAGATGGACACTGGAGAATGGGGCGCCTCCCTTCCCAACAATAAGGGTTCCTGGAGCCGTATACCTGATGGCAGCGGCAAGTGGATGCAAACTGAGAAGTTCACTCCTGGTGCGGCTAACAGCACTAGCGGTGCCGATGATCCTGATGTAAAGCAGTAATGGTTAATTAAATATCAATACAATATGGCAGAACTGAAAATCGGCGAGCAGAGCAAGCCTCGCTTTGAATTCCGTAGTTTTGGACAGTGCTTCTGCGCCGCCCACAAGAGAATGGCCCGTCTTTCCGTCCCTGTGCCCGAGAAGGTATGGGAGCGTACAAGCGATGAGATTTACATCATCTCCGCCAAGAACGACATCAACAACACCAAGATCCGTGACGGCAAGATGGACATCAAGACATATGTCCAGACCGTGGATGGTCTCGAGCAGTGGAACCCTCTCATGAAAGGTGAGTTTCCTATCTCGAAAGAGGTTCTTGAGAAAGAGGTTTTCCCCGCTTTCATGGTTGAGATGCCGGCTTTGACGAAGGACACCTACACTTTTGAGGAGTTCATCGCCATGGTAAAAGCCAATCCGGATCTCGCGGCTGTCAGAGTCCACAAGCAGCGTTTCGGGTATATGGTCAACAACACTATCTGCGAGGTTGGCAATGTCTTGATCAACGGAGCCAAGGTAGTGACTATCAACTCCGAGTCAACGGAGATTGAGGACATTAAGAAGACCATTGCCGACTGCGGTCTCGAGGGTGTGGAGAATATCAATTACCTCCAGGCTATCAAGAGGGTCATCGGTATGATTGATAAACCTTTAGCTAACGAGTAAGATTATGGCACAGGAAATAGAGAAGAAGTTCTTGGTCAAAGGTGACTTCAAGAACGAGGCCATCAAGGCCACCCGCATCACTCAGGGCTACCTGAGCAGCGTTCCCGAGAGAACTGTCCGCGTCAGGGTCAAAGGCGACAAGGGATTCATCACAGTGAAGGGTATCGGAAACGCCTCAGGAGCAGCTCGTTTCGAGTGGGAGAAAGAGATTCCTGTGGATGAGGTGAAGTCCCTTCTCGAGCTGGCCGAGCCAGGTGTCATTGACAAGACTCGTTATCTTGTCAAGAACACTGACGGCAAGCACACTTGGGAGGTTGACGAGTTTTATGGCGACAACGACGGTCTTACGGTCGCCGAGGTCGAACTCGCCGACGAGAACGAGCCTTTCGACAAGCCGGAGTGGCTCGGAGAGGAGGTCACCGGCGATCCCAAGTACTTCAATTCCATGTTGATGAAGAATCCTTATAAGAACTGGAAGTAATCATGGCGGCAGATATCGAGACAAAGGCGGCGACATCGTTCGATCCGCTGGACATGAACAACTATAAGATCGAGAAACTTCCCAAGATGCGGAAGTCCAAATTCGAGGTTTGGATGGCCCGGCTGGGAGGTCCTTTGGCTATCGTCGCCTTTGTCTGGATATGCTGGTTCTGCCATATCGGCTTTATCGACAATCTGGATCCGTCCGGTCTCGCCTCTACCGCTGAAAAGCGTCTCGGGGTGCTGGGAATGGACGGGTTCCTTCGCGCCAACTATGCGATGTTGGCGATATTCGTGGCGAGCCTCATATTGTGGATGACGGAGGCTTTGCCCAATTACCTCACCTCGCTCATCTTGATGCTCGGCGTGGTGCTTTTCAATGTGACCACCCAGAAAGAGGCCCTCGCCCAGCTTGGCCATCCGGTCATGTGGCTGAATATCCTGAGCTTCGTGCTTGCCTCCATGCTGGTGAAGACGCAGTTCGCCAAAAGGCTTGCATTGGCGTTCGTGATCAAATTCGGTCGGAGCGCGAAAGGTGTGCTCTGGAGTTTCCTCGTGATCAACCTGGTTCTTTCCGCCTTCATATCCGCGACCACTGTCAAGGCGACCATCATGCTGCCTATCTTCATGGTGATATGCGCGATCTATGGAGCCTCCGACGGGAATAGGAATAACTTTGGGCGTAATCTGGTGATACAGAATTTATTCCAAGTTAATATCGGGGCGAATGCCTTCTACACTGGTTCAGGAGCCCATCTGCTCGCCATCTCTTTGATAGCCGGTTTCCTGGGCTCCTGCGACTTCGGTTACTCAGACTGGCTGATAGCTGTCGGACCAATGAGCATCATTATCCTGGTCTTCGGTCTTTTGGTCGGTATGTATGTCTTCTTCCCGATGAAAAAGGAAGAGCAAAAACCGCAGATAGAGGGTGGTATAGATCGCCTTAAAGTCGAGCTGGACTCCATGGGCAAGATGACCGCGCAGGAGTGGAGGGCAGTCTCGATATTCCTTGTCGTCCTCTTCCTCTGGGTCACCAAAGGCACCTTCCATAATATTGACGAGACTATCGTGGCTTTGATTGGAGCCATATTGGCCTTGCTGCCTGGTATCGGGGTGGTGAAGTGGAATGACGTGGACATCCCATGGCACCTGATGCTTTTCTCCGCTGGCGCATACGTGCTTGGAAGCGGACTAAACGCGACAGACCTCCCGAATACCATGGTCAACGCCGCCTTTGACTCGATGGGAATAACCTCCGACACACCGTTCTGGGTGTTGTACGTGGTTTTGACGTTCCTGATGATGTATTCTGGACTGGTGTTCCAGAGCAAGACTATCCGCACTATGGTTTTCGTTCCGATCGCTCTCGGAGTGGAGCAGAGGTTCGGGTTCATGCCAATGAGTCTTTCCCTTCCGGTCGCCATGCTCATCGAGCACTGCTACGTGCTTCCTTTCAACAGCAAGCCGGCGGCTCTTCTTTACAACACAAACCAATATAGCCAGACTGACGCCTTCAAATTCGGTATCACGATGATGACCTTCTCATGGTTCCTCATCCTGCTGTTCGGGCAGACAGTCTTAAAATGGCTCAACATCACACCTGGATTATTTTAAACAGATAATGATATGACAATAGAGTGGAATTTCATACTAAGACTTCTCGTGGCCGGCCTTCTTGGCGGAGCGATTGGTTTTGAGCGCGAGTTCAGGGCAAAAGAGGCGGGAGTCCGCACCCATTTCATAGTAGCGCTGGGCAGTGCCTTGTTCATGATTATCTCGCAGTATGCCTTTACGGGTCAGTTTGACCACGCGAGGGTAGCTGCCCAAGTGGTGTCAGGTATCGGTTTTATCGGTGCCGGAGTCATTATTTTTCAGAAAAATGTGGTCAGGGGCATCACCACCGCGGCTGGTCTATGGGTAGCGGCGGCGATCGGTTTGGCTAGTGGCGCCGGCATGTATGCCATAGCCATAGCCGCCATGCTTTTCACAATAATCTGTCTTGAGGCAATGCATTTCATCACAAGTAAATACAGCGAGCGGATAATCACCGTCTCTCTTTCCCCGGTCACCAGCGAGAGGCTTCTGGAGTTCATGGATTCCGCGAAAGCGAAGAAGATAGACATTGACTCGTTTATAGTCGCTGAAGAGAAAGCTATCCTTCAGGTCCGGACAAAGCTTCTGAAAAGCACGGAGACCTCAAAGAAAATACTCACCCTGGCAAAGGACCTGAGGGTAGAGATATCCTAATAACTACCTGAATATCAATTCGAAGACAGTCCGACTGGCGTCGCTTTGCGTCAGTTCGATACTGCCGTTGTGGTTGCGCATGATCTGACGAGATATTGACAATCCTATTCCGGAGCCTTCCTTTTTAGTCGTGAAGAAAGGAATGAAAATCTGCTCTTGGCTGCTTACAGGGATAGGTTCACCATCATTGGCCACATCGACGATCACCTCATCATCCTTGCCCATTTTGGCGATTATGTCGATATGCTCCGCACCAGCCTGCAGGGCGTTTTTGATGAGGTTTATGAATATTTGGGAAATCTGCCCCTCATCGGCGAATACCATCAGGTCATCATCTTCGGGGCGATAAGAGCAGACGGCGCCGCAGGATGCCGTATATTCGCTGTTCAGGGCAACGACGCTGTTTATCAAATCATTCAGAACCAACGCCTTCCGCACTGGCTTTGCCACCCCGGAGAGTTCCCTATAGGTCTTCACAAAGTCAATGAGGTTCTTCGAGGAGTCGGATATGGTCTCGAGTCCAGCCTTGACATCCAGTTCGCTATGGCCGTTCTCGTCCACTGACTTGGCAAGGGCGTCGGACAAGGAAGCGATCGGGGAGACGGTGTTCATGATCTCATGGGTAAGCACCCGGATGAGTTTGGTCCAGGAATCCTGCTCATGCTGCTGACGCTGCATCTCGAAGATAGTCCTGATGCGGTTAAGCGTCCGGTTGAACCTGTTCTTGTCCTGGAAGCGGAAATTCAGTTCCCCGTCTTCCATGGCGTCCATCATGTAGGCTACCTTCTTGATATCCTTATGGCGTGTGCGGATGATGGCCAGCACCGCCACGATAATCGCGACGATAGCTACCAGCGATATGATCTGCCAAGTTTCCATAATGTCATGCCAGGTATACCGTCTGTCATGCCCGACTGTGATCGGGCATCAAAGGCCGTATTTCTTTAGTTTCGCATAGAGTGTGGGCCGGCTTACCCCAAGCATCTTCGCCGCGGCGGAAATGTTGCCCCGGGTGCGTTCCATGGCATCACGGACCATCTGCTCCTCTTCTTCGGCCATGGATTCCCGGTCAAGCCGGGAATGACCAGGGATGCCCGGGTGCATTGCTGTCATGCCCGACTGTGATCGGGCATCTATCTGGATGTCTTTTGCCGAAAGAATCTTTGAATCACTCAGAATCACCGCTTTCTCGATGCGGTTCCGCAGTTCTCGTATATTGCCGCTCCAGCGTTGTCCCTTCAGGATTTCGGCGGCGCTGTCGTCCAGCCCTGAGATTTGGCGGTGATATTTCAGGGAGAATTCGTCTATGAACCTCTCCGCCAGCGGGACGATATCCTCGGTACGCTCCCTTAAAGGTGGCAGGGCGATATGTACGGTGTTGATGCGGTAATACAGGTCCTCACGGAACCGGCCTTCACGGACCAACGCTCCCAGATCCATATTAGTGGCGCAGATAAGGCGTATATTCACAGGCCTGGCCTCGGTGCCACCTACCCGGATTACGCTGCGGTTTTGAATCACTCTCAGCAACTTGGCTTGAAGATGTAAGGGAATATTGCCTATCTCATCGAGGAATAATGTTCCTCCGTCCGCCTGCTCGAACTTGCCCACATGGTCAGTGTGCGCATCGGTGAACGCTCCTTTGACATGGCCGAAGAGCTCGCTCTCAAAGAGGGTCTCAGTTATGGCGCCAGCGTCCACCGCCACCATCGGTTTCCCACTCCTGAGGCTATGGGCGTGTATTTCCCAGGCCAACACATCCTTTCCCGTTCCGTTCTCTCCCGTGATTAGGACTGTGGCGTCAGTAGGGGCAATCTTTTCAAAAGTCTTCCGGATGGCCGTCATGGGCTTTGATGTGCCCCAGAACATAGCCGTCATGCCCGGTGTTCCGCCTGTCATGCCCGACATACCTCCTGTCATGCCCGACTTTGATCGGGCATCCCTGCCCATCGCCTTCCTGGCCTTATCCCTCGCACCAGTCAGCACCTCAATCAGTTTCTCATTGTCCCATGGCTTCACGATGAAATCAAAGGCGCCCCGCTTCATTCCCTCCACAGCCAGCTGTATGTCCGCATAGGCGGTGAATAGCACCACCTCCACATCCGGAGCCATTTTCTTGATCTCCCCAGCCCAATATAACCCTTCATTACCGGTGTTTATGCTGGTGTTGAAGTTCATGTCAAGAAGCACCACATCGGGCCTGAAACTCTCCAGAGTGGAGACCAGTGTCGAGGGGGAGGGAATAGTCTCAACCGCCTCGAAGTACATCGGCAGCAAGATTTTAAGTGCCTGGCGAATCCCCAGGTTATCGTCCACAACCAGTATCTTTCCGTTCTTCTTCTCCATCTTGATGGCATGGCTAATTCCTCCAAAGTTAATATAAAATATTATATTTGAGGCTATGAGTCACTTCCTCTTGCTTACCGTATTAAGTTTCGGAATCCTCGCCGGACCAAAGGCGACCACCGACGGATATGTCTATCTAGGGCACAATGAGGACATCCCTGGAGACAAAATGCTTAACATCTATAATGTCCCTGCGGCGCCCGACCGTCTGGCGGGACTCTGGTTTGAGTTTCCGGGTCAGATAGGTGACAGCTATATCAATGAATATGGTGTTTGCCTTGTGTCGAACCACACTCCTTCCAGGGAGAAAAAAGACCGGGGCAAGTTCGATTATGAGATCCAGACTAAGGTGTTCAATCAGGCTCGAAGCGCTCGGGAAGCGGTTGAAATCATCGGCGCCATGGTTGGTAGGCATGGATACAAAGGGAACGGAAGGTCCTATCTGATAGCTGATTCCAAGGGTGGATGGGTCTGCTCAGTTGTCGGGGGAAAGCGTTGGGTGGCCCAAAGGGTCCCGGACGATGAGATAATGGTCATCAGGGATTGTTTCAATATCAGGGAAGTGGATCTGTCAGATACGGAGAATTTCCTGGGAAGCAAGGATTTGATCAGGTATGCCAAAAGAAAGGGGTGGTACAGTCCCTCGAGAGACGGGGCGTTTGATTTCGCCAAAGCTTATTCAGCCATATCCTCTTCAATTGAAGGTTCTTTTTCAAATAAGCCAGAAAAGAAGATTCATCGCAGGGATGTTTCTAAGCTTCTCACGGAACCTTCCACAAGAACCGATGAAACAGCCCTCACGACCGTATTCACGATGAACCCAGCATACCCTCCGGAGAGAGGGACCGTCATTTGGGTGGGATTTCCCAACCAGGACACCGCCGGTCAATCCCAGTGGACAATATTTACGAAAGTTCCTGAATCATGCCATCGATATCCCGATCCCGACATGGCGTTGGCGAGACATTTCAGTGACACCAAAGACTTCCGGGAGCGATGGCCTGAGCATTTTTATTGGCACTATCTTTATCCTGAGACCAACATTGACGTCGTCCCTCATGACTTTCTTGTATATGTGCCAAAGCAGCCCCGGGACGAGTCCAAGAGGGATTTATCTAAAACAGGCGACACATTCAACGATCATTTCCATGTCTTGGAGGATAATATGCGGGGGCTTCTTCACGCGTTCTGGACACAAGGATCATTTGAGGCCGCGAATGATGAGCATGTCGTTCACGCCAGCAGTGCCGACGGCGGTAAGACTTGGACTGACCCGGTACTGATAGCGGGTTCCGCCACACTCGCCGACCCCAAGCCTGTGGCAGCGTGGCAGCAGCCGATGATCAGCCGTAGCGGCCGGCTCTACTGTCTTTGGAACCAGGAGACCACTGTTAAGAAACACCTTTGCGGCATCATGTGTGGGCGATATTCTGACGATGGCGGAAAAACCTGGAGCGATCCCGAGATCGTCCCCTTCCCTAAAAGGTTCGCCGCTGATCCGGAGGATCTTTCTATCCCTCCTACTTGGTGCATGTGGCAAAGACCCCTGCGTCTCGGAAAGGACGGACGCTATCTGGCAGGTTGTTCCCGGTATGGAACAGACGGAAAGAGCCGTGTGGAGTTCTGGAGGTATGAGAACATCGATGAAGATCCCGAGATAAGGGATATTCAAATTTCCTTCTTCAACACGGATGGTGACTCGTTCGATGCTTCCAAGGTTGTGAGAGACGAGGATTATTTGCCGAGGGAAGGGCTTAATGTTGAGGAGGCCTGCGTTACAGGGCTTCCCGACGGGCGGCTGTTCGCGGTCATGCGCACCTCGATAGGGCATCCTATCTGGTCGGTAAGTTCTGATGATGGTGAGACTTGGAGCAGGCCTGAGGTTCTGCGGAAGAAAGACGGGGGAGAGGCGATTCTGCAGCCTTGCTCACCTTGCCCTATCTATGATTATAAAGGTCCCGAGGCAAGGAGCGGGAAATATTTCCTATTGGTGCATAACACATTTGATTTCAATGGCTTGACCTCCTATCAGAACCGTGGGCCCCTTTACAAACTGGACGGGGAATACGTTGAGGGTGCTCATCAACCGATATGGTTCACTGATAAGGGAATATTCTCCCCAAGGGACACAGGGAATTCTTTCTACACCAGTTATACGGCCCAAAATGGCAGAGGTGTCCTCTGGTTCGGCGATCAGAAGTTTTACCTGTTTGGCAGTATTCTTGAAAAGTGATATCTTCGCGTGAAGTATAAGATACAGATAACCAATTTTTTATAAGTAGCATGAAAAAAGTTTTATTATCTCTCGCTCTTGTGTGCGTGACAGTTCTTTCTTTTGGACAGAATAACTCTGTTCTCCGTCCTAGGATTGAGCTCGTGGAAGTGGAGACCGAAATCGATGAGGCCTTTACCACAGAGTTGGAAGTTTTCTACATGAATGATGAGAATCCCCGCATGTACTACCTCTCACTCGGACATCTCGGGGTTGGTACTGACATAATCCAGGTCCAGTTTGATCCTGTCTTCGAGTTGTTTATCCCCCTTGGCGGCACTCTTGATGAGGCGATAGCTAAGATGCAGGAGATCAAGGATTTCTATAAAGCTCCCAGGAAGTCAACCATGGAACTCAACGGTTGCTTCGCCGTGGCATATCCGAACAACGAGATCGTACCTGTCAAGGTCACCAGAAGGCAGTTTGTGACCAAGGTCTTGGAGTTCAGCCTGCCCACCGAAGGCACTCAGCCACTCGTCCGTGCCACACATATCGGCAAGAATGATTTCGGAAGCTTGCTGAGCTCGCTTAAGCTTTACAAGAAGCTGCATCCGAAAGAGAAGTAAGCCAGAATTCTGGCTCATACCTAAAAGTGTAAAGGGCTTTACATGAAAGTGTAAAGTCCTTTACATTTTTTACACTTGTCATTTTTATGGAAGTCGTTGTGAAACATCACTTTAGCCCAAATGGCACGGTAAGTGTGCCTTTTTTTAGAGAAAGTGTAAAAAACGATAGTTAAAATGACAAGAAAAACCCTTTTTATAGCTTTTATTTGTGTGTATTTAGTGATGACTCTCGGGCCTGTGGATAACTCCAGGGCCCAGGAGTCTTCAAAAGTGATGAGCCTTAAGGACTGCATGGAGTACGCCATCTCGAACTCCACGAAGATGCGCATCCAACAGGCAGCTTCCGGTGACGCCAGGATTGCCCGCAGGGACGCTCTGCTCCAGGCTTTCACTCCGAATCTCAGCGGTAGCACCTACGCCTACTATAACTTCGGACGCTCAATCGACCCGCAGACCAATACCTATTTCACACAGACCTCATTTCACAATAGCTATAGCGTCAGCGCTGGATTCGACCTCTTCAACGGCTTCCAGGCCGTGAACAACCTCAAGATCTCAAAGACAGGTCTCGCTATCAGCGAGTCTCAGGAGAAGCAGGTTGAGGCTGACATCTGCCTTGCCGTGATGGAGGCATATTACAACGTGGTGTATTACAAGCGTTTAGCTGACATATATGAGGAGCAAGTCGGAGCCGCTGAGATGGCTCTCAAAAAGGCTGTGAGGCAAGAGGAGCTCGGGCAGAAAGGCCATGCTGACGTGGTCCAGATGGAGGCTGACCTTGCCGACAGGAAATATGACCTCACCAATGTGAGGAACTCTTATAAGGATCAGCTTATCACTCTTGGCGACCTTATGTTCTGGCCGCCCGAGGAGGAACTGGTGGTGGATACGAATGTCAGGTCATTCGCTCCAGCTCAGGATGACAAAGAAGAATCTGTTATTGCCTTCGCGCTGGAGAACAATCCACAGATCAAAATCGCCGAGGGAACGATGCTCAATGCGAAGCGGGAGCTCAGCACAACAAAGGGGCAGCTTCTCCCTTCCCTTGGATTATACGCCGGCTGGAGCACGACATATTACACCTACCGGGGCGCCCAGACCAATCCTTTCCGTGACCAGTTCAGGAACAACGGCGGAGAATATGTCGAGATGTCGATGTCAATACCGATCTGGGGAAAGATGCAGAAGCGGTCAAGGATAGCGAAACAGCGCAACGCTTTGGTGAAAGCTACAGCTGAATTTGACCAGAAGCGCAGGGATGTGGAGAGCGAGGTCAGAAGGGCCATCCAGGACCGTGACGGCAGTGAGGCCGCATACGACCAGGCCCGCTACAAGTCTGAGGTCCAAGAGGAGGCTTACAACCTCAATCTCAAGAAGATGGAGCAGGGGCTTATCTCTCCTTTGGAGCTTCAGACCGCGACCAACAACTACCTGAAATCAAAAGCGGACGAGATGAATTCGCTTTACAAATATCTCATCAAGAGTGCGGTGGTCCGCTACTACAATGGTGAGGAATATATCAACCAGGATTAAAACACAATGCTATGGATAGGATTTTAGAGAAGAAAACAGGTTGGAGAGTGGCTTTCACGAAGAAAGCTTTGCCGTGGTGGCTGGGAGCTCTTTTGGGATTATTCATCATCTATCTGATAGCCCGTCCCAACAACAAGACCCTGCGGGTGGACAAGGACACGCTCACCGTCAGCGCTGCCGTCAAAGGCGAGTTCAACGACTACATCCGTGTCAGCGGAAGGGTGCAGCCTATGACCACCATCCAGCTGTCCCCCCAGGAAGGCGGAATGGTCCAGACAATCCTGATCGAGGAAGGTTCCAAGGTCAAGGCGGGAGATCCGATCCTCATCCTGTCCAATGACAACCTGGACCTCCAGATCCTGAACGCCGAGGCGGAACTCGCTGAAAAAGAGAATATTCTGCGAAACACCCAGATACAGATGGAGCAGCAGAAGCTCGACGTGCGTCAGAACGAGCTCGAGTATGGTACCAACGTGGAGAAACTCCGCAGAGCCTACGAGCAGCAGAAAGCCCTCTATGAAGACAAGCTGATCGCCCGTGAGGACTACCTGAAGGCCAAGGAGGACTATGACCTCTCACTCAAGAAATATGACCTTATCCGTGAGCGTTCCCGCCAGGACAGCCTTTACCGCGGCACCCAGGTGGACAGGATGGAAGAGAGCCTTGAGAATATGCTCCTCAACATGCAG
>JAEEGJ010004062.1_pt1 | contig 51498 bp, 39 predicted proteins | sample 8958761 | NCBI WGS metagenome assembly JAEEGJ01 (sample SAMN16246546, study PRJNA631951) | gut metagenome | biome: gut microbiome; feature: rumen; material: RS-attached | host: Bos | place: Iran: Karaj | collected 2018-10
GGTAAGGGTGCTCGTCGACCCCGTTTCGCTGATTCCCAGCATTTTTCCAATCTCCTGGTGCGAATAGCCGTCGATGCAGTAGAGATTGAAGACGGCCCTTCTCAAATCCGGCAATTCTGCGATCCACGCCAGCAGTTTCTCTCTCGGGACCGTCACCATCTCCTCCTCGGTCGGATCCGGGATGTTGTCCTGGACCCGGGCATCCAGGGGAACCATCCGCCAGCGCTGCCGCTTGATGCGGTTGATCGCTTTGTTGACGGCGATTCGGCTGATCCAGCCGTACAGGGAACCTTTCCCGCGAAATGTGTAAGTGTCGATCTTGTCGAGGGCCTGGATCAGGGCTTCCAGCATCAGATCTTTCGCCTCGTCTGCGTCGCCCACATACCGCCTGCAGAGCGCAAACACCCTGTCTGCATATCTTCTATACAGTTCTTCTTCCGCCAGTCTGTCGCGCTTGGAGCAATAGCTGGCCAACGCCTGCTCATCCAATTCCCGATACACTTACCTGCCCTTTGTCATTGCATTTTTTAGCGTTTCTGTCCTATAAACACACGAAGTCCCGAAATGCGTCCCGAAAATCATGGCAGCCACACAATTTTTTTGGCGGCGGTCAGCTGGGAATGGGAGATGGTGAAGCCGGGGAGACGGGCGCCATCCACCTCGACGGCGCCAGCCGAGGCGGAAGCACATTGCCGGATCAGTTTGACGTCATGGCCGGGAAGATGAAGTACCACTTTGTCAAACAACGGCGTGAAGAGTTCGTACAGGTCGGTCCCCAGTCGAACCGGATAGAAGCCCAGTTGGCTGAAAAGGTACCAGGCGCTCATGGTGCCGTCGTCTTCATCCATTTCCGGGGCGTAGCCGTCCGTGCGGTTGCGGAAGGCGCGACCGACGAAGGGCTCCGGGTATTCGGCGTTGCCGCCGTAGCGATGGACCATCGTGTCGTCGGTCAGCAGGGCGTGGACAAGGGCGTCGGTACGCTCCGGATGGCCGAAGAGATTGAACATGAACGGAGTTTGGATATCTGGTTCATTACCCTGGTTGAAGAGCTGAAGGCGGAAGAATTCGCTCAGCTCATCGGCCAGCTGCTCCTTCCCCACCCATTCAATCATTTTGTCGGCGTAGATTGGAACAGCCCAGCGGTATTGCCAGCGCGTGCCCTGGTACAGGCCATTGTCTTTCATCTGGGCAAATTCCGGCGTGATGGTCATGAAATCGGCTTTCCAAGTCTGCTCGAACATGGCCGCCGACTCGGCGAGGTATTTCTCGGCAGCTTCTTCGTTGCCGATGATGCGGGCAATCTGCCCCAGGGCCCAGAGGTCGTAGAGGGTCTCCATCTTCTGATCCGGGGAGTTGCGTGTGAGCCCTTGCCGGGCGCCTTCCGCGCGCCCCATATCCGCTTCGGCTTCCATGGCAGGGAATGCCGCAGCCAGGTCGAAACCCCGGATGCCTTTGGCCCAGGCATCGAGCAGGGCAATCTGCGAATGCTCTGTGCGCACGGTGGGCACAGGCTCCTGCGGCGTGGCCCAGTTCCGCTTGCCTGTCTGGAAGAGGCTCACCAGAGATTTGCAGATGTCTTCGGTGGCGACCGGATCGAGCAGGGTGATGAGCGGGAACTTGGCGCGATAAGTATCCCACATGCTCCAGCCGCTGTAGAACGTCCAGCCCGCAGCCTCGCGGATCACCGCGTCAGTACCAACGTACTTACCGCCGAAAGTCGCGTGGAAGGGACTCAGATAAACCCGGTACAACCCCGTATAAAACAGAGTCCGCTGCTCGGGCGTGCTGCCTTTCACATCGACCTTGCCGAGCACGGATTTCCAGGCTCGTGCAGCATCGGCACGATGCCGGTTGAAACGCTTGGCGGCAATGGCGTCGAGTTCTTCGGCTGCCGACGCCTCGCTGATGGAAGACAGTCCGATCCGTACTTCCACTTTATGCGTCCCTTCAGGAAACAGCAGCTGCGCGCCCAGCGTGTCACGGGCTGCCACGGTGAAGGGTTGGTCGGTATGAATCCGGAAGAAGAGTTTGTAAGCGCCTGCGTTGCCGACGGTAGAGGAGACAACCCAGCCTTCGATATTGCTGCTGTCCAGAATCGAATAGTGACACTGGCTGCGCCGTGGGTCGATGGCGGAATTGAAGTCTACGAACAACGTGGGGACAGCACCTTTAGGGAAAAGGTATTGTTCCAGCGCGCAGTGGTTCGTGGCGGTGAGGCGCACCTTGACGCCGTTGTCCAGAGCGGTTTCGTAGTATCCCGGTACCGCTTTCTCCGTGCCTTTATGAATGAAGACGGCTGTGCCGCAAGAGGCCGGGAGAATCCGGAGGTTGCCGCCCGATCCCCGTCCGCCTACGCCGCTGACACGCGTGACCGAGATGCCCGAGATTTCGGACTCGTCGTAGTCATAGCCTGCATGGGAGGAGACTTTGCTGTCGGGGCAGACGGAGGCAAGGCCCAGCGGGAGTTGGGCTGCCGGGCTTACCTGGCCGTGATCGCCCGCCGTTCCCATAAACAGATTTACGTAACGGCTGTTGTCGCGGGCCTGCAGGGAAACGCACAGGACCAAAGCCATCCAAAGCGTGCCAAAAGACTTTAACCAAGGTATCATAGGCAGTAATTCAAAGCAGTTTGAGGGCGATCCGGGCGCAGGCTTCGGCATCGGCCAGGGCGTGATGATGCCGCTTCAGATCGAATCCACAAGCCATGGCCACGGTCTGGAGCTGGTGGTTTTCAATCGTCCGGCCGAAATAGTGCCGCGATGCTGCCAGCGTATCATAAAAGCAATAGTCGGGATAATCCATCTGATAGACCCGGAAGACGGCCTTGAGGCACCCTTCGTCGAAACGGGCATTGTGGGCAACCAGCGGCAGCCCCTCGATCCGCGGGGCGATTTGCCGCCACACCTGCGGAAAGACCGGCGCCTGGTCGGTATCCGCCGGTCCGAGCCCGTGTACCCGCTGGCAGAACCAGCGATAATATTCTGGCTCCGGTTTAATCAGGCTGTAGAACGAATCCACGATTTCACCGCCGCGCACCACGACCACGCCCACGCTGCACACGCTGCAGGGCTGTTCGTTCGCCGTTTCGAAATCTATGGCAGCAAAATTGTTCATCTGCGTTGCGAGATCCAAAGGTAAAAAAAGTTGTTAACAAATCCCGCCTCTGCGTGTCTTATTGTCGAGTCCGGACCACTTAATGACAAAGAACCATGAAAAAAATCCTCCTGTTCCTGCTCCTTCTGGGGCCGATCACGGCAACAGCCGCTTCGCCCGACGGCAGGATTCCGAAAACACAGATCACTTCATTTATTACCGAATACAGCCATTGTGAAGGGGTAGATGTCGTCCGGTTGGGACGGCTGGCGACCGGCGCCGTCAAAGGCGTGGTCCGGGTCGCCTCCATCGGCGATCCCGACGCCCGCGAAGCCCTTTCCCTGATGAAAGGGGTCAAAAGCCTCTACGTGTTCGACTATGCCTCCTGCACGCCGGCGCTCCGCGACCGGATCGGCCGGCGGCTCAACCGGATTTTCCGCAACACCGAACTCCTGATGGAAGTCAACGATGAAGAAGATCGGATGCAAATCTTCGGCCTGTACGACGAACGGACGGATGCCGTCCGGGATTTCGTCCTGTACACGCCTTCCGAATGCGCCCTGATCTGCATTTTCGGCTCCGTTTCCATGGATACGATCTCCCGAATGATGGACAATGACTGAAAGGACTTTCCACCGAGACTATGTTCCGCTCGCGGAAACACTTTACCGGATCGCCTTCTATATGCTGGAGTCCCGTGCCGAAGCCGAAGATGCCGTGCAGGAATTGTTCCTGAAGCTTTGGGAGACGAGAGACCGGCTCGACGAAATCCAGTCGCCCAAGGCGTACAGCATCCGTCTGCTGAAAAACCTCTGCCTGAACCGGATACGGCAGGCACAGCAACTCCGCTTCACGGCCGAACTGCCGGAAACAGAAGCCGGTCGGCCGCAGGACGAAGCCCTGGATGCTCGCAAGCGGCTTGACAAGGTACTGGAAGGCATCAAGGCACTCCCGGAACGGCAACGCGAAATCCTCGTCCTGCGAAGTTTCGAAGGCCGTTCCTACGCGGAAATCGCCCGACAGACCGGGATGAGCCAAGCCACCCTTCGCGTGCTGCTGGCACGCGCCCGTAAAACCCTGAAAACAAAAAGATGAAACGACTGGAAGATCTTGAAAAAATGGACTGGCAGGAATTGGAAACTGCCGCCTTGCAGGAAAACATCCCCGTGCCGGAAGGGCTGGAGAAGCGCATCTCCGAAAAGCTGACCGCCCGGACACTTGCCGCGGCACCCACGCCTCAAAAGACAGGTCGCCGGATTCTCTGGACAGCCGTGGCGGCTGCGGCCGTTTTAGCCGCGGTCCTGGCCCTGCCGTCAAGCGGGGCACTGGAACCGGAAGATACTTTCGACAATCCGCAGATGGCCTATGCCCAAGTCGAAGAAGCCTTCCAGTTGATCGGTCAGCATATGGCCAAAGGCCTGGCCTGCGCCGATGATGCACAGGCCTTGGTAGAAAAACCCAAACAGATTTTAAACAAACGATAATCATGAAACGTATCCTTATATTGACAGCCTTGCTGCTCACCACCCTGTCTGTATTTGCCCAAAACGGGAAAAGCATCTATCAGAAATATGCCGGCAATGAAAAAGTCAGCGCCGTCTATGTCTCATCCGCCATGTTCCGCATGATCGGCAGAATCCCCGACCTCAAAGCCGGGGACAGCGAAGTGGACCTCTCCCCGCTCATCCGGAAACTGGAAGGACTCTATATCATCAGCAGCGAGAATCCGACCCTCAACGCCAACCTGGAATCCGATGTGAAGCGCTTCATCGCCAGCGGCAAGTACGAACTGCTGATGGAAGCCATCGAATCCGGGGAGATCATGCGGATGTACAGCATCGGTAACGAAAAAACGGTCCACAGCTTCGCGATGTTCGCCATCGATGGCGAAGAGACGACTTTCATCTGCCTCGACGGCCAGATGGACCGGGAACAGCTGGAGAAAGTGCTGGCCGAAGAGATGAAGAAATAAAAAACCACTATCTTTGCGGACAACTATGATCCGCAACATCATCTTCGACTTTGGCGCCGTTCTGGTGGACTGGAACCCGCATTACGTATATGACCCCTATTTCGGGGACCCTGAAAAAGCGACCTGGTTTATTGAAAATATCTGCACCGCAGCCTGGAACAAGGAACTCGACGGCGGGAAGCCGTTCTCCCAGGGCGTTGCCGAACTCTCAGCCCAATATCCTGAATGGGCCCCGGAAATTGAACTCTATCATCGCAACTGGAAAAAGATGATGGGCGGGGCGATCCCCGGCATGTATGATCTGGTAGCCGACCTGAAACAGGCCGGCTACGGCATTTACGGCCTGACGAACTGGGCATCGGAGACCTTCTACACCATCGTCAACGATTATCCCGTGTTTTCCCTGCTCGACGGTATGGTGGTTTCGGGTGACGTGCGGTTGCTCAAGCCCGACGCCGCCATCTTCAACTGCCTGCTCGACAAATACGGCCTCAAGGCAGAAGAGTCGGTATTCATCGACGACAATGCCGAGAATGTTGACGGTGCCATCGCCGCCGGCCTTTCCGCAATCCGCTTCACCGGGGCGGCCGCACTTCGGGAGGAATTGGCGCATCTTCTCGGGAAATAGCTTATCTTTGTGCTCGTTATGGGACTCTTCATCAAGAAAAAGACTCGGCTGGGCCTCGACCGGAAAAAGGTCGTGACCAGTTATTTCGTGCTCGGCGTCTGCATCCTGCTGATGGCCGTCAATGTGGGCAGTTTCATCTTCTTCCCCCGCCTGATGGCGCCACTGGCCATCCTGATTTCCAACGCCATCACACTCATCCTGGCCATCATCGCCTTCCGGCCGATCAATGCGTTGGTGGAGAACCTGCTGGAAAAACGGCAGCAGGAACTCCTCGAGCAGCAGCAGAAAGAGGTGGAACTGGAGAAGAAAGTCGGGCTGCTCGAAAGCCGCAACCGCGAGCTGGAGAACCGGCTGGACACCCGCGCCCAGACCGAAGGCATGCCGGCCGAGATCGATTTCACCTTCAAGCTCGAGCAGATGGAGTATGCCAAGAAAGGCTACGTAGTGAAAGAAGAGCCGCTGGAAGACTTCTCGAGCGACGAACGCTACAAGAGCATGATTCCCGACGTCAGTCTGTGGAACAAGATGCTCGAGACCCTGGCGATGAAGGAAAAGGGCATCCGGAAGATCCTCTATATCAAGAAATACTATTACAAGGTATCTATCGGCATCGATTTCAGCAAGATCAAGTTCTCGTTCGTCGACGACCAGATCTTCTTTTCGGGCGTGAAGTTCACCAAGCTGCACGACATCAGCAGCGAACTGCAGCCGGACCCCGACGACATCGACCACTGCTGGATCCTCAACACCACCGACAACTGGGCGGAAATCAAGCACTCCGCCTACTACGACCTGTTCAAGGACACCTACACGCGGATGCAGGATGCGGAAACGAAGGAAAGCCTGGAAGCCGAGGTAGAGAGCCTATGCGGCCAGTACACCCTGATTTTCCGCCGCAACATCCAGACCCGGTTCCCGCAGGTAGCTTTCGTGGAAAGCATTGAGGACAGTGACCGCAGCTGGTACGCCCTCCGCGACGGCGGCAACTACCGCATGGTGCGTGACATCGCCGCCAACATGCTGATGCTGACCAATGTCATGAACGAAACCAAGCAGATCGAAGAGCAGGCCGGAATCTAATCTTCTTCAGGCGAAGGAGCATACGTCACCAGGATTGACTGCACAGTCGCCGAAGGCTTGAACTTCGGATCCACCACTTTGACTTTCACCTCCTGACCCGGGATGGCCGGCACGTCGCCCGCCAGACCGGAAGCCGTTGTCCGGATGGAAACCACGGATCTGTATTTCTTGAGGTCGAGACTGACCGTTCCGTCGCTGTAGAGCCAGACTTCGGGCACGGGTTCTTCCGAGAAATTCACGTAATCCACAATCCGGCTGCCCACGTTCAGTTTTCCCTTTCCGAGCCAATAGCTGCCCCGTTGCAGGCTGTATCTGGGATCGAAGACTTCGACGGAGCCGACGTCGTTACCCTCCATCTGGACCTGCAGCACAGGCTTGCCGTCCAGGTCGACCAGCCAGAGCGCCCCTTCCTCGGAATAGCGGATATCATACTCCAGCGGATCGCTGTCGAAATTCATACCGGGCATCCGCTCGCCCAGCAGGATCATGGCAAACCCGTCGTCGTGGATGCACGGAGACGGAACCGATTCGTCGCGGACGAATTCACTGCCGTTCCAGCGGTAGAACGATTCGAAGCCGCAATAGCCGGCGGCCTCCCAGTCGTCGGTCACGTTCAGCTCGACGTTCACGCCTTCGGGCGTGAATCCATAGTTATAAATGCGGTCGCGCATCGTCTTGCGGATCGCCGGTATATCCGAGCAGCCCGCCAGGCGGATGATATCGTCGAAATCTTCGGCCTTCGGCTGCGGATTCAGCGGAATCTCCACTTCGTGGGCCTGCTTCGTCGCGGGATCATAGTCGTAGGCGCGGATGTATTTCGTCCCGGTGACGTCGACGCCGCCCTCTTCGTCCAGCAGGACCAGGTAATGGCCGTCGGCATCGTATTTCCAGCAGCCCATCAGGAAGCCGTCGTAGATACCCTCGTTATTATATCCATAGGTCAGCACGTTGCAGGCATTGCCCCAGTATTCCCGGCTGTTGTTGTAGCCTTCCCGGAGTTCGTCCTTGATCTTTTCCTTGGCCTGCGGAGAAGCGAAGAAGTCGGTCATGATGTTTTTGCCGAAAATCGAAAACACCTGATACAGTTCGTCAAACGGAAAATCTTCCATCCGCACGGAAGCCGTGGCAGGCGTATCGGGCATTTCGGGAGCCTCGGTCACTTCAGGCGCCTCAGGAGCGGCGGGACTCGGATTATTTTGGGTTTTGTCACCCTTGCAGCCGGCGGTCAGCGCCAAGGCCAGGGTCAGTATCCAGATGATTTTTTTCATAATTTGTCGCATATTTGTCAAAGATACGAAGTTTTTTCAAAAATATTACTATATTTGCAGTCCCAAAACGGGAACACACATCGGTCCTTTAGCTCAGCTGGTTTAGAGCGCCTGCTTGACAGGCAGGAGGTCAGCAGTTCAAATCTGCTAAGGGCCACAAGAAAAATCCGAGACTTGAAGTCTCGGATTTTTTTGTGGCCCAGGGCCAACGTTTTTTGCGGGGCACATCCCCGCACCCCTCGGCCTTCGGCCGTTTCTCAATGGTGTCTCGGTATTTTTTGTGGCCCAGGGCCAACGTTTTTTGCGGGGCACATCCCCGCACCCCTCGGCCTTCGGCCGTTTCTCAATGGTGTCTCGGTATTTTTTGTGGCCCAAGGGCCAACTTTCTTTTGCGGGGCACATCCCCGCACCCCTCGGCCTTCGGCCGTTTCTCAATGGCGTCTCGGATTTTTTTGTGGCCCACAGAAGCCGATTAGCAATTCCGTCCTCACCCGAGGCCGTATTTGAGGATGGAAAGGCGAAAAACGGGCTGCCATCCTCATGGGGACTGCCGTTTGAGGACGGGAACGGGAACGGGAACAGGAACAGGAACGAGAACCTATCAGTTGTCAGAGTCCGATGAAGGACTGGTGGAGGATGAGGCGGGCGAGGCCTTCGATGAGGGAAGCGAGGCCCAGGAGGGCGATGAGGGTGCCGGAAATGCGGTTGATGATCAGCATCTGACGAAGATGGAAACGTTTGCGGAACAAAGAGATACCACTGCTCAGAAGAAACCACCAGGTGGCCGTGCCGAGGAAGATGCCGGAGAGGACGAACAGCACGTCGAGGGTTGAATAGCTGCTGCCGAGATCCAGATGGAAGAAAGCGAACAGGCCGAGCATCAGGACCAACGCGCCGGGGTTGGTAATCGTCATCAGCAAACCGCGGCCGATTTCCCGGATATGCCTGGAACTGATTGCCTCTGCGTTGGGCCGGTTCAAGTCCTTGATCGGATTCTTCAAGGCAATCTGCAGGCCGATCAGGAAAATGATCACGCCACCGATAAGCATTACCCAGTCGTAGTTCCGGTTCAGGAAATCACTGATGAAAGAGACCGAGAACAAGGCGATCGCCGCATAGAAAGTATCGGCAATCGAAGAGCCGACACCGACGGCGAAGCCCGCCCAACGGCCTTTGCTCAGCGCTTTCTGGATGCAGACGATGCCCAGCGGGCCGAGCGGGATCGAAGCCGCCAGACCGATCAGGATCGCTTTGAGGAAATTGAGCACCATATCGTTTCCGAAATGAAGACAAAGATACCATTATTTAGGGACAATCCCCGCAAAAAACGTATCTTTGTAAGATATTCTTCACATTCGAACACTCCATGGAAACTCCTCGACATATTCCGAAAGGAAATCTCTGGCTGCTCATTGCCGGATTCACGTTATTGTCCAGTTTGCCGTTCCTGGTCCCCCGCCTCGGATTTCTCTCCCTGATCGCCTTCGTCCCGCTCTTCCAGCTTGACCGGCTGCTGACAGAATACCGGGTCAAACACGCGTTCTGGTATTACTATACGGCGTTTCTGCTTTTCAATATCGCCGCCACCTTCTGGATCTGGTTCGTCTCCCCTGCCGGCGCCATCGCCGCTATCCTGCTCAACGCCCTCCAGATGGCCGCAATCTTTGCACTCTATCGCTGGGGCGGCCGTGCCATCCGCCGCAAGAACCTGCGGCCCGTGCGGGCAGAAGCCCTCTCGCTCTTGTGGTTCATCGTTATCTGGCTGGCCTGGGAACACATCTATTTCAACATTGAGATCTCCTGGCCATGGCTCTGCCTGGGCAATTCCTTCGCCACCAATCCCGAAATGGTGCAGTGGTACGATCATCTGGGTGCCGTGGGCGGATCGGCGTGGATCCTGCTGTGCAACGGACTGATCTATCTGGCAATCATCAGCCGCGAACGGGCCGACCGCCGCTGGTACGTGGCCAGTGCCGCCGCCGCGGTCATACTTCCCATCCTCTGCTCGGAAATCCGTTATGCCAGCTACCGGGAGACTGACGATCCGATGGAAGTGGTGGTCATCCAGCCCAACATCGATCCGTTCCACAAATATGGCGTTGAACCTCAAAGCGCCCTGGATGCCAGGCTTGTCGAACTGATGGCCCGGGAGGTCACACCCCAGACCCGCTACATCGTCACGCCGGAGACCTTCACCTATGACCTGGACATCGACAATCCCGATAAGAGTCCTTCCTACCAGAAATACCGCGCTTTCCTCGCCGCCCATCCGGAAACCGACCTGCTGCTCGGCGCCCTCACCTACCGCCACTTCGAATGTGCCGCCAAACCCACGCGCAGCGCCCGGCCCCGCGGGCAGGGCCACTGGATCGACGTATACAACACGGCGATGGTGATGGATAGCCACCAGATCTACGGCTCCTATGTCAAGTCGAAACTCGTGCCCGGGGTGGAAATCATCCCGTATGAAAATGTGCTCAAATTCCTGGGGCCGATTGTGGCGAAATTCGGCGGATCAAGCAGCAGTTACGGAACCCAGGACGAGATGGAGGCCATCCCCTGCAGTGACGGGCGCAAGCTCGGCGCCATGATCTGCTACGAATCGGTCTATGGCGACTGGTCGCGCATGGCCACAAAGAAAGGGGCCCGGTTCCTGGCCGTGATGACCAATGACGGCTGGTGGGGCGACACGCCCGGCTACCGGCAGCACTTCAATTTCGCCCGCCTGCGGGCCATCGAGAACCGGCGCGACGTGGTGCAGGCTGCCAATACCGGCACCTCCGGTCTCATCAACCAGCGCGGCGACGTACTCGCCAAGACCGGCTGGTGGGTCGAGACCACGCTGAAAGGTACGATCAATGGCAACGACGCCCTCACGCCGTTCGTGCGGCACGGCGACCGGGTCGGACGCTGCGCCGGCTACCTTTTCCTGGCTGCGCTGCTTACGTTGTTGGTTTTTGCCGTTTCGGATAGGCGATCCGGGCGTGATAAATCTGCATCAGGTAGGTCTTGAACGACTCCTTCACGCTGTTGATGTCGCGGATGGAGATGTCCGCCTCCGCAAGCTGGGAATCATCGAAACGGTTGGCCATGATCTTGTCCACCAGCGCGGAGATGCTTTCCTCGGAATAGTCTTTCAACGTACGGGACGCCGCCTCGACGGCGTCGGCCATCATCACAACCACCTGTTCCTTGGTCCGTGGCAGGATGCCATTGTAGGTAAAAGGCGCCTTGTTGGACGGATCACCGCCGTTGTTGCAATAGACGTTGTAGAAATACAGGGTTACAGAGCGGCCGTGGTGGCAAGCGATAAAATCGCTGACGATGGCGGGGAGTTTGGCTTTTTTCGCCAGCGCCATGCCGTCATCGACATGCTTGGTGATAGCCCGGGCGCTCTCTTCGGGCGAGAGACCGGCATGATAATTCACGCCTTCCGCCTGGTTTTCGATAAAGCACATCGGGTTTTCCATCTTGCCGATGTCATGGTAGAGGGCCCCTACCCGTACGAGCATCGCGTCCGCACCGATTTTGCGCGCAGCATTCTCAGCCAGGTTCGCGACCTGCAGCGAGTGCTGGAACGTGCCCGGTGCCTTATACTGAAGCGACTGCAGAAGTTTGTTGCTGGTATCGGAAAGGTCCCAAAGACGCGAGTATGACACGAAGCCGAAAATCTTCTCGAACAGGAATACGAACGGATAGAGCACGATCACCAGGATGGAATTGATCCCCAGATAGAGGAAACTCGTCGACTTGAGGGCATAGGAGAAGTCCCCTGTACCGAGCTTGAAGACAAAGCATACCAGCGACATCGTCACGAAGATGAAGAGGATGTTCAGGAACTGGAGCCACCCGCGGTTGAGCCGGCCATAGGCGAAGAGTACCACCGCGCCGCCCAACAGGTTGATGAAAAAGAGTTCCACTCCGTTTTCCGGAATCACCAGCAGCGGGATCAGGGAAATGGAATAGACCGACCAGCTCAGGTCATCGTGGAAGAAAGCACTCATATAGAGCACTGTCACGGCGAACGGGAACAAGTAGAGCAGTCGCTGGTCCACCCGGAAAAGGATGGCCGTCCCGGCAAAGGCGAACAGCAGCATGAGCATCAGGAAAACCAGTTTGCGCGGCTCCTCGAAGACGGTCCGATCCAGGAAAAAGACGGCAAAGAAGAAGAGAGCCAGGATAATCAAGACCAGCAGCAGATGACTGGCCAGCAGGGCGTTGGGTGAGCCGGAATTACCGTAACTCAATTTGTATTCCGCCTTGTAGGAATCCAGGATCTGACAAATGTCGCTCGTGACAATCTCCCCTTCGGAAACGATGAGCTGCCCGGCGTAGATGATGCCCTTGGTAGGCGAGATATAGTTGACCGCTTCGCGATGGACCAGTTGCGTGGTGGTTTCGTCGTAACGCAGGTTCGGAACGATGAATGCCTGCAAGTCGAGCAACCGGGCAATGGAATCGATATCCATGTCGGGATAGTCGTACACCAGGTCGGACTTCAGCACGCTCTGGACACGGGACAGTTCATAGACGTCGGCAACCGGTGTTTCCGTGACCCGCTTGTCACGCTTGATGAAGATCACCTGATCGGATGGGGTGTCTGCGCCGAAATCAGAGACGATGCCCCGGTCGTATGCCTCGCTCAGGTGCGTATACATCTCCCGGGTCAGTTCCTCGTCAAGCTGGAGCGCTACGGCCTTGTGGCCGAACTGTTCGAGGACCGGGGCGGCCACCGAAGGATCGTAGCTATAGTAGTCGATGGTCTCGGACGCCCGTTCCTCTTTTTCCTTGAGCATTTCGGCCTCGGTCTTGAGAATCGGGAAATCGATCGGTGAAATCAGTGTTTCATAGACCCAGGGACGCCCTTTCTGATACTCGTACTGGAATTTCCCTTCCCGTGGATAGAGCAGGAGCATCAGGATGGCCAGCACGATAAAACAGATATAGATCCGATAATTTTTCATAACTTTGTACAAAGGACAATTAGTAAAGATACGCAAATTCTCCGGAATATGAAAAAAATCCTCCTGACGCTCCTGGCCGCGAGCCTGGCCCTTACCCTCTCTGCACAAGATCTCCTCGTCATCGAATCGCCGAATCTCCACTGCGACGACTCGGTGCTGGTCTTCGTCCCGCAGCAGTTCGCATTTCAATACGCTGCCGAGTACTGCGTGGAGTGCTGCGGGGACCCTGAACCCGTCCCCGCCCTTTTCCTGCTGCACGGTTGGTCGGGTTGCTATCGCAACTGGAGCGATTACTATGACCTCCAGCAGATTGCCAACGAATCGGGCTTCATCATCATCTGCCCCGACGGCTTCTACGACAGCTGGTACGTGAACGCCAACGATCCGGACAAGATGCAGTGGCGCGATTTCTTCGACAAGGAACTCTACCCCCAAATAAAAGAAAAATACTACCTCGACCCGGAGAAGACCTTCATCACCGGCCTGTCCATGGGCGGTCACGGCGCAATCAACCTTTTTCTCGACAACCCTGCCCGTTTCCGTGCCGCCGGCTCGATGAGCGGCGTGCTCGACCTGGCCTATGAGCACGGACGGCTCGGCCTGTCGGAACTGCTGGGCGCCTACGACGACCCCGCCAACAAGCGGCACGCGGAAGAATCGGCCGTAAACCGCATCGAACGGGCGAAAGATGCAGGAAAGCTGCTGCTGGTCACCTGCGGATACAGCGACTCTCTGTACGGCGCCTCCCAAAGTTTCTGCGCCCGCTGCAAGGAACTGGGCGTTCCCTACATCGAAGTCTATTCCCCGGGCACCCATTCCTGGAAATACTGGGGCTACGCGCTGAAGCTCCACCTGTGGTACTTCAGCCGCATCCTGAACGAAGAAAACCTCGGGTATTGACCCGAGGTTTTCCATGGATTCGCTGAGGCTCCTGCCTACTGGATGCTCATGTTCTGGATCTCGTCGGAATCGTAGAAGCCCTTTTCCAGTTTCTCACGCACTTCCGCGAAAGCGTTGAGCGTGTACTCCACATCTTCCAGGGAATGCGCCGCCGTCGGAATGATGCGGTACATCAGGATGCCCTCCGGAACGACCGGATAGGTAATGACCGAGCAGAAGATATGGTAGTTCGTACGCAGGTCGATCAGGATGTTGGTCGCCTGGGCCAGGTTGCCCTTCATGAAGACAGGCGTCACGCAGGCCTCGGCCACGCCGATGTCGAATCCGCGTTTGCGCAGGCCTTCCTGCAAGGCGCGGGTGATCGTCCATAGCTTATTGCGGAGTTCATCGCCTTCTGGACCGCGGATGATTTCCAAGCGTTTGAGGCAGCCTTCCACGATCGGCATCGGGAGCGCCTTGGCGTAGATCTGCGAACGGAGATTATAGCGCAGGTAGTTGATGATGGCACGCGGGCCGGCCACGAAGCCGCCGATGATGGCCATGCTCTTGGCATAGGCGCCGATATAAAGGTCCACCTCGTCCATCACGCCGAAATGCTCCGACGTACCGCGGCCATGGGGGCCCATCACGCCGAAACCGTGCGCATCGTCGATCAGGATGCGGAATTTGTATTTCTTCTTCAGGGCTGCAATCTGGTCGAGGATGCCAAGGGCGCCGGTCATACCATAGACGCCTTCGGTAATGAGCAGCACGCCGCCGTCGTTCTTCTCGGCTTCGGCGCAGGCGCGGGCGAGGATCGTCTCGCAATGCTTGATGTTGTTGTGGCGGTATTTGTATTTGCTGCCGATATGGAGACGGATGCCGTCGAGCAGGCAAGCGTGGCACTCGTTGTCATAGACAATCACGTCGTGACGGCTCACCAGTGCGTCGATGGTCGAGACGATGCCCTGGTAGCCAAAGTTGAAGAGGAAGGCGTCTTCCTTCTTCTCGAAGTCGGCCAGTTCACGTTCGAGACGCTCGTGCAGCGAGGTATGGCCGGTCAGCATGCGGGAGCCCATCGGATAGGCCAGGCCCCAGCGGGCCGCGGCCTCACCGTCGATCTTGCGGATCGCCGGGTGGTTGGCCAGACCCAGGTAGTTGTTGAGGCTCCAGCAGAGAACCTCCTGGCCCTGGAACCGCATGTGCGGTCCCAACTCGCCTTCCAGTTTGGGAAACATGAAATAGCCGAATGCTTTGTCGCGGTACTGTCCCAGGGGACCACCGGAATCCTTTGCGATTCTTTCAAAAATATCCATGGTGTCGGTGTTTGTATTATTAAGCGTCGATGTTGGCGTATTTGGCGTTCTGTTCGATGAATTCGCGACGGGGCGGTACGTCGTCACCCATCAGCATCGAGAAGATGCGGTCCGCCTCGGCGGCGTTCTCGATGTGGACCTGGCGCAGGATGCGCTTCTCGGGATCCATCGTAGTGGCCCAGAGCTGCTCGGCATCCATTTCACCGAGACCTTTGTAGCGCGATACCAGCAGGCCGGTGTCCTTGCCCTTGCCGATCCGCTCGATGGCGGCGGAACGTTCTTCGTCGGTCCAGCAGTACTCCTCCACGTTGCCTTTCTTCACGCGGTAGAGCGGCGGCGTGGCGATATAGACGTAGCCGCTGCGGATCAGGTCGGGCATGTAGCGGAAGAAGAAGGTAAGAATCAGCGTGGCAATGTGCGAACCGTCCACATCGGCATCGGTCATGATGATGACCTTGTGGTAACGGAGCTTGGTCATGTTGAGGGCCTTGGGGTCGTCTTCCGTGCCGACCGAGACGCCGAGCGCGGTGTAGATGTTACGGATCGACTCGCTTTCAAAAGCGCGGTGCTCCATGGCTTTCTCCACATTGAGGATCTTGCCGCGGAGCGGCAGGATAGCCTGGAACTGCCGGTTGCGGCCCTGCTTGGCCGTTCCGCCTGCAGAGTCGCCCTCCACGAGGAAAAGCTCGCAATGGGACGGATCGCGGTCGGAGCAGTCGGCCAGCTTGCCCGGCAGACCCGAACCCGACATGACAGTCTTGCGTTGCACCAGTTCGCGCGCCTTTCGGGCTGCGTGGCGCGCTGTGGCGGCGAGCACCACCTTGTCGACGATGGCGCGGGCATCCTTCGGATTCTCTTCCAGATACTGGTCGAGCGCAGCGCTCACGGCCTGCGAGACGGCCGCCATGACCTCGCTGTTGCCCAGTTTGGTCTTGGTCTGGCCTTCGAACTGCGGTTCAGCGACCTTCACGGAAATGACGGCCGTCAGGCCTTCGCGGAAGTCCGAAGGATCGAGGTCGAACTTGAGTTTCGACAGGAGTCCGTTCTTGTCGGCGTAGCTCTTGAGGGTGGTGGTCAAGCCGCGGCGGAAACCGCTCAGGTGCGTACCTCCCTCGATGGTGTTGATGTTGTTGACGTAGGAATGGACGTTTTCGCTGAAGCCCGTGTTGTACTGCATGGCGATTTCGATGGGAATCACCTTGTCGGTTTCGAGGTAGATGGGCTTCTCGGTGAGCTTTTCACGCACGCCGTCGAGATACTGGACGAACTCGACCAGACCGTGCTCGGAATAGAACACTTCCTCACGGGGCTCCTGCGGAAGCGGATTGCCGTTTTCGTCGAGTTCGACTTCCCGGGGACGCGTGTCGCGCAGCGTCAGGCGGACGCCCTTGTTCAGGTAGGCCAGTTCGCGCAGGCGGCCGGCAAGGATGTCGTAGTCATAGACCAGGACGGTAAAGATCTCTTTGTCGGGCTTGAAGGTGATGATGGTGCCCGTGTCGGAGGCCTCCCCTACCACCTTGACGTCGTAGAGGGGCTTGCCCTGGGAATACTCCTGCATGAAGATCTTGCCTTCCCGGTGGATTTCTGCCGTCAGGTGCGACGAAAGCGCGTTGACGCAGGAGACACCCACGCCGTGCAGACCACCGGACACTTTGTAGCTGTCCTTGCTGAACTTGCCACCCGCATGCAGCACGGTCAGCACCACTTCAAGGGCGCTGCGCTTTTCTTTTTCGTGCAGGCCGGTCGGGATGCCGCGTCCGTTATCGGAGACCCGGATCGAATTGTCCGGATTAATGGTTACCACAATGTCGTTGCAATATCCGGCGAGGGCCTCGTCGATAGAATTGTCCACCACCTCATAGACCAGATGATGCAGACCGCGGGAACTGATGTCGCCGATATACATCGACGGCCGTTTGCGGACCGCCTCAAGCCCTTCCAATACCTGGATACTGTCGGCAGAGTATTGTTCGCTCTGCGCTTTGATTTCGTTTTCTTCCATCTAAACTATCGTTTCTTATAAACGAACAAAGATAACGAAAAATGGCGGGAAATCCAACGATTTCCCGCCATTTTTCACCTTCTGGAGGGCATCAGAAATTGATGCAGATGCCCCCGCCCAGATTCAGGCCAGGTTCCAGATAGAGCGGCATGTACTGATTGCGCTGGTTGAGCAGGTTGCCCGCTTTCACAAAAACCGACAAGTTCTTGTTAATCAGATAATTCAGATGCAAATCCAGATCTATGATGGATGGAACCTCGTACCGGACAGGTCCCGGCAGCAGCGAGGAACCGTCATACAGGTAGCCTTCGGCCATATAGCCGTGGGTGGAACTGCGGAAATTGCATTCCACCTGTGCGATGATCCGTTCCCGGAAATTATAGCGGAAAGAGGCATTCCCCGTCCAGACAGGCATCTCGGTCACGACCGATTTGTCGCTCTGGTTGCGATAGCTGGCATAGCGGAGCCGGCCGCCGACGGTCAGTTCCTGCGAGCGCCAGAACAGTTCGGCCTGGACCGAGTATTGATTGACGTCGCGGTATGCGGCCGTCAGCATAGGCAGTCCCGTCAGGTCGTGGACAGGCACGAAGATCATCTTGTTCCGGTAGATCTTGTAGATGCCCTCCAGATTGAAACCCAGCCGGCCGGCGACCACGCCTTCCAGCGACAACGTAGCGTCGAGGGGACGGGAGCCGAAGCCCATTTGGGAGTCCGGCAGCACGAGCGGACAGTCGTCGATCATCCGGGAAAGGGGATTCAGGTCATTGCCGCCCGTCACCACGGCATGGGCCCAGAGCATCTTGTCGACCAAGGTATACCGGAGATCGACATCGGGGAAGATACTGCTGCGGGGGGTCAGGTCAAGTCCGGGCTCCGCGATGGTGCCGGCCATGCCGTAGCGGCTGCCGAATTTCACTCCGAGACGTGCATCCAGCCGCTTGCGATGGTATTGATAGATCGGCGAGAACTCCACGACGCCGATGTTGAAATCGTGCACACCCCCATAAGCGGCATATTCGATGTTCATGTCGATGTAGATCCGGTGCACGTCGAACGATGCGCCGATAAAGCCGCTCACGTTGAGGAAATGTTCCCGCATCCGCAACGTGTCGAAGGGCGTGGACGGAAGTTCCATCGCCAGGGCCTTTTTCGTATTGCGATACGAGAACGTGACATCATAATAAATTGAATTCTCCTCCTTCTGGGCGGAGTTCAGGTTGATCGCACCCGTGAAAATGCCGTTCGTATGGCCACTGGAGCAAGGGAACTGCGAGGATTCCCGGATGGGACTGAAACGGTAGGTGTCGTAGTCATACTTGACATCAACCATCATCTCGCCGGTCTCCCAGTCGTAGGTCAGGTCGCCGCCCACCGTGTTCTCCATCCGGGCTGTCTTGAGGATCGGATCCCAGTTGAAGCCCCGGCCCAGATCGCCAAAGAAGGAATTGTGGCGGCCATAGAGGCCTGAGCAGAAACCTTTCCTGGGCTTGGACTGAAGGTAGATCTCTCCAGCGGGCATCAGGCCCTTGTCGCCGAACGCATACTGGGAACCGAGCCGGGCATAGACGAACGGGGTACGGTTGGCGCCGACCGTCGAGAGCTGGATCGATTCATACGGAGTGAAGTCATACAAGTCTCCATAGGGCCGGTTGAAGATGGAGTAGTCGAAATGGACGTCGAAACGGTGCAGCGAATCATCGACTGCGGTCGGGAGAGTCGGCTTGCGGATGCCGTCGGTGTTGATGTCGTACGGGCGGCTCACTTCCACCGTAGCCACCTGGGCCCGGAGCGGAAACGCCAGGGCGCACAGGCACAAAAAGATTACGATTCTTTTCATCTCCTCAACGAATTAAGTCGGTTCAGACGGCTGCGGACCTGCCCGGGCACGTCGTCATCCGCGTCCGTGGACTGGTAACCGTCGAGAATACTGTTGAACGTCGCTTCGGCCTGCTCCAGATCGCCCCGGTCGGCGAACGAGTCGCCCAGCACGATGAAACTCTTGGCCAGCCAGTACAGTTGGCTGGAACCCGAGTCGGAGAAGGCATAGACCAACTGCTCCACCCGGGAGAAGTCTCCCCGGTCATAGGCTTCCTGAATCAGTGTGTAGGCACTCTCCGCACCGTAGGCATCAGAACGGTCGGCAGCCAGTTCCTCGAAGTAGCGACGGGCGTTGTCCCGCTCGCCCAGCGTCCGGTAGGCCTTGGCCATCAGGAAACGGGCTTCCCGCGTCCCGACAACCTGTGCGCTGCGGATTGCTTCGGGGAAGTCCTTGGCCCCGAACGCGGAACGCATCAAGCCCGTGTAAGCATCGTGCCGGACTGCGTCGTCACGGGTCTGGTCGATCAACTGCCGCCAGGCTTCCTCCGCTTTGTCGTAATGCTGCAGGTCATAATTGATGGCCGCATAGGAAGCGATGGCGTCTTCCAGGCAGGACGACGGACCCATCTTCATGATCTTCTGGTAGTTGTCGGAGGCAGATTCAAGCCGTCCCGTAGCCCGCAGGCTCTCGGCCAGGTAGAAGGTTGCCTGAGGAACCCGGCTGCTGGAAGGATACTGCGCAAGGAACCGCTGCAGGGCCGAAATGGCGGCCGTATGGCGCCCGCCCTGATAAATCTGTTCCGCAGCGCGGTAGAGCATCTGTTCCTTCTCTTCCGGGCTCTTGATGTCGGAACGTCCGATCTCGTCGAGATACGTGAGGAACTCTTCAGGACGGTTGCGGAGCTGATAAAGGCTCTCCAGCCCGGCCAGGGCGTCTTCCGCTTCAGGCGAGGAGGGCGCCGTAGAAACGACTGTCTTGTAGTATTCGACCGCCTTGTCGTACTTGCGCGCATTGGCATTGATCAGGGCCAGTTCCAGCAGAGATTTGGTGTAATAGTCATTGCCCTTCATACCGAGCAGGGTGAAGAAGCATTCCGACGCATCGTCGGCGTGGCCTGTCTGGACATAGGTCCTGCCCAGTTCAAAAAGTGCCTGCGGATAGAGCGGCGCCGTGCGGTGGGTACGGATCACCTGCTTGAGGAGGTCAATCTTCTTGGGCTCCTGTCCCATCAGGCCATAAGCCACGGACGCCTGCAGCACGGGGTAGAGGTCGTCCGTCGAAGGATCCGCCTCGTACACACGCTCATAGACCCGCGCGGCATCGGGATACTTGCCTTGCATGAAGCAGGCATCGCCCAATCGGGTAAGGGCATCCCGTTCGTACTGGGGATCATCGCCGGAGACATTGAGGAAATTGCGGAAATTGTTCTCGGCATACACGTAATTGCCGCTCTTCAAATAGCTGTAAGCCTGGTTGAAGAGCGCCTGCGGATACTCCGATGTGCTCCGGAAATCATTGTCGAGCAGCAGGTTGCTCAAGATGGAGATTGCCTCCGAATAGCGTTCGTCACGGTAGCAGCACTCCGCCTGCCAGAAACGGGCGAGATTGCGGAGGTTCTCGTTGGAGCCGGTCTCGACCGCCGTCTCGAGCAGCGGTTCGGCCGCCCGCCAACCCTTGCCTTCGATAAGCTGAAGTCCCCGGAAGAAAGCTGCCTTCTGCAGGTTGGCCGAGGACTCCTCGGTATGGGTCTTGATGGCGGACAGGGCCTTGACAGCGGAATCATAGTCCTTGGACAGGAGGAACGAGGTGGCCATGTAGTTGTGGATGATATCGCCCTTCCCGCTGTCCGGCCAGGTCTCCATGTACTTGCGGAACTGGGAGATGTCCGCGTTCACGTCGAAGGAGAGCTTGGCGAAGTTGAAGAAGGCGTCTTCCCGGATCACCGGATCGAAATCCTTCTCCGATGCCGCCTTGAAGGCGTCGAGGGCGGCAATTTTGTTTTTCACCTGGAGATAGCTGTTGGCGGTGTAGTACCAGGCGTTCTGGCAGAGTTCATCGTCCTCGCCCAGCACGTGCGAGAACGATTCGATGGCGGCGGGCCAGGACTTGAGGCTGTACGACACGATACCGGAGAAATAGTGGTCCTTCCGGCTGAGTTCCGCTCCGCTCTGTGTATAGACGTCGAGGTACTTGCGGGCGGAAGCCTGGTCCCCTTTCTCGTAATAGGCTTCCGAAAGGATCCGGGCCAGGCTGCTCTGCATCTCCTTGTCCAACTGGGCGTAGAGCGGAACTCCATGGCGGATCACATAATCGAAATCCTTGAGCATGAGCTTGCTCTCCACCGCGAAATAGCCGGCCATCTGCGAGAACTGGTTGCCCTCCCCCACCTCTTCAAACAGCGGCACCGCTTCGGCGAACTGCTGACGGATATAGTGGACGTAGCCTTTATAGTATGTGGCGGGCAGCGTAAACTGGGAATGCGGGGCGGAGATGACTTCGGCAAATCCCGCTTCGGCCCGGTCATAACCTCCGGTGCGCAGGTTGCTGTACGCTTTCTTGAACGTATAGCCGATGCGCTGCGACCGGTAGAGATGGTCCGGGTCGATGGCGTTGTAAACGGCGAGCGCCTCGACGTAGTGTCCCGTGTCGAAGTAACGGGAAGCCAGAGCTTCGCGCACCATCGACTGCTGCGGGGCGTTCGGGTACTTGTTGCAGAAGGTGTTGACCAGCCCTTCCGCATTCACCTTGTCGAGGGCAATGGCGCACATGACCTTGTAGGCCTCGATCTCGGTCTTGTCGAGGGCGCGCAGGGATTCCTTGCCGAGTTCGGTAAACGCTTTTTCCGCCGCATAGTAGGAGCCGTTGTAATAGAGTTTGCGGGCCGATTCGAGGCGGTCGGAATGCTGCCGGTCCTTGACCTGGCCCGACAAAGGCAGCGCCGCCAGAAGGAGCAGCAGGGCTGCTGCGCCTTTTCTGAAGTATAGGGTCACGCTTTTCATCGTTCTATGATGCGAAAATAGTCAAAAAAAGTTAAATTTGTGCATCAAACCGGCCCTTATGAACCCTGATGCAACACCGCTTGTCCAATTCCGGGGCGCCGATATCTCCAATGGGGAGGTCGTCGTCGTGGAAAATCTCGACCTGACCATCCGTCCCGGCGAGTTCGTCTATCTGACGGGACGCGTCGGCAGCGGAAAAACCTCCGTGATCCGCACAATTACCGGTGAGAATCCGCTGCTGGGCGGATCCGGACACGTCGGCCCCTTCGACTTGACAAACCTCAAGAATAAGCAAATACCGTACCTCCGGCGCAGCCTGGGCATCGTGTTCCAGGATTTCCAGCTGCTGATGGACCGTTCCGTCGAAGCGAACCTCCGCTTCGCGCTCCAGGCCACCGGGTGGAAAGACAAGACTGCCATGGAGGAGCGCATCCGGCAAGTCCTGGAAGCCGTAAGGCTGGATCACAAATCCTATAAGCTGCCTCACCAGCTTTCGGGCGGTGAGCAGCAGCGCGCGGCCATCGCCCGCGCCTTGCTCAACGAGCCCTCCCTCATCCTGGCCGACGAGCCCACCGGCAACCTCGACGAAGAGACCGCCCGCGGCATCATGAACCTGCTCTTCGACATCAACCGCCACGGTACCGCCATCATCATGGTAACCCACAACCAGTCGCTGATCCGGATGTTTCCAGCCCGCGTCATCACCCTAGAAAACGGAGTCTGCCGTGAAATCGCGTCGCAAGCCTGATCCGCCCTTCGCCCCGATCCTGGACTGGTTCGAGGCCAACAGGCCGCTGCCCAAGAGCGAGTTGAATTTCTTGTCGCCCTATCAACTGATCGTGGCGGTCATCCTTTCCGCCCAGTGTACCGACAAACGGGTCAATCTCACCACGCCCGCCTTCTACGAGCGCTTTCCAGATGTCGCATCCCTGGCCGCTGCCACGCCCGAAGAAGTCTTTCCGTTCATCCGGTCGATCTCCTATCCCAACAGCAAGGCCGCACACCTGGTCGCCATGGCACAAAAGGTACAGCAGGAGTTCGGCGGCGAGATCCCGCGCCACATCGACGCCCTGATGACCCTGCCCGGCGTCGGGCGAAAAACCGCGAACGTCGTGACTTCCGTCCTCTACGACGAGCCCGTAATCGCCGTGGATACCCATGTTTTCCGGGTAGCCCACCGCCTCGGTCTTTCCGACGGCAAGACGCCCTATGCCGTGGAATGCGACCTGGAGGCCGGCATCCCCGAATCCGTGCGTCCCAAAGCCCACCACTGGCTCATCCTGCACGGTCGCTACGTCTGCACCGCACGCAACCCCAAGTGCGGGGAATGTGGCCTAAGCTCCTACTGCCGCCACTATGCGCAATCACGCTGATATCTACGAAACTACATTGCTTGACTTCAAGGATCACTTGAAGCTTGAGCGGTCGATGTCGCCCAACACCATCGCGGCCTATACGTCCGATGTGCACAAGTACTTCGACCTGCTTCGTGCCGATGGCATCGCCCCGGCTGACGCTTCTTCCGACGACATTTTCCGCTTCCTGGAGACACAGGTCGCAGCCGGCGTGACGCGACGTTCGCAGTCGCGCATCCTGAGCTCCGTCAAGGCACTGTACCGTTTCCTCGACGCCGAAGGAGCGCTCCCGGCCGGAAACCCGTGCGACAAACTTTCCGCGCCGAAAATCAACCCCTATCTGCCGACCGTCCTCTCGGTCGAGGAGGTCCTGGCTATCCTCGACTCCGTGGATCTGTCCAAACCGGAAGGACACCGCAACCGGGCGATTCTGGAAGTGCTCTATTCCTGCGGGTTACGCGTGAGCGAACTGGTAAACCTGAAGATTTCCGACTTATTCCCGGACGAGCAGTTCATCCGGGTCTTCGGCAAGGGGAGCAAGCAGCGGCTGGTGCCCATCGGCGAACCTGCCCTAAAAGCGATCCGGCTCTACCGGGAGGTCCGCGACGCCGGACCGGTCCAGAAGGCCGCCGAAGACATCCTTTTCCTGAACCGCCGAGGCGGCAAATTGACCCGCGAGATGATCTTCCACATCGTCAAGGAGCAGGCTGAGGTCGCCGGCATACGCAAGGACATTTCGCCCCACACCTTCCGCCACAGCTTCGCTACACACCTTGTCGAAAACGGCGCCGACCTGCGCGTCGTCCAGCAGATGCTCGGCCACGAAAGCATCCTGACCACCGAAATCTACACCCACATCGACACCCGGAAGTGGCAGGACACCATCTTGAAATTCCACCCGACACGCACCTAAAGCTTTAGATAGACGCCATGAACTCGCTGAAACAAATAATTTTACCAGCTATTATCGCTCTTTTTCTTTGCGGTTGTAGCGCTTCCGTATCCGAGCCGGCCGGGCATCTGTCCGACTATGTTTCCACGCTCGTCGGCACCCAGTCCGACTTCACGTTCTCCACGGGAAACACCTACCCCGCCATTGCGCTTCCCTGGGGCATGAACTTCTGGACGCCCATGACTTCCCAGCGCGAACAGGACGGTTGGGCTTACCAATACGGAGCCCACAAGATTACGGGATTCAAGCAGACCCACCAGCCTTCGCCCTGGATCAACGACTACGGCGCCTTCTCCATCATGCCTTTTAACGGAACGGCCGAGGGCAAGCCCTCCAGCTGGTTCTCCCACAAGAGCGAAGAGGCCCGGCCCTACTACTATCGCGTCTATCTGGCCGATTATGACATCACCGTCGAGATTACGCCCACGGAGCGGGCAGCAGTCATGCGGTTTACCTTCCCCGAAAGTGCATCTTCCTGCATCGCAATCAATCCTTATCAGGACGGTGTGGTGATTGCTGCGCGACGGACTGCCATGGGCTATAGTGTCCAGAACCACGGCGGCGTACCGGAAGGATTCCGCAACCACTTCCTCATCGAAGCGGACGCTCCGCTGATGGAGCCCTTTGCGACCACGCGGGGGCAGGTCGTCACGCTTTATGTCGCATCTTCCTTTATCTCGCCCGAACAAGCGGCCCTGAACCTCGAAGAGGTAAAGGGACGCAGTTTCGACGAAGTCTGCGCAGCCGCCCAGGCGCGCTGGGATGAGGTTCTCGGGCGCATCCGCGTGGCTGGCGGCACTGACGACCAGTACCGTACCTTCTACTCTTGCCTCTATCGCAGCGTCCTCTTCCCGCGGAAGTTCTACGAAATCGGCGCCGACGGCCAGCCCGTCCACTACAGTCCCTACAACGGTCAAGTGGAACCCGGCTACCTGTATACCGACACCGGTTTCTGGGATACCTTCCGCGCCCTGTTCCCCCTGCTGAACCTCGTTTATCCCGACGTAAACGCCGAGATCCAGGCCGGCCTGGCCAACATCGCCCGTGAAAACGATTTTCTCCCGGAATGGGCCTCCCCGGGCCACCGCAACTGCATGGTCGGCAACAACTCCGCCGCGGTCGTGGCAGACGCTGCGGTGCAGGGAATCACTTCGCGCGAAGACCTGGAAGTGCTTTACAAGGCCCTGGTCCACGCTTCGGAAAACGTGCATCCCACTGTCGGCTCGTCGGGCCGCACCGGGCACGAATACTACAACAATCTGGGCTATATCCCCTATGATGTAGGCATCAACGAGAATGTGGCGCGTACACTGGAATATGCCTACGACGACTGGTGCATCGCACAGGTCGCCCGGCTGCTGGACCGGCCGCAGGAAGAAATCGAGCGTTTTGAAAAACGTTCGCAGAACTGGCGGAACGTCTTCGATCCCGAATCCCGCCTGATGCGGGGCCGGAACCAGGACGGCTCGTTCCAGGAACCTTTCAGCCCCTACAAATGGGGTGACGCCTTCACCGAAGGCAATGCCTGGCACTATACCTGGAGCGTGTTCCACGACGTCCCGGGACTGGTGAGCGCCATGGGCGGAGAAGCCGCTTTCACGCAGATGCTCGACTCCGTCTTCCGGGTCCCGCCCATCTACGACGACAGCTACTACGGTTACCGCATCCACGAAATCACCGAGATGCAGGTGGCCGATATGGGCAATTACGCCCACGGCAACCAGCCCGCCCAGCACATGCTCTATCTCTATGACTGGACCTCCGAGCCCCGGAAAGGGCAGCACTATATCCGGGAAACCATGAACCGTCTCTACAGTGCGGCGCCCGACGGCTACTGCGGCGACGAAGACAACGGCCAGACGTCGGCCTGGTACGTCTTCTCCGCCCTCGGCTTCTACCCGGTATGTCCCGCCAGCGGACAATACGCCGCCGGCTCTCCCCTCTTCCGGAAAGCCGACATCACCCTACCCGGCAACCAGCACATTCTGATCGAAGCCCCCGGCAACGGCCCCGACTGCCCGTATGTCCGCAGCATCCGCCTGAACGGAAGTGCCCTCGACCATCCTTTCCTGGATATCGCCACGCTCAAGAAAGGCGGAAAACTGGTCTACGAAATGGAATAAAAAAGAACAGGCTGCCTGGGCAGTCTGTTCTTTCGTACCTCCGGGCAGAATCGAACTGCCATCTAAGGTTTAGGAAACCTCCATTCTATCCGTTGAACTACGGAGGCCGAATAAAAGAAATGCCGAGTTATGGCCCGGCATCCTTCAAATTCTTCTTCGGTCAGACCTAGGCAACGGTTTTGTTGATGATCTGACGTCCGCGGTAGTAACCGCATTCAGGGCAAACGTGGTGATACATGACGGTAGCACCGCAGTTCGAGCAGGTAGCGAGCTGAGGGACGATCGCTTTGTCGTGGGTCCTTCTTTTATCGCGGCGCTGCTTGGAGATCTTGTGTTTCGGATGTGCCATTTTTTCCTTCTATTTTAATTGTTTTTGCTTTCCAACAAATCTTTCAGGCCTTCGAACGGCCGGACCGAATCCGACTCGGGTACCGACTCCTCTCCGCCGGATTCACTCAGGTAGCGGAGCATCTCGGGGTTGCATTTCCCTTCGGGATGCACTTTCACCAACGGCAGGCTGAGGCAGACGTAGTCATAGACGAACTGGTTGAGGTTCAACTCGCTCTGGGAGCGGTCGGCCACTACGACATCTTCGTCACCCGCCGCATCGTCGTCCACTTCGACATTGCCGAAGCCGACGGTGAGCCTGGGTTCGATGTCCACCTTCAGGGTGAGGTCGTCCAGGCAGCGGTCGCACTCGACCACCACGAAGCCCGTGACTTCGCAGACGACGTCGAGGAGCGTCTGATGCCGGATCACGCTGACCCGAACGCTGCAGTCCGCATCTTTGATCTGGCTGTTCTCGAATGCTTGAAAGAACGGTTCCCCAATTTCAAACCGGAACGAACTTTCGCCAAGGGGCAAGCCCTTGATCGGAATCACGATGTCTTGGTTCAATCTGTCCATGGCGGAAAAATTGGGGCTGCAAATATAGCAAATTATTTTAATAATCAATTCCTTTCCGCTCTTTTTCGCGCGGTTTCGTCGAGAATGATCTTGCGCATCCGCATCGACTTGGGCGTCACCTCCACCAGTTCATCTTCCTGGATGTACTCCAGCGCCTCCTCGAGACTGAAGCGGACGGGCGGCGGAAGCATCACCTTCTCGTCGGTGCCGGCGGCCCGGACATTGGTCAGCTTCTTGGTCTTGCAGATGTTGATGACCAGGTCGAAGTCGCGGATGTGCTCGCCCACCACCTGACCGGCATACACTTCCTCGCCGGGATCGATGAAGAAACGGCCGCGGTCCTGCAACTTATCCATCGCATAGGCTACGGAGAGGCCGGTCTCATGGGCGACGAGCGAACCATTGGTCCGCTTCTCGATCTCGCCCTTGTACGGCTCGTAATCCTTGAACCGGTGCGCCACGACCGCCTCGCCCTGTGTAGCGGTCAGCAAATTGCTGCGAAGCCCCATCAGGCCACGCGCCGGAATCTCGAAATCGAGATGCGTGCGGTCGCCGCGGGTTTCCATGTGGATGAGCGCACCTTTGCGCCGGGTGGTCATTTCAATGGCTCGGCCCACAAACTCCTCGGGCACGTCGATGGTCAGGCACTCGATCGGTTCGCAGCGCTTGCCGCCAATGGTCTTGTCGAGTACACGCGGCTGGCCGACCTGCAACTCAAACCCTTCCCGCCGCATCGTCTCGATAAGGATCGAAAGATGCAGCACGCCACGGCCGTACACCACAAAGGAATCGGCATTCACGCCCGGTTTGACGCGCAGGGCCAGGTTCTTCTCAAGTTCGCGTTCCAAACGCTCCTTGATATGGCGCGAGGTGACGAACTTGCCTTCCCGGCCAAAGAACGGAGAGTCGTTGATGGTGAAGACCATGCTCATCGTCGGCTCATCGACGGCGATAGGCGGAAGCGCTTCGGGATTCTCCAGGTCGGCGATGGTATCGCCGATTTCGAACCCGTCGATGCCCACCACGGCGCAGATGTCACCGCACTGGACTTCATCGACCTTCCGTTTCTCAAGCCCTTCGAAAACCATCAGTTCCTTGACCTTCTGCCGCTCGACCATGTCATAGCGCTTGCAGAGGGATACGGGCATTCCGGCGCGGAGCGAACCGCGGGTGATGCGTCCGACGGCAATCCTGCCCACATAGGGAGAATACTCGAGCGACGAGATCAGCATCTGGGGCGTCCCCTCTTTAATCTGCGGAGCCGGAATCTCCTCGATAATGGTATCGAGCAGCGCCGTGATGTCGGTGGTGGGTTTCCGCCAGTCGAGCGACATCCAGCCTTGCTTAGCACTGCCGAAAACCGTCTTGTAATCGAGCTGTTCTTCCGTGGCGCCGAGCGCGAACATCAGGTCGAAGACCTCTTCGTTCACCTCGTCGGGGCGGCAGTTGAGCTTGTCCACCTTGTTGATGACCACGATGGGTTTCTTGCCCATCTCCAAGGCTTTCTGCAGCACGAAGCGGGTCTGGGGCATCGTCCCTTCGAACGCATCAACCAGCAGCAGCACGCCGTCGGCCATATTGAGCACACGCTCCACCTCGCCGCCGAAATCGGCGTGGCCGGGCGTATCGATGATGTTGATTTTCACATTCTTGTAGGGCACCGACACGTTCTTGGCCAGAATGGTGATGCCGCGTTCCCGTTCGAGGTCGTTGTTGTCGAGGATCAGCTCGCCCAGATCCTCTGCCTTACGGGTCAGTTTCGCCTGATAGATCATCCGGTCCACGAGGGTGGTCTTGCCGTGGTCCACGTGGGCAATGATCGCTACATTTCTGATTTCTTGCATACTGTATTCTTTCGCACTGAGGCGCAAAAGTAGAAATAATCTCGCAAATATTGTATATTTTTGTAGCATGGTTGAAAAGATCCTCATCCTCGACTTCGGCTCCCAGGTGACCCAGCTCATCGGACGCCGTCTCCGCGAACTCAACGTCTATTGCGAGATCCATCCCTTCAACAAGATTCCCCCGCTCGACGATACGGTCAAAGGCGTGATCCTTTCCGGAAGTCCCTGCTCCGTCACGTCGCCCGACGCCCCGCAGGTGGACCTGCGCGGCATCAAGGGCCGGCTGCCCCTGCTGGGCATCTGCTACGGTGCCCAATACCTGGCCCACCACTACGGCGGAGCCGTTGCGAGTGCCGGTTCGCGCGAATACGGCCGGGCGGAACTTGAAGTGAAGCAGCGCGATCCTCTGTTTGACGGCGTACCGCCGAAGAGCCAGGTCTGGATGTCGCACGGGGACACCATCACCCAACTGCCGGACAATTCTACGGTGCTTGCCTCTACGGTCAGCGTGACCAATGCCGCCTATCGCATCTTCGGAGAGAAAACCTATGCCGTGCAGTTCCACCCGGAAGTTTATCACACGGAATACGGCTCGCGCATCCTGGCCAACTTCGTCAAGACCATCTGCGGCTGCTCCGGCGACTGGACGCCCGCCTCGTTCATCGACACCACCGTCGATGAGCTGCATCGCAAACTCGGAAGCGACACCGTGATCCTCGGCCTGAGCGGCGGCGTCGACTCTACGGTAGCCGCCGTGCTCCTGCACAAAGCCATCGGCGAACGGCTCCACTGTATCTTCGTGGACAACGGGTTGCTGCGACGCAACGAATTTGCCGAAGTCATGGAATCCTACCGGGGACTTGGCCTCAACGTCACGGGCGTCGATGCAAGCCAGCGTTTTTTGACTGCCCTGGCCGGACTGACCGAGCCAGAAGCCAAACGCAAGGCCATCGGCAAGACCTTCATTGATGTCTTTGAAGAAGAAGCCCGGCGCGTTGACGGCGCCCGCTGGCTGGCCCAGGGGACGATTTACCCCGATGTCATCGAATCGGCCGCCATCGGCGGCCAGGCGGCGAAGATCAAGAGCCACCACAACGTGGGCGGCCTGCCCGAGAAGATGAACCTTCAAATCGTGGAGCCGCTCCGCATGCTTTTCAAGGATGAAGTCCGGCGCGTAGGCCGCGCGCTCGCCATCCCCGCCTCACTTATCGGACGGCATCCTTTCCCGGGCCCCTCGCTGGCCATCCGGGTCCTGGGCGAAGTAACTTTCGAGAAACTGGAAATCCTGCGTGACGCTGACAAGGTTTTCATTGACGCGCTGCGCGCCGATGGGCTCTATGACAAAATCTGGCAGGCCGGCGTCATCCTGCTTCCCGTCAAAAGCGTGGGCGTGATGGGCGACGAGCGTACCTACGAATACACGGCAGCCCTCCGTGCCGTCACTTCCACCGACGGCATGACCGCCGACTGGTATCCCCTGCCCTATGACTTCATGGCCCGCGTCTCCAATGACATCATCCGTCACGTCCGCGGCATCAACCGCGTCGTTTACGACATCTCCTCCAAACCGCCGGCAACGATCGAATGGGAATGATGGATACTATCTGTTGATGTTTCTCTGCTAATGCTTGTCTAGTTTTATCTTTATTGAATATCAGTAATATACGATAAAATTAAGGCTTCTTCCTCAACGGAAAGTGCGGGAATGACGCTATAATATGCACCCTTTATCTGCACCCTATCCATTGGTGGGATGCAGATTTTTGTTATTTTTGCAAAAACGAAGCAACAATGGCGAAGAAACTCACCTACCACTTTTACTTGAAGGACAAGTGGAGCACCAAGCCCACCCCCATCAACCTCGCAATCAACTCTGCCGGTTTCCGAAAGAAGTATGGTATTGGGGAGAGTATTTCCCCCGAGTGGTGGGATGATGTTGAGGAGCGAGCCATTGAAGATAATCGGCAAAAGAAGACGGAGAAGGCGCTATCCAAACGCGTCAACCGCAATCTCAAACGCATACGAGCAGAATTGGACCCTCTTTTTGAGGAGTATAACGGCATTGGCAAGTTGACCCCGAACCACACGGAAGGCGAGGATTTGCTGCTCGCACTCTTTGACAGGGTTTCGGCCATCGTCAGCGGTCTGATACAGGAGGAAAACGAGGAGGAAAAGGCATCGCGGATAACTCCCACACTCTTTTTCACCGATTTCATTGAGCGTTGGAGTCGTACACCCAACAACAGGACAGGCGTTGTCCCCAAGAAGGAGACCATATGGAACTACAAGAACACGCTGCGGCGATACAAGGATTTCATTGAAGACAGTTCCCTGAAAGACACGTTCAAAGTATTTGATGAGGATTTCCAGTCCAGGTTTGATGACTATCTGCTTAATGAACAGGAACTTGCGATGAACACCATAGTTGGTACTCATAGCCAACTGAAAACGATGTTGAAACGGGCATACGAAAAGGGGCTACTCCGGGACCCAGCATTTCTTCATTGGACATCCAAGACCATCAACTTCACTCACATTTACTTGAATGACCTGGAAATCAACTCCTTGTACGAATTGGTACTAACCCCTGAAATGCGGAAGGAGAACAAGATAGGCAAAGAAAGCCACATTGAGGAAAGCAAAGATCTGTTCATCATCTCCGCACGCACTGGTCTCCGGTTCTCGGACCTGCGGCATATCGGTTCCGCCACGTGGGATATGTCGGAAGGAAAAGAGACATTGACCATCCTCATTCAGAAAACCAACGACAGGTTGAGTATTCCGCTCCACAAGCAGGTCATTGAGATTTACGAGAAGTATAAGGGTGTTTTGCCGTTGCCGGTGGACAAATCAAAGTACAACGAGCATGTGCGTCTGTGTGCAAAGTTGGCAGGAATAACCGAGAATATAGCCACATTTGAATGGGAGAAGGGGCGACCGGTTATGAAGGACCACAAGAAGTACGAACTCATTTCAAGCCACACAGGTCGTCGCTCCTTCGCCACTAACCTTTATTTGGTCTGCAAATCCCCCCACTACGTTATGAACCTGACAGGGCATCAGACGGAGGAGAACTTCAAACGCTACATCTGCGTTGATCAAAAGGAAATGGCAGAGGTGGTGCGGAAGTACATCAACCTTGACTATAACGGAGAGGGAGATGAGGATTTTGAAAGGTTTGTCAGAGCATTGAAGCAGGATACTCGCACCATTGACCAACAACAAGAAGAAATAGCTCAACTGCAAAAGGAGGTTCAATCCACCAAACAGATGGCAGCAATATCAGAAATGCAGCGGCAGGATGCAGAAACGGAGGTTGAGGAGCAGAAGGAGGCGTGGGGGATGGGCTTGTCGCTTGGCGATTACGAGGACTTAAAGCGGCAAGGTGATGTAATCGCAGCAGCCACAGACCAACAACCCGATGATTAAGGAAACTGGGGCCTCCAAATAGATGAAGCCGCCGGGGACCCTGGGACCCGCAACCTACAAGGTCTTTCCCATTGACACGAGGTTAGAAAACAACACATTGTCTATTTTGAGGGAGTGTTTTTGAGGAAGTGTATCCCGGCTCGTTCTCAACCCTGACCGGTAGGTAGAGAACCCCCAAAATACTATAGTTGTATAGTATTTAAATAATTGATATTCAATATTTTATTTTTAATATTTTTGAGTACAGTTTCCCCTACCCAGGATAGTGGTATATCCCAGGTAGGAACTTCTACTCAAGTCCTACTTCTTTCGTAGTGAGCAGTCCAAGCCAGTATTATTGCTTGAAACCGGTTGTTTCCCCTGATAAACCAGGTGCAGCGCTCAACAACCCACCGTCTCCGGTATCCCTTTTGCTTCCGCTTTGCTGCTTCCCTCTTGCGGCTTTTACTTGGATATGAGTGGCTTGGTACTATTACTTCCCAGACAAGTTCTCCAAGGGGCTTTTGATGTTTCCCACAACATTTGTTCTCTTTTGACTTGTACTATCCCGGTATCTGTTTTCCTCTGGCGGTTAGCGAACCCGTCCCAACTGAAGCGCCCCACATTCCAAAGGACCTTACCGCACCTCAAAGGATGGAACCTTTTTAATTTGAATGCTTGAACAGCACCTAATAATCCTCATCTCAAAGAACTATCTATTTTTCGGGTCGCCTTCTCGTCAGCGTCCCCGGCTCGTTCGTTCAATAGAAATATACAAGAAATCTCGCTGAAAAACAAGGTCTTCTTGCCCTCTCTCCAATAAATAGTTTGGTAAGTGAAAAAAGCGTGGAAAGCGTGGAAAGTTTTTGAGGAAACACCGCCCCGACCGACGGCTCTGAGACCAACGGTTTGTCAGAACGGGCATAATGGAAACTAATACCGATCATCAAAGAACTGAAACTGTAAACCCCTTTACACTTTTTGTAAAGGTCTTTACATTATTTACACAACTGCAATTTTCGCATTTAATTGTATATCAACATATTGAATGATATGGCATACTTTTAGATTGGTGGTTGGACAACTAGACAATCGTGTAAACAAGCATAATGATTCTACGAAACCTAAAGAGCCTCATCCGCCGGTATCCGGTGGCGGTGGTCCTGAACTTCACGGGGTTGGTGGCAGCGCTGCTTGCCTTCGCCCTGATTTTTCTGCAGGCGGATTATGAGCTGTCTTTTGACAAATGCCATCCGACGGCCGACCGGGTTTTCCGAGCGGACAAGAAAGGCGATGAATCTCTGTTCCGCAGTATCTTGCCGAGGGGTTTTGCCGATGATATCATCGCTTCGTCGGCCCATATTGAGGCGGGATGTACGTTCATGCCTTTTATGGGAGAAATCTATTTCTCCGTGGCAGCGGACGGCAAGGATCCTGTCGGCTACAAGCGGGACCTGATCTTCGTGTCGGAGCGTTTCATAGATGTCTTCGGCATCAAGATGGTGGAGGGTGATTCCCACGCACTGGAAGGGCCCAATTCGGTCATCATTCCCCGCTCGCTGGCAGAAAACCTGTTTCCCGGAGAACGGGCGACGGGCAAACTGCTGAAGACGGATGCCAAGTATATGGAGATTCCACGTGAAATCACCGTGACCGGCGTGTATGAGGACTTCCCGACGAACACGCAGCTGGGGAATGACCTGTACCTGACCATCGGAGATGTCCAGAAAGGAAGTTACGGCGGAGCCAACTTCGTCTGTTACCTGCTGCTGGATGATGCCGGGAGCGCCGGTGCTGTTGCCGATGAGTTCAACAGTCATTTTGACTTTGCGCCGCACGGGGACTGGCTTACACCCATTGAACTAGTACCACTCACCAGTATCTATTTCCGGAACGAGGGTGATGTCTATAAGAGCGGCAGCCGTTCGCAGCTGCTTCTGCTCATCGCGATTGCAATCCTGATTCTGGGCATCGGTCTGATAAACTTTACCAATTTCTATGTAGCGCTGACGCCGCTTCGCATCCGGAGCGTGAACCTGCAGAAGATCCTGGGGTCATCAACCTGGCGGCTGCGTGCCCTGGTGGTGGCGGAGGCTATCATCTGGTGCATCTGCGCCTTTGTGGTGGCCGCACTGCTGCTGGACCCGGTTTCCAATGCGCTGCTGACCCGGGGCGTGCTGATGCAGTCTTTCACCTTCGGCAAGCATTGGGGCCTGCTGCTTTTCGTCGGGACGGTTGCCGTGGCCACCGGTGTTATTGCAGGCATCTGGCCGGGTATCTATTCCACTTCGGGCCAGCCGGCGATGATTCTCAAGGGTAATTATGGACTCTCGGCATCCGGAAAAACGCTGAGGAGTGTTCTTGTGGGCATCCAGTTCGTGATTTCTACGGCGCTGCTCATCTTCGTCCTGTTTGTACAGCGGCAGAGCCGGTTCATGCAGGAGTATCCCTGCGGATACAACAAGAATAACCTGGCGGTCGTGAATATCGGCGGCGAGAACGGTCGGGAGAAAGCCGACTGGTTGCGGGAGAGGCTGTGCGCACTACCGGAGGTAAAAGACGTGGCCTACGCGAATGATCTCATTGGTGGCTCGGATACTTATATGACGGAGGGTGCGGATTTCGGCGATGGACAGGTGTCCATGAGTATGATATACTGCAGCTGGAATCTGCCGCAGGTGCTGGGGCTGGAACTGATGGAAGGCAGGGATTTCAATGAGGGTGAGTTCGGCCCGATCCTGTTCACGCAGGATCTCAAGGCGCACGGCGCTGAAATGGAGGTATATGCCGATGAATTCGGCGACGGTGCACCGATTGTGGGATTCATCAAGAATGTGAATATCACTTCCATGCGCAAGGCCGATTCTCCGGTGGCGTTCCAGGTGCATACCCCAAAGGGGCACACCATGCCGTTCGCTTATCTCCGGCTGACAGAGGGGGCGGATCGCCTGGCGGCCACCGAGAAGATCCAGACCATCCTCCAGGATACGGACCCGACGATGCCGTTTGAAGTGCAGTTCTACGATGCCATCGGCAAGAGCTTGTACAGCGGAGAGGAGCGCCTGAGGCTAGCCGTGTGGCTGTTCTCCCTGCTGGCGGTGCTACTCTCGTTGGTGGGCATCTGGGGTCAGGTGCTGATGGACGTGCAGTACAAGCGGATGGAGATTTCCGTGAAGCGGGTGTTCGGGGCCGATATGGGCCAGATTACCAGCGAAGGCTTGATGCTGTATCTGAGGACAGTGGCCTTCTGTTACGTGATTGCGGCGCCCATCGGCTGGCTTGTGGTGAAGTATTACCTGCAGCAGTTTGCACACCGAGTGGGATTTGCGCCGTCAGTATTCCTGCTGGCGCTGGTGATTGTGGGGGTGCTGTGCTCGGCCGTGGTGCTGTATCACTACCTCAAGACCGCCAGGATGAATCCGGCGGAGGCACTGAAGAATGAGTAGGCTTCATTAGCAGTCAAACATATCTTGATGCCGGACGGAACCCTTTCGGGCCCGCCCGGCGTAATGAGTAATAATCGTCGTTGATTATAAACCGAACTCCTTTTTTACTCGTTGGACCGAAGATAGTGAGACATCGCAGATCTTCGCTACGTTCCGCATACTCTCACCCTTCCGGAGTAGCTTGATGACCTTGGCGTATTCCTGCTCCTTCTGCTCACGGGACTTGGTGCTGCCTACCTTCCGCCCCATCTTTACGCCCTTCTGCTTCGCCAACTCCCTTCCTTGCGACAGGCGGAAGTAGATGTTCTCTCGCTCCTTCTCGGCACAAAACCCGAGGCAACTGATGTAGATTGCCATGATGCTATCCACCTTCCCGTCCCGGAACAAAGTCAGCCCTTCCTTCTGGAAATGGATGTTGATGCCGTTGTCTGCGCAGAACTTGATTGTCTCCAAGACCTCCCAGATAGCACGACCGCAACGGGATAGCTCGCTGAACAGGATGAGGTCTATCCGGTTCTCTTTCGCATCGGTCAGGCACTCGGTCAGCACCTTCCGCTCTTTGTTGGTTTTGGCTCCGCTGATGTGCTCCTCGTAGATACCTTTGACTTCGTACCCTCTGGATGCTGCGAGTTCGTTGAGGTTCTTGACTTGTCTCTCGGTGCTCTGCCGGTCCCCGATGGAGGAGACCCTTGCGTAGATGTAGCAACTGGTCATATAATTCAAAGACTTGCTGGAATACGATTTCGTGGATGTGTTCTGGGGGCGTACTGGATTTGTTTGACTACACCCCCAACTTGACTACACTTGTTAGCACACCTTGAGGATGCTTTCCCAGCGAAGGGAGCGCCACTCTCCACTCTCAACGCAGAAAAACGGAGTGGTCTTGACGCTCTCACGGGGGATGCCTCTGCCGTTGATGTGCTTTGCCGCGAGGGATGGCATTGTGGTCCCGTAGGCGTGGCGAAGGGTCCCGTCCCGCTTGACGAAGTAGAACTCTACGACAGAGGTCTTCATCCTCTCTTTAAGCTCGTGTATCATCTGCATCTTCGCCCCAGCCATAGCGATTTCAATGGCGGTGGTGGCGTGGGTGCGGGTAGCGATGACGGAAAGTCTCTGTGCGTCCTTGGTGGTGATGGCGATAGCGTTCATCTGTGTCATATCCTTGTCTGTTTGCTTGTTGAACTTTGTTTCCTTAACCGATACAAAGATATGACATTTATCTAATATATGCAAATATTTTATGACTTTTTTTGAATAGTTGTCATATTTTTTTACCTTTGCTGAAAACGATAGCACGATGGCACAGGAAAGACAAGTTATCCACCTGCAACGGGGCGAGGAACACTACTACTTCGGCTCCGTAGCGGCGATGTACGACCACTTCAACCGGGAGGAGATAGGGATTTCCTACGGCTCCCTACGCAACTATGGGCTTTCCCCAGACAAGCCGTACAGGAACGAGAAGACCGGCGTTGTTATCCGCGTCGGCGTGCTGATTGCGAAGGAGGGGAACCGGGGACGGAAGACCGAGAGTTAGTTCCCCTCTTTCGTCTCCGTGGTTTTGCCTCCGGTGGTACTGCGGCGTATTGGTTCTCCAGCCACTCAAGGATGGAGTTGGATACCCCAAGGACACTCTTGTAGTCGGGCTGGATGAGCGGGAACGCTTGCTCTTGCCCAACGTAATACACGTCCAGCATAAACGCCTCATTATCAGTGGCATACTCAAAGTAGCACGGAAACTCGTAGAATGGGATTTTGAAGAAGTGGTCCTTGCTATTCAACGCCCGGGACCAGATAAGCCCAGCCATCACCTCCTGCGGCGTCATCGTTTCTTGTCGCCGAATAGCCTCTATGTGCCTGAACTTCATATAATTAGCCCTCCTCAACGCTTAACCAGTACTTGCGTAGTCCCTTGCTGATGCGTCTGCATACGTCCTTCGGCTTGCGCCTGCCACGTAATGCTGCTGAAATCTTGTCTCGTGTCTCTTGCGAAAGATGGCGAGTAGTACGTTTGTATTCCTTTATCATAACTTGTTGTTTTTCAAATAAATAGTTGGTTGGGATGGAAAGTATGGAAGGAAGCCCTTTTTTGAGGCGATTTTTTGCCGGAAATTCTTTTTGACGAATTGTTGGCACGGGGGGACATACCTCCACAGGGGACCGGCAGGGAGGGGGTTCAGGCGGGTAGAGAGGACCGATCTGGCTCGTACAGGGCGTTTTCTGCCCATTTCAGCCACTCAGAGCGTGCTGGAAATCATTTCCATACTCTGCCCCAAAATCGCCCCCAGAAGGCGGTGAGATTGAGAAACCGAGATTAAGAGATTGCTGGGGGAACTGGGCTTTTCTCCTTCATTTCTTGGCTACGCAAAACGCAAATCAGAGTTCATATTTGCTCATCCTCATGCACTACGAGCAAATCGCATTGGAATTATTGTTATATTTGTATGATTGTTGACGGAACAAGATGAAGTGCACCCATTTTTTGCACCCAGTACAGATTGACAAGAGGGAAGAGGATTTGTATTTGCACCCGGAATATGCACCCCGTCACAATTACGGCATCAGTACTACATTGAATATAAAATAGATAGCATTAAACGACTATCATTGAGTGGGAATAACGGCCCGTCCGTTGACGAAAAGAAGTGGGAATCCGATCGGATTCCCACTTCTCTGAAAGGTCTGGATGATGGCTACTGAATCTGATGTAAGTGTATCTTATCACGAATGGCTTCATTCCAATCAACCCGGAGACGGGTGTAATACTCATCCAAAACATCTCGGGATTGGTTTTGGACCCGTATACTTTTTGGCCAGAAATAATTGGTTGGGCTGGTATAGCCAAAGGTCGGAGACGTCGAGTTCAGGGCTGAAACCAAAGTGGGGTAACTGCCGTTGAAATAAAGCGTCAGTTTATCGTAGTTCCGAACGCTGTTGTCGGTACTGTTATCGTAGAAAATCAGTTCTCCCAATGTATTGAGGTACTTACCGAAATGAATCTCACTCATCTTGCGGGTAAAGCCAAAGGCCTTGTCGCCGACAGAGTGAACAGTGTCTAAGTGCAGTTCCAAAAGATTCTGGCATTGGTAGAAACACAAAGCTCCGATTTTTTTGACATACGGTATCGTCGCTCTTAACAGAGCGGTGCAACTATTGAAAGCACTCTGTCCCAATGTGGGATAATGTCCTGAAGATCCGACACTAACGAATTCGATTGCCTCACAACTTGCAAAAGCGTTATCACCAATTGTCGTAGCCAAGGGCAGATTGACACTGTCTACAGAATCACCCCATTCGGTAAGCGCTTTTAATTTTTTGCAACCGGAAAAGGCAGCCCTGCCGACAGATTCTATAACATTGTCACTGAGATAAATATGGGTTAGTTGTTCGCAATTTTGGAACGCGTATTCCGGAATCGTTGTGACCGGTCCAAACTTCAGGATGGATCCGGCCTCTTCCGAGCCACTACCAAAATTCACACAACCTGAGAATGCATACGCCCCGATGGATACGACGTTCTTTAAGTCCATATAGTTGCTGTTTCTTCTGAAAGTCATATTGGAACAAGTACAAAACGCGTAATCGCCAATGGAAGTCAATCGCGCTCCGCTGCTCGGGAATACCTGTAGGCTGGCGCATTGATAGAAAGCGCTATTCCCGATAGACGTTACACCATCAGGAAGTGAAATATATTGGTTCGATACTTGCCGGAAGGCTTCGGCCCCAATTCCACAAATGGCTTTTTGGTAGACATTGACGATAATCGGCATAGCATGAAATTCAGCCGGGAGGGGCGTACAAGGCTCTGCTTCCAATTTATCCGAGAAGGTGGTTCCGCTCGGATAGAAATTTCCTACAGCCCAAAACGGCAGGGGCGAGCCGTTTTCGCCAAGGATACTATTTTCTTTCGCCAATTCACTGCCACCACCACCGGTTAATTGGCTGTACCAAATTTCGTTGTCGGCCTGATAGGCGACGATATAGTCCTTATACCCCAACCACGGACTATTAGTAAAATCTGCACTGGTGAAATAGAGGGCATAAGCGCCGGGAATTCTGATAACGCGCTGACTACCATTTGTATCGAATGCTCTGGCTCCTATAGACGGGATATCAAAACGAGGAATATCCACAACGCCATCACTGAAGCGGACAGGTGCAAATGTGATTTCATCCAGAATGGCATAACGGAAAGCGCGCCTCCCGATGGAGTCAACGGAGTGAGGAATGGTCAATGCTCTTGAAAGAATCTCACAGGACTCAAAGCAAGATTCCTCGATCTCTTTCACTGTCTCCGGAATCGAAACTGAAGCGAATTTTCCGCCCGCAAAAACGCCCTTACTGAGAATTTCTATCCCTTCCGGAATGATTAAATCCTGATTTTCAAAGGATTTCAACGCACAACCCATCAGCCAATCCTCATCGTTCCAGTATAGGTGCAAAACAAGTAACTTACCGTCAGCACTTGCATGGGGACCGCTGAAAGAACGCAAGCTGAGACAGTTGGCAAAAGCAGCCACCCCCAATCCGATCAACTCTGGGACATAGATATGGTCCAAACTAATGCATCCACTGAAAGCTTCCACGCCAATTTGATTGACACTTGAAGGGATATCTACTGAGACCAGATTCGGACATTGGTAAAATGCACGGAATTCGATTTCCTCCAACCCCTCAGGAAGGGTGACAGATATCAGATTTTCATTGCCAGAAAAAGCATCGTGGTCCAAACCTGTGATCGCATTGGCGAAAGTGATGGTCCCCTTGTGAGTTGTCGCATCGAAAATATTGGATTCGACCACATTGCCGTAATTGATGATGCCTTCGCCTGGGGTGTAATCGACCTTTGCCGTTGCCGTGTAGCGGATCTGGTTGTTTTCCAGTTGAGGATAGACGAACTCTACGCCATTGTCGAGGGAATTGGAGCGGATGCGGGTAAATTTGTTTCGCGTGATGGTACGGGAAGGAAAATCCCTGACAGCATAAGTGCCGTCATTTTTGTAGAAAGTGATTGTATGCCCCCCTGAATACACGCGCGGAGGCAACGTCATGAAATACCAAGTCGTATCTTGGGCCGTAGTCTTTTTGAAAGCCTGACGCGTATAGGTGGATGGCGGCAGGAGATGAAGACTCGCCACGGTATCCTGATAAGCGGTGATGGTGGGCGTATTCCCGTTGAAAGCCACTGTTACAGAGCCGGCTATCGGCTCATTATTTTTCCCGCGGAAGACAATCTCCCTGATGTCATCGTTGGTGACATAAAAGATAATGCCGCCCAACAAGTTGTAAAAGCCCATAGCTAGACCCTGAGAACGTCCGACGGAGACAAGGGCCCCTTCACCCCAGGAGTTCTCCCCGCTTCGTTGTATATCGGGAAGCAGGATATTGGCCGACTCGCCCGTACATCTGTTGGCGCTGTTGTACGGATAAATCCCCCAGAAGAGAAGATCGGTTGATCCTTCCACGGTACCCGTCACGACATCGATATTGCCACGGAACGTGGTGATGGAGGACGGCTCGGTATTCTGCGCTACAAAAAAGCTCCCTGCACCTGAAGAGGGCCCATAAAAAAGGTTGATAGCATCGCCCGGGGACCAAAGGACTCCGCCTGTGGATTCGTCACGGACGGTTTTGGTTGACAGCGCTGCATCCGCATCGAAAGCATTGAGAATGACCTCTTGAGAGGTCGTATTCTGACGGGCTCGCTCCCGGCTGTCAACACCGTTGTCTGCCATCTCCTGTGTACAAGAAACCAGTGATAGCAGAGCACAAATGAATGAAGCAAAATAGAATTTTTTCATAGGCTGTTTTTGTTGTTTAATCATCATACTGTTGTCATTCTGTCTTCAGATCTGTTTTTGCGATTCTCCGATGAGATCTCGCAAAGTACAGGATGGCAGAAAGGAGTGGAAGGAAAACCCGGCAGAGAGATCAGCGTCTCTTCCAACAGGATTCAGAATCAGAAAATCCGCGCGGGATTAACAGTACGTACGCTCCGCCCTTCCCGTCGTTTCAGAAGGGTACACAAGTTCGTGTAGATGAGCGTATTCTTCATATTCGCAAATATACAAAAAAATTAAAACTAAAACAAGTAGCTATTACTTGTTCTAGCTATGATAGGACGGAGACCCAAAAGCACCATTATTTCGAAACGAAATAGCCGACGGAGATGCCGCCGGTGTAGGGCTGGTAGCACGGGAACAAGAAACCTGCGACGCGGAATTCGTCGCAGAGAGACTCGTAGCGGGGAAAGGCCAGGACGGAGTCGACGAGGTAACCATATGCGTCGGCGCTGCCGACGAGGCGGCCGATCAGCGGCAGGATGTTTTTGAAATAGAACAGATAGATTTTGTTCCAATGACGGTTCCGGGGGACGGCAAACTCCAGGACAGCCAATTGACCGCCGGGCTTGAGCACGCGGCGAATCTCGGCGAGGCACCGGGCGCGATGGTCGAAATTGCGCAGGCCGAAGGCGATGGTCACGGCGTCGAACGAAGCGTCGGGAAAAGGAATCTGCTCGGCTGATCCGAGAACGAAACTCGGCTTCGGCGAAAGATACCGGCATTTCTCCCGGCCGATTGCCATCATCTCGGCGGAAATGTCAAGCCCCGTTACGTGATAGCCTTTGTTGGACAAAGCTTTCGTCAGGTCGCCCGTACCACAGGCCAGGTCGAGTACGGCGGCTTTCTCCGGAAGCTTCTTCCCCAATTGCCGTACAAAACGACGTCGCCACAACCGGTCGATGCCCAGCGACATGCCGTGGTTCATCCGGTCGTACTTCGAAGCGATCGAATCGAACATCCCGGAGATCTTTTTCTCGTCTTTGTCCAAACGTTCCGTCATCGGGGACAAAAATACGAAAAAATCCCTATTTCGCCTTGAATGTGCAATAGTCGGCGTAGACTTCCTTGACGACGTCGTCCCAGTTCAGATACAGGTCGGAGCGGGCGGCAGCGGACACACGCTCGTAACCGGCCGGATCCGAGAGGATGTCCAGAATCATTCGCGCATAGTTTTCTTCCCCAGGCTGCGAGACATAGGCGTTGACGCCCGGCGTGACCGTGGCGGCGGTTTTTGCACCCTCCAGAAAAACCGTGGGTGTTCCCTGACAAGCTGCCTCGATCTGCACGAGGGAATTGGCGTCGTAGAGTGACGGGAAGAGGAACAGTATCGCGCGGGAATACAAGTTCTGCAGCATTTCTCTATCGGAGACGAGGCCGCACAGAACCACTTCATTCGCGAGACCGTATTCTTTCACCAGCGCGGCCAGTTTCTCCTCATCCTGTCCCTTCCCGACAAAGAGCATACGGAAGTTCTTCAGGCCCATTTCCTTCGCCCGGGCCAACGCCCGCACGGTAAAGTCAATATTCTTGATGAAATTGATCCGGCCCACGAACAGGAAGACCGTAGCGTCTGCCGGAATGCCGTAGGTTTCATTGACGATGGCAGCCGCCTTTGCCGGATCGGCCACGGGAACGTGGTCGGTCGCATTGAGCCGCACCTTGCACGGAGCAGTAAGGCCGTATTCGTTCTCATATAATTCCTTGATCCCTGCATTGACGGCCCAGCATTCGTCGCACGCATTGAAAACCCGCATGACACCCCCCATCGCAAGATCCACGGCGCCCTTGATCTTCAACGGTTTCTCAAAGTCCTGACGATACTGGCTATGCAGCGTCGCCACCACGGGAAGATGTCGGATTCTTGCATACAACACCCCGGAAAGGCCCAGGGTAAAAGGAGAATGGATATGGACCAGATCAATCCCGCTTCGGAGTATGCGCGCCTCAAAAACCGGATCAAGGGCAGGTGTGGGAATATCATAGTCATTGCCGATAAGAGGAATCGACGAGCAACGTACCACTTCATAAGGAAGAGCCGCATCATCCTCTTTTTTATAGCCCCGGGTCTCCGGGCAGAAGACAACGACGTCGCAATACTGCATCAAGCGGCGGGCATAATTGTCCACCACCTTGATGACACCATCCACCATCGGGTACCATGTGTCGATGAAAAGGCCTACTTTTTTCATTTCAACGACAAAGTTAGCATTTTTTCGGCCATCCGCAACAAAGTGAGCCGTTGCAGGAAACAGTAAATATCCATAACTTTGCAAAAATCATACTACCCTGAAATGAACAGATTCTTCCTTACCCTCATAATTGTCATGGCATCCTCTCTGACGGCCTTCGGACAGCATCCCCAGCCTACTTACAGCTATCTGGAAATCTTTGACGTGGAAACCGGCACCCACCGGGTGGTGAAATCGTTCCCCTATGTGGTCGAGGCACCCAACTGGACGCCCGACGGGAAATGGCTGATCGTCAACAAAGACGGGCGGTTGTTCAAACTGGCTCCCGACGGATCCACGGATCTGCAGGAGATTGATACAGGCTCCATCGTCCAGTGCAACAACGACCACGTGGTGACGGCAGACGGCCGCTGGATCGGCCTCAGCAGCAACGATCCGGCCAACGTTCGTTCCTACAATTCCTATGTCTATGTCGTTCCTTTTGAAGGAGGCGAACCCCGACGGATCACCCCGCTCGGCCCCAGCTATCTGCATGGCATCAGCCCCAATGGAAAACTGGCTGCCTACTGCGCCTTCCGCGGGCCGAAGATGGAACAGGATGTCTATGTGATGCCACTCAAAGGCGGTGCCGAGAAACGGCTGACCGACGCGCCCGGCCTGGATGACGGCCCTGAATTCAGCCCCGATGGGAAAACGATCTGGTTCAACAGCGTCCGGACCGGCCGCATGCAGGTCTGGAAGATGAAGACCAATGGCAAGGACCAGACGCAGATGACCTTCGACACGGATATGAACTCCTGGTTTCCGCACATTTCACCCGACGGGATGAAGGTGGTGTATCTGGCTTATCACGACTACGAGGTCGAACCGGGCTCCCACATCGCCGACCTCAACGTCCAACTCCGAATGATTCCTGCTGCCGGCGGAGATCCCAAGGTACTGCTCGAGTTTTTTGGTGGACAGGGCAGCCTGAACGTGAACTCTTGGAGCCCGGACAGCAAGCAATTTGCTTTTGTCCGATACCGCCTGGCCGAAGAAATCACCGCCCCGCGCAAAGAAATGGCAGTGCAGTTATACTCCGTGCGCTCGCTCCTCGGAACGCCGGAACTTTTTGCCCGCAACCACGCTTATGTGCTCTCGCGTCTGTCGGAAATGGGATACACGGCCTCCGAAGCGGCCAGTTATGCAGACGGACGGTTCTCCGGGCTCACACCGAAGGAATTCGGACGGATCCTGCAGGAAGCAGGTTTGCCGCTGATCTCTTCCCATACCACTCGGCCGCTTACCCGCGAAGAGTTGGCCTCCGGCGATTTTTCCCAGGCGCTGGCTTGGTGGGACACCTGCATTGCAGCCCATCTGGCAGCAGGCACCCCCCGGCTGGTGATGTCCTGGTCCCAGCCTTTACAGACGAAAGCGGAATTGGAGACAATGGCCGCCTACCTGAATACCATCGGGAAGAAGTGCCGCGAAGCGGGCCTCCGTTTCGGCTACCACAGCCACAGTCATGAATTCCAGAAAGTGGATGACACCACTATGATGGACTATTTCATTGCCCACACGGATCCCGAGAATGTCTTTTTCGAGATGGATGTCTATTGGGCCGTCGTGGGCGGCGCCAGCCCCGTGGAATATATGCAGAAGTATCCCGGCCGTTTCGAATTGCTGCACGTGAAAGACAAGCACGAGATCGGTCAGAGCGGCATGGTGGGCTTCGACGCCATTTTCCGGAACATGCCCAAGGCAGGAACCCAGGCCTTCGTCGTCGAAATGGAAGACGCCTCTACCCCCAACATCCTGAAAGGCCTCCGCGAAAGCGCTCTCTATCTGCGGAACATGCCTTGAAACGCGAAGCGAAGGGGGTTCGGGGGATATGCCCCCGTATAAAAGGTGCCCAAGGGCACAAAATAAAAATCCTGCTCTTGAAGAGCAGGATTTTTATTTGAGTGCCCAGGACAAGACTCGAACTTGCACGCCCTAAAGCGGGCACCAGCCCCTCAAGCTGGCGTGTCTACCAATTTCACCACCTGGGCGGGGATTGGGATTGCAAAGGTACAGCTAATTTTGAACTATGCAAATTATTTTTCGTTTTTTTTGATGTTGCGTATCTTTGTTGTGATTATGAAAAAACTGATTATTCTCCTCCTGCTGGCTGGAGCGGTGATTCCGGCGGCAGCGGCCACAGGTGGTCCGGAATCGTTGTTGCCGGCGCCGGCCCAAGTCATCTATGGTAACGGCACAACGCCCTACAAGACCCCAGAAGTCATCGTCGGAAGTCGGACATTCAGCAAAGCCACAACTTCTCTCCCCTCCTTCGCACAAGAGGAGGCCTATCGGTTGACCATCAGCAATAAAGGCATCCGCATCGAAGCCAATACGGAAGCCGGCGCTTTCTACGCGCAAAAAAGCCTCGACCAGATGCGCCGCAGCGGCGACACGCTCGCTTGCTGCACGGTCTTCGACTATCCCCGCTTCGCCTATCGGGGCGTGATGCTCGACATTTCCCGGCACTTCCGCGACAAGGCGTTCATCTTCAAACAGATCGACGCCATGTCCGAGGTCCGGCTCAACCGCCTGCACCTGCACCTGACCGACGACGCCGGCTGGCGCATCGAAATCAAGGCCTTCCCGCGCCTGACGAACTATGCCGCCTGGCGCCAGGGTAAGACCTGGAAACAGTGGCGTTCCACCGGGCGCCGGTACGCAGATGAACACGATTCCGACGCCTACGGCGGCTATCTGACGCAGGATGACGCCCGGGAAATCGTCGCTTACGCGGCCGCCCGCCACATCACCGTCATTCCCGAAATCGAGATGCCCGGCCACAGCGCCGAAGTGCTGGCCGCCTACCCCGAACTCCGCTGCATGACCACCGACAAATCCGGTTCCAGGCACAGCAGCGACCTCTGTCCCGGTAGCGAAGATACCTTTAAGTTCCTGGAAAAAGTCCTGCTCGAAATCATGGACATCTTCCCGTCGAAATACATCCATATCGGCGGCGATGAGGCCTCCAAACGCAACTGGCCGGATTGCAAGCTCTGTCAGGAGCGCATGAAACAGGAAGGGCTGAACTCTCCGGAAGAGTTGCAGAGCTACCTGATTGCCCGCATCGAACGCTTCCTCAACAGCCACGGCCGCTCTCTCCTGGGCTGGGACGAGATCCTGGAAGGCGGCCTCGCGCCCAACGCTACCGTGATGTCGTGGCGCGGTACTGAAGGCGGCATCAAGGCCGCCACGATGGGCCACAATGTGGTAATGACGCCCGGCAACTGGTGCTACCTCGACAAATACCAGGACGCCCAGTTCAAGGAGCCTGAAGCCATCGGCGGCTATCTGCCGCTGGAGAAAGTTTACGAATATGACCCGTGCGACGGCATTCCCACTGAGGCGCAGGGGCATGTGCTCGGCGTCCAGGGCAACCTCTGGCACGAATACATCCCCACCCCCGACCACACCGAATACATGCTCTGGCCTCGTGCCCTGGCCATTGCCGAAATCGGCTGGACCCAGCCGGAAAACAAGGATTGGCCCGCTTTCCACGGACGCGCGCTGCGGCAAGCCGATTACCTGACTGCGGCAGGCTATCATCCCTTCAATCTGCGGGAAGAATACGGAGAACGCAAGGCTTCGTTGGCTCCAGTACCCCATATGGCCGTCGGCAAGCCCGTACAGTATAACCTTCCCTGGCATCAGAATTATCCGGCCGCTGGCGAAGCTACCTTCACCGACGGACAGATGGGTTCCTGGAGCTATGGTGACGGCCGCTGGCAGGGTTTCCTGTCCGATGTCGACGTGACCATCGACCTGGGCAGCGTGCAGTCCATCCACTATGTCGGTGCGACCTTCATGCAGCAGCCCGGCCCGGAGATTTTCCTGCCGAAGAATGTGGAAATCTTCGTCTCCAAAGACGGAAAGACCTTCGATAAAGTAGGTGAAGTCTGGAATGAGATTCCCATTGCCGACAGGTCCGTGTTCTATACCCTGTTCGGTACGAGCATAAAAGCAGACGGCAGGTATGTGAGATACCATGCCGTCCGCAGTAACGCTTGGTTGTTCGTCGACGAAATCGTCGTGAACTAACGCACGCCCGAGTGGCCGCCGCCGGAGAAGCCGCCGCCTCCGCCGAAGGAGGAGTGGCCGCCTCCGCCGCTGCGGCTGAAGCCGCCGAGCGAGCCGCCGCCCGAATACGAATGCGTCACCGCATGCGAATCCAGCACCCGTGAGTAGGAATTCGACAGACGGATGACCCGCGACATGTCATTGTAAGGCATCGTGTAAGCCTTCTCGAACATCACCGGATCGATGTCCTTGAGTTCCTTGGCCACCTGTTCGGCAATGCCGAGGAGCGAGGCAAAGATCAAGTATTCGCGCCACAGAGTGACTTCCGGAGTCGTACGCTCCTTGATGAGCGTGGTATCTTCCAGGAATTTCTTGAAACCGATGACTTTCCGGTTTTCAGCGCGACCTTGGTCCGTGTATTTGCTCGCCTGGTAGTACCCACCGGTGCGCAACTTGCTCAAGCCGGTGGCCTTGATGGACTGGGTCCAGTTGTACAGCCGTGTCTCGTGCTTCGAGGCCCAGTTCGAGAATTCCTTTTCTTCCAGGATCCGGTTGGGGCCGCTGGCCTCGAGCATCATCGACCAGAGTCCTTTTTCCGTGCTGTCAAGCTCGGAAAAGTCTGCGTTTTCCTTGAAATAGATGTTGACCTTGCCGGTTGCCAGGTCGCGCTGGGCTTCGAGGCAACCCTCCTGCAACATATGGAGAATCATGGCCGACGCCACGGAATTATCCTTGGCCTTGATGTCCTTGGAAGTCGAAATGATGTAATAGTTCTTCAGGATGTCACCGGCATAGGGAATCTCCCGAGACCATCCGATATCGGAGAGGTGCAGCGTGCCGAACGCATTCTTACGGGCCTTGCGCCGCTGGATAATCCGGGCGATCATCGGTAAGAACGGAATCAGGCACATGAACCCGAAGAGGAGCGCTCCCAGGATGGAATAAAGCCTTTCCTTCCACTTGGGCAGCGGATTGTCCGGCTCGTCGGCTCCTTCCAGGGCGCGGTCGAGCACGACCTGGAACGGACGTTCCTGCACACTCGTGGGCTCGAAGGTCCCTTTGTCGAAGCGGATCAGCAAGATGATGTCGTGGCTGGGCTCCAGGGGGTTCTCACTTTCGGCGATCACCTTCCCGTCTTCCCGCCAGATGTAGCCGTCGAAGCCGAAAGCCCAGATGCGCGTGAGGGTATCCATCTCGAAGCCGGGCTTCTCGACGGTCACCTTCACGTGTTCGCCCATAAAATCGTTGGGGGTGTAAAACATGTAGTGGATCATGTCGTAGTCGTCGAGACTCTTGACCAGATTGGTCAGGGTGTACTCCACGGTATACGTACGATGTCCATACTCGCCGATGCCCCAGCAGATTTCATAGCCGTCACTGATGGAATGCAGGCCGCAATGGCCTTTCTTCCGCTCGAAAGAGCGGTCGACATCCCAGCCGTGGTCGGTCTTGTAGGTTTCGCCCTGGTCGTCGGAGACGGTCAGGTTGCGGATGCTGATGTCGCCCAGATTCTCGCGGCCCAGATAGACTTCCGTGCCTTTGGAAAGGGTCATGTCCCAGACCTCCCGGACCTGCGCACTGCCGTCGGTAGCCAAGGTCACCGTGATGTCCACGTCATGCACCTTGTTCTGCGCGGCAGCAGGCTGTGCGAAAGCAGCCAGGGCCAGGAAGGCCGAAAGGATGAGGGATCGGAGTTTCATGGGAAGGACCGGTTAGAATTTCATCGAAGGCATTTCAGCCTTCTGCTCGTTCACCTGCAGGTATTCGCGCTGGACAAAGTGGAACAGCGAAGCGACGATCGAGTCGGGGAACTGGCGGATCAACTGGTTGAACTTCGTCACGGAGTCGTTGTAAACCATCTGGCTCATCCGGACCTGGTTGGTGTAGGTGTTGACGGCGTCCATGGTCTTGATGTAGTTCTCGTTGGCCTTCAGTTCCGGGTACTTCTCCACCACGACGTTCAAGTGCGAAAGGGCCTGCGTGAAGAGATTCTCCTGCGCGTTGGCGTCGGCACTGGTGCTGTTGGCCGTGATGGGACGGCGCTGTGCGATGGTGTCGGTCATGGTCTTGTACTCGTAGTCGGAGTATCCTTTGGTCAGTTCGGCCAGGGCCTTGAGGGCATCCCAGCGGCTGCTCTGCTGGACACCGATCTGGCTGAGGCCGTTCTTGCAGATCTCTTCGTGTTTGACGAGTTTCCGCTGCACGGAAATCACCCAGAGCACGAGGATTGCAACGATGGCAATAATGATAATAACTGTCATAGCGTTAAATATTATAAATGAAACGTTTCCTTGATATTGGCGGCGATCTTTTCCACGAGGCAGATGCGGGCTTCGCGGCTCGCCCAGCCGATATGCGGCGTGAGCAGCAGACGCTCGGGATGCTGCATAGCCAGGTAGGGATGGCCGGCTGGAAGGGGTTCTTTCGTGAAGACGTCGGTCGCCGCACCGGCGATCAGGCCCTCGTCGAGGGCGCGGGCCAGGTCGGCCTCCACGACGATGCCGCCGCGGCCCATGTTGACGATGAAGGCGGAGGCTTTCATTCGTTTCAGCTGCGCATAGCCGATCAGCCCGTTCGTCCGCTCGTTGAGCGGGCAGTGGACGCTCACCACGTCACAGCGCGAAAGGAAGCTTTCCAGGTCCGTGTCGGCCTCATACCGGTCGGAGTGCGGCTTGCCGGATGTCGGATAGTAGAGCACCTTCATGCCAAAAGCCTCGGCGACGGCGGCGACGCGGGTCCCGATGTGTCCCAGGCCCACGGTGCCGAAGGTTTTGCCGCGCAGTTCGAAGAAAGGCTCGGTGGCGTTGGTAAAACAGCCGCTCGCGCTGTAGGAGCCGTCCTTCACGTAGCCGTCGAAATACCGAGCCTTGCCGACCAAGCCGAGGATGTGCATCCAGGTGACCTGCGTGACGCTCTCAGTGGAATAGTCCACCGCATTGCGCACGGGAATTCCTTTCGAGGCAGCATAAGCCGTATCCACGTTGTTCGTGCCGGTTGCGGCCACGCAGATGAGTTTCAGGACGGGCGACGAATCGATCTGCTCCTTCCCAATCCACACTTTGTTGGTGATCACCACGTCGAACCCGGCGATGCGGTCGAACACCTCTTCGGGGCGGGTCGAGGGATAGGAGACATATTCGCCCAAAGATGCCACAGGCGCCAGGGAAATGTCATTCCCCAGCGTCTGCGCATCCAAAAAGACAATTTTCAGCATGGCTGAAAACGATGGTTTAGTCCTTGGTGACCTTCTCCAGCCACTTCACCATGCCGAGCATGATCGACATCGACACGAAGCAGATGACCAGGAACACCGTCCAGCACTTCCAGATCGGCCAGGCATTGAGCATGATCGGGCC
>JAEEGJ010004064.1_pt1 | contig 51489 bp, 34 predicted proteins | sample 8958761 | NCBI WGS metagenome assembly JAEEGJ01 (sample SAMN16246546, study PRJNA631951) | gut metagenome | biome: gut microbiome; feature: rumen; material: RS-attached | host: Bos | place: Iran: Karaj | collected 2018-10
GAAACTTCTTCGCCCACACTCTTCGCTGACAGGATATTACTGATATTACAGACCCCACCCCTAACCCCTCCCCTTGAAGGGAGGGGATGGCTGCGCATGAATAGGTCAACTATATCATATCCCATCCGCAAATTTTTGTCCGGAGGCTTCGGACGAAAAGTCCGAAGGCTTCGGACAGTCAGTCCGAAGGCTTCGGACAAACAGTCCGAAGCCTTCGGACTTTTTTGAACGACCTGCCCGCAAGCGCCTCAAAGCCGCTGTTCACGCTTTTTTAACCCCTGTCGAGACGTTTTGTGCCCTTATTTTTTCTTCAATTCGAAGATTATTCGTAATTTTGCACCCAAATAGCCAAAAAAACAGTAAATAATAATAATCAATGATGACTGCAAAAGAAATCCGTGACTCGTTCAAGAGTTTTTTCGAGTCTAAGGGACACGCTATCGTGCCTTCGGCACCAATGGTAATCAAGGACGACCCGACGCTGATGTTCACCAACGCCGGCATGAACCAGTGGAAAGATATTATATTAGGTACGCGCGAGCCGGAGCCTCGCCGTCGTGCCGACACGCAGAAGTGCCTGCGCGTCTCGGGCAAGCACAACGACCTGGAGGAGGTGGGACACGACACCTACCACCACACGATGTTCGAGATGCTGGGCAACTGGTCTTTCGGCGACTACTTCAAGGAGGGCGCCATCGACATGGCCTGGGAATATCTCGTCGACGTGCTCAAGCTGAACCCCGAGGACTTGTACGTCACCGTGTTTGAGGGTTCTCCCGAAGAGAACATCCCCCGCGATGACGAGGCCGCCCGCTACTGGGCCAAGCACGTGCCCGAGGACCACATCATCAACGGCAACAAGCACGACAACTTCTGGGAGATGGGCGACACCGGCCCCTGCGGCCCCTGCTCGGAGATTCACGTCGACAGCCGCACACCCGAACAGCGCGCTGCCAGTGGCAAGACAGGCCGCGAGCTGGTGAACCAGGACGACCCGCAGGTCATCGAGATATGGAACCTCGTCTTCATGCAGTTCAACCGCAAGGCCGACGGCTCACTGGAGAAGCTCTCGATGAACGTCATCGACACCGGCATGGGCTTTGAGCGCCTCGTCCGCATGATGCAGGGCAAGCACTCCAACTACGACACCGACGTCTTCCAGCCCATCATCAAGAAAGAGGAAGAGATTACAGGGCTGAAATACGAAGCCCCCCTTTCGTCCCCCGAGGGGGACACAAATGCCCTAAAGAGTAATGAAGCCCCCTCGGGGGCCGTAGGGGGGGCTGGTGATGACATGGTTTCCATCGCCATGCGCGTCTGCGCCGACCACCTGCGCGCAGTGGCCTTCTCGATTGCCGACGGCCAGCTGCCGGGCAACGCCAAGGCCGGCTACGTCATCCGCCGCATCCTGCGCCGCGCCGTGCGCTATGCCTACACCTTCCTGGGACAGAAAGAGGCCTTCCTCTACAAACTCCTGCCTACACTCGTTGAGGAGATGGGCGATGCCTTCCCCGAGCTGAAGGCTCAACAGCAGCTCATTGCCCGCGTGATGAAAGAAGAGGAGGACGCCTTCCTCCGCACGCTGGACAAGGGCATCAGCTTGCTCGACAAGGCGATGGAGGAGTGCAGGAATAAAGGAGTAAAGGAGTTAGATGGTGTGCAGGCCTTCCGTCTCTTCGACACCTACGGCTTCCCCCTCGACCTCACGGAGCTCATCTGCCGCGAGAACGGCTTCACGGTGAACGAGGAACAGTTCAACGTGGAGATGCAGAAGCAGAAAGAGCGCGCCCGCAACGCCGCCGCCGTGGAAAACAGCGACTGGGTGACTGTGGCCGACGGTTCGCCCGTCGGCACCGAGCAGAAGTTCGTGGGCTACGACTACACCGAATACACCTGCCACATCATCCGCTACCGCAAGGTGACGCAGAAGAAGAACACCTTCTACGAGCTGGTGCTCGACTACACACCGTTCTACGGTGAGATGGGCGGCCAGGTGGGCGACTGCGGCGTGCTCGTCAGCGAGAATGAGACGGTGGACATCATCGACAGCAAGCGCGAGAACGGCCAGACCGTGCACATCGTGAAGGAGCTGCCTAAAGACCCGACGGCCGAGTTCATGGCCTGCGTAGATACCGACAAGCGCGACGCCAGCGCCGCCAACCACACCGCCACACACCTCCTCGACTACGCACTGAAGCAGGTTCTGGGCGACCACGTGGAGCAGAAGGGCTCCTTCGTCAGCCCCGAGGTGCTGCGCTTCGACTTCTCCCACTTCGAGAAAGTCAGCGACGAGCAGCTGCGCCAGGTGGAGCGCATGGTGAACGACATGATACGTCAGGACCTGCCGCGCGACGAACACCGCGACGTGCCTATGGACGAGGCAAAGAAGCTGGGCGCCATCGCACTCTTCGGCGAGAAATACGGCGACAAGGTGCGCGTCATGCGCTTCGGCCCGTCGTGCGAGCTCTGCGGCGGCATCCACGCCACCAGCACCGGCCGCATCGGCTTCTTCAAGATCATCAGCGAGAGCAGTGTTGCAGCCGGCATCCGACGCATCGAAGCCCGCACCGGCAAGGAGTGCGAGGAACTGCTCTACAACATTGAGGACACGCTGAAGGTCGTCAAGGCGTTCTTCAACAACGCCAAGGACCTGCAGGGCGTCATCCGCAAATACATCGAGGAACACGACTCGATGAAGAAGGAGATTGAGAACTTCCAGGCGCAGGCCACGGAGCGCATCGCCAAGCAACTGGTGGAGAAAGCACGCGAGGTCAACGGCGTGAAGGTGGTTTCTTCCGTCTTGCCCTTGGAGCCACAAGCTGCCAAAGACCTGGCCTTCAAGGTGAAAGCCAATACGGAGGGCCCGCTGGTCTGCGTGCTCGGCACACAGGTCAACCAGAAGCCGCAGCTCACCATCATGCTCAGCGAGGATATGGTGGCCGACCACGGCCTCAACGCCGGACAGATGGTGCGCGAGGCTGCCAAGCTCATTCAGGGCGGCGGCGGCGGACAGCCACACTTCGCCCAGGCTGGCGGCAAGAACGTAGATGGCCTCAGCGCTGCTGTCGACAAGGCCATTGAGCTCGCCTTCAAGAGTTGAGAGATGAGAGTTGAGAGATGAGAAGAGATGAGAGTTGAGAGTTGAGAGTTGAGAGTTATCGGTTTCGCCGACTAACAATTAAGCATTAAGCATTAAGCATTAAGCATTGAAAAAGCTGTTCTACATCGCCATGCTCCTGACGCTATGCCTGACGGCGTGCGTCGACGAGGAGGAGTTGCCCGACACCCCGAAGGGCAACTTCGAGGCGTTGTGGACCATCATCGACGAGCATTACTGCTTCTTCGACTACAAGCAGCACGAGTATGGTCTCGACTGGAACGCCGTGCGCAGCAAGTATGATCCACGCATAGACAAAGACATGACCAGCACGCAGCTGTTCGAAGTCCTGTCGCAGATGCTGGGCGAGCTGCGCGACGGCCACGTCAACCTGACGGCCGCCCACGACTACGGCCGCTACTGGGCGTGGCAGGAGAGCTATCCCTCCAACTTCAGCGACTCGCTCTACCGCCTGTACATGGGCACCGACTACAAGATAGCGGCGGGGCTGAGCTACCGCATCCTCGACGATAACATCGGCTATGTGCGCTACGAGAGTTTTATCAGCGCCATCGGTGAGGGCAACCTCGACGAGGTGCTGATGTACCTCATGCCGTGCCAGGGACTCATCATCGACATCCGCAACAACGGCGGCGGCGACCTGACCAACGCTGAGAAGCTGGCCGCACGCTTCTGCCAGCAGAAGACGCTGGTAGGCTACCGGCAGCATAAGACGGGCAAAGGCCACAGCGACTTCTCGCAGATGGAGGCGCAGTATCTGGAGCCGTCAAGCAACATCCGCTGGCATAAGCCCGTGGCCGTGCTCACCAACCGTGGCGTCTTCTCGGCGGCCAACGAGTTTACGATGTACATGAAGGAGCTGCCCTTGGTAAAGATTGTCGGCGACCACACCGGCGGCGGCGCCGGGATGCCCTTCAACTCGTCGCTGCCCAACGGCTGGAACGTGCGCTTCTCGGCAGTGCCCACCTACGATGCACAGCGACACAGCACAGAGTTCGGCATCGACCCCGACTACAACGTAGGCATGAGCGACGAGGACTTCCGCAACGGACGCGACAGCATCATCGAGTTTGCGCGACAACTGCTGAAAGCCTGATTCTTTCGACTTTGGACTTTAACAACGATTTTATCTCGACAGCGAATTAAACGAATTAAACGAATTGTATTAACAACGAATTGTTTTTATTCACCTTATAAACATTTAAGATTATGAAAAAGATTTTGTTAAGCCTTTTCACAGTGCTCTTCGCAGCACCATCGTTTGCACAGTACAGCAGCGGCGGATTCTCGCTCAGCGAGAGCTCGCTCTATTACGGCATCCGCCTGGGTATGAACTTCGCCACGCTGACAGGAGATGATGTAGACCTTGGAACAAAGGTTGGTCTGAACTTCGGCGGCACCGTCGGTCTGCGCGTGTCGGAAACCACACCTATCTTCCTTGAGAGTGGTCTGTACTTCACCGGCTGCGGCGCCAAGAAAGACAAGAACTCCGTCAGCCTGAACTATCTGGAGCTGCCCTTGCTCATCAAGTATGGCGTGCAGGTGACCGACGAGATTGCACTGCTGCCCTTCATAGGTCCTACCTTCCGTTACGGAATCTTCGGCGGCAAGTGGAAGACCAGCGGCGAAGGCAAGGTCGACTCCTTCGGCGACAACAAGTTCAAGCGTGCCGACATGGGCATCAAGCTGGGCTGCGGCGCTGAGTACAACAAGCTCTATCTGGAACTCGGCTATCAGTTCGGCATCGCCAACATTGCCGACTGGGAGCTGACGAACCACGACGATGCCTCTGTGCACAACGGTGCCCTCTTCCTGAATTTAGGTGTCAATTTCTAAACGACCATGACTTTGTTTTCACGTAAGCTATTCCTCTTGCCACTCCTTGTGGCAGGAGGAATTGTGTTTTCAGCCTGTAACGGCAAAAGCACGAAAGAGGCTGCCGATACCTTCCAGCAGGGTTATGAAGACGCACAGGCTGACGGCGACAACAGCGATGCAAAGAAGCCGGAATGGAGTGTCAGCGGCAACAAGCTGACCTACGGCAGCCACACCTACACCATGCAGGGCGACTTCGACAAGGATTATGTCAGCGGCGGCAAGGCGAAGGTGACGTTCACCAACGTGCCGTCGGACTACGACGAGTTCCGCACCGTCTACGAGAACCTGCTGGGCAAGACCAGCTACGGCGTCAGCGCCATGCTGCCCATGGCCTTCGAGCTGTGGGGCCGCGACCACGAGGTGGGCAAGCAGTGCCTGACGCTCATCACAGGCGGCACATGCTACAACGAGATCATGCGCCAGCTGCCCGACCACATGGTGCCATCGGACTATGCGCCCGCCGGCGACGGCTATGCACAGCGCTGCCTGCCTGCCGCCACGCTGGAAGGAGCCACGAAGGAAAACGGCTACAACCCCACCATGCCTTACACCGTGAACATGACCATCGGCATGCAGAACACGTGGGGCGAGGAGAGCGAGATGCTGCAGGCCAACGTCTACAAGCTGAACATCATCAGCGGCAATGCATGGAGCACACCGCAACGTGCCGTCACCGTTATGCTGCCCTGGCGCGGTGAACAGCTCTACAAGGTCAACAACTGCTCGTCGCTCTACGTCAACATCTTCGTGCCACGTCAGGACTGGAACGGGCTGAAATAGCTCCATCGCCTGTTGGCTTCTTACAACGAATCAGGATATGGTATGACGAGACGATTCTTTTCTGTTGTCACAGTAGTATGGCTGGCCCAGGCATTATTGGCCCAGCCGGCAGCGTTGTCAGTGAAGGAACTGCGGCTGAGCAACGGCATGACGGTGTGGCTGAACGAAGACCACTCGCAGCCGAAAATCTACGGCAGCGTGGTGGTGCGAGCCGGCGGCAAGGACTGCCCCGACACGGGCATCGCCCACTACTTCGAGCACATCATGTTCAAGGGCACCGACCGCATCGGCACCGTCGACTACGAGGCGGAGCGGCCCTGGTTAGACAGCATCTCGGCACAATACGACCGGCTGAGCCGCACCACCGACGAGGCCACACGCACGCAGATACAGCAGCACATCAATGCGCTGAGCCTCAAGGCCGGCGACTATGCCATTCCCAACGAGTTCAGCCGCCTCATCTCGAAATATGGCGGCACGGGCCTCAACGCCGGCACGAGCGCCGACATGACCATGTACTACAACACCTTCCTGCCGCAGTTTATCACGCAGTGGTGCTGGCTGAACTCCGAGCGTCTCATCCACCCCGTGTTCCGAGGCTTCCAGTCAGAGCTGGAGACGGTCTATGAAGAGAAGAACCGCGCTGCCGACGGGCTGAACGCTGCCTACGATGCCGTAATGCGCGCCGTCTTCAAGGACCAGCCCTACGCCTTCCCCGTACTCGGCTCGACGGAGAACCTGAAGAACCCGCGGCTGTCGGACATGGAGGCGTTCTTCAAGAAATACTATGTGGCATCCAACATGTGCCTCATCCTCTCAGGCGACCTGCCGGCCTACTCGCTCACGCCACTGTTGGAGCAGACCTTCGGGCGCATCCCCACTGGCACCGTGCCAGAGCGACAGCCCTCCCCCATCCCACCCTTCCAGAAAGGCGAGCAGGCCGACATCCGCCTGCCCATTCCCATCATCAAGGCCGAGGCACTGGTCTATCCCGCGCCCACCACTTTCGAAAAAGACGCCATAGCGCTGCAGCTGGCCAACCGTCTGCTCTCTGACGAGGAAGCCGGATTTCTCGACTCGCTGACCAACGAGCACCGCGTGATGTTTGCCGGAGCCATGCACACGTCGATGAACGATGCCGGCGCCACCGCCCTCTTTGTCGTGCCAAAGATTCCCTTCGGCAGCCTGAAGAAGGCCGAGGCACTCTGCCTGTCGCAGCTCAACAGACTGATGGAGGGTGACTTCAGCGATGAACAGTTGGAGACACAGCGCCGCAACCTGCTGATGGAGATGGAACAGCGCTTGGAGACCATAGAGAACCGCGCTGAGCAGATGGTTGAGGTCTTTTCGCAGGGGCACTCGTGGCAGGAATATCTTGACCTCATCGAGCGCCTCAGGCATGTCACAAAGGGCGACGTGATGAGCGCCACCCGCAAATACTACGGCGCCGAGCACCTGAAACTTCGGAAGAAATACGGTACGGAGAAGAAGGAGACGCTAAGCCAGCCCGGCTACACGCCCGTGCAGCCCAAAAACGCCGGGGCGAAGTCGCCCTTCGCCCAGTGGCTCGACTCGCTGCCCATTGCCGACTTGCCCATCCGCACGGTAGATTTCGACAACGACGTGCAGCGTATGAAGCTGAACGAGCACGTCACGCTCTTCTCCGTCACTAACCCCGTGAACGACATCTTCACGTTCTCACTCGTCTACAAGAAAGGCACGCTGGCCACGCCGATGCTCGCCCAACTGGCCGAATACTTAGGCACCGTGGGCACCGACTCGCTGACAAAGCAGCAGATAGCCACGGCATGGCAACATCTGGGAGTGACGATGACCTGCGAGGCCGACGACGGCCGTTTCATCGTCACGATGATGGGCCCCGACGACCAGCTGGAGCCGGCCCTACGCCTGCTCAGCCACTTCCTTGGTCATGCCGACGCCGACGACAAGGCGCTGAAAACGCTGAAGCAAGAGGCGAAGGTCACCGACAAGGCTTTTGGCAAGCAGAAAGACGACGTGCTGCTGCCTCTCATCCGCTACGCCTGCCTGGGACAGCAAAGCGAGTACCTGCAGCAGCTCTCGCTCAGCGAGGTGAAGGCCCTGACCTGCGCCGACCTGCTCACTCAGCTCCGCGACGTGCAGCAGTATGACTGCGACCTCATCTACGTGGGCCGCCGCCCCGTTCCGTCGGTTGCGGCTCTCTCGCAGCAAATTCTCCCGTTATCACAATGCCGCAAGCCACGCCCTGACATCCACCGCGTGCTGCTTCCTGTGCAAACAAGGGAGAGCGCTTCGCACACCAACGGCGGGGCTGAGAACGGGATGATTTACTTCTACCACGTCCCCAAGTCACGTCAGAACTTCGTATGCACCTACGAGCAGCTGCCCGCCCTCACCGACAGCATCGAGCGCACCGCCGCCGAGCTGTGGGCACGCTATATGGGCGGTGGCATGTCGAGCCTGCTGTTCCAGCACATCCGCGAGTTCCGCTCGCTGGCCTACAGCACACAGGGCGTGCTCTTCGAGCCCAACTACGCCCGTCACGCTGACGATCCCGCCGCCTTCGTCACCATCACGGGCACGCAGGCCGACAAGACGCTGCAGGTATTCGAAGCCGTTGACTCGCTGCTGACACATTCGTTGGCCTCAAAGGAAAAGTCACTTAGCGCTCAACACTCAACGCTCAACGAGAATCTCGACGCGGCACGTCAGGAGATGCAGAGCCGCATACAGAACGGTTTCCCATCGTTCCGCGAGATAGGCTACTATGCGGCCAACCGCATGATGCAAGGCTATGCCGACGACCCCAACCGCCAGAAGGCCGCCCTGCTGCCACGCGTCACGCAGGCCGACGTGCAAAGCTACCACGACAGCCATGTGGCAAACAACCGCCGCATCTGGCTCGTCATAGGCGACCGCAAGCTCACCGACATGCAAGCCCTGCAGCGCTACGGCCAGGTCGTAGAGCTGAAAAAGGAAGACATCTACAAATAGTACTTGATTCCCCCAGATGTGTATCTACGCTGTGTACACTTTTTTATACGGCTTAGCCTGTATGATTCACGGCATGGCATCGGGCGAGAAAAGCAAAAGTCTGTTTACTCACCAATAGTGTTCCGCGTGAACGAGGCAGTGATGCCGTCAATACTGGGACTGAAGAAAAGGCATGAATCATCCCAGTTAGATACAAAGTGTATACAGCATAGATACAAATCAATGAATAATTCGTGTGTAATTAATGGTAATTATTTGTTGAAAGAAAGATTTATTTATTTCACCACTACCTTGCGGCCATTATGGATGTACAGTCCCTTGCGGAGGCGGGCTGGCACAGGGCCTGCCCCTACATTGTCGAGCTTGCGGCCACTGAGGTCATACCATGCGCCAGCCTCTTTATCATTTATCATTTCTCCTCTATCATTTAGAGACGAAATCTCGCTGCCGTCGCCGAAGTTCAGTACAAAGCGGCTGAGCGATGGGGCGCCAGCCATGAGGCCGTTCTTCAGGTGGAAGTAGCCGCGGCAGGCGTTGAGTTCGAACTTGGTCATGCCCTCGCCCCAAGGGTAGTAGAGGGTGTTGCCGCCTCCCAAGTAGAGGTTCGTCTTGTCGGTGGTGAAGATGTCGGTGGGGCTGTAGGTGCCGACGAAGTCCACATAGTCAGTAGCGATCCTGCCTGCGTTGCTGCTACTGATGGTGACGCCGGTGAAGACGGGATTGCTGATGTCGAATTCGTTCTCATGCCCATCGTATCCATCAGGCTTCGTCCACTTGACGATGTAGGGCTTGCCGGCCACGATGGCTGTGAGGTTATCTTTATCCTCGGTGAAGTTCATCGACAGCGTGCCACCGCTGAAGCTGGAAGATACAAGTGTCTTCACCGTGGCACCGTGCAGGGGACAGGTGTAGTTGCCGCCCTCGTCCTTCGCATTGATATCGACGATACTGAACGGCAGGCACAGCGTGTTCCAGTCGCCATCCTTGTAGAGGGTGCGGCCCTGGAGGGTCACGTAGGCTGCCTTGTCCTTCCACGTATTGAGCACAGTGCTGTTGTCGGCATTGTCGGCCAGCTCGAAGGCGTAGCGCTCCCACTGTGCCGTGACGGCGAGAAGCCCCCCTTGCTCCCCTGAGGGAGATGTGGCACTGAAGTCAATCGATGCACCAGGGGCGTAGTCGGTGTCGCCAATGCGCCATGCGCTGAAATAGCAACCTACGGGAGCGGTGTAGAAGCAGGCGGGCAGGCGGAAGGCACCCACCTCGGAGGCATAGACCTGCTGGGTCACGTCGTTGCCGCTGCCGCCGTTGCCGTTGTAGCTTACGGTGTACTTGGCCTCTTCGTTCCAGATGGGATAGAGCGTGGTGTTCGCGGTGATTCCGTCGCTTTCCTTCACCGGGTCGAAGGTATATTCCGTGCTGCTGCCGCCGCGCTTCCACTTGCCGTTGAAGGTGAAATGCGTGCGCGGGGCTGGGTTGACAATGGGCTTGATGGCAGCGTCACCATTGGCCACCAACTGTGCCGGAGCCATCTGTCCGCTTTCGTCGAGGAAGATGACGCGCCAGCCCACCACGGCGGCGTTGCTGCCATTGTAGCTCCTGTCGCCGCCGCTGGTGCCGCACTCACCGGGAGTCTTGGTCACGCCGCCGCTCACGACGGTTACCTCGTCGTTATAGAGGTTATTGCTGGCATCCATTGGAGACCAATTGCCACCGATGGCACCGGCCTTGGCACCGCTCACCGTGCCGTCGATGACGCGGTTGCCATACATATTGCCATAGTTGTTGTCGCCCACCAGCATACCGGCGTATGTGTCTTCGGCATCGCTGGTGTTGTTGACGGTGCAGTAAGCTAATGTCAGGTTCTGCAGCGTGCCCGTCAGGTAGCCTATGAAGCCCAGGTTCTGTGCCCTGCCGCTGATGTTCATACCGCTGATGGTGTGGCCGCCGCCGTCGAAGGTACCAGCAAACGAGTGGTCGTAGTCGCCATCCACGGCAATGCCACCGAAGCTGTCGTTCTCGCCAAACTCAATGTCGTTGGCCAGCAGGAAGGTCATGCCCTGGCAGCCGTCGAGCACGCTGGCCAGCGCTGCCACCTCGTTCAGGTCGGCCACCGAGGTCACTAAGTAGCGGTTCTGTGCGTCCTGCTGCATCGTCAGCGCGCTGTATCGGTAGTTGGGCAGGATGGCGACGTCCTCACTGGGCACGGTCAGCGTGTAGGTGCCGTTACCGTTGGCTGTCAGGTTCACGTCGTCGTTGCTGTTGTTCTGATACTTGAAGCCGCTCAGCGTCCAGCCGTCCTTTCCTCCTGCCGTGAGCGCCATCGTCACTTGGCTGCCGGCCTCATGGTAGCGGTCGCCATAGATGGTGCGGTCGCTGGTCATGGTGCCCACCGTCGCGATGCCTATGCTCTCATTGTCACTGCCTTCCACAGCGTAGAGGGCGGTGCAGCTGGTGGCTGCAACATTATAACTATAAGAACCCACGGCACCGGGCACGCCATTGCCCAGATAGTGACAACCGCTGACGGTACCGTAGCTCAAGCCAGCGATGCCGCCCGTATAGTCTGTGTTTCCACTTGTCACTTTCACGAGGCTCACGCAGTTCTGAATCGTGCCACCTTCAGCCACCGTGCAGGCGATGCCGCCCACACTGTTGTCTTTGCCGGAACCCTTCACAGAGCCTGTGACCGTCAGATTCTTCACCGTACCGCCAAGTGCCATGAAGAGACCTGCTTCGCCGCCAGTGCTGATGCTGATACCGCTGATGGTGTGGCCTCCGCCGTCGAATATGCCCTTGAATACATATTGTGAACTGCCTCCCTGAATCGTATATGGGAAAGATGTGAAGCCCGAGCCGCTCACGTCGATGTCGTTCATCAGCAGGATGGTCTCGCCCTCCATACCCTTGCCAGCCTTCATCCAAGTGCATAGCAGCACCAGATCGGCGGCTTTCGTCACCTCGTAGTTGCCGGTTGTGACGTTCTTAAGTCCGGCCAACAGGTCATCACTCAGGGAGAAGGCACCGCTCACGTGTATCTCGTCCTTGTCGGGCATTGTGAACATGGCCTCGTTCTCGCCCGTCATGGCGTAGGGAATAACCGTTACCTTGTTGTTCTCTCTATAGTAGATGTCAAGGTATGCCAGTTCGCTGCCTTCGTTGGGCGAGGCTGTCACAGTAACCTCCTCGCCGACCACGGCCTCGGTCTTGTCGAAGGCCACGGTACCGGTGCCGGCGCCAGCGTATGCTGCGCCTAAGATACTGTGCAGTTTCAGGAAGCGGGGTGTCAGTGTCAGGGTGGTCGTGGTCTCAAAGTCAAAGGGCGTGTCGAAGTCAAACGCCTCGCCGTTGTAGTTCCAGCCCATGAAGCGGTAGCCGTTCTTCACGGGGTGGTTCGCGTCGGTCACAGTTGGCTCCATGGCCGTCTCGCCGTTTAGGATTGTCTCGACGGCAAAACCGTCAAGCGCAGTGCCGACCTCGTCGGCAAAGGTCACTGTGTGGGGGGCATAGATGGTGGCCGTGGTGGTGGTCTGCTGTCCTTCGGCGGCCAGCACGTAGTTGCTACAATCCCTGCCGCCCAGCGTCAGGCCGCTGATGTTGACCGTCTTGCCCTCGCCATAATCGGTGCTGACAAACGCGCCCGTGGCAGCGACGGTGAGCACGTCGCCCCCCACGATGCCGCTGAACACGGCGTGGCTGCCATCTATCTCGACACTGGTGTTGCGGTCATAGTGCTTGTCCTTGGCTGTGATGCCGCTCACGGTGACGGACTTAGGGAGCACCGTAAACTCCGCGCTCGCCGTGGCTAACTTATAGTTGCCGCCCGCCTTGTCGGTGATGGTCACGGTGGCGGTGCCGGCTTTCGTGGTGTTCGTCGTCGTCATGGTGTATTCGCTTGCGGGCACCACCGTCTCGCCGTCCTTCACGGTGAGGGTGGGCACAATCTGCCCGCCCGTGTAGGTGTAACTGCCTGTCACGGTTAGCAAGGGAGCACTCACTACGGTGCTCCAATGTGCCGTCAGCTCGATGTCGGCGGTCACGGGGGTGTTGAAATTGTAGGGTGTCTCGCCCAGATACCAACCGGCGAACTCGTAGCCGTCGGCAGTGGGCGCAGCGGGTGCCGATGCCTGACTGGCATAAGGCACGCTCTGTTTTGCGATGTCCTCTCCGTGGCCGTTCATGTTGAAGGTCACGCTCTTGTTGCCTTCACGCCAGAGGGCTTTCACGACGAGGTCGTCGCCCACGGTGATGGTTTCGCCCGGCATATACTCCCCGCCATTTATCTGCCAACGGTAGAATACCTTGCTCTCATCAGGGACTGTGAAGGCACACTCGGGCAGCCTGTAGCTAGCACCCACAGCTATGGGTGAGTTGCTCATTGTGCCCGACCCGCCGTTGGCAACGAATGAAATAGTGCGAGAGGGTACGATGGTCTTGTTGTGGATGTTACTCGTGACGGCCTTAATGTCGGTGTCTTGAAGCATAAAGTCCTTTTTAAAGGTCACATTGCCGTCATAGCTGGTGGCATAGATATGATCCGTGAGGTCTGTCCAATCAAGGGATATCGTGCCACCCCCTGCACCTTCACCACATCCGATTCCAGCTCCTTCCGTATCCCAACCAGTGCCCTCTGCCCAGACTTGGCCGCCACTGATGGTTATTGTGCCGCCATCGCAATAGTATCCACCTCCGATACCAGCTCCACCATTCATGCCTGTAGCCTGAACGAAGCCGCCACTTATTTCTATGGTACCACGGTTTGGCATTATCTGCATGTCAAAATGTCCACCTCCGATACCTGCTCCACCATCTCCACCTGTGGCTAAAACCCAACCGCCACAGATGCGGATCTTCTCGCCATAACTGCTTCCTCCACCACCGATACCTGCCGCATAGTCTCCACCTTGTGATACCACATTTCCACCATAGATGGAAATAGTCCCGTAGTCCTTATACTCCCAATTATTATAAATGTCGATTGCATAGCCACCGATACCGGCATATTGATAAGTGTGGTTTCCCCCATTCATTGGTCTGGCGTCTGCATAAAGCCATCCTGATCCGTTATGCTGTCCGTAGATATTTAAGCTGTTGCCCTGTAAGACGGTGATGCCCTTCGTCGCATTGAGCGAAGCACCGTCGCAAAGTATCAGATTAACGGTGCCATTGACGGTAATACGCTCGCTGATGGTGATGTCGCTGTTCACCACGAACCACGAGGTGTTGCCCGTGGCACCCCATGACGTACCGTTGGGTATCTGGAACGCCTCACAGATCTGTTTTCCATGGTTTGCGTCAATGTATGTCACTCCATCAGGCAAGTTACCGTCTGAAATCAACAAATCCTTATGTATCTTGTGGTCAGCATCAGATTCAGGGAATGTGACGGTCTTGGTATAGTCCTTGTTGTTACTGTCTGTCACGCGGAAGGTCTGCTTTCCTGACAGTATGCTTCGTGTAATGAAATAACCACTGAAGTAGGCCACACCCGCAGTCGTGCCGGAGCCGGCCTTCTCGGGGTTGTAGTAGGCCGAATTGACATAGATGTCGCTGATGTCGCTGATGTCGTCGAGCGTAAAGGTGGCCGTAGTGCCCAGCACGATGTCCTTGTCGTAGATGGATCCTGAGAAGGTGTAGTAATAGCCGCCCAAGACCACGTCTTGGCTGCTTTTAGAGAGCCACAATGTCTTGCTGGCGAGGCCACTGATTGTCACATTGCCTGAACTTCCGAGCTGAGATTCGGGGTAAAGCACATCCACCGTGGCCGTGCCGATGCCCGGCTTCTCCACCTGTAGGTCGCAATAGGCGGTCTTTCCCAGAGGCAAGTATACCTTCACATTGTAACGAGTGGAAGTGAGTGTCGGATAATAGACCGTGATGTGGAACGTACGTTTGGCGACGCGATAGACAGAAGGGCTGATGACACCCGTACAGCTGACAGTCGCCTCATCGCTGATGGTCACGCTACCACCGACATGGTTTCCTTCATCATTTCCCTCGCCATAGCCTATATTGCCATTCGCTTCGACCCAGCCGCCTATGATGCTGATGTCGGCACAGGTGAGGGTTTCCTGACCGTTCCATCCGCTACCTATCGCAGCACCGCTGTTACCTGCCGTGGCCAAGATGTATCCACCTGTAATGGTGATGGTCTTAACTGTTCCACCGTCACCTCCACCAATGCCAGCTGCGCCGACAGAGCCGGTTGCACGAACCGTGCCGCCGTTGATGATTATGTTGCCCGTGATGGTTCGGTCGAAGGTATTATCTGAATATGTCATCAGGTTTGTCTCTCCTCCACTTCCTTCACTGCTTCCTATACCGGCGGCACCACTAACTGCATTGTAGTGGTGGTACACGGAGCCGCCCCGGGCATTGATGGTTCCGCCGTTGATGGTGATATCGCCGCAGCCCTGCGGACATAAACCATTAAAACTCCCCCTCGAACCAATGCCTGCGCCGCCGCCGTAGTTGTCACCGCCCGTGACGTTCAGCGTGCCCGTGCTGGCCGCGGTGATTTCGAGCGAGCAGCCGAAAGGCACAGCAATGCCCGCACCGCCATAGCTTGCCGTCAACGTGTTCACGCCGTTCACGGTGAGGTGAAGCTTGGCACCGTTGACCAGCGAGATGCCTGACAGCGTGGCATAGTACTGTCCGGAATAGTCCACGTGCAGCCCGTCGATGGTCAGGTTCAGCTCAATGCCGTCCACCACGATGGCTCCCTTAGAGATAAAATTGCCACTGTTGCCCTCCGCATCATTTGCCGCCACGGTGCCCCTGAGAGTATTATTGTGATACGTGGCCTTGTTGCCGCTGTTAATCACCACTGCCCTTTGCAGCGTGATGTTGTTCGACCACGCCGTAGTGGCGGTGAGCAGCATCATGAGCAGCATCAAGGCTACCCGTTGAATGTGGTTACAGTTTTTGTTCATATTTGTACCTTCATTAATTGCAATTTTGAGCAGGATTGTGCTCATTAAAGAAACTAACTCTCGGCTGCGGCAAGGAGAATCTCGCTGAGCGTGGGATGGATGTGCACGATGTCGCGCAGCTGCTCCACTGTGGTGTCGCGGCACATCAGGGCACTGACCTCCTGCACAATGTCGGCAGCATGGGCACCGTAGGCATGACAGCCAAGGATTTTTCCAGCACCTGGCTCGCTGAACAGCTTCAGCAGTCCCTCCGTCTCGTTCATGGCCATCGCTTTGCCGTTGGCTCGCCAGAAAGACTTGCGGCACTCGTAGGCCACGCCCTGAGCCTTCAGCTGGTCTTCTGTCGGGCCAACGCAGGCAGCCTCGGGCCGGGTGAAGATGGCGGCAGGCATAGGCCGAGTGAGAGGTGAATGAAGACCCGAGGAGGCCTGTTCGCCTTGTAAGATACGTCTCACCACATAGATGCCCTGTGCCTCAGCAGCATGGGCCAGCATCTGTCGGCCATTGACATCGCCAATGGCGTAGATGCCCTTCACCGTCGTCTCGAAGTTCTCGTCGGTGGCGATGCCCTTGCGCTCGTCGAATTCAAAGCCGGCGTTGACAAAGTCGGCCTGCACGCGCGGCTTGCGGCCCGTGGCCATCAGGATGACGTCGGCATCGATGTCAGCCAGGTTCTGCACGGCGGTTTTCATCTTGAAGGTGATGCCCTGCTTCTCCATGTATTTGCGCAGGCGCTTGGCGATGTCGCTGTCGAGAGCTGGCAGACACTCCTTCAAGAACTCGATGACAGTCACCTCTGTGCCAAAGCGGCGGAACACTGAGGCGAACTCCATGCCGATGACGCCGGCTCCGATGATGCAGAGGCGCTTGGGCAGCGTCTCAAGCTGCAGCAGGCCCGTAGAATCGACCACACGCGGGTCATCAAGGCCCTGAACTGGAATCATTTTCGTCTCAGAGCCGGTGGCGATGATGATGTGCGGGGCTGTGTAGTCGCCCACTGTATGCGCATCGACAAAGGCCGCCTTCTCTCTTAACAATGTAATGTTCGGGTGCGAGAGAATGCTCTCCACGCCGCTGCGCAACTGCGGCACCACCTGCGCCATGCGCTCGCGCGCCTCGCCGAAGGAAGCCGAATGAACGTAGGTTTTCGTGGGGATACAACCCACATTGAGACACGTACCGCCAACATTCTCTGACTCGAAGACAACCACCTTCAGGCCGTTCTTTGCGGCATACTCAGCAGCGCGGTAACCACCAGGCCCCGCACCGATAATAATTAAATCTGTTTGTATAGACATCACGTAAAATATTTACAGTTCTTCAGCCACAACCAGCTCCGTGCTGATGATTACTACATCATTTTGCAAGCTAATTCTACTCCGGAATAAAAATTCCGAATACTTTCCGTTCCTTCTTTATAAGCCTGACGAATATCCTCTATCGTAAAGGACTCTTTAGTTCCAGAAATTCTCTCAACATAGCATCTGGTGTAATCTTCAATTGCTTTGTCTAATAGGTATTCTTTAGTGTTTATCATTGTAATAATGATTAATAAGATTATCCCTTAATAGGTGATTAAGACGCTGGAAGTGTCAGCTGCACTCCTTTGCGGATAACCATTCCTACACAGTAGCAATCTCTGAGGATAACGTCCTCAAAGTTCTGCATACCGTAGGGTATGCGCTTGGGTGCTGTGCCATGCCGTTCCATGCCCCGTATGTTTTATTCTCCGCAAAGGTATCGCTTTTTCCTCAGCCAGCCAAACTTTTCCGCAGAAATATTTGGCAGCCCGCGAAATAATGGGAAACTGTGCACTTGTACATCATGTACGCAAACACGCCATCCAACTTTACTTCCTTTAGATGGTTTGTCCGAGAAAAATCCGAAGGCCTCGGATTCTTGTCCGTAGGCTTCGGATTTTTTCCGAAGCCTACGGATTTTTCCCGGACGGTGCGATGGAAACAATCCCGCTCAAAAAATGTCTTTGTTGTCCAAGTTGCCTACAAAACAAAAAGACATTGCTTTTTAAGCGACAACCAGGACAACAAAGACGGTATTCGGACTATGACCGATTTGACACTATTATCACCAAGGAGAACCCTACGTTATGGTGATGGAATAGAGCTAAAGCCTCTGCACAGAGGCCAGCGCAACGATGGAGGGGCAGCCTTACAGCAGGAATTTGTTTTATTCTTCCGCCGCCAGCTGCCGCCAGGTGACGACAGGGTGCTTGGCAGCCAGGACGTCGTCGACACGGCCGATGGGTGTGTGGTGGGGTGCGGACTTCACCTCATCGGGGTTTTCCTTGGCCTCGAGCGCTATCTGACGCATGACGGCGATGAAGCCGTCGATGGTCTCCTTCGACTCGTTCTCCGTCGGCTCTATCATCAGACTCTCGTGGAAGAGCAGGGGGAAGTAGATGGTGGGCGCATGGTAGCCGTAGTCGAGCAGGCGCTTAGCCACGTCCATCGTTGTGACGCCAGTGCTCTTGTCCTTCAGGCCGTCGAACACGAACTCGTGCTTGCACAGGCCGTCAATAGGCAGCTCGTAGACATCCTTCAACGACTCCTTGATGTAGTTGGCGTTGAGCGTGGCCAACGGGCCTACCTCCTTGATGTGCTCACGGCCTAAAGAAAGGATGTAGGCGTAGGCACGCATGGCCACGGCGAAGTTGCCGTGATAGGGCGATACTTCGGGGAAGAACTCCTCCAATCCCTTGCGCACGCCGACGGGTCCGGCACCCGGTCCGCCACCGCCGTGAGGTGTAGAGAACGTCTTGTGCAGGTTGATGTGCATCACGTCGAAGCCCATGTCGCCCGGACGGGCAGCACCCAGCATCGGGTTGAGGTTGGCGCCGTCGTAATACATCAGACCGCCGCAGTCGTGGATGAGCTTCTCGATGGCAGGAATCTGCTTCTCAAAGAGGCCCAGCGTGTTGGGGTTGGTCATCATCATCGCTGCGATTTCAGAGGCATGTAGGTTCAGTATGTCTTGCAGGGCCTGGAGGTCGACGGTGCCATCGCTGAGCGACTTCACCTCAATGATGTCCAGTCCGCAGACGGCGGCGCTGGCCGGGTTGGTGCCGTGTGCCGAGTCGGGCACGATGACGAGGCGGCGCTGGTTGTCGCCACGGCTCTCGTGATACTTCTTAATCACCATCAATCCCGTCAGCTCGCCGTGAGCACCGGCGAAAGGCTTTAGAGTGAAGGCGTGCAGGCCTGTCAGCTCGCAGAGTGCACGGCAGAGCAACGTGCAGACGGCCTCGGCACCACGCACGGTCTCGGCTGGCTGCAAGGGATGCAAGGCTGCAAACTGCGGCAGGGCGGCCACCTCCTCGTTGATCTTCGGGTTGTACTTCATGGTGCAGGAGCCCAGCGGATAGAAGCCATTGTCCACACCGAAGTTGTTGGCGGAGAGGTTCGTATAATGGCGGACGACGGTCATCTCGTCGCACTCAGGCAGTGCGGCATCGTCCTTGCGGCGCAGCTCAGCGGGCACGGCGTAGTCGCCAAAGCGGTTCTTAGGAAGGGAGTAGCCCTTGCGGCCAGGCTGCGAGAGCTCGAAAATCAGGTTTCCGTATAGCTTGTTGTTCATTGTGATGAGGGGGACGCGGCGGTGCCGCGTCTTACGCTAAGTTTTAAATGAATGAGATGAAACGGTCGATTTCTTCCTTGGTGCGCTTCTCGGTGACGGCAAACATGAGCTGGTTGTCAGAAATCTTGACGCCAGCGAAGAAGCCATTGTCGGCGAGTCGGCGCTGCAGCGCATCGAGTTCGCCGTCGTAGCTGACGACGAACTCGTTGAAGAACGGCTTGTCGTAGACGAGGGCGAAGTGTCCCGTGGCGCAGAGCTTGTCACACAAGTAATGTGCGCCGGCATAGCTCAGCTCGGCGGCTTCCTTCAGTCCCTGCTTGCCCATGAGCGACATGTAGACAGTGACCCAGAGGGCCATGAGGCTCTGGTTGGAACAGATGTTCGACGTGGCCTTCTGCCTGCGGATGTGCTGCTCGCGAGCCTGCAGCGTGAGGACAAAGGCGCGCTGTCCGCGATTGTCGACGGTTTTGCCGACGATGCGTCCCGGCATCTTGCGGATGAGCTTCTCGGTGCAGCACATATAGCCCACGTAGGGTCCGCCCCACTGCATGGGGATGCCCAGGCTCTGTCCGTCGCCCACGGCGATGTCAGCCCCCCACTCGCCCGGTGTCTTCAGCACGGCGAGATCGGCGGCCACGCTGTTCATGATGAACAGTGCCTTGTTGCTGTGGCACAGGTCGGCAAAGCCGCTGTAGTCCTCTACAATGCCGTAGAAGTTGGGCTGCTGCACCAGCACGCCGGCCACGCCGCTTTGAGTTGAGAGTTGAGAGTTGAGAGTTGAGAGTTGAGAGTTGAGCGTTGAGAGGTCAGTGACGCCGTCCTTCGCGGGAATCATCACGATGTCAATGCCGTGGAAGTGGGCGTAGGTCTTCACCACGGCCAGCGTTTTCGGGTCAACGGTCTCGCTGACCAACACCGTGTTCTGCTTCTTGCCTGCTGCCACGGCCATCATCACGGCCTCGGCGGTGGCGGTGGTGCCGTCGTACATCGAGGCATTGCTGATGTCCATGCCTGTCAGCTCGGTCATCATCGACTGATACTCGAAGATGTAGTGCAGGGTGCCCTGCGAGATCTCGGCCTGATAGGGCGTGTAGCTGGTGAGGAACTCTGAGCGGCTGAGCAACTGCGGGATGACGCTGGGCGTATAATGGTCGTAGACGCCGGCTCCGGCGAAGCACACAAGCGGCTTGTTCTGTGCGCCCAGCTGCTCAAAGAGCTGCCGCACCTCCATCTCGCTCATTGCCTCGGGCAACTGGTAGTCGCCACGGAACCTGATCTGCTCGGGCACCTCAGCGTACAGTTCGTCTAAGCTCTTGACGCCGATAACCTCCATCATCGACGCCAAGTCTTTATCGGTATGCGGGAAATACTTGTACATGGTCGTCATAACGATTTGTTTTCGTGATAACGTGATAACGGTATAACGTGATAACGTGATAACGAGATAACGAGATAACGAGATAACGAGATAACGAGATAACGTAATAACGTGATAACGTGATAACGTAATAACGTGATAACGGTATAACGTTACAACGAGAACTTATTTCTCGCAGAATTCAGCGTAGGCTTTTGCGTCCATGAGGGCGTCGAGCTCGCTCTTGTCGCTCAACTCCACCTTGATAATCCAGTTCTCCCAAGGATCCTGGTTGAGCAGTTCGGGCTGGTCGTCGAGGGCGTCGTTCACCTCTACGATGGTTCCGCTGACGGGGGCGATGATGTCGCTGGCGGCCTTGACGCTTTCCACGGCACCAAACTCCTCGCCGGCTGTCACTTCGTCGTCCACCTCGGGCAGGTCGACATAAACCACGTTGCCCAGGGCGTGCTGGGCGTAATCGGTGATGCCGATGAAGGCGAAGTCACCCTCTACTTTTACAAACTCGTGCGACTCGCTGTAATAGAGTCCTTCTTTTACTGTTGCCATTGTCTTTGTTTTTTATTTTTTGTAGTTCTTGTTATAAAATTGTTTCTTGCAGACTGTGCCGGGGAACACTTTTTTGCGTATCTGCACCTGCACCTCCGTGCCTAACTTTGCGTAGGCCGCATCGATGAGTGCCATGCAGACGCTCTTGTCGCTGCTGATGGTGTGATAGCCTGTGGTCACCTCGCCGATGGCTTCGCCTGCAGCATTGAGAACAGTGTAGCCGTGACGGGGTATGGCCTTGTCGTGCAGCTCAATGCCGACAATCTTCTTGCTGGCGCCCTCTGCCTTCTGCTTGGCCAATGCCTCCTTGCCGACGAACTCCTCCTTGTCGAGCTTGACGAAGATGCCGAGGCCGGCCATGATGGGCGTGATGTCCTGGCTCAGCTCGTCGCCGTAGAGCGGCAGGCCCACCTCGAAGCGCAGCGTGTCGCGACAGCCCAGGCCGCAGGGCTTGCAGCGCCCACTGGCCAGCAGCTTGTCCCAGCACTCATTGATGAAGGCAGGTGTGGCGTAGATTTCAAAGCCGTCCTCGCCCGTATAGCCAGTGCGAGAGACTATAACAGCTTCTTTTGTTTGTTTGCCGGGTATTGTATCCCCCTCGGGGAACGACAGGAGGGCCGCTTCATAGAACTTTAACTCTTTGCACTCCAGGCCCAGCACCTCTTCCACCACTTTCTCAGCCTCGGGGCCCTGTACGGCTATCTGGCCGTAGTCGTCGCTGCGGTTCTGCAGGTCGATGTCGAAGCCCTTGGCCTGCTCCTGCATCCACGCCCAGTCCTTGTCGATGTTGGCGGCGTTGATGACGAGGAAGAAGTTGCCTTCTCCCATCTTGTAGACGAGGAGGTCGTCGACAGTGCCGCCGTCCTCATAGCACATCATGCCGTAGTAGATTTTCCCCACGGGAGCGCCCTTCACGTCGTTGGTGAAAATGTGCTGCACATAGCGCTCGGCATCCTTTCCGCTGACGGTGACCTCGCCCATGTGCGAGACGTCGAAGACGCCGCAGGCCGTGCGCACAGCCTGATGCTCGTCGGTGATGTTCGTGTACTGAATGGGCATGTCGAAGCCCGCAAAGGGCGACATCAAGGCGCCCAGTGCCACATGTTTGTCATAGAGACAAGTCTTTTTCATTTACGATTTACGATTTAAGGATTGACAATTGATTTTCCTTTACATACGTTGTATGAATTCTCGGTTGAGGTACTCCTGCTCCAGCAGCTCGATGCCTTCCACGTCTTTCGGCGTCAGCAGTAGCTCGCCGTTGCATAGTGTCTCCCGGATAACGGTCTTCAGCTCGTCGAGGCTCAAGCTGACATAGTCTTTCAGCAGGGTGATGCGCTGGCGCACGCTCTCGATGCCCTTTGCCTGCAGCTTCTCTGCCGACGGTGTGATGGCGTGAGTGATGTGCTGCATGTTCGTGTCGTAGAGCAGCGTGCTGTGAACGATGCTCTTGTCGCCCACATGATAGCAGGCCGTGCCGCACAGCTTGCGATGGCCTATCATCACGTCATTGTGGCTGGTGCCCGTGCCCTCGATGCCTATCTTGCGAAGCACCAGCAGCACCATGTTGATGAAGCGGTTGAAGGCAAAGCCCACATTGGCCTCGTTAGTGACAAAGCTCAGCATCACATTGCCCTCGTCGGCATAGACGCAGCCGCCGCCGCTCTTCCGCCGGAACATCTCGATGCCGTGCTGCCGACAGTAGTCCACGTTCACCTCGTTCTGCATCACCTGGTTGCGGCCGAAGATGACGCTGGGCTGCACCTGCCACATAAAGAAGCAGTCATCCTGTCTCCCTGCCTGAGCGGGAATGCCCGGAGAAGAGAGGACGTGGCGCGCCACATATTCCTCCATAGCCAGGTAGAACGAAAGAAGGCGCACGCCGCCTGTCAGCCCCGAAGAGGACTGGCAAGCGGCGTGCGAACTATCCGGCAGGACTACGTACTTCATTTTGTCTGCAAATATATAAATAAAATATGTAACTGCCAAATATTTCAGGGAATAGTTTTCCACAAAAAGTAATTCGTGCTGTGCAGTTGGCTTTTATCCTTGAACTGGCATATCCTCGTCGCTATCTTGGATTATTCATGCCTTTTTCTTATGTTCCTGCATGGACGGCATCACTGCGCTGTTCGCGCGGAAAGCCGGTGAGAAGTGTACAGAGGCCCCGCCATGGGACTTCTTCGTGCCTTGTGGACACATTTCGCCTCGCCGTCCTTTTCCGCGTCTGTAGCCGATTTTACAGAAGAGAGGTAGTCATTCCGATCACTGCCAGACAGTTACGGACGCTCGTAGTCAGAGTCCGTGCGGTGTCAGGAGTGTGGGGCGTGAGATTAGTTTTTGTGATGAGTGGGGGGGGAGTAGCTGAGTGTTGTTAGAATATCGACTCTACAATTTTGTCGACAATTTCATCGAAGTATTTCTGCTTGATGCTACCGAGGCGACGCTGAACGTCGCGCTCGATATTGCCAGTAATGATTTGACACTTCACAAGGCTGGGCTTCGAGAAGGCGAAGCCATCGACCATATCGTCGCTCAGTGGGTAGGAATACTGCGGATTAAGCCAGTCGTTCGACGTAATGAGCACAAGGTAGAACATACCATCCTCGTCCTCCTGCAACTGGTCGTTGCTGACGATGATGGCGGGATGGGGTTTGAAGGTGCCGTCGGGGAAGAGGAAACTGACCTCTACGATGTCTCTCTGGTGGTACTTCATAGGTAGCGTGCGATGATAGGAGCCATTGACTTGCGTGAGTGCTCAAGGGCTGCATCCCTCAGTTCGCGATGAGCCTGCACCTCTTCGGGCGTAGGGTCTGGCTGGAAGTCTTTTTTCAAAAACAGCCCCGTGGCCAACAGTGCAGCGAGTTTGCGCCTTGCCAGCGCGTTGTTTTGGTTATACTCTAATGTTATAGTACACATGACAAATACGTATTTATGTAAGATTCCGGCTGCAAAGGTACTCATTTATTTTCAAATATTATCTGTTTTTCCCGTTAAAGATGCGATAAGGTGGCGAAGATGCACCGTTTTACTGTCTTCGCCCGCCTCCATCTTCGCTTTCAGCCGCCTGACCGATAAGCAGGCTACGAGTTCTTCAGCAACTACCGTCGCGACACCCCAAAATCGTCCGAAGGCTTCGGACGCTCCGTCCGAAGGCTTCGGACTCATTGTCCGAAGGCTTCGGACTCATTGTCCGAAGGCTTCGGACTTTTTTGTGCAGTGTCGCTTAGCCGTCCACATGCGAAAAAAATCTTTCAGATTTCTTCGCTATGCTTTGGAACATTGCGATTTTTTGATTATTTTTGCAGGAAAAACCGTAAGACCATGAAAAAGATGATGACGATGCTGGCCCTGCTGCTGGCAATGGTTGGTGCCTGGGCCGACGACGGGCGCAAGGATGTGACGACCCAATATCTGTCCAACCCCTCGTTTGAGGCCGACAACTTGTCCACGCTGTCGGCTGTGAACAACAATGCCGACGGACTGCGCGGCTATGCCGTGACGGCTCCGCAAGGGTGGTCGGTGGCCAACGCTGCCAATGCCGTGAGCCTCATCGTCACGGCCGACTGCTTCACGGACAACAATTTCGGAAAGGTGACCACCCTGGCCGACGGCCAGCAGGCTTACTATCTGCGCATGGGCTGGAGCAACGGCACGACGTCTGTGCGCCAATCCATCGACGCATTGCCAAAGGGCAAATACCTGCTGCAGGCCAGCGTGCGCTCGGCTTACGCCAACCAAGCCACGTCGTCGTTTGGTCTGACGGCTGGCGGCAACAGCACATCCTCAGCGTTTGCTCAGGGCGCGCAGGGCTGTTTCACGTCGATGGCATGGGGTAAGGAGACGCTCGTCTTCGAGCAGAAAGCCGACGGAGCGGCCACGGTAGGCTTCGACGTGACATGGCTGTCGGGCGGCTCATGCATCATGGTCGACGACGTGCGGCTCTATGTGCTGAGCGACGACTACACCGGCCCCGACGACCCTGACATCCCCTCTGGCGAAACAGCACTCGCCGATTTCGTCGGCGAGAACGACATGAAGGGCGACCTGCTGCAGATGCTGGCCAACTTCGCCACCTACATGAAGAACGATTTCCAGGACTGCCAGTGGCCCAACAGCATCGACGAGGTCTGTGGCTGCTTCAAGGGCGAGAACACAATGGCCAACGACGAGCGAGGTGTGCGTCCCAATGCCGACCTGTCGATGATTTGTGCTTTCCTTGTGAAATACGGCAAGGACAAGGTCACCCTGCCCTCCGGCGTGACGTGGAACGACCTGGAGCAGATGGCCATGAAGAGCCTCGTCTTCGCCTACTCCACCCACAAGGCCAACAAGCTGAAGGTGTGCTCGGGCGGCAACTACTGGGGCTCGCTGTCGAACAGCGACCATGTGTGGGAAAGCTCGCTTTGGGCCATGAGCGTGGCCTACAGCGCCTTCTTCCAGTGGGACAAGCTCAGCGACAAGCAGAAGAACTACATCTACCAGCTGCTGAAAGCCGAGTGCAACTACGAGTTGGAGCGCTCCATCCCTACCGGCTATGCCGGCGACACCAAGGCCGAGGAGAACGGCTGGGAGGCCGACATCCTGGCGGCCACGCTGGGGCTCTTCCCCGACGACGTACTGGCTCCGAGGTGGTTTCAGCGCCTGCGCGAGTTTGCCATCAACAGCTATTCGCAGAAGGATGATGCCAAGGACGACACCGTCATCGACCCCGACTACGACACGAAGACGGTGAGAGACCTCTACAAGGGCAAGAACCTCTACGACGACTACACACTGCAGAACCACAACTATTTCCACACCAGCTATCAGAACGTGGTCATACAGGAACTGGGCGAGGCAGCCCTGGCACTGAAGCTCTTCCAGCAGGGACTCCACGGCAAGGAGCAATGGAAGACCAACGCCCTGATGCACAACAACGACAAGGTGATGGAGGAGGTGCTCTACTGGCTGGCCCTGGCCGACGGCGAACTGGCCATGCCCAACGGCAACGACTGGAGCCTGTTCCTCTACGACCAGATTACCTCTTACAGCACCAACGCCTGCTTCCTGCGCGACCCGCACGCGCTGATGCTCGAGAACCTGGCCTACAAGATGATCAAAGCACGCCAGACCACCACTGCCGACGGCTCGTGGCTGCTGCGCGCTGACGTAGGAGCACGCCGCATGGGCGTAGAAGCGCACCGCGTGATGATGACGTGGCTGATGCACGACATGATGAGCACCGCCGACATGACACCCACCGCCTGGGCCGACTTCAACAGCCAATACAAGCAAGCGAAGGTCTTTAAAACGCAAAACATTGTCCGCGCCTCTACCGACAGCCGCTTCACCTGCTTCTCCTGGAGCAACGGCCTGAAGAGCTACACAGGCTACATCGCGCCACACACGGCCTCACAACTGCCATCGCTCACAGCTCACAGTTCTAACCTCATCGTGCCCTATCGCGCCAACAACACGGGCAACTTCCTCGGCTGGTATGAGGTGCAGGGCAAGGGCACCAACGCCACACCGGTGGGAAGCGCCGTCTACGACCTGCGCGGCAACAGCTACGTGATGAACGGCGAGCTCAACACCAACGACGCAGCGCTGAACCATCGCTTTGCCATCTATTCCACTCCAGGCAACGCCGTCATATATATAGATAATGTACGCGCGAAACAGAACGTCACCATCAACAAAGAGAAAGGCGGACTGATGGCCATCAGCGTGGACGAGCTGACGAAGACGCGCCGCACACTCTACTATCCCGACTATTCGGCCGACTACGACTGCCAGTGCTTCACCAGCAAGAAACTGGACGGCTCCGCTTTCACCACCCTGCCCGGCCCGTGGGTGAACATCGACAACACGTTCTCTGTTGTCACTACTAAATCCACTGCCTTCGGCGAGAGAGTTAACAACAACTCCGTGATGACTGCCAAGCTCTACGCCTCCTATAGCGACAAGAGCCGCACAGTGAAGAAAGACAGTGTGGCAGACCGCCGCGCCATGGTCTACTACTCCAACATCACTGCCGAGCACACCAACCAGTTCTTCAACGACGTGCTACAGCTCACCTATACCACGCCCGAGGGATGGAACGGCGTCATCGTGCCCGACGGCGACGGCGAAGGCCCCGAATGTACCTACTTCATGCTGCTGAGCAATTTCGACGGCGAGAAGGACTGTACGCTGAAGGGCGTCTACAACCACATCGGCAAACCCGTCTTCACCACCCGCACCACCATCGAGGGAGCAGGCTCCACGGCCGCTTTCACCGCTGAGCAGAACCACTCGGTGGTGAACACGCTGAAGTTCTTCATCCACGGCATCGGCATAGAAGCCATTCAGGAGAAGGGCGACTCCACCGTCATCTATCTGCTGAACCAGATAAAAGGCAACAACAAGCTCACGGTCACAGCCTTCGACAATGGGAAGACGCTGGCGAAAGACATCACGCTGAGCACAAAAGTACTGAAGGTATCCATACGCGACGGAGAATTGCTGGTGGAAGAAGCCGACTCATTCCCCGACGACTTCCAGTCAACGTCACTGCCGTCGCCTGCCACTGTCCATCCGCTGCACGCTGCCACGCAACGCTATTACGACCTGCAAGGACGGCCTGTCGCCACAACGTCGGGTGAAGAGCAAATGCCCTTGAGCCAAGTGCCAAGGGGCATCTACGTGAAGGACAGCAAAAAGATAGTTCTGCTTAAAACACCATGAATGACAAGGATGCCACATCAGGCTTCTTCTACAAAGCCATGATGCTGTTCGCCATACTGCTGACCATATCCTGCGAAAGCGACGAGGAACATCTTGAGCCTCTGCCCTATCAGGTTCTGGTCGGCATCCAGGCGACTACCACCATCACGTTTGAGGAGGGACTGCAAGGGCTGATGGACCAGGGCAACATGACAGAAGAAGAGATAGCGCCCTACAGGAAAAAGCTGGACATGGCCTCCATGCGTACCCGCAGATACGACGCCCACGTTGTCACCTACCACACCACCGACCCCAACGGCCACCCTGTCGTGGCCTCGGGCGTGGTCTACTATCCCAAGACGGGCAAGCCACGCGGCGTCATCGAGGCCGTCTCGTTGAACAAAACCAAGTACGAATGTCCATCGAAACAGCTGGCCAATTTCTCGCTGATGCAGGGCATGGCGGGATTCATCGTCATCGTGTCTGACATGATAGGCGCCGGAGCCACCGACGACATGGTGTTCCCTTATTACTACCACGACAACGCAGCCAAGGTATGCGCCGACCTGCGACTGGCAGCTACCGAGCTGGTGCGCAATGTCTACGGGCGCTCCATGCCAGCGTGGACGCTCATCTCGGGCTATTCACTTGCCGCATCTGAAGCATGGGCGCTGGCACGCTACTACCACAAGCACCCGGAGCTGGGCGTCAACGTCAACCAAGTGTGGATAGGCGGCGGTGCCTACCAGCCCATTGACGTGCTGGACCATCAGCTGCGCACGCTCACCGCCGAATATGTCTCTGCACCCAGCGTCTACTATTCCGTCAACCACTACGACAGCCTGGGACTCGACCTGCGGGAAATGTTCAGAGGAGAACTGCGCGAGCACTACGAAGAGTGGTGCACGGGCAACATGGCGCTGGCCGATGTGTCACAAAAGTTAGGACCAGACATCAGCCAGTACATGAACCTTGACTTCTTCAAGGACGACAACGAAGACTACTTGAGACTACGTGCCAGCATAGAGCGTTTCACCATTCCCAACGACTGGGTACCCACATGCGACGTGCACATCTACCATGGCCGCAACGACACATACGTCCCCATCGCCTGCTCCGACAAGCTGGTGGCCTATCTGCGTTCTGTCGGCACAGCTGTAGACTATGTGGTGACAGAGACAGGACACTTAGAGAATGGTTTGACCATGGCCTCAGACTTGGCAGAGCTGCTCTATAAATAGCCCAACTTCTGCAAGCTGTGCAATAAGTACTTGTAAAGCGGATAAAGGCCGAGCGGAGCAGTAAGGAGATAAGGAGATGAGCGGCGTGCTATAGCTGTCCTATCTCCTCAACTGTCAAACCAGTGTATTTTGCTATCAGTTCCGCTGGCATGCCGTCGGCCTTCATGCGGCGGGCATTGTCACGTTTGGCCTCCTCAGCACCCTCGGCTCTTCCTTTGGCGAGGCCCTTGGCGAGGCCCTCGGCCATTCCTTTCTCTTCCGCACCCGTTAAGGCGTTGTAGGTGTCGCGGTAGCGCTTCAGGGCGTGGTCATACTCCAGGCGGTCCTCCTTCGACAGCTTGCTCACCTCAGCCACCTCGGCCAGCCGCTGAAACACTGCGTTCTGTGCTGCCCACGGCATTCTCTCCAGTATCTCCATGTTCTTCAGTATATAAATCCAACGTTCAAAATGATTCTCACACTCATCGGCCTCCTTCAAGAAGCAAGGCATCTGAAGGAATATCAGGCGCATCTTGTCTAAGAACATCCCACCCTCATTGTCAGTCAGCCTCACGTCGATGCGAAGCCGGTTGGCATAGCCCGTCTGCACAAAGTTGGTGAAGGCCACCATATACACGGCCTTGATGTTGTAGTTCCAATCGTTACCACTCTCGCCCTGCCGTACAATGGCCTCCGACGCATAGTAGAGCATGCGCTCCTTGAAATGGGGATGCTCACGGTTCTGCATCTCCACGATGATCTTCTCGCCACTGTCCGTCTCGCACAGAATGTCGTAGATAGGAGAGCGGTCGCCTTGGAAGATGGCCGTCTGCTCCTTGTCGAGGAACTTCAGGTCGGTGATGGTGCGCTCTCCCTCAAGCAGCGTGTTCAGGAAATCGAGCAACTGTGGCTTGGAGAACTCGCGCCCGAAGATGATCTTGAAACCCAGGTCGGTGAACGGATTGATGAACTTTCCCATAGCAAGCGATTATTTTGCGCAAAATTACAAACAATTACCGATACTTCCAAATAATAAGCAATAAAAAAAGTGATAATCCGCCATTTTACCACCAATTATTGACTTGTTCATAGGTTATTTCATTTTGCTTGTTTCAAAGCTTTACTCCTCTACTGCGCGGTGGAAGACGACGGGCTCGGGCCTGGTGATGTTGGCAGCCATGAAGATGCCCTGCGCACCGCCCTTGATGTTGGTGATGGGATTGGCCGTAGTAGACTGCCCATAGAACAACGACTGGAAGAACTCCCAGCAGTCGCGCTCATAGCTGATGATCTCTGCATGGATGATGTCACCCTCTCTCAAAGGTATCAGCCCTTCTTCGTCAACGCCATCCTTTATCTCTTTCTCCGAGTTGCAGATGATGTCATACTCGTAGGCACCGTTAACACTGGTACGCCCCGACCTGGGATTCCATCTGAAGAGCTCGCCGTCACGCCACAATCGGCACAGGTAGTAGTTTCTGCTATCGGGTATGGCGTCAATACCCATGATGCAGAAGAAATAGATGCGCTCCTGCAGCACATCAACCCATCGGAAGAAGACGGAGTCGACAACTGCGGGCGGTGGCATGGTCGAAGTCGCCTCATACTGCCTACCGTCCACCACGGCCCTCATGGTGTAGGTACGGCCTTCCGTCCCAACCAGTCCGCTGGGTGAGAGGAAGCACTGCTGACGGCTGTCGAAGTAGAGTTGTTCTTCCATGCCGTCGTCGCTGGCTATCCACACCTGCGCGTCGCTGATAGACAGGCTTTTTGCAGAGTCGGTCATGGGACGCGTCTCGCTGATGCGCACAAAAACGCCCTCATTGCTGACCTGCCCCTCAAAAAAGACCTTCTTTTCTGAAACAGGATAGTCGAAGCTGATTTCATGCTCGCAGGAAAAGAGCGCCATGAGGCAGCACATGGCAAGCATGATGGTGCAGCAGGTTGATTTCGTGGTTAAAGATGCCATCCGCTGTTTAGTATTTGTAGGTGAACGACACGGTGGGCACGATGCCGAAGAGTGAGGTGACCACGGCTTTGGTGCCCGACGGCTTCGTCTCGTCTTCCTTGAAGCTGATGAAGAAAGGATTGTAACGGTTATAAGCATTGAAGAGGCCGAAGGTCCACGTGCGCGTGGCCTTGCCCTTCGTCGTGCTGTAAGCCGCACTCAGGTCGAGGCGGTGATAGGCCGGTGCACGGCTGGTGTTGCGCTCTCCAAAGTAATAGTTGGTCTCGCCAGCCACCTCAAACTTCCCCGAGGGCGCTGTCATGGCCTGGCCTGTGGTGTAGCGCCATACAGAAGAGAAGGTCCATCGCGGCGTGGGCTGCGACATCAGCACGACAACGAGGTCGTGACGCCGGTCGTTGGGCCCTGTATACCACTCTCCGTTCATAATGCCGCTTATCTTGTTATGCACCCACGACAGGCTGTAGGTGGCCCAGCCTGTCACCAAGCCCTTGTTCTTGTGTGCCGACAGCTCCAGGCCGTATGCACGACCGCGTCCGCCGGTGATGAGCCGCTCTATCTCAATGTCGGTATTGAAGACCTTCCCCTCGCGGAAGTCGTAGACATTCTGCAGTTTCTTCCAGTAGCCGTCGGCAGCGAAGTCCCACACGCCGTCGGGCATGGCCACTGAGAAGCCCGCCGCCACCTGGTCGGAAATCTGCGGCTTGATGTTGTTGCTGGTAAAGGCGAGGCGGTCCACGGGCAGGGTCATCGAGCTGTTGCGCAATGGCTGCACGGTCTGCGTCAGCCGGCTATAGCCCACCTTGACGGCCACGGCGGGAGTGACCTTCCACGTCACGCTGAGACGGGGCTGCAACACGGTGTAGGTCTTCACGATGTCCCATTTCTTAGGGTAGAAAGTATCTGTGATGTTGCCGTCATCATCCAGATGGTAGTAAGGCTTGCCTCCTAAAGGCGAAATCCACTCACAGCGCAGGCCGGCCGACAGATTCAGGCTGCGGTGAAAGAGCGTCATGTCGTCGGAGAGCCAGAGGGCGGCAATCCACGTGTCGCGCTTCTCGCGCTCATAGTTGGTCTGGAGGCGCCAAGCAGCCGACTGCAAGCCCATCAGTGTGGTCTCGCCGCCGGCGTTGAAAGCATGTGTCGTGTTGGGAGTCCACGTCTGCTGATGGCGCAGCGTGAGTTGACGGTTGAAGCCCTTCATGTCGACGTTGAAGCTATACACTTCCATGCCCTGGCTGGTCTCATAGTTGCTGGCTACCAGCTGGGTGTGAGAATAACTGCGCGGCGACCGGGTGTGCAGCCATCCCAAGGAGGCAGCGCTGTTGCTCCACGCCATGCGCATCATTTTCTCAATGTCGATGCGGTCGTAGCTGTGGAAGAGTGAGAGCGACAGCTGGTCGGCCTCGCCAAGGCGGCAATTGAGACGTGAGTTCATGTCGTAGAACATCAGCGAGTTGCTGCTGTACTTCGGCATTCCCTTGATAAACAAGTTGACGTAGGAGGTTCGTCCTGCCACGAGGTAGGTGGAACCGCCTCTGCCCAACGGCCCGTCGGCCTCGGCCTTCGCCGAGAGCAGGCCAACGGTGGTAGTGAAATGATGGCTGTCGGGATCGCCGCTGCGCGTGCTGACGTTCAGCACCGACGATGTGCCGCCGCCATAGCGTGGCGCCATCAGTCCCTTGAAGAGCTCAACACTGCCCATTGCATCGTCGTTGAAGGCTGAGAAGAGCCCCATCAGGTGTCCTACGTTGTAGACGGTGGCCCCGTCGAGCAGGATGTTGTTCTGTGCTGACGTGCCGCCGCGCACCTGATAGCCGCCCAAGCCGTCGCCCTCGCCCTTTACGCCGGGCAGCAGCTGCAGGCTCTTGATGATGTCGCGCTCGCCGAGCAGTGCAGGCAACTGGCTCATCGTCTCCACGTCTACTCTCTCCACGCCAATCTGCATGTCGTTGATGTGACGCTTCATGGCTTGCGAGCGCACCACCACTTCGCGCAGCGTGTCCTGCATCTGTGGGCTTCTGCTTGGCACAACGCTGTCAATGCCGACTTCCACGACTGTCTGCCTGCCAGCGGCATCGGCAGCAGTCATCGTCAGCATTACAGCAATGAGTGTCAACAAAAGCCTTCCCATCCAGCCGGCCTAAATCTGCTCTAAGCCCTGGCGGATGTCGTCGAGGATATCCTCCACATCCTCGATACCCACAGAGAGGCGGATGAGATCAGGGGCGATACCGGCCTGGCGCAGCTGCTCGTCGCTGAGCTGGCGATGGGTGTGGCTGGCAGGATGGAGCACACAGCTGCGGGCATCGGCCACGTGGGTCACAATGTTGATCATCTTCAGCGAGTCCATCCACTTGATGGCGGTCTCGCGAGTGCCCTTCAGACCAAAGGCAATGACGCCGCACGAGCCGTTGGGCAGGTATTTCTGTCCAAGCTCATAATAGGCGTCACTGGGCAGGCCGCAATAGTGCACCCACGCCACCTTCTCATGGTCGTGCAGGAACTGTGCCACGCGCAGTGCGTTCTTGCAGTGCTGTGCCACGCGCAGATGCAGCGTCTGCAGGCCGAGGTTGAGCAGGAACGAGTTCTGCGGTGCGGGTATGGAACCGAGGTCGCGCATGAGCTGGGCCACGAGTTTCGTGGTGTAGCCCATCTTGCCGAAGGCTTTCACGTAGGTCAGGCCGTGATACGACTCGTCGGGCGTGCAGAGGCCAGGGAACTTCTCGGCATGGGCAAGCCAGTCGAAGTTGCCACTGTCCACCACGCAGCCACCCACCTGCGTGGCCATGCCATCCATGTATTTCGTGGTGCTGTGGGTCACGATGTCGGCGCCCCACTCGAAGGGACGGCAGTTGATGGGTGTGGCGAAGGTGTTGTCGACGATAAGGGGCACGCCGTTCTTGTGGGCTATCTTGGCAAAGCGCTCAATGTCGAAGACGGCACAGCCAGGATTGGAGATGGTCTCGCCGAACATGGCCTTTGTGTTGGGTCGGAAGGCTGCCTGTATCTCCTCGTCGCTGGCCTCCTGCGAGATGAACGTGCAGTCGATGCCCAGCTTTTTGAGCGTCACGCCGAAGAGGTTATAGGTGCCGCCGTAGATTTCGTTCGAGGTGATGAAGTGGTCGCCAGCCTCACAGATATTAAACAGAGCATAGAAGTTGGCGGCCTGTCCTGACGATGTCAGCACAGCCCCTACCCCACCCTCCAAGGCAGCAATCTTGGCGGCGACGGCGTCGTTGGTGGGATTCTGCAGACGAGTGTAGAAATAGCCTTCTTTCTCCAGGTCGAAGAGCTTGGCCATCTCGTCGGAGTCATCGTATTTGAAAGTGGTGGACTGGATGATGGGCAGCTCGATAGGCTCCCCGTTCTTGGCTTTGTAGCCTGCGTGGACGCAGAGCGAGCCTTGACGTAGTTTCTTTTCCATTATTGATTTTATGTTTTTGAAGTTAAAATTCTGAAGTTAAAGAATGAAGTTAAAAAGGAAGTTAAGCCAGCCCTGCTGGCTGGAAGTAAAGCACTCCGTGCTGGACACTTCCTCTTTTACTTCCCCTTTTACTTCCTTTTTTTACTTCCTCTTTTACTTCCCCTTTTACTTCCTTTTATAAGAGTTATCCGCAATGGAAGAACTGCGTGACGAGCTTCTGTATTTCGTCAGGGAAGCCCTCAATGTTCTTGCGGAGATTCACATCGTCGAAAGCGCGAAGTTGGTCGATGATGCCGTCGATCATAGCCGGTACGAAGACGCCATGCTCCTCGAAGACCTTGCGCTGACGGTCGAGGCAGTCGGCACTGGCCACGCAGGAGTCGGGCAATTGAGCCAAAGAAGCCAGACGGTCAGCATTTTCGGCAGCATGGATATTCACGTTCACGTAGGTGCGCTCGGCAACTTCCAGTGCATCGCTCATCTCGAAGCCGTGACGGCAGGCCACGCAGAGGCCGGCCAGCAGCTGGTAGAGGTCGGCCGAGCCATCGGGCGAACGCATCTCTACGGTCTGCTTGATGCTGGTGTCATAGTTGGTCTGAGGCTCCAGCGGATTAGCGGCACGGCACATGTCGGCATCGGCAGCCCAACCCAGCGGCACACGCACCAGCACAGAGCGGTTGCGGTCGCCCCAGCAGACGTTGGTAGGCGCCTCCTGATGGGGCACCAGGCGGAAGTAGCTCATCGGGTTCTTGTTGCCAAAAGCGGTGATGGCCGGTGCAAGGTCCATCATGCCGGCTATCATCTTGCGGGCGCTCTCAGAGAGCACGCCATGGCTGAGCATCTGGTTCTGCCCGTCCTTCACCATGCGCATGTGGATGTGCAGGCCCGAGCCGGCCTTGCCGGTGGTAATCTTAGGAGCGAAGGTGACATCGTAGCCCAGCTGATAGCCCAGGTTGCGAATCACCCACTTGGCCACCATCAGCTGGTCGGCCGCCTGCTCTACGGGTACGGGCAGGAACTCTATCTCGTTCTGCTCGTAGTTCTTGCCGTCGAGAGAGAAGTTGCCCACCTCAGAGTGGCCGTACTTGATTTGTCCGCCTGCCTGGGCGATATACTGCATGCAACGGGTGCGGAAATCGCCGCCCTTGGCGTAGGGTGCCGACTCATGGTAGCCGCGCTGGTCCTGGGCGGGATAGACGCCCTCATCGTCGCTGATGACATAGTACTCCAGCTCGCCCATGGCCTGAAACTCCATGCCCGTGACTTTGCGGAAGGCCTCGGCAGCCTTGTGCAGCGTGTGCTCCGGCGACGACTCCAGGGGATGGCCGTCCTTGTCGAAGAACGAGCAGAGCAAGGTGACGGTGGGTATCTCGGCGAAGGGGTCGACGAAGGCGGTGCGGAAACGGGGCAGGACGTAGAGGTCGCTCGAACCGGCCTGGATGAACGAGAAGAGGCTGCTGCCGTCGACGCGCTCGCCACAGGTGAGGATGGTCTCGAGGTAGTCGAGGTCGTTGATCACGAAGTTCAGCGTCTTCAGCTTGCCGTCGCCGCCGGGGTACATGAAGTTCACCATGCGGATCTCTTTGTCGACGATGTACTGGATGATGTCGGCCTTGGTAAACTCAGCCGACGGTTTCTGCAATGCCACCACGATGGGGTTGGCATTCAAGGTCAGGTGTTTGTTGTCCATTTGTCTTGTTGTTTGAAGTTTGCGTAATAATGGGTGCAAAGATACAACATTTTTGTGAAACATCCACACAACCCGCCGCTTTTTTTGCGCGCCCCAGTCATTTCAGCATCTCCTCGGCCTTCTGCATCATATCCAGGAGCTGGGCGGTGGGGTTCTCCTCCTGGCGGGCGAGGTCGAGGAACTGCCGGTAATAGGCGCGGGCCTGCTCATCATCCTTCAGGAGATAGGCGTAGGCATTTGCCAGATTAAAATAGGTGGCGATGGAGGCGGGGTTATAGGTCAGATGCTCCTTCCACGCGGCGACGGCCTCGGGGTAATGCTGCGTCAGATAGTAGCCCTCGCCCTGAGAGAGGGTGATGGCGCGCATGATGGTGGTATCAGGCAGCATCAACTCCTTGGCCAGATTGAGATAGCCCAGCCCCTCAGGATAGCGCTTCGTGTCGACACAGATCACCCCCAGACGGTAGGCACAGCCCGGATGTTGCATACCGCTGATCAGGAAAGCCAGTTGCAGATACTTATAGGCGCGCTCCAGACTGTCGAGGCGGGAGTAGCTCATGCCAGCCGAATACAGGGTGTTGAAGATGGAGTCGCCCTGTTCCAGCAGACGGTCGTACAACTTGGCCGCAGCACCGAAGTCGCGGTTGATAAACCACGCATCGGCCAGTGCCCTGTTCACCAGGATGTTCGTAGAGTCCTTCTGACAGTATCGCAATCCACAGATGATACCATTTTGCGGCTGACTGTTTTTCGCATAGGCCTGCGTCAGCCCTGCCACCATCTCTCCGTCCATCGGATAGCGATTTACCAGCTGCCCCGTCCAATAGATATACGAGTCGGTATCTCCCTGTTTCTGATAACTGAAGCAGAGCTGACGGAAGGCATCGTGCGACAGACTGTCCTCAGGGATGTTCTTCAGCAGTTCGGCGGTCTGACTGTAGTTACCACGCTTATAGTAGCAGTCGGCGAGCTTGGTGCGGGTCTCGAGCGTATCGACCATGGCGAAGGCCTGCTGGTAATAGCCCAGCGCCTCGAAGGTGTTATACTGCTGCATGCAGCTATCGCCCTGCTGCAATAGCACTTGGAGCGAGTCAGAATCCACCGCTTTTAACGGCAGTGCCGTCAATAAGGCAAGCACAAGGACGGGAATGGTCTTTATTCTCATACGGATTGATAGTTTTTGATAGCGGCATCAAAGTCTTTGGCGCCACCAGTCTGATTGAACAGTTTCTTAAGCAGACGGACACGGGTATTGGTAATGGTTTGAGGCGTGGAGAGGGTGAGAGCGGCAATCTCCGTGGGCTGGAAGTTTTGTTGAATTAGCAAGCAGACGGTCTGCTCCCTGGTGGTGAGTACAGACAGCAGCGACTGGAGTGCAGGACTGATGGCATACGACAACTGGGCAAGGGTGGTGATATCCTCGTCGTCGGCTACCCTACCCTTGTTGGCGGTGGCGTGCAATCGGCTGACGACCTCTTTCAGTTGTTGTGAGTTCTCCTTCATCTCGCGCTCCTTCTGATGACGCATACGGGTGAGTTCGCTACGCGTGAGGTCGTACTTCTGCTGACTCTCCTGGAATCGGGCGTTCAGCATATCGATGCGTCGGCGACTATACCTTATTATCATAGTAGCCGCCAGAGCGATGAGGATGATACCAGCCAAGAGGGCGATGGTGGTGCGATACTGGCGACGCTCCTTTTGCTGCTCGTCGTACTGGACCTGCATATCGATAAGACCAGCGGCATCGCTGCGTTCATAGAGTTTTTGGTAAACCTGGTTGAGTCGCTGACTGTACTCCAAGGCTCTGTCCTTGTCGCCTTGACGATCCAGGTGTTGTATCAGCAAACGGTAAGACTCGATGCACATATCAGGCGACATCGAATTGGTAAGCCGGTACCACTGCTGCACAGCCGCTTCCATATCGCCCTCTTTCATATAGATATCAGCCAGGAGCTTCAAAGCCCTGTCGATGGGTGAGTAGCGCACAGACTCCATCAGGAGACGTTTGGCTTCCTGATACTTGGCGAGACTCATCAGGTAACTGGCCTTATTAACCAGATAGGTAGCACGTATATCCCCCTCCGTCTTGGGAGCATACGGCCGAGCCAAATCCGTGTAATACTTCAGGCTGTCGCTCTGACCCAAGAGATCGAAGGTGGTGGCAATATTGTTGAGGGTTTGGACAATCCATTCGTCTTTTTGGTATTGCCGGGCTTCTGCAAGGGCCTGCTTATAGTAACGCAGCGTCTGGGTGTAGTTGCCCACATTGTCGTTCACATCGCCCAACACGGAGTAGAGATACCATTTGAAAGCCGGCATATCCAGGTCGTTGGCCATGTGTTCTGCCTGTTTCATGGTGAGTACCGCCTCGTGGGTCTGTTTCTGTTTGTAGAGGATGATGGCGTGATGGAGCAGCGCCCTCGACAGGTGTTCCTGATCACCATTTTCCTTATAATACTTTCTGCTGAAGACGATCAGCGAATCGGCCTCCGTCAGGAGTCCGCTGCGATGGAGAGCCTCCGTATAGAGCAGACCGAAGAGCGCCCTATCGCCCTCGTTCATCTCGGTATCATACCAACGGGGAGCGAGCATCCTCACGACGGAATCAGGCTGTTCGAAGACGATCTGCTCCGCCTCCGAAAGGAACTCATTGTGGGACTGCTCCGACGAGCAGCCCACAACGAAGAGAGAGAGTATCAGGAAGGAGAGTGATCTCATTTCAGACTGAAGTTAATGGGTACTGTAAATTTCACCCTTACCACTTTACCACTCTGCATGCCAGGCGTCCACTTCGGCATAGCCGACAAAACCCTCACAGCCTCAGCATCAAGTGACGGGAATGCCGGTTTGATCACCTTCACATTGCTGATACTTCCATCCGTCTCAACCACGAAGTTGGCAAGCACCCTGCCTTCTACCTTCTGCTTCTCGGCATCTTCGGGGTACTTCACGTTCTGGCCCAGATACTCAAACAGGGCTTGAAAACCACCTGGATATTCAGGCATCTGTTCTACTACATCGAAGACCTGCTGGTTCTTCTCTGCCACTACCGTCTTCTGTGCATTTACCGTCGTGAGACCAAATAAGGCCATCAGCGACAAAATCATCAGTTTCTTCATTCTTTAGTTCATTTTTAATTGTTCAACATTTTTTCGTCTGGCCGGACAGTGCTAGGACAACTTGTCTTTGCGGTTGCAAAATTAGACATATTCCCGTTTCGATGCAAGAAAATCATTACATTATATTACACAGCTGCTCATTTTCGTCGTCTTTTACCACAAATCCCCGCCCTGGACAGGAGAGACTGCCTGCAGGACGAGGACAATGGTGGTTGTTTTCTTCAAGATAGAGTTTATTTCTTCTTCGTGGTAATGAGGATAACGCCGTCCTTGGCCTTATCGCCATACTTCTCGATGGCAGCCTTGTCTTTCAGCACTTCCATGTGGTCGATGGTCTTGGGATTGATATCCTTCAGTTTGGCTCCGTCAATGGGTTTGCCATCAACGATAATATACGGATCTTTGTCAGTACCACGAACGAATACGCCCTCGGCTGTAGGCTTTTGGTCACCATAACCTACGACAACAACCTCGTTCACCTGATTGTCACCCTTGGCATCGCCATCATATTTCAGAGAGCCACTGAACTCTGCATCTTTTCCTTGGAGACGGAAGGTAACAGGGGTAACGTACTGTACGCGAGCAGCCTCACCATTCTTCTTACCTGGCGTCCACTTGGGCATACCATTAATCAGTCGCAGAGCCTCAGCATCAAGAGCAGGATGGATGGCCTTTATAGTCTTTGCATTGGAGACACGACCATCCTTTTCGACAACGAACGATACTATCACACGTCCCTGAATGCCAGCCTTCTCGGCCTCAGCAGGATATCTGACGTTCCTGGCCAGATACTCGAACAAGGCTCCTGTACCTCCAGGGAACTTAGGCATCTCGTCTACAACATCGTAGACCTTATTGGGATTGGAGTCATCACTCTCAGTAACACTCTCTTTCCTCAGAGGCATCGGATACTTGTTCCCTGCTTCAGAGAACGCCTTATTCACAACAATCTTAACTGACTCATAGCCGATATACATCGCTTCGAGATCGTCACCATCTGAGACTTCCAGTTTAAACTTTCCATCAGGGCCAGTAACGGTTCCCTTTTTCGTACCTATAACCTTGACGATAGCACCAACAATCGGAGAGTAGTTGTTTTCGTCGACATGAGAGATAGGGCCTTTGTCATTACTTGCATCGAAAACGAAGCCCTCGGCAACGAATGTCTTGTCTTCGTCGGCTTTTGCCACTTCGGCTTCTGCAGGTTGAGGTTCAGCCTGCAGGATTTCCTCATTAACAAGCTCCTCCATAGAGGTTACTTCAGGAGCATCGGTATACACCACATCCTGTACTTTCTTGGCATTCACGGCAAGTGTAATGCCCACGATGGGAATGAGAGCTAAAAGCTTCAGCAGACTGCTGCGGTTTGATTTCTTATGTAACATCATATTAATTCGGTTTTTAAGGGTACTGTGACTGATGCCGTTGGCAAGGGAGTACCCGCCAATGCTAGCGGCTTTAGTGATTAACAGATATTGATATTGACGCGCGTTAATCCCTAAAGAGAGTACTGCACCGTCGGCCTCGTACTCGTGGATGGCCCTGAGGTCAGAGCGCAACATCCACATAGCGGGGTTAAACCACTGGAGGGCGGTGAGGGTGTCGACGAGAAGCAAGTCCCAAGAGTGCTTGAGACGGATATGTCCCTGTTCATGGGCGAGGATAGCAGCATTTTGCTCTGCATAGTCATCGCGATTCAATACGATATAATGCATCCAGCTGAATGGCGGCACTTTCGCGTTTCCGGACACGCAGATCGTGGTACCATCAGGTTGGGGATACCTTTCGCTTCGCTTAATGAGCATGAGGATTCTGAACATCGACATCAGGGTGTGGCCCAGCGTCACCAGCATACCTATTATAAATAAGGTGGGGAGTGCGATTTGCCACCACGGCGTTTCCTCGGCAGGCTCTACCACAGGGGCAGCCTCGTCGATCGACAGATCGTCGAGAGCCATCATGGGCAGGGGCTCCATGGTTACCGTCTCGTGCATGGTGATCACACACAAGGGCAGCACGAACGAGGCAATGGCTGTCAGCAACAGCACCACACGGTTCACCCTGTGGAAGGTCTCACGGCTGAGCATCAGGCGATAGAACATGTAGAAAACCGCTATCAGCACAGCTACCTTGGCGTCGTAGATCAGAAAGCTTGTCATGCTCGAATTGAGATTTTAGAATTTAGAATTTAGAGTTGTTGGTTCTCAATTTTATCAATGAGTTCGCGGAGTTCCTCCACGCTGATCTTCTCTTCCTTGACAAACGAGGAGACGGCAGAGAGGTAAGAGTCGTCGAAGTAGTTCTTGATGATGCCTGCTATCGACTTGCGGCCATATTCCGCCTCAGAGATGAGGGGATAGTACTGGTAGGTATTGCCAAACTGTTTATGGTCGAGGAATCCCTCACGCTCCAGGATGCGGACGATCGTTGAGAGCGTGTTGAAATGAGGCTTGGGATCAGCGTAGTGCTCCTGCAACTCGCGGACGAACATCGGGCCGTACTGCCAGTACAACTCCATGATTTCCTTTTCCTTGTTGGTCAGTTTCTTCATTCGATTTGGGTTTTAAATTTACCGATTACTTGCGTCAATTTTCAATATCTGAGTGCAAAGTAACTAAAAGTTTTCGTTATATACAACTAAAACCTTTAGTTTTTAAACTATTTTAATTAGTTTATTTAGTTGTTAACACCATCGCAAGGCCCTTCCCGAGGCTCGGAGTGCCATTATTTCTTGATGCTGAGAGTGGTCTCTTCGGCCTCGCATTCCTCCAACAGACCTCGACGGATATGGCCTGCCAGAGCGCCGTCAGACGGTTTGTAGCGCTGGCCGTGTGGTGTATAGTTACACTTAAAGCCCGTGATGTGCTGGTCACGACGGAACTCTTTAGGGTCGTCTACGCAGACGCTCTTCACGGAGATTGACAGTTTGCCCATCTCTTTGAGGTCTACCACGTAGCCGTTCTGCATGTAGTGACGCACTGTATCGAACAGTTCGCGCAGCACCAGTCTCACGTCCGAGGCCTTTGCCGAGCAATTCTCTTCTATCACCTTCTCAATCTCCTCGAGCGAAATCTCGCCCTGCTTCACCGTGTGGGCATAGTACTTGCCGAAGTTCTTGTCGCTCTTGATTTTGTTCTGAACCAGTCTGTAATGTATTGCCATACTTCGTTTTTTGCCTGCAAAGGTAAGCATTACTTTTTAAACAGCCAAGCCTTATTGACCAAAATCGGCGAATTTGCTCACCAAAACCGCCGAATTTGGTCACCAAATCCGCCGATTTTGGTCAGACGAGGATTATCCCTTAAAAACACAGTCGCATAGAAGTAACGAGACAACCCGATTTTGTCCATGAGCCATTCCACCGCCAAACTCCCTGAAATGCATATCACGAGCGACAAAAGAAGGAAGGTCAAACCCGTACGATCGAATAGGGAAAAGGGCACAAGAGGCTTGCAAAGGAACGTGAAAATGGGAGAGAAGAGAAACAGCGGCATAGTCTTCCTACCAAGAAATGATATCAGACGGCGGGGCCTGACACCTATATAGCCATTGACAAAAAGCGCAGCACTCATCACAAGCATCGTCATCAATACACCGCCAGAGGTATCCATCTGAAGGTTTTGCGGGTGTATGGCCAACAGCACAAACGCCAGAATGGCAACGGAAGAAGACTGGAACAGATGAGTAAAAGACAGACCGCTGTATCTTAACATACCCCCTGCCAGAAAATACATAGAGCAGGCAAAGGTTAAGATACCTGCCCACTCTGAAATCAAGTAGTAGATGATGCCAAGAAAGACAAACCTTGAGACTGGCTTCAAGAAGTGAAGACGGGATATGGCAGCATAAGCTATCCCACAGATTATCAATGTCTGCAAATACCAGTAGGGACCAAGGGGATGGAGCAACAACTTGTCGAAGAACACCCCCACCGTCAAGTCATCAAGATGCTCCCTGATAGGCAGCACAGAAGCCATCATGATGTACCCACTCTCCATCAACACATAAGGTACGGCATAGTGAAGCATAATCCGCATAACAACCATCCAACTTCTGCGAATATTCATCAGGTAGCCTGAGATGAACAGGAAGCCTGGCATGTGGAAGGTATAAACCACCCGCTTGGCGTATAGGTGCAGATCTCCAATATAGACCAGATGGAAACTGATCACAAGGACGATAAGGAAGCCTTTCAGGAAGTCGATCTCTTCTATTCGCTGCATATCTGAGTTTGTTGACGTTCTTGATTGAACGAATGGACAAAATGATGAAGACTTTGAGAAGAGATGGCAGCGCGGAGATCGATGGTCAGAGACAAGGAAGAAGACAAATCCTCTTTGGGACAATCGACGGCCTGCACATGCGGATCGGCTACCCTCTGTTTCATGATGAAGACGCTTGGACCTGTGGTGATGCTGCCCACGAAGGAATGACTATGAAGCAGCAGATCTACGGAGATTAGCAGTCTGATGATGGCCTCCTGCCTGCTTTGGGGGGACTTCTGGGTAAATGCCTTGTGAAGATAGCCCCGTTCCTCTGGCTGGCAAAGCGTCAGAAAATGAACATGAGGGTAGTTCGTCTGCAGTTCCTGATACTGACGATAATCGTCTGTTAAGACGAACACACACGAGCCAGCCTTAGGATTCAACACCTGCATAATACACTTGCCACTAATCAGGTCCGTCTCCGTAATCTTATCTCCACCCCGGATATGGATGCCATCATAAATGGGTGGAAGTGCGATTTTACCTTTACAGAGGTCTTCTTGGTGAAGGATGTTTGGCTGCAGGCGCCATATCATCCTGGCTATAAGTTCATACACCTCGTAATAACTTCCATTGATGCCCAATTCCGGGATATGATATCGTTTATTGGGATTGTCGGAAACATCCTGTGCTAATAACACATATTCTTTGTAAGTCAGGAACGCGATCAACCGACCTATGCAGGTCTTCATCATAGACTTGAGTTTCCAGACTATTGGACCGACGGCCTTCTGCCGCCTGCATAGCTTCAGGATACGCCGCCACGACGGCGGGCGATGGAAGTTGTACGACCTGTGGAACGGCTCGTGGACTTCCTCACAGAAGGGCATGAAATACTCTGTCCATCCCCTACCCGTCCCAAAGTTGGCATCCTCGGAATAGAGCTGGAACCTAAGATGGTGAATCAGGCAGTAGAGCATCGCATTGACCATGTAATTCATCTCTACAAAGAGACCGCAGTCAACGCCGACATGATACACCATCCTCCTACGGAAGGCTTCGTTAACCCTCCGGTAGGACATTACATCCAATTGTTTCATACTTGTTCTTAGAAGTCGTTCACGATGCGCTGCTGCATATCGTCGCTTTCATAATGTCGTTGGTGATGCCGCAGTCGAGCACCCCAATTATAGGTGAGCGAGAGCCGGAGTTGGCGATAGTTGAATTTGTTGTCGAAGTCCATCGCTTTAGTTCCGAGGTATTCCGTTCCCTTTATATGGGAGGCCAACAGGTTGCGACAGGAGAGGCCAACGGTCAGACGGTCTTTCCAAAAGCGGTATTGCAGTCCAACATCCACCATATAGCGGGCGTTAAGGGACTTGGTGACATCTTTCTCCGGAGAGTTGTATGTGGCATTGAGACTGGCGGTCCACCTGCGGTCACGATCGAAGAAGAAGGTGGTTTGCAATACGCCTACGTATGAGAAACTTTCGACCTCAGGATACATATACTGCCGCGCTACTCCCAAAGCGGTTTTCTTCTCTGGTCTGATAGTCTTCGAATACCAGACGCCTTGCATGAGTGTGAAAGTCATCCAGTGCAAGCGGTCGAAGTAGTAAAAGGAATTGATGCCCAGGCTGTGCTCGTCGGTGATGTTATCCCATGAATTATAGGTCACTTGCTTGTCGACAGAATAGACTGCATCTACCCTGTCAGGTTCGTAAGTGTAGTAGAAGTCAAAACTCAATACACCCTTGTAGGTATAGCCCATCATCGCCTTATAAAGATAGGAGGGCTTTAAGTTCTGGTTGCCGAAAGATGCGTGATTGACATCTTTCCATACCCTGTTAGGATTAAGATTGATGATGTTCGGACGGGTGATACGATTGCTAAAACTCCAGTTGAAGGCGTGCGACTGGTTGGGATTATAGCCGACACGGAGCGAGGGGAACAGTTTGCCGTAGTCGGTCTGGCTTCCATATACCGCCATCGGCAGGTTTTCAACTTTTGTCCACGTATGCTCATACCGCCCTCCAAGATTCACGGACCAGCTGTCGAACGCCTTGCCGTACTCCAGATAGCCTGACAACACCCGTTCATCGTAGCCGGTTGAGACTTTGTCGTACGACACACTCGAACCCGAATAGTCCAAGTCACGGTGGCTGCGGGTGTAGGCATACTGGCTACCAAACTTAAAACCGACATAGCTGACATCTATCTTAGCGGAGTAGTTGTCAACATGATGGACAATATGATTCTTATAGTCGAAGTCGGTCGTGTCAGCTTGAACGATTTCGGTCAGGCGGTTCCCTATACTCGTCTCGTTACTGATGGAGCGACGGGCATCGTCCATCCTCATCCTGTAGTAGTCGAGGTTAAAATCAACCTTGAGTCCTGACGGCTGACTCTTGTATCCCGCATTGACATTCACGGCCCAGGTCTTGGTATCTTCCTGTCGCCTCGTCTGAGTGTCGATGCTATTAGGGGAGTGGAGAACCTTTGGCTGAAAGTCGTAAAGACCGTCGATTGCCAGACGGCGCTCTCCGTCGGCATACATCACGTATGTGCCGAAGTTCAGCTTGTCAGAAGCCTGATAGTCAGCCTGCCAACGGAGTGTGTAACAGTCTTTACCGATTCTGCCGTTGTCGGTATTATGGCGATTATTGTCGGAAAAGCGGATATCGTTGGTTTCAAGATAGCGGGTGTTGTCCCACGAGCCTGCCAGATTCAGAGATGTTGAGACCTTTCCTCTGTTATAAATGATACCTGCGTTAGCTTCGTCGCCGTGTTCCTCATATTGTGTTCTGGCATATCCGGCAGAGCCGCCGATATAGTCGTTGGCTTTCTTTTTCAACACAATATTGATCACCCCGGCATTGCCTTCGGCAGAGTAACTGGCACCCGGACTCTGCACGATCTCTATTCTCTCCACATCAGAGGCGGCATAGGACTTGAGCATTTGCAACATCTCTTTTGAACCGAGCTGCTGTTCACTGCCGTTAATCAGGAAGATGACGCCATTGGTACCGAACAGGCTGATGTGGTCATCCTCAATCATCACTCCTGGAGCGTATCGGAGCAAGTCGATGGCATTGATAGCTCCCACGACATGACGGGTGTCGAAAATGATGCTGCCCGCCTCCCTTCTGATAGCAGGAGTCTGTCCATTGATCACGATGCCGTCGATCTTGTATTCCGTTGGCAGCATCCTAACCGTGCCGATATGGCCGACATCATAAAGCCGACAGAAAGTCTTATAGCCGACAAAGGAGCATCTGACCATCACACGACTGGCATCCGTGGGGATGACAAAACAGCCAGCCTCATTGCTCAGTCCGCTGCCGACAAGAGAGGAATCGGCAGGACTGAGCAGGGCCACACTTGCATAGGCCACAGGCTTACCCTGTTCGTCGACAACACGTCCTGTCAGGCGACGGGCTGCTTTGTGGGTACACTCCACGAAGTATTTATCGTGGTCTCTGACGATACGGACGGGCCAGAGGCCTACAACCTTCATCAGTGCCTCTTCAAGACTCAGGCGTTTAAAGTCGCAAGTGACGGTGAAGTCCTCCAGGTCGTTATAGACGAAGGCTATCTCGTAGCGGGTTGTGGCGGCATTGAGGTCTTCGAGTACACGGCTGAGCGACTCCCCCTGATAACTGCGTGTGATCTTCTGGCCATAAGCCATGCCCACCACTATGCATAGCAACAACAGAATTGATAGTCTTTTCATCTCTGCCATGGGGCTTGATTAGGGCTTTACAATCAGTCTGTCGTCCTCGACGGCGAGATTTACGTGATTGAAGTGATTCAGGTCGTCAATGATACTTCGGATGTCATTCCCCCGATTCCACTTATAGTAAAGGCGCAACTCGTGGGCTTGGTTATTTTGGATGTCTGCCACCTTATTATAATATTGGGCTATCTCAGCAACGATTTCGTCAAGTGCCACGTTCTCGAAGATGCGAGGCTGAGGGATCGTGTCAGATGAAATCATAGAGGCAGATTGCGTAGGTCTGTCTTCCTGCTGGATCAATGAATCGTTCCTATGATTCTCTTCCCCCCCAATGCGCTGGTTAACTATATGGATAGCTGCAAAGGCAATGCCCGAGAGCATCAATACACCGATAAACATTGCTGCCATCTTAAGGAGTGTAGGCATACCGGAATGTGGCTTCGCAAGGTGCTGCCATTCGGCATCAATCATCTCGTCGGTAACTTCCTCATCGGCACGGGCGGCATCAATGGCACTTTGCGTTTTCGACATCAATGTGTAGAGTTCACGGCACTCGTCGTCGGCAAGTATCTCCTGCCACTCCTCTGCCGTGTATTGCTGGGGCTGCTCCAGCATCTGGAGTAATCGGTCGGTCTTGTTCATACGCTCATTGGTCTTTAAAGTAGGTACGTAATTGACTCAGCGCACGGCGCAGATGCTTATAGACGGTGGTCTCGCTGACACCCAACCTACGGGCTATCTCCTTGAAGGTAATACCATCGCGGAAGTGCTGCAAGATGATGTCGCGGCAGACGGGCGGTTCCAACTGGCCTATGCCCTTGTGCAGGGTCTTCAGTTCCTCTTCGAGCCGTTCCGTCGGAATGATGGTTGTGTCAAGGTCAAGCAGGTAGAGGCGTTCCACCCTTTCCTGTATCTGTCGGCTACGAATCACATTCAGACATCGGTTTCGTACGCTTGTAAGCAGATAGGACTCGGCTGTATCTTCCTGAAGGTCACGATGATCGTCAAGAAGTCGGGCGAAGATGTCGTGCACCACATCCTTGCTCTCCGCATCGTCGTGCAGAAGTATGGTGGCCAGCCGGTACATCTGACGGTAATGCTGCTTGAACAGCTTTTCGAGTTTCCTTTGATCTGTCATACACTCTTAATACACACGAAAACCGATTTACTAAACCCTAAACGGCAACAAAGTTAACTAAAAAAACACAAACGGTTGTTTTTTTCAGATTATTTGTGTAAATTTGCACCCTGTAATAAACTTATCAAAGAGAATCGAGATGAAAGCAAAGACCTTAAGCATGATTGCTGGTGCAGCGTGCTGCGCCCTGATGTTCTCCTGCGGCCAGCAGGTGAAGGAAACCAATAGTGAGAAGTTGACAGTCGGCAACCCCTACCTCCCAATGTGGGAGCATATCCCCGACGGAGAGCCCTACGTGTTCGACGATCCCGACAACCCCGGCAAACAGCGCGTGTATATCTATGGTTCGCACGACAACCTCGTAGATGCCTACTGCGGTCGCGACCAGGTGGTATGGTCGGCCCCCGTGGAGGACCTGAGCCAGTGGCGCTACGACGGCAAGATCCTCGTGGTGGACAAGAACGGCAAGGGTGAGCCCTTCGACTCAGCCAGTACGGCTGACGTGCTCTATGCCCCTGACATAACGGTGATGACAGACAGCACGGGCAAGAAGACCTACTACCTCTTCCCCAACGACCAGACAGGCTACCGCAACGGACTGATTGCGAAGAGCGACAGACCTGACGGCCCCTTCGAGGTGTGCAACTGGAATGCCGACGACCCAAACAAGGTGGACGGCATCTACGGCTTCGACCCCGCCGTGTTCGTGGATGACGACGGACGGGTGTATGGCTACTGGGGCTTCGGGCACTCGATGGGCGCCGAGATCGACCCTGCAACGATGTGTACGGTGAAGCCCGGCACGAAGGCAGTCGACGGCATGATCCCCGGATTCCAAGAGCAGCCTGGCAACAAGTTCCGCTTCTTCGAGGCCTCATCGATTCGTAAGATCAAGGATAAGTATGTGTTTATCTACAGCCGCTTCACGGAAGACGGCGAGTTCGGACTGCCCACGTCGAACTATACCCTCGCCTACTGCCACAGCGACCAGCCCTTAGGTCCTTGGACCTACGGCGGTACGATCATCGACGGCCGTGCCCGTGAGATCAACGAGCAGGGCGACACCATCGCCTCGGCTACACCCGACGGCAACACCCATGGTTCGATCTGTGAGATCAACGGTCAGTGGTATGTGTTCTATCACCGTCAGACGGGTACCGACGAGTACGCCCGTCAGGCCATGGTCGCCCCCATCGAGGTGAAAGTCGAGGAAGGCGCAGGCGGCAAAGTGGAGATCTCTGAGGGCGAGTACAACTCAGTGGGCTTCTCACTTGAAGGTCTCAACCCCTTCGAGCGTCACTCCGCTGGTATCGCCAGCTGGTACACAGGTCCGAAGCCTGCCACCCACGAGTGGCCTAACAACACGTTCTACGGTTCGTATGTGGCAGCAACCTATGGCAGCGACGCGACCGTGAAGACGACGGCCGACACCTGGATGCCTGCGGAGAAATACGACATGCCCTACGACCTGCGCTACAACACCAACCCCGTGGTGAACAACACGGCTGGCTCGATCGTGGGCTACAAGTACTTCAACTTCGACGCTGAGAGCCTGGACGAAGACGACAATCTGATGCTCGTCGTGCGCCTCATCCCAGAAGGCATCGACGGCACCATCGAGGTCTGGATGGACCGTCCGTGGGAGTCGCAGGGTGGTAAGAAGATTGGTGAGGCAACCCTGAAGGCCGATATGAAGAAAGAGCCCTGCGACATGGCGATCGGCATCTCGGACGAAATCAAGGAGAAAGACCTCGCAGGCAAGCACGCCATCTTCCTGGTCTTCAAGTCGGACACCCAGGAGCAGTCGCTCTGCACGCTCTTAGACCTGGTCTTCACATTTGCAAAATAAACAAGGAAAACATATAAACGACATCAAACAATGGAAAAGAAACTGAAACAAGGCACGCTCTGCGTACAGGCAGGCTACAAGGCCAAGAACGGAGAACCGATAGAGTTGCCTATCATCCAGTCGACGACGTTCAAATACGACGACTCCGACGAGATGGCAAAGTTGTTTGACCTGGAGAAAGAGGGCTATTTCTACACCCGTCTGCAGAACCCCACCAACGATGCCGTGGCCGCCAAGATTGCCGCACTCGAAGGCGGTGTGGGCTGCGTGCTCACCAGCAGCGGACAGGCCGCCAACTTCTACGCACTGTTCAACATCTGCGAGGCGGGCGACCACTTCGTCACCTCCAACGAAATCTATGGCGGCACCTTCAACCTCTTCGGTGTCACGCTGAAGAAGCTGGGCATCGAGTGCACCTTCATCAACCCCGAGGCCAGCGAGGAGGAGATTCAGCAGGCTTTCCGTCCCAACACGAAGGCCCTCTTCGGCGAGACCATCTCCAATCCAGGCTGCGCCGTGCTCGACATCGAGAAGTTTGCACGTATCGCCCATCGCAACGGCGTGCCCCTCATCGTCGACAACACCTTTGCCACACCCATCAACTGCCGACCCTTTGAGTGGGGAGCCGACATCGTGACGCACAGCACAACAAAGTATATGGACAGCATGGCCACGCAAGTGGGCGGAGCCGTGGTGGACAGTGGCAACTTCGACTGGCTCGCCAATGCCGAGAAGTTCCCCGGACTCTGCACGCCCGACGAGTCGTATCACGGTCTGACCTATGTGAAAGCCTTTGGCAAGATGGGCTACACCACCAAGCTGGTGGCACAGCTGATGCGCGACCTGGGGTCGATTCCCGCTCCGCAAAACTCGTTCCTGCTGAATCTGGGATTGCAGACACTCCATCTGCGTATGGCTCAGCACTGCCGCAACGCCCAGCGCGTGGCTGAGTTCCTGCGCGACTGTCCGCAGGTGGCTTGGGTGCACTACTGCGGACTGCCCGGCGATGCCTATTATGAGCGCGGCCAGAAGTATCTGCCCAATGGCTCGTGTGGCGTCATCGCCTTTGGACTGAAGGGCGACCGCGAGACGGCCATCCGCTGGATGGACTCGCTGCAGATGATCAACATCGCCACCCACGTGGCCGATGCCCGCAGTTGCGTGCTGCATCCCGCCAGCCACACACACCGCCAGCTGAACGACGAGCAACTGCGACAGGCGGGCGTGGCCCCCGA